>UMKJ01014322.1_pt1 | contig 12972 bp, 10 predicted proteins | sample 1966301 | NCBI WGS metagenome assembly UMKJ01 (sample SAMEA4836173, study PRJEB28245) | human gut metagenome | biome: gut microbiome; material: fecal sample | place: Denmark | collected 2008
AGCATAGTGGTTATCATTAGGGTAAAGAACTTCTACGATATTCTTAGCAAGGTTCTCCTCCTCAATAGCCTTCTGGTAATCACCTTTATCAAATGAGCTTAAGTTAAATGTATTAACTGGCTCTGCATCCCATATTCTAAGTGAATTAACTGTGTTATTGCCATATCCAATAACAGGAAGGTCGTATGGAACAGCTATAACCGAACGGTAATCTTCCTGAACGAATATATCACGTCCTGATGCTTCATCTCTGTAAGAACGTACATATCCACCAAACTTTACTTCATACTTGTATTCAGAACGCTTAATCTCAAATGGATTGCCATCCTTTAACCAGTTATCTGGAACTTCTACCTGATATCCGTCCTTAATCTCCTGCTTAAACATTCCGTACTTATATCTTATACCACAGCCGTATGCTGGATATTCAAGTGTAGCTAAAGAATCAAGAAAACATGCTGCAAGTCTTCCAAGGCCACCATTACCAAGTGCCGCATCAGGTTCCTGATCTTCGATAACATTGATATCAAGACCTAATTCTTCAAGAGCTTCTTTTATCTCATTGTACTTAGTAAGATTAATCATATTATTGCCAAGTGCACGACCCATAAGGAATTCCATTGACATATAATATACAACCTTAGGATCTTCCTTATCATATGTCTTATGAGTTGCTATCCACTTATCTATTATAAGATCTTTAACTGCATATGCCACTGATTGGAACACCTGCTGTTTGTCAGCTTCATCTATGTTCTTTCTATACAAAGACTTACAATTGCTTACGACCTTCTTCTTAAATTCTTCTTTGCTAAAAGATACTGCTGTGTCTGTCATACTGTATTCTCCTCCTTATATATAGATATACCCAATCTGTATACCTTTTATTACCAAATTAAGAGTTAATTAATCATCAACTCCGCTTTCCAACTGTATCTCCAGCCAGAAATACTATATAAGTAAATTATACACGATTACCACACCTATTGCAATTTAATAAACTTATTTTAGTGTAAATACAACATAAAATTGTTAAAAAAACAACATACTTTTCACGAAAATCATCTTTATTACAACATAAGCAATACCCTGCACTGAACTATATCAACTCCCAACTGTATATATTCTATTGTTCCGTTATTCTTCTTAACAAGCTCACTTACATTCTTAATACCATATCCGTGATAGCTGTTATCTTTTTTGGTTGTGTTCATTTCCGGATTGTTTTTTAACACATTTTCTTCTGTAGTATTACTTATTTTTATTACCATAGCCTGTTCATCTGAATATATGTCCACACTTATTCTTTTATTGACTGCTTTTAATGCTGCCTCTATTGCATTATCCAGCAAATTCTCCAGAATAATATGTATATCATAGTCGGATACACCTTTAAGTTCTCCACATACCATACACTTTATTGATAATCCATTATTGTTGCAATACTCTATCTTTCTGTTGAGAATATGATTGATAATTGCATTTTCTGAATATATATTATCCTGCCTATACAGCTTTCCTTCTTTCTGAAATTCACTCAGATAATTGACCGCTCTCTCTTGTTGCCCATTTTCTATAAGATATTGTGTCATATCTATAACTTTTGTAATTTCATGGCGCACTTTTTTAGTTTCAAGATACACTTTATTAATCTCATCAACATTTTGCTTCTGATGCTCCAACATCTCCATCTGAATAGCATTTTCCGCCTGTTTCTGACATATATTTTGTTCCATCATTAACAATATAATTGTTATAATATTTATAGCCACAAGTCCTATTATAACAACCGATGTATATACAATATTATTACCATTATCAGCATCAATGCTTAAAACTCCCGCACATACCATAATAGTAATAATAGGTATAGACAATGTAAGTATAATGTACCGGTCTTTCAAAAAGCTTCTTGTTCTTTCTTCCATTTTAACTATAATCAATAAAAATGACATTAATACAATCTGATTGACAAATGCCGCAATATAATAATCTATATTTCTAGTCTTTATAAGCTCCATAAAATCCTTGGATAAAACCAGTCCCACAATATTCCCCGCAATAACTGATGAGAAAGCCAGAACAAATACAAGCATAATATTATATACAAGTTTCTTTATAAAAGTACCTCCAAGCATCATATAACTAAAAAACAATGATAACCCCAGATATATTAAAATTCCGACACCTTCAAAATCTGTAAAATATCCCTGTAACATAAGATATAAAAATGTATACACTGTTCCCGTTATGTATACATCCTTTTTTTCTCTATCAGTTCCAAGACATTTTTGCAAATACCAGGTAACCATAAATCCCTGAAATATATTTAAAATAATCTCTATAATTACATCGTATACTCCCCAACCAGACATATTCTCTCACTCCTATATCTTTGCTCCATATAACTTTACATAATATCGTAATAATCCCTTACAATAATCTTTTATTAAGCCATTGTTGTTTTACCTTAGTAACATTTTCCCTCCCAATAGGATACATTTCTCCATTGTCCATAATCAAATTCGCTTCTTTTATGTTTTTTATATACCTTGAATTTACTACTATTCCCCTTCTCACCTGAATAAAGCCATTCTCTTCAAGTTCCTCTATATGCTTTACCATCTGATCTCTAATTGTAATATCCTTATTATTTTTAAGAACAATACGAAGCTGATGATTAAATACCTCAACCGAATATATATCATTAACATTTAATTCCACTCTCTTAGTATTGTTGTTAAATGTTATTGTTCTGTACTCTTCACCAAGATATAATTTAATCTCATCCATAACCATTTTAAGGTCTTCACTGGCATATTTTTTTCTTATAAACCCCAAAGGTCTGCATACAAAACTCTTAGTGACATAATGGTCGTGATTGGACATATATATAATTGCAATGTTTTTATTTTGTCTGCACAATATCCTTGCTACATCAAACCCAATACTTTTATTTTCAAGTTCAATGTCCATAAATACTATATCTAATTTATTAGCAATATGAGCATTTACAAGTTCTTCTCCTGTATTAAAAAGATTATATATTATCTCATCGTTATAACCACTTTTAATAAATGCTTCATTTATTTTTTCTTTCATATAACTCATATTTTCATTATCGTCATCACATATTGCTAATCTTATCATATGCTTATCTCTCCATATAAAAATATTACTGTTTAAAACAATCACCCCTCAATATGAATTGCTTCAAACAGTAATATTTTATCATTATTATTCAAGATAATAAAGATATGCGTATTCCAAATCTATATCGTTATTTACCTATTCTATCTATTATCTACACATTATATTCATAAAATCTTCCATAGAAATTCTTTCATCCGCACTTGTTGATTACCTTTGACTATATTTCTTTGCTATTATTCAATATAATACTATATTCCCCTTTTATATAACTTATTCTGGTGTAACTGGTTCCAGCGTTATATTTCCACTACCAATCTGCGATTTATCCAAAATCGCTGAAACATTAACATCCACGAAACCTTTTTTATTTTTAAATACTTCGTCTTCTAATTTTATTCTAAGATTTTGTTCTTCTTCTGATAATTCCAAGCCTTTTATATCGTGTGTGGAAAATCCTATCAGCAGACACCGCTCGTCTCCTCCATAAAATTCAGCACTAATATTTCCTGATACCTTTTCATCCGTATTATTTAATATTACTGTATCCTTTATATTACCATCAGTATCTAATATATAAATATAATTATCATATTTTTTAAATTGCTCATCAAGAGGCTTTCCACTCAAAGCCATCAGATTAACACCCTTATATATATAGATATAGTTTCCATCATAATTCTTTAAATGTACATAACCATAGTCTTTTTCGTGCTGTAATTCCTGTACATACAAATCTTTGATATCTCCTGTACTTATATAAAGCTTTTTAACCATATAATTATCTTTATCAACACAAGTAAAATATAAGTTGCCATCCTTATCAAAATACGTTTCACTATTCCAATTTATAATCGTTGATGATATTTCAGGGTACTTTTCATTCATATCACACAGTCTACTCACCTTGTCTGTAGAGATATCTATCTGTTCTATATAATATAAGCTTTTATCGGCAGATACTCCACTTAACCAATTCACATATATCTTATCCTCTATTGGATATAACGATACTCTTTCATAATAATTATATTCACTCACATACTCTTTAACAACATATGCCTGTTCATCTGAATTCAAGGAAACTGCACATATAAACAATGAATTATCTCCTGATAATTCATAATACAGCTTACCATTAGTTATACAGGCGTTCTTACTATTTTTATTAACGGACAATCCATTTATTGATAAGGTCTTCTCTTCCTTCTTATCTCTCATCGTCTTATCATAAGAAACAAGTATATCTTTTTCCTCAGTTTTCTCAATCATATATAATCTTTGATTATGATACCATATCTTGCTTCCTACACAGATATTCTGTGATATATATGCCTCACATTCATCTGTTCTATGGTCGCAATCAACCTTAGAACATAATGGTATCGTCATATCTTTAATCATATCATAATAATATATATACATATTACTATTATTAATAACTGGTGCACCGTCTATGTAATAATATCCTGTCTCCGATGCAGCTGCGGAACCCGCCATATAATACTGCGGTGCATTATCGTCATAAGTATATGAAGAATACCTGTAATCATCAGTTACAGTTGATTGATTAGATTGCTTATCACCACAGGCAGATATTCCCAGCATTGTAACTACTGCCATTATTATTAATATTATTTTTTTCATAGCCGATACACCTCTTTCTAATATGCTAAATCAATATAATACCTGTCACATTATGTTTATACTGTTCTTACTAATTTCAGTATATCTATCCAAGCGAACATTTCAATACCATTGGCGTGAACTGTCATTTTTTGGCGTGAATTGTACCTCATCTCACCTATTTATATAAAAACGTGGAAAAAAATTGTAATCATACAACCTTCTTCCACGCTTATTACTATTGATTATATTTTCTATTTATCATTCAAAATAATAAAGATATACATCCTCTAAATCTATATCATTGTCCACCCTTACAGCCTCCTCTGGAAGCTCATCTCCGACAAGCCTTAATACCATACCGTTCTTTCTCTGCCTGATATTTCCTATATGGTACTTTCCCTGCAAATCAGCTACATCTGAAAGAGTGCAGACAACTTCACCAACCTTGCCCTGCATATTCTCTATAAGCTGTGAAGGTGTTCCTGTTGCAATTATCTCACCATCCTTTAACAAAAGCACTTTATCCGCTATACACTCAATATCACTTACAACGTGCGTTGCGAATAATATAATCTTATCTCTGGATAATTCGGCAATATAATTACGGATACCTATTCTTTCCTTAGGGTCAAGACCTGCTGTCGGTTCATCAAGTATAAGTATCTTTGGGTCACCCAATAACGCCTGTGCAAGAAGCACACGCTGTTTCATACCACCAGAGAAACCTCCTATCTTCTTATACGCAACTGATGTAAGATTGACTACTTCAAGCAATTCATCTATCTGCTGATTAACCTTTTTAATAGTCACATTTCCAGCTTCATCAACAGACTTTACACTCTTAACACCTTTTATCTCTGCCATATACTTAAGAAATGCCTTAGGCGAAAACTCCTCATAAAAGCCCTGTTGCTGTGGCATATATCCTACAACCCCACGAAACTTTGCCCCAAGCTTTAATATGTCAACAAGCTCCCTAGATACTGTATTATCTGCACTATCTTCACCATCACTATACATTATGCTTCCGCCATTCTTATCACGGCTGACATTATCTGTTATCAGATTAATCATCGTACTTTTGCCTGCACCGTTAGCACCAAGTATTCCATATACTCCCGGCGTAAATGTATAATTTATCCCTTTCAAAGCTTTGACATTTCCATATGTTTTCTTTAAATCTGTAATCTTAAGTTCCATAATAACCCTCCATACTTCTCATACCAAATAGCTTTTATTTAATGGATATTCTGTCTATATAATATTTAAAAATATTATTTTATATTTTTACGGTATGTTGCACAGGCTATCACAAGCATTATTACAAATACTACAATAAGCAGAATTATGCTTTTTACATTATAGCCATATGTATTAAACAGTCTGTTAATATCCATACCAACAACTATTGATAACTTTTGCGCCCAGTTTACACCTAATATATATATAACGTGTGGTATTAACATAACAAATGAAACCATTAACGATACTTTATAGCTAAATCTATAAGATATAATATAAGCTGTAAATGCAACAACAAGCATCCATATAAGCCTGTATACACTACACCAGATAATATATGCCAGAATACTTATATTAACTGGAAAATCCTTAAACATCTGTAAACACCATATACTTTGTGTAAGCTGGTTATATACATAACGGTCAGATATATTATGTACATTAATTATAGTTGATATCAGCCACAATAATGTGGTTATTATGAAGACCTTTAACATTTTATTATTCCATAACCTTACTCTTCCTTTAGATGAACGTATATGGGCTGTCATTTTATTCTGCCTTTCAAAAGCATAGTCCCCTGCAAATAATAATATAACTATAATAATACTTATAAAATTCACGCTCTCATTGCTAGAATACATTCTTTCTCCAAGTATATCATTATAATTGGCTGGATTAACTATAACTGCTGATGCTGACCTGTTATCATTAATTTCATTAACATAATCAACTGCCGTCTGCATTACATCTATGTTACGCTGCTCTTTTAACAACTCCTCCTTTTTATATAACATTGCAGCTTCATCCTGCTTTGCTTCTTCTAACTCATCTCTTAAATCTGTTATATAGGCTTCCACATCTTCATCCGGCGCACGTCCATCAAATTCCTTATAGAATTTATTAACCATATAATTGGTATTAGTGTAATCCACTCCTCGTTGAATTTTAAATGTCATAAGCACATACACCAATACAATTATAAATAGAATTCCCTTCTGTATTACAAGCGTCTTATATATTTCCATTAAAAGAAGCGACATTTTATACATCAGTTTCTGTATCAATATATGTATTTTATCAAGCATAATATCAATAATATTCTTCTTTCTGATAGTATGCTTTGATGAATACACAACTATATTTCCAACAAGACTTATAAGGAATATAACCGCAGTCATAACAAATGTAGTAGTACTTATATCTGCTATAAAACCATTGGTTCCCCAGTTCTCATACACAAGATAAGATGTTCCAGAAAACAATATATTTATTATGTTTATGTACTTCAAAGCATTAAACTGGCTATTATACTGAATTTTATTATATAGCAGATATTCACACAAAAATATTACTATAACCAATGTAACAGCAACTTTATAATTACTTATAAGATTAATTACAAAATATATGAATAACCCTATAGTAAACATTGCCAGTGCATATACCAGACAATATAGAACAAAGAACTGGTTAATGCTTATAGCATATGGAAACATATTAAACAACTTGGAATTCTGTATATATGCACCGCCAGAAATTCCATATACACGAGCATATATAGCATACAATATTCCGTTGTACAGAAATGAAAGTACAATATTATATATAATTATAATTCCACATCTTACTATCGGAAGTAATACGCGCCCACGCCTGCTTGTTCTTACAAGTACTAATACACCATTATCTGTTTCTTCTGTAAAATAGATAATAATAACTGTGAATATAATTATATACAAAAGAGGCATCGTTCTGTTGGTTACCAGCTTTTCAACAGCCGTTGTATTAACCATTTCTACATCAACAGATGGACGATTTTCCTTATCCTTAATCTGTTTATTCGCATTAAGTATATAAAAACTATTGTCATTACCAAAAAGTGTACTCTGCAATATTCTGTTATAATTCTTTGACTGGTTATCTGCATTATAGCTTTCGATATATTTTTCTTTTTCCTTAATCAGTCCAGCAGCTTCCTCTATATATTCGCTGTCTTCTTCCTTATATTGTTCATACGTTTTAGTAAGTTTTTCTGCTGTAAATGCTACGTTATCATTTTTAATATTATTATAATCTGCGATAATCTCCTTGTAATACTTATACACTTTACTATCCTGATTATAATTAATCTGATAAAGGCTTATACATATCATTGCTATAAACAGACACACTATGCAAAGCAAACTTTTTCTTACAATTCTTACAAGTTCCATACGCCTTCACCTCACCCATAACTTATTCAGGTGTAATCTGCTCCAAAGTTATAGCACCGCTGCCAATCTGAGATTTATCCAAAATGGCTGAAATACTGACAACTGGACTTCCCTTTTTATTTTTTCTAGCCTCTTCTATAAGTTCTGCCCTAAGAGCCGTTTTTTCTTCAGATAACTCCAGACCTTTTATATCATACTTGCTGAATACAATAAGCAGACATCTGTCATCTCCTCCATAAAATTCACCTGGAATATTTCCACCGGCTGTATCATCTGTTCCATTCAATGTTACAGTATCTTTTACATTACCATCAGTATCTAATATGTATATATTATTGTCGTATTTTTTTAATTTTTCTTCAATGCTCTTTTCAGCAAGTGCTTCTCCATTGACATTTTTATAAATATATAAATACTTACCATCATAATTTTTCAAACTCACATACCTGTAATCTTTTTCGTGCTGCATTTCCTGCGAATATATATCTTTGATATCCCCTGTACTTATATTAAGCTTTCTTACTATATATTTATTATCACCTACGCATGCAAAATATATATTTCCATCACTATCAAAACGCGACTGTCTACACCATTCTGTATATATTATGGTCGATGCTATTTCTGGATACTTCTCATTCATATTACACTGAATAACAACTTTATCTGTTGACACATCAATCTGCTCTGTATAATATCTATACTCATCAGCTGATATTCCACTCAGCCAGTTAACATATAGCTTATCTTCTATTGGATATAATGAAATCACTTCGTGATAATAATACCCACTCGCATACTGTTTTACAATATAAGCCTGCCCATCTGTATCTATAGGCACTGCACACAGATATATCTGATTATCTCCGGATATTTCATAATATAATTTACCATTAGTTAAACAGGCACTGTTATCATTTTTATTAACTGACAGCCCATTTATTGATAGCGTCTTCTCTTCTTTCTTATCTCTCATTGTCTTATCATAGGAAACAAGTATATCTTTTTCTGTAGTCCTCTCAATCATATATAATCTTTGGTTATGATACCATATCTTATTTCCCAGACAGGCATCCTTAGACATATATGCCTCACACTCTTCTGTCCTATGGTCACAGTCCATCTTTGAACATAATGGTATGGTCATATCTTTCACCATATCATAATAATATATATACGAATTCCTATTATTATTAACAGGCGCACCGGCTATATAATAATATCCGGTCTCTGATGCCGCCGCATTATCCGACATATAATACTGTGGTGCATTGTCATCATATACATATGAGGAATACTTATAATCCTCAGATGATGTCTGACTGTTCGTCTTTCCAGAACACGCTGTCATAACTAATGCTGTTGTAACTGTCATCATAATTAATAATATCTTTTTCATAGCCGATACGCCCCTTTCCATAATCCACTCTTAACTATTTAATTACTCTAACCAGTAATCAAAATCTCCCCATTCATCAACGTAAAATTTAAATGTGGCATATCCATCATAATTACCCTCACCAAATGCTGCGTGAGCTGTATAATGGAATACATATGTAGCTGTTGATGTCTGATATCCATAGTCATCTTCATAATCCATATTATCTATTGTTACATTATCACTTGTCTTGCTCCAGCTTTGTGGAATGATATTTATAACCCAACCATAAGCGCCTTCATCATATGCATATTCAACATAAGCTGTTATAGAAATATCCACATTATGCGAATCGTCAAGTACATAATTGGAAGTAGCTGTTACCGTTACTGCACCTCCCTGTGATGCCTGTGCTTTCTGTGGATTAATAAATACTACAACAGCAATAAATGCTATGATAGCCGCTGTTGCCATTTTACCTATTCTCTTTATTCTCATAAAATTCATAATATTTTCTCCTTTCGGCAAATATCTTTAGTTACTCGGTTACTAACTAAATATTATCTATACCTCCTCCTTTCTTAATTAAATTTAACTCTTTGTTGCACTAATACTAAATATTAAGAACTGAGCTCTTGGTTCTTTATAATTAATGCACAAAGTATTTATACTGTTAGTCTTACTCATTAGACCTATTCTGTCAATTAATTTTACTTTTATTTATTACATATTAGCTACCACAATGTTCATTCCCATTATGTTATTAATCATAATATCTATCTATTATTTCATAGTCTACACTTGTTTCACCATAACAATCTGCATACGCTTTTATCGCATATTTGATTTTTACCCCAGCAGGATTAATTATTGTGCAATACCTTACTCCATATTCGTGGTATATCTCCACATCATCTATGGAAGCTGAGTAACCATCATAGCATTCCACATCTAAATATATCCAATCTATCTGTACCCAATATCCATCAGCGTATTCATATTCAATAGTAACTGAAACATCTGCTACTAATTCAATATTATCTATATCCATAAGTGTTAAATACATAACTGTTTTATCTGAATACTCCCTCATCATCTGCATATCATCTTCTAAATATGAACTTGTACACAAAATATTCTCAGCTTTTACTTTATCGACCGATACTATGCTTATTAATATCACTAATAAAATAGCTATAATTGATTTTCTCTTTATATTTTTCATAACAATTATATTCCATCCCTCACTAATCTATTTATCTGTATTATCAATACCATCTTCACTATGGTTTATTATACATTTAACGAAATCTCCATTCTCATCTAACACCTCTTGATATGACTGAACAAATTGTCCTCCTGTTCCTGGTGTCTTGTTGCTTATTCTTCTCTGACCCGGCTTTAATTTCTCTTCTTCTATTAATTCTACCTGTTCACTCTCTTCTTCCTGTCCTATTTCCCCACTATCACCTATACTTTGGTTAACCTCATCATTACCGGCTTCTACATACTGCACCGTAGGCTTTATGAATAATGCAGCCATAACAACCGTCAATATCAGTAATGATACTGCCACCTTGCTGGTACTGGCACTTTGAGGCTTCATTATATTACCTATTCTATTAATCTTAATTCTGTAATCATTATTAAATCCCAGCACCCTTACTTTTGTCACATTGCCTTTATAAGCACTATTTAACAATATATTGGCATATTTCTTACTCCAGTCCTCATCGTCCCTATGTCTGTTACAGCAGTCATAATCACAGCTTAACTCTATATATTCTGCATAATACTTATAAAACATCCATACCAGCGGATTGTACCAATATATAACCGCTGCTATGCCTGTTATTATCTTGATAATATGATGTCTGTGGCGTATGTGCGTATACTCGTGCTCATAAAGATATGGTACGTCTTCATCATTGACTGCATATGATATATAAACCTTAGGTCTGACAACACCATATACCAATCCAGAAGATATATAATCACTTCTGTATACTTTCACTCTTTTACCGCCAGCTAGTATCTCCTGTGGAATACTTGTAGATAATCCGTTCCTGAATTTCATATCAGCTAACATATTATGTAGAAATATCACAACAATTCCAAGCAGCCATATGACCGCTAATATTTCATACATATTTATTGTTATTCCCGTCACACTGTCTGTGTAACTCACTTCTGACAATATGTCTGTTGATACTCTTTTTATATTGAACCTGATTGACAGTGGTATCAGAATTCTGACCCACACCAAAGACATTAATAGCAGCTTAAGCTTGGCTGACTTTATGCGCATTAAACCGCATATCAGCAGGCATATTAATATAGCTGCCATTACTCTGATATTATTCTCCAAAATGTCTGTATATAACTTTAACCCCATCATATGTATACCCCCACTCACTGATGTATACGGATTGCCCTAAGCCTTCCACTTTACACAATCCCCATTGTGTTATTTATCTAACCCAAATTGCCTTACTATCTCCTGTCTTTCCTCGTCCGTTATCCCCCTTGCACGAACAAAAGCCGCCACAAATTCCGGCAGCGAACCGTCAAATCTTGAATCTATGGTATTCACGCTCTCTATTGACTGTGCATCTTCTTTCTTAATTATAGATGTGACTATTGCATTCTCGGACTTTATTATTCCGCGGTCACTCAGTCTTTTTATAACTGTATATGTGGTTGACTTCTTCCAGTCAAGCTTTTCCCTGCATAATCTCACCAGCTCTGTGCTCTTAACCGGTTCATTCTCCCACAATATCTTACAGAAGTTATACTCACTTTCATATATTACTGGCTGCATATTAATCTGCACCTCTCTTATCTGATATTTATAGCCTTAGTTTAAGTCACTAAACCTTATTTGTCAATATATATTTTCACAAATATTTATACATCAACCCAAAAACTGTAAATATTAAAAAATCAGGAGAAAATTCGCACAACTGTAATTTTCTCCTGATATATTAAAGTTCTATATTAGTTCTTCTCAACTGCAAGTACAACCTTCTCACCATTGATATCCCAATCCTTAGTGAAGCCTGCTGTCTTACCTGTTTCTATAGTATTTGCAAGAACAACGCTCTTGATCTGCTCTGCATTCTTAACCATAAGGTCTGCTAACTTGTCATTACCATCTACATATACAGTAATCTTATCCATAACCTCAAATCCAGCATCCTTACGCATAGTCTGGATCTTACTTACGATTTCTCTTACGAAGCCTTCCTCGATAAGCTCTGGTGTAAGGTTAGTATCCATAACAACTGTGATACCCTTGTCAGAACTTGCTACAAAACCTTCCTTCTGAGTCATCTCTATAAGAACATCATCCTTCTC
>UMKJ01055474.1_pt1 | contig 12684 bp, 5 predicted proteins | sample 1966301 | NCBI WGS metagenome assembly UMKJ01 (sample SAMEA4836173, study PRJEB28245) | human gut metagenome | biome: gut microbiome; material: fecal sample | place: Denmark | collected 2008
ACCGTCAGCTTTATGACCCAGAAGATGAAGGTGGAGTTCTCCGAGGGTGCAGACCCCCACGACACCATGGTGAACGTTCTGGCCGCCTGCAAGAAGGTGGAGGACGACTGCGAGATCTTTGACATTTAAGTGCATTTTCTCCCTTCAAAATGCCCCGCTCCCCTTCGGGGGAGTTTTTTATACGCCGCATTTTCGTGTTGAAAAAATCCGCAGTTTTCAACACTTTCCACCCGGTTTTCAACACTGTTTGCGGAAAATCCACAAAACAGACGGCTAAAAGTGCTTTTTCGCCGGAAAAACTGCGTGGAAAACCCGGGTAAAACCGTGGAATATCCATTTTTATGGGGAAAAATTGTTGAAATCCCCCGCCCGCCGCAGCGGATGCGGCCCAGGATCCCGCAAAAAGGAGAGTTTTGTATGAACAAAAAGCAGAAAAAGACCCTGTACCGCATCATCGCTGCGGTGGTGCTGGTGCTCATCCTCAAGCTGCTGCCCCAGTTCCCCACGCCGGTGGAGCTGGCGCTGTACTGCATTCCGTATCTGGTGGTGGGCTGGGACGTGCTGCGCAAGGCACTGCTGGGCATCAAGAACCGCCAGCCCTTCGATGAGTGCTTCCTGATGGCCGTTGCCACCGTGGGTGCCTTCGCGCTGGGCGACTACGTGGAAGGCTGCGCCGTTATCATCTTCTACCAGATCGGCGAGCTGTTCCAGAGCGTGGCCGTGGGCAAGAGCCGCCAGAGCATTTCCAGCCTGATGGATATCCGCCCGGACTACGCCAACATTGAGGGCGAGGACGGCAAGCTGGAGCAGGTGGACCCGGACGATGTGGTGATCGGCACGGTCATCGTGGTGCAGCCCGGTGAGCGGGTGCCCATCGACGGCGTGATCGTGGAAGGCGCTTCCGCCCTGAACACCGCCGCCCTGACCGGTGAGAGTCTGCCCCGCGACGTGCAGACCGGCGACGAGGTCATCAGCGGCTGTGTGAACATGACCGGCCTGCTGAAGGTGAAGACCACCAAGGAGTTCGGCGAATCCACCGTCTCGAAAATTCTGGACCTCGTGGAAAATTCCAGCATGAAGAAGGCCCGCGCCGAGAACTTCATCACCCGCTTTGCCCGCATCTACACCCCCGCTGTGTGCTACGGTGCTCTGGCGCTGGCCTTCATCCCGCCCACCGTGCTGCTGGTCCTGGGTCAGCCCGCCCGCTTTGGTGACTGGGTGTACCGCGCCCTGACCTTCCTGGTCATCAGCTGCCCCTGCGCACTGGTCATCAGCATTCCTCTGAGCTTCTTCGGCGGCATCGGCGGTGCGTCTGCCTGCGGCATCCTCGTCAAGGGTTCCACCTATCTGGAAGAACTGGCCCGCACCGGCATCGTGGTGTTCGACAAGACCGGCACCCTGACCCAGGGCACCTTTAAGGTGACCGGCGTTCACCCCGCAGACGGCACCAGCGAGGAACAGCTGGTGGAAGCCGCCGCGCTGGCCGAGAGCTGGTCCAAGCACCCCATCTCCCTGAGCATCAAGGCCGCTTACGGCAAGGAAATCGACCCCAGCCGCGTCACCGACGTGCAGGAGCTGGGCGGCCACGGCGTCACCGCGAAGGTGGACGGCAAGACCGTCGCCGCCGGCAACGCCCGCCTGATGGAAAAGCTGGGCCTGAAGGCTCCCGCTGTGAGCGAGACCGGCACCATCGTGCACGTGGCCATTGAGGGCATGTATGCCGGTTATCTGCTCATCGCCGACGTGGTGAAGCCCCACAGCGCACAGGCCATCCGGGGCCTGAAGAATGCCGGTGTGCGCAAGACCGTGATGCTGACCGGCGACGCCGAGCCGGTGGCAAAGGCCGTGTCTGCCGAGCTGGGCTTGGATGAGTACCATGCAGGTCTGCTGCCCGGCGACAAGGTGGACCAGATCGAAAAGCTGATCGCCGCAAAGGGCCCCAAAGAGAACCTCGCCTTTGTGGGTGACGGCATCAACGACGCGCCGGTGCTGTCCCGCGCCGATGTAGGCATCGCCATGGGTGCGCTGGGCTCCGACGCCGCCATTGAGGCCGCCGACGTGGTGCTGATGGACGACGACCCGGCTAAGATCGCGCTGGCCATGCGCATTGCCCGCCGCACGTTGCGCATCGTGTACCAGAACATCGTGTTTGCGCTGGCCATCAAGTTCGCCTGCCTGGTGCTGGGTGCTCTGGGCCTTGCCAGCATGTGGACGGCCATCTTCGCCGACGTGGGCGTGATGGTGCTGGCCGTGCTGAACGCCACCCGCGCCCTCTACACCAAGGACCTGGCCAAGAAGAACGAGCAGTAAGCCAGACGCCCGCCGTGGCCGCCCGCTGAAAAGGCTCTCCCTTCGGGAGAGCTGGCGCGGCAGCGCCTGAGAGGGTTCTGCCCCATAAAACAAAAATCATCTGCAGCAAACTTTCTCAGGCTTTTGCCGGAGGGACCGCTGCAGATGATTTTTTGTTTTTATTTAATAGTAAGTGATTTGTGTTGTGTCGGGGAAAGCCGTCTTTTCAAAATTGCAATTTTTCGCAACTTTCACGCTTTTGAGTGCCGTACACGAAAAAAATACATATTCCTCAATTCTGGTCACACTTTCAGGGATTATGATCTCCGCAAGTTCATCACAGCTGGCAAACGCATGACCCTTGATCGTTTTTGCTCCATCCGGTATCAGAACAGAGGTGAGATGCCCGCAGAGGGAAAAGCTGTATTGGCCAATGTCATCCAGCAGGTCCGGAAGCAATACATCCTTCAAGTTCCCACAACCGTAAAAAGCATATTGCCCAACATTTGTAATGCCCTCATCAAAATATACCAGCTCGATCTGGTCCCGTACTTGCGCCCAGGGAACAGCACTCGCCCTGCCATAGCTGTCCATTCTGCCCGAACCGGAAATGTAAAGCACGCCGTCTTCCAGCGACCACTGCGCATCCTCGCCACAGCTGCCGGAAGCCACTGCCGCCGCGCTTTCCACGGCTTCGCTTGCACTGCTGCTTTCGCTGGCGCTGGCCGCCGGGGCGTCTTTGCCCTTGTTCAGCATGGCCACACCGCCCACACCGACACCCACGGCCACAACGGCCGCGCCGCCGAGGATGCCCAGCATCTTCCGGCGGGAGATCTTCGCTTCGGGCGCGGGCTTCTCGGCGGCCGTTTCCGCAGCCTTGCGGGCGGCTTCGGCCTGTTCGGCGGCACGGCGGGCGGCTTCCTCTGCGTCCCGTCTGGCCTGCTCCTGCTTGCGGCGCTGTTCCGCCTGAGCGGCAAACAGCACGGTGGTCTTGTCCGGGTCCTGCATTTCCGGCACCTGCGGGGCGGGCGCGGCCACCCGCTCGGTGTGGTCTTTTTCCGGCGCAGGGGCCGGGGCAGGCGGGACGTCTGCGGGCATCAGCCGCACAGTACGGTCATCGGCCGGGGCGGCGGGCTGTGCCGTTTCCACCCGCACGGTCTCGTCCACAAGAGGGGTCGGGGCAGGCGAAAGGTGCGGGTCAAAGGTGGCCTCCGGGTCCGCGCCGTCGGCGGGCGGGTCCTGCACCAGTTGGCCATTGCGCCAGTGCCAATCCGGCCCCGGCGTGCCAATGGTGTCGTTGAGGGGGTCCGGCCTGCCGCCGGGCGGGTCGATGGCGAGAGGGGCGGGCTGCGCCTGCGGCAGGGCTTCCAGCGCCTTGCGCAAAGCAAGCGGGCTGGCAAAGCGCTGGGCAGGGTCCGGCGCGCAGGCCTTGCACACCAGCTGCCCCAGCGCGTCCTGTGCGCCGGAGGGCAGGGGCAGGGCCTCGCCCGCAAGCCGCCGGGCCCGGGCCTGCTCTGCCGCCGAGAAGGTGATGGGCTGAGGGTAGGGCGGGTAGAAGGGCATCCGGTTGGCGTTCAGCAGCTGGTACATCACAAGGCCGAGGGAGTAGATGTCCACGTTGGCGGTGTATTTCTCGCCGCGGAACACCTCCGGGGCCATGTAGTTCACGGTGCCTGCCCGGGTGGACGCGCCGGTGGAAGCGCTGGCGATGCGGGCCACGCCGAAATCGCCCAGCTTGTAGTCGCCGGTATCCGAAATGAAAATGTTGGCGGGCTTGATATCCCGGTGGATGATGTTGTACTGCCCGCACACTTCCAGCGCACGGCACAGGTCGGTGCCCAGGCGGATGACCTCGGCCCGGGTGAAGGACTTGTTCTGGCGCAGTGCGTCGTTGATGGGCTTGAGTAGCTCCATGCGGATGAGGATATCCCACCCGATGCCGTCCTCATGGGGGATGATCTGGTGGTCCTCATAGCTCACAATGTTGCTGTGGCCCTTCAGGCGGCTCATGAGGGCGATCTCGCGGTTCAACTCCTGCACATAGTCGCGGAAATAGGTGGATGCGCCCTCGCGGTCCATGCCGGCTTCCAGCACCTGCTCATACTCGCTTTTGTCCGCCGGGATGGTGATGGCCTTCAGCGCGCCGGTGAACACCATGTCAAAGTCCCGGCGCTCGATCTCGAACACCTTGCCGTAGCTGCCCGCACCGATGAAACGCTTGATGTGCCAGGAGCCGAAGAAGGGCTCGTAGCGCTTATAGTATTCGTTGTCCATGTGGTTCTCCTGTTTTTACTTCATGGTGACGGAGCCGGAACCGATCTTGTTTTTATTGCCGTCGTAAACCGTGATCGTTACTTTTCCGGTCACAGACAGTTTTGTCCAGCCTGTCCACAGTGTATCGTCGTTGTACCAGTTTCCTTCATAGCTTGTATAGTTGCCCCGGGTTCCATTCGACCATGTTACGCGGTCATACAGTTTTGTGGATGCATTGGGCTCACCGCCGGAAAGTGTGTAATGGAAATAGACCGGGCTGCCGGATTTGATCGTGGTCATATGCTCGGTGCTGTCCTTGCTGGTGTTCCAGTACATATCGGTGATCTTCCAGCTGAACATTTCGTTATAGACCGGCTGCCAGGTGGCCGAATCGGACTGGATCAGGTCTTTCAGATACTCACAGCATATTTTGCGGGTACTGGTGAAACTCGCGTTCTTGTTCGCGTTCACATACTGACTCATCTTTTCCAGACGCAGCGCGGCGCTGTCCTTGTAATCGCCCAGTGCGTCCAGCAGATTGATATACTGGGTAGCGTTGGTTTTGTCTGCCTTGCACTGCTGATAGGTGGCTTCCTTGTACAGGTCGTCGCTGTCCTTATAGTCTTTCAGACTGCTGAACGCCGAACGCGCATTGGTGTAGTTCTTGGCATCCAGCAGCTTTTTGGCATTCTGGTACTTGGCCTCTTTCCACTGGGTCTCGGCGTCCTTATAGTTCTTCAACTGCTGCAGCTGCGTGAGCGCGTTTGCATAGTCGCCCTGTTTCAGCGCAGCAAGGGCCTGCTGGTACTTGGCTTCCGTCAGCTGCGCGGCGCTGTCTTCGTAGTCGCCCAGCTCCCCGAACACGGTGATGGCCGTGCCGTAATCGCCATTAGCCAGTGCCTGCGCCGCTTTGCTGTACTCCATCTTCTGCTGGATGGACGGCCACGCCGCTCCCACGGCCACCGCCGCAGCCACAGCCACACCACCCACGGCCAGCGCGACCTTTTTGCCCTTGCCCGCCTTTTTGGGGGCCGGGGCGGTGGCCACGACAACGGGCGCTTCCGCTGCGGCTGCAGCTTCCGCCTCGGCTTTTTCTGCGGCAAGGCGCTCCTGCTCGGCCGCGCGCTTTTCGGCGCGGATGCGGGCCAGTTCTTCCTCTTTTTCCTCGGCGGCCTTGCGGCGGGCAGCTTCCTCCGCTTCCCGCTTGGCCTGCTGTTCCTGACGGCGCTTCTCGGCCTGGGCCTCGAACAGGAAGGTGGTGCGGTCCGCTTCCGGTTCCTCCGGCACGGCAGCGGGCACAGTGGCGGGCACTGCGATGCGCTCGGTGCGGTCATCGGCCGGTGCAGGGGCCGGTTCTTCCGGGGCCTTTTCGGCTGCTGCGATGCAGATGGTCTCATCCTCGGGCAGTGCTTCAGCCGGGGCGGCTTCTTCCGCCGGGGTCTCCGGCTCGGTCGGCTGTGCCGGGGCTTGTTCCTGCGCCGGGGCTTCGGCAGGCGCAGCCATGAGCCGCACGGTCCCGTCCTTTTCCGGGGCGGCGGCGGGCTGCTCTGCGGCCTCCGGCTGGAACGGTGCCGCCATCAGGTGGACGGTCCCCGCCGGTTCCTGCGCGGGCGCTGCGTCGTTCCAGCCCGGCACCGGCGCACCGATGGTCCCGCCGTCTGCGGTCTCCGGCTCCTGCGCGGGGCTTTCCGGCGCGCGGGCCGGAACCGGGCGGATGGTGCCCTCGTCCGGAACATTTTTGGCCGGGGCGGGCGCAGGCTGCAGGGCTGCCGTCCCGCTGGTGCCGGGCACGGGCACGGCGTCGCCGCCGGGGTAGATCACCCGGGCTTCGCCCTCGGTGTAGAGGATGGCTTCCAGCGCCTGCCGCATCACGGCGGGGCTGTCGTAGCGCTGGGCCGGGTCCGGGGCGCAGGCCTTGAGCACGATCTCGGCCAGGCGGCCGTCGGCGTTGGCCGGGGGCGGCAGGGCTGCACCGGAAAGCCGCTGGGCCTGGGCGCGCTCCCGCTGGGCGGGGGACATGGGCTGCGGGTAGGGCGGGTAAAGCGGCATCCGGTTCGCGTTCAGCAGCTGGTACATCACAAGGCCCAGCGAGTAAATATCCACGTTGCTCGTGTATTTTTCGCCCTTGAACACCTCGGGGGCCATGTAGTTCACGGTGCCTGCGCGGGTGGAAGCACCGGTGGAGGCGCTGGCGATGCGGGCCACGCCGAAATCGCCCAGCTTGAAGTCCTCGGTCTCGGAGATGAAGATATTCGCGGGCTTGATGTCCCGGTGGATGATGTTGTAGCGCTGGCACACTTCCAGTGCGCGGCACAGGTCGATGCCCAGGCGGATGATCTCGCGCCGGGTAAAGCTCTTGTTCTGCTTCAGGTAGCCGGTGATGGGGGTGAGCAGCTCCATGCGGATGAGGATGTCCCAGCCGATGCCGTCCTCGTGGGCGTGGATGGCGTGGTCCTCATAGCTGACGATGTTGCTGTGGCCCTTGAGCTTGCTCATGAGGGCGATCTCGCGGTTGAGGTCCTTGACGTAATCCCGGAAGTAGGTGGACGCACCGTCCCGGTCCATGCCGTCCGAGAGGATCTCCTCCAGCTCGTCGGGCGAGGACGGGATGGTGATGGCCTTCAGCGCGCCGGTGAACACGGTGTCGAACTCGTCGCGGCGCTCGATCTCGAACACCTTGCCGTAGCTGCCTGCACCGATATAGCGTTTGATGTACCACGCGCCGAAAAACGGCTCGTAGCGCTTATAGTATTCGTTGTCCATGATGTTCCTCACTTTCACGCGGGCGATTCCTCGCTGTTGATGGCGGGCCGGGGGCTCACCGCTTTTCTTCGTCCGGGGCGTCCTGCGCCTTTTCGGCGGCGGGGGCCAGCTTCCGGGCGGGCTGCAGCTTTTTGGGCGCGGTCAGCGGGGCTGACGTTCTGAGCCCGGCGGCAGGGGGCGCGCCTTCCGGGGTGCGCGGCTTTTCCTGCCAGCGCAGCAGAAGGACCGTCTCGCCGGGGTCCCTTTCCGGGGCAGGCGCGGGCCCTTCCGCCGGGGGTGCCTCGGCAAGCCGGGGCGGCAGCGGGGCAAGGGTTTTGGCCGGGGCGTGGAAGCCGTGGGCCTTTTTCGGGGCCGGAACGGGCTGTGGGACCGGTGTCTCGGCGGGGTGCGGTCCCTCCCGGGCCGGGGCGGGTGCCGCAGTCAGCGCTTCCAGCGCCTGCCGCATCTGGGCAGGGCTCGCATAGCGGGCCGCAGGGTCCCAGGCGCAGGCCTTGAGCACCACCGCCGCAAGGGCCGGGTCTGCCTGAGCCGGGGGCGGCAGGGGCTCGCCGGAAAACCGCCGGGCGCGGGCGCGCTCCTGCTGGTCCGGCGTGATGTTCTGCGGCGGGGGCGGATAGAAGGGCATCCGGTTCATGTTCAGCAGCTGGTAGAGCACCAGCCCCAGCGAGTAGATGTCCACGCTGCTTGTGTAGCGCCTGCCCTGGAACACCTCCGGGGCCATGTAGTTCACGGTGCCCGCCCGGGTGGAGGCCGCCATGGACGCGCTGGCGATGCGGGCCACGCCGAAATCGCCCAGCTTGAAGCTGCCCTCCCGGGAGAGGAAGATGTTGCCGGGCTTGATATCCCGGTGGATGATGTTGTTTTTCTGGCACACTTCCAGCGCGCTGCACAGGTCGATGCCCAGGCGAAGGACCTCGGCCCGGGTGAAGATCTTCTGCCGGCGCAGGTCGTCGTTGATGGGCCGGAGCAGCTCCATGCGGATGAGGATATCCCACCCGCGGCCGTCTGGGTGGGGGTAGGCCCGGTGGTCCTCATAGCTGACGATGGTGCTGTGGCCCTTGAGCCGCTGCATCAGGGCGATCTCCTTTTTGATGTCATCGACATATTTCTGGAAGTAGTCGGACACGCCTTCCTCGTCCATGCCGCTGGCCAGGATCGCGTCCAGCTCATCCTGCGAGGAAGGGATGGTCAGCGCCTTCATGGCGCTGGTGCTCACGGTGCCCAGGGCGTCGCGGCGCTCGATCTCGAACACCTTGCCGTAGCTGCCCGCGCCGATGAACCGCCCCAGCCTCCACTCGCCGAAAAACGGCTCATAGCGCCGGTAATATTCCTTCTCCATGGTGTCTCCTCGTCTTGAAAATAAACGGCCCGCCTTATCCCACGCGGACAAAAAGCAGGCCGTTTGCGCTCAGGCCGATGCGGGATCAGCTGAACATATCAATAATATCCTTCGTCAGCTGCACAACGTTCCAGATATCGTCTGCCGTCCAGGAGCCGCTGTCGTCACCGGAATCGGACGACGCAGAGCTGCTGGCCGGGGGCGTGCTGGCTGCCGGGGCCGAGCCGCCGCCGCCGGAAGAACCGCTGCCCGAGCTGGAGCCGCGGCCGCCCGAGCCGCTGCCCGAGCCGGAGGAAGACGATGCCGCCGGGACGGGGTCCGGCTCCGGCAGGATCTCCATGGCCTGCTCCTCCTGATAGGCGATCTTGCCCACAGCCACGCCGTGGCCGTCCGGGGAAGCATCGTACCAGTAGACGTTGTCGAACTGGACAAAGGCGTACTGGCTGGGGCTGATCTGGCGCACCGTGGTGCGGCTGCCGTTGGCGGCGGTGTAGGTGCCGGACTGGCTGCCGGTGCTGTTGGTGGCCTTGAAGGTCATGGTGCCGTTCTCATAGCCGTCGGCATAGGTGCCGGTGAACTCCAGCGTGGTGCCGTCGGCGGCAGTCTTGCGGTAAGTGCCGGTGCCGTTGGGCAGGTCGTTGGACCACTGGCCGTTGTAGACGCTGTAATTGCCCGCGAACAGCTGGATGCCTTCGCCGGAGCGCTTGCCGTCCACCACCTGGCCGTAGTACAGGCCGGTGGTGTCCACCAGAACTTCCTTGGCGCCTGCGGGCAGGCTGGACTTGATGGCATCCCACTCGGTGCCGCTGCCCATCAGCCAGCCGTTGACATAGGACAGCACCGCGCCGCCCAGAGAATCGGCATTCGTGAACTGCTGCAGCACCACCTTCAGAGTGTTGTAATCGCCGCTTTCAAACCAGCCGATGACGCTGTTGTAGAGGTCCACCGTCTCCTTCTGCTCTTTCAGATAGGCGGCGGTATCCTCAATGGGCTTGCCGCCCACGGTGAGGCTGGCAAGGGCCGGGAGGGTGCTCAGCACCTGCACCTGGCACTGGTCCACGCTGAGGGTGGTCAGGCCCGTCAGGGCGGTGAGGGGGCTGTAATCCACGATCTGGTTGCCGGAAACATCCAGCTCCTGCAGGCCGGTCAGGCCCTGCAGGAAGGAAAGATCGGTGAGCTGGTTGTTTGCAAGGTTCAGCTTGCGCAGGCCATGCAGGCCGTCCAGGCCGTTGCACTGCTCACTGGTGAGCTGGCAGTTGGTCAGCGCCAGAGTGTCCAGCGCATCCAGGTTCGCCAGCTCGGACACGCCGTCCGGGAAGGTGACGCCGTCGGCGGAGAGCTGTTCCAGCTTTTGCAGGGCGGTGAGCTTCGTGAGCTTGTTCTCGTCCAGCGCGGTGCTGCCGCTGCCGGTGATGGTCAGGCTGGTGAGGTTCGGCAGGGAGCACAGGGCGGCCCAGTCTTCGTCCGTGGGGTCCTGCACGGCGAGCTCGGTGGTGTCCTCGATGCTGTAGGAAACGCCGCCGATGCTCACATCCTTGCTGACGCTCAGCTTCTTCCAGACGAAGAAGCCGCCAACGGCCAGCAGTGCGGCCAGCACCACCAGCAGGACGATCAGCAGGATAGGGGACTTCTTTTTGCGGGCCGGGGCCTCTGCCACGGGCTCCGGCGGCATGGGCGGCACACCGCCGCCTGCCTCCGGGGCAAAGAAATCGGCTGCGGGGGCCGCCGGGGCGCTCACGCCGATGCTGTAGTCATCGTCCTGCGGCGGGAGGAAGGCCCGCACCGTCTCATCGCCTGCGGGCGCAGCGGGGCCGTTCGGGGCGTAAGCCGCCGTATCATACACAGGAGCGGCAGGCTCCACCGGGGTGAAGACCGTTGCGTCCTCTGCGGGAGCGGCGGGCTCCACCGGGGTGAAGACGGTCGCGTCGTCCGCGGGCGCGGCGGGCTCCACCGGGGTGAAGACCGTTGCATCGTCCGCCGGGGCGGCAGGCTCCACCGGGGTGAAGACCGTTGCGTCATCTGCCGGGGCGGGAGTCTCCACCGGGGTGAAGACCGTTGCGTCATCCGCAGGAGCGGCGGGATCCACCGGAGTGAAGACGGTTGCGTCATCCGCAGGAGCAGCAGGCTCCACCGGGGTGAAGACGGTTGCGTCCTCTGCAGGGGCAGCAGGCTCCACCGGGGTGAAGACCGTCGCGTCCTCTGCAGGGGCAGCAGGCTCCACCGGGGCAGCGGGTTCCGGGCTGAGGGAAGCCGCCCGGTGGAAGGACTTTGCACCGCTCGTTGCCGGGCTGATGGTGGGGCCGTTGTCCTCCTCCAGCGTTTCATAGGGCTCCGGCGCGGCCGCCGGGGCTTCGACTTCCTCCGGGGCCTCTGCCGGGGCAGGGGCCGGTTCCGGCGCAGCGGAGTGCACCGACGGCGTGCTCCAGAAAGGAGCCGACGAGATGGTCTGGTCGTTGGGGTCGTCCTCCGGCAGGTCCGGCTGGGGGGCAGGGGCGGCTTCCGGGAATTTATGGCCGCAGACTTTGCAGAATTTCTGCTCGTCAAAGTCCGCTTTGGTCCCACATTCGGTACAGAATTTCATCGCAAGTTTTCCTCCGTGTTCAATTCATTCCGGTCAAAACGCAATGTTTACGGCCACAGCTGCACATCCGAGACGATGATCATGCCGCACTCCTGCGTGTGCACGACGATCTTCAGATATTCTGCGCCCGCAATGGAAGCGGTGACGGTGAGCTGGTCGGTCTTCTGGCCGATGACCGGCGAGGTCTGCACCAGCACATCGTCGGCATAGATCTGCACATAGCCGGTGCCTTCCGTGGCGGTGTCCTTATAGGGTACCAGGTTGAAGGTCATGGACGAATAATTGCCGTAAACACGGTACTCTGCCGAGTAGAGCTGCTCCGATCTCCAATAATCATCGCCCAGCACAACATAGTTCACGGCGTCGGAGTAATCGTTGCCGAAGGGGTCTTCCGGGGCGGTGGCGTTCCAGTCCCAGCCGCCGTTCAGCACGGACAGGGTGGACAGGGACACCGGCTGCGAGGAGGACACCTGGGTCATCTTTGCAGTCAGGGTGGCGTTGCCGGGCAGCTCCTTCAGGGCGTTGGTCAGCAGGGTGCGGGCCCCGGCGAAGTCCTTGGCGGCGATCTTCTCATCCGCCTGGGCGGCGACGGCGGAGGCGTAGTTCTGGGCATAGAGCGAGAGCTTGACGTTCAGCGAGGAATCGCTGCCCACCAGATCCATCGCGGTCTGGATGGTCTTGTAGGCGTTCAGGTAGTCGCTGGTCTTTTCATACTGTGCTGCCGTCTCGAGGGCTGCGCTCTTGTAGCTCTCGGTGTACTCGGCGGTCTTCTGCAGGAAGTCGGCGTCGCTGCCCAGCAGCTTCTGGGCTTCCTGCACCGTCTCCAGCGCGGACTTGTAGTCCCCGGCGGCGGCGTACTGGGCGGCCTGGTCCAGGGCGTCCTGCTTGTTCTTGGCCGCCAGCGCCTCGGTGTATTCGGTCTGCTTTGCGGTGAGTTCTGCGTCCTCGGGGTACTTGTTCAGGCCGCCGGACAGGGTGCGCAGGGCGTTGGTGTAGTCGCCTGCGTCGGCGTAGGTGGCGGCATCCGTCAGGATGGACTCAATGTCCTGCTTGCGGGCGTTCTCGGCGTTGGCCTCGCTGATGGCACCGCCGATGAGCGGGATGCTCTCGCCGTTGTCCGTCAGCAGCGAGGGTACCACCACGGCCGCTGCCGCGATGAGCAGCACCAGGATCAGCAGCAGGATCCACTTGGCCTTGCCGCCCTTCTTTTTCTTCTTTTCCTTCTTGGCCTTTTTGCCCTTCTTGCCGGTCTCGGGGGCGGGTTCCGGCTGGGGCTGGGGCTGCGGGACCCGCATGGTAGGCTCCGACTGGGGCTGTGCCGCCGGGGCCGGGCCGGGCACGATGCGGGTGGTCTTTTCGTCCGCAGGCTGGGCCGCCGGGCGCGGCTGCGGCTGCGAAGAACGGGTGTTCACGCGGACCCGCGGTGCAGCGGCGGCTGCGGGCTGCGCAGCAGGCTGGG
>UMKJ01035957.1_pt1 | contig 12509 bp, 6 predicted proteins | sample 1966301 | NCBI WGS metagenome assembly UMKJ01 (sample SAMEA4836173, study PRJEB28245) | human gut metagenome | biome: gut microbiome; material: fecal sample | place: Denmark | collected 2008
TCCGCGTGCAGCTTTTTGGCGCTTCGCCTAAGCCCTTGTTTACTCCCCCAGCTTTCCATGAAGAACCGAAAAGTTCGCAATTGCTCGGTATTTCCATAACCAAAAAGCCCTGCCGCATTCACGACAGAGCCTTTTTGTGCCTTGATTACGCCTTGCCAGCGCAGCCCAGCACATCCACAATCTTGTGGGCAACCATCGCCTTCACCGCAGCGCGGGCAGGCTTCAGGTACTGACGGGGGTCAAAGTGATCCGGATGCTCCGCGAAGTACTTGCGGATGCTCGCGGTCATCGCCAGACGAATATCGGAGTCGATGTTGATCTTGCAGACCGCCATCTTCGCCGCCTTCGCCAGCTGCTCTTCCGGAATGCCAATTGCGTCGGGCATATTGCCGCCGAACTGGTTGATTTCCTTCACGAACTCCTGCGGGACAGAAGAAGCGCCGTGCAGGACGATCGGGAAGCCGGGCAGACGCTTGGAGCATTCTTCCAGCACCTCGAAGTGCAGCTGGGGCTTCTGACCGGGCTTGAACTTGTACGCGCCGTGGGACGTGCCGATGGCAATCGCCAGCGAGTCGCAGCCCGTGCGGGTCACAAATTCTTCGACTTCTTCCGGATGGGTGTACATTTCCTGACCATGCTCCACCTTCACGTCGTCTTCGACGCCGGCGAGCGTGCCGAGTTCCGCCTCGACGACCACGCCGTGGTCATGGGCATACTCGACGACCTTGCGGGTCAGGGCGATATTATCCTCAAAGGACTTGGAGGAAGTGTCAATCATGACGGACGTGAAGCCGCCGTCGATGCAGCTCTTGCACAGCTCAAAGCTGTCGCCGTGGTCAAGGTGCAGCGCAATCGGGATATCGGGGTTCTCGATAACCGCCGCTTCCACCAGCTTCACCAGATAGGTGTGGTTGGCATACGCGCGCGCGCCCTTGGACACCTGCAGGATGACGGGAGCCTTCAGCTCACCCGCCGCCTCGGTGATGCCCTGAATGATTTCCATGTTGTTGACGTTGAAAGCGCCGACCGCATAGCCGCCGTCATACGCCTTCTTGAACATTTCCTTCGTCGTAACAAGCGCCATTGGATTTTCCCTCCTGATGCAATAATGTAGGGTTTCCACCGAATCTATTATAGCACATTCTGCCGAAATAGAAAAGGGGGTTTTTTCACAAGTTGTATTTTCTTTCACAAAGTTTTGGAGAAAAAAACGACCTCATCCCCCGTTTCGGCGGATGAAGCCGTATCAGCACGCGGAAGCAGCCTGAAAGAGAAGTCCACTCAATCGCGCGAAAGGGTCAAGCGTAGGGATTTCATCCCGTTTCATTCGCCCTTGGGTTTTCCCCAATTAACACGCGGAAGCAGCCTGAAAAAGTCGCCAACTCAATCGCGCGAAAGGGTCAAGGGAGGAACTCCCTTGCAGGGTGCAGGGGCAGCGCCCCTGCTGGAGTCCAGAGGCAAAGCCTCTGGTCATTGCCCCTCTTCCGTCCGCTCCACCGTGCCGACGTAGATGATTTCGCTCTTCGCCTTGTAGGTGTCGGTGTACATCAGCTTGCGCTCGGTTTCTGCGCCGCCCACATACTTCACCAGGTAGCTTTCCACCACACAGCCGTCGGTTGCCTTGCGGTAGGTGTACTCTTGGTCAACATAGGTGGCGTAGGTGTGGTTCGTGTCCTTGCGGTATTCCGGCTCGGTCGGGGCGGGCAGGGTCTGCACCGTCACCGTTTCCAGCTCGTACTTCACGCCCTTGCCGAGGCTCTCGCCGTAAATCGACACCACGCACACCTTGTGCGTCTTGTCGTAGCGGCTGTCCTTCATCACCGTCGCAACGATGAAAATCGTGCTGTTCGTGTCGTTGCGGAACTTGAAGTCAATGCGGTTGTCGGATACCGTCGCGTCCTTGCCGTAGTCGGTGTAGCCCACCGCGTCGGAGTGCGGCTCGCGCTTGAGAATCGTCATGTTCGCTTTCGCCGCCGCGAGGTACATCGTCGTGCTTGCCTGACACACGCCGCCGCCGTAGCCCATGCGCTGATCGCCGTACGCGTACTCAATCGCTTCATAGAAGCCGTTTGCCTTCGTGCGCTTGCCCACAACCGTATTGAAGGAGAACGTTTCACCCGCTGCAAGCATCTTGCCGTTGATGCGCTCGAACGCCACCTGAATGTTCAGGTTGCGGTTCTCCGTGCTGGTGGTCGAAATCGGGGTGTACGCCGTCGCGCGCAGCTGAATCTGCGGCTCCAGCATGGCTTTGGTCGTGGTCGGCTGAAGCTCGCGCGTCGTCAGCTCCACCTCGCCGCTGACCAGGGACGACATCATCTGGTACACCTGATTTTTCGCCTCGGTCGTGTCCATATAGCGCCCGACGGTCTCCGGCTGAATCGTCAGCGGATTGTTGAAATTGTTGTAATCGAAGATAATATGCGCATCCACCGGCTGGATGTACGCCTGCTGCGCGATGCTGAGCAGGATGTTGTCAATCACCACATTGTCGCCGCTGGGCGTGGCGGAATAGCCCTCGTAGGGATTTTCCGCCAGCGCGTCCATCGTGGCTTTGCGCGCGTCAATGCTGCCTTCTGTGTGCCCCGGCTGCCACGCCGCGTCGAGGGCTTCCCGCACATCGACGGTCATGTTCAGGTCGGCGCTCGTGATTTCCCTCACCAGCTGACCGGCGTACATCAGGCGCACCTTCCACGCGTCGCGCTGCTGATTCGCGTGCGCCGTGACCGCCTCTTCCGCCTCCGCGCGGGTCATGCCGCCGAGGTGGATGCCGTCCACATACACGTTCGGGACGTACTTGTCGTCATACGCCGTCACCGACGCGACCAGTGCTTCCCGCTCGTTCTGCTCCTGGATGGCATTGCTGATGGCGCCGCCCGCCGCGACCAGTCCGCAAATTAACGCCACCGCGCACGCGCAGAACAGGATGCGCTTGAGCAGCTTTTGCCCCGACGGCTTGCGGCGGACAGGCTCATTCTTCGGCTCGCGATGCTCCGGGTTGAAGCCCCCCAGCCCCGCCGGCGGATGATTGCCGCCGCCATTGCCGCCATTGCCGCCGTTTCCGCCATTGCCGTTCGCCGGATACTGCGGAAAATTCACCGGATACATCGGCTGCTGCCATCCGCCATAATTCTGCTGCGGATACGGCGGATTCTGCGGGCGCTGCGGGTTCATCGGCTGATTGGGCATCATCTGCCCGCCGCGAATCGGCTGATTGCGCCCGGTGTTCATGCTTGTCGGGTTCTGCCCCCACGAGAACTGCTCCATTTGGTGCGCCGCATCGAGCGGCTGCACGCCGTTGTTCCAGCCCTGCTGCGGCTGCATGGGCGTCCCCTGCACGCCGCGGAAGCCGTGCATTTGCCCGCTTTGCGCATATTGGCTCCCCTGCCCCGGCTGATTCATCCCCTGCGGGCGCATCGGCTGAGCCGCACTCATCGGCTGGGCCGCACCCATCGGCTGAGCCGCGCTCATCGGCTGCATGGGCGGATTGGCACTCTGCTGCACCGGGGGCGGCTGCGGATTCCGGCGCGGCGGATTTGTCGGCTGCATGGGCGCGTCTTCCGTGCGGATAAGGGGGATGCTGTTGTCCAGCGTCTGCTGCCCGGCATACTGCGCCGCGTTCAGCTGCGTACGGCGGCGGCGCTGCTGCTTGTTGTCGTTGAATTCGGACATGGTTTCAGCACCCCTTTCTGATGGCAATTCGGTATTTCTTCATCTTATATCACATGATTTCAGCAGCTTCCACTGCTTGCAGCAATTTTTCCACGTCATCGGCAGCCCTCGCCCACATCGGCGCGGTGCAGCCGACCATGCCGTGGCGGTCGCCATCGCCATGGAAGTCACTGCCGCCGGTGACCAGAAAGCCCATGCGCCGCGCGGTCAAATCCAGCAGGGGCGTGGCGCGTCCGGCGGATGGGTGGTAAACCTCAACGCCCCGCAAGCCCTGCTCCTGCCAAACGCCGAGCAGATGGCGCAGCAGCGCGCCGGTCTTCTCCAGCTCCATCGGGTGCGCCAGAACGGGCACGAAGCCGCTTTCCCGCATCAGCGGCAGCGCCTCCGCCATGCTCAGGCGCTCCCCCGCCACATAGGCAGGTGCGCCATCCGCCAGAAAGCGGTCAAACGCCTCGCGCGTGTCGGCGACATAGCCGCGGCTGACCATCGCGCGGGCGATATGCGGCCGCCCGACGCTGCCCTTGGCTTCGCGGGCGATTTCGTCGTAATCCAGCGGATAGCCCAGCGCATTCAGCTTCTCCACCATCTGCCGCGCGCGTCCGAGCCGCATTTGGGCCAGCGCCCGAACCTTGCGGTGCAGGGGCGTATCCGTCCCGCGCCCGTAGCCGAGCAGGTGCAGGCCGGGCATATCGCGCAAGGACAATTCGACACCTTGCAGAATCGGCATCGGCGCGGGTTTTCCCAGCAGCTGCGCCGCGCCGTCAAACGTATCATGGTCGGTCACGGCAAGGAGCGTCACGCGGTGCTTGTCCGCCAGCGCCACCAGCTCCGCGGGCGTAAGCAGCCCGTCGGAGGAAGTGGTGTGGGTGTGCAAATCAGGCTTCATGGGGGGCATCCGGGTGATTTTCGGGCGCATCCGCCGTCTTATCAGGCGTTTCGGCGCTCTTTTCAGGCGTTTCGGCGGACTTTTCGGAATTTTCTTTCTTCTTTTCGTCCGCCATATCCTGCATCATCACATCGCCCGTGGTGCGGGTGTCGGCATCCTGAATATCCGGCAGCACGCCCGTTTCCATCAGGGTGACGAACTCGCGGCGGCTGATGGTGTCGTACTTGAGCAGCGCGTCCACCAGCTTCTCCATGCGGTCGCGGTTGGCGCTCAGGGCATCCACCGCCTTCTGGTAGCATTCCTCCAGCAGGCGCTTGACTTCCGCGTCGATGCGCGCCGCCATTTCTTCGCTGTACCCGCGGCTCTGCCCAAACTCCATGCCGACGAACACTTCCTGATCGCCATCAAGATAGACCGGGCCCAGCTTTTCGCTCATGCCGAACTGCGTCACCATGCGGCGGCAGACCTCCGTCGCCTTTTTCAGGTCGCTCGTTGCGCCGGTGGTGAACTCGCCCAGATAAAGCTGCTCCGCGGCATGACCGCCCAGCCCCATCGCCACGAAGTCCATCAGCTGGCTGTAAGTCTGCAAATCGTCCTCTTCCGTCGGCAGGGACAGCGTGTAGCCGCCCGCCTGCCCGCGCGGGACGATGGTAATCAGGTGCACCTCGTCGCAGTTGGGCAGGACGTGCCCGACGATGGCGTGACCCGCCTCGTGGATGGCGACCATGCGCTTATCGCGCTGCGTCACCTTGTGGCTGCGCTTCTCCGGGCCCATCTGCACGCGGGAGATTGCCTCCACCAGCGTCTGCTGATTGATGGCCTTCAAGCGCCCGCGCGCCGCCAGAATCGCGGCTTCGTTCATGATGTTTTCCAGCTCCGCGCCGGTGGAGAAGGGCACGCGCTTGGCGATATTCTCCAAATCCACATCATCCGCAAGGGGCTTGCCCTTGGCGTGCACCTGCAAGATGGCAACACGCCCCGCCATATCGGGGTAATTGACGAGAATCGTGCGGTCAAAGCGGCCGGGACGCAGCAGCGCGGGGTCAAGAATGTCGCGGCGGTTCGTCGCCGCCATGACAATAACGCCCTCGTTGATTGCGAAGCCATCCATCTCGACCAGCAGCTGGTTCAGCGTCTGCTCGCGTTCGTCGTGTCCGCCGCCCAGACCCGCGCCGCGATGGCGACCCACCGCGTCAATCTCATCAATAAAGATGATGGACGGGGCAGCGCGCTTGGCTTGGTCGAACAGGTCACGGACGCGGCTCGCGCCCACGCCCACGAACATCTCCACAAAGTCAGAGCCGGAAATGGAGAAGAACGGCACGCCCGCCTCGCCCGCAACCGCCTTTGCCAGCAGGGTTTTGCCCGTGCCGGGCGGGCCGATGAGCAGCACGCCCTTGGGGATGCGCGCGCCCATGTCAATGTACGCCTTGGGGTTGCGCAGGAAGTCCACCATTTCCTTGAGTTCTTCCTTCTCTTCCTCCGCGCCCGCGACGTCGGCGAACGTCACCTTGTTCTTGTTCGGGTCATGGATGCGCGCCCGGCTTCTGCCGAAGTTCATCACCTTGCCGTTGCCGCCGGTCTGCGCGCGCATAATCAGCCAGAACATCACGCCGCAGAGCACCAGCGAAATTGCCAGCGGAATCAAATCATACCACCACGGGGTGGTCAGCGGCTGACGGTAGATGATGGTGAACGGCAAATCCTTGACGGACACCTCATCCAGCGGCTTATTAAGCTTCGCCGCCTGCATTTGCCGCGCGGTGACGATGAAATCAGCGCCGATGGTGGTTTCAAAATCGTAGTTCTTGTCAGGGAAATCCGCGTCGGCGACCGTTGTTGTTGTCGTCACGCCCACCAGCGACGTGCCGCGGATGGCGACGGAGCGAACCTGCCCCTCCTCAATCATCGTCAGCAGCTGGGGATAGGTGATGCGGCGGTCACGGATATTGCTGCCAAAGCCGTTGGTGAACAGCATCGAAATGGTGAGCACCATCAGCAGCAGAACCGCGACGTAGCCGAACATCCCGCGAGACTTCTTCAATGCGAGCATCCTCCTTCCGTTCCAGCGCCATCCGCCTGTTGCGGCGTATACCCATATAGACGAATGACGTGTGCGGAAAAATCCATCTTTACAAAAATTTTATCTTTATTTGGGGAAAAATCGGCTGATTTATTCGTGCGCCGCGCCGTACACGCGGCTGTCCAGCACGCCGATGTCCGGCAGATTGCGGTACTTCTCAGCAAAATCCAGCCCGTAGCCGACGACGAACTCATCCGGAATCTTGAAGCAGTGGTAATCCACCGTCAGGTTGTGTTCGGGATTGCGGCGGTCGGGCTTGTCCAGCAGCGTCGCAATGCGGATGGAGGACGCGCCGCGGCCCATCAAATACTTGCCGAGGTAGAACAGCGTGTTGCCGCTGTCCACAATGTCCTCCACAATCAGCACGTCGCGCCCCTTAATGGACACGGACAGGTCTTTCTCCAGATTGACCACGCCGGAGGACTTGGTGGAGTTGCGATAGCTCGAAAGCGCCATGAAATCCAGCGTTACGGGCAAATCGACCTCGCGGATGAGGTCGGAGAAGAAGACACTCGCGCCCTTCAAAATGCAGACCATCACTAGATCGCGGCCCTGATAGTCGCGGGTGATTTCCCGTCCCAGCTGGGCAACGGCCTTCTGGATGTCCTCACGCTTGACGAGAATCTTCGTCATGTCTTGATACAGCTTGGCATTGGTGTCCATCGTGTTGTCCTCCTAAATATATATAGGTTTCTATGTTGACTTAGTTGGCGTTGTCCTTTTTTTCGCGCAGGGGTGCGCCGCAGCGTTTGCACTGTTCGAGCTTGTCGTAGGGGTCATCCTCAATCTGCGACCACTTGATGACGCCGGACAGCGGGCGGTATTTCGGATTGAGCGATTCGCAATTCGGGTCAATGTGGTAGTACGTTCCGCCTTCGGGATTGTAGTAAATCAGCAAGTCCGGATGGCTGGTATTCAGCACGGGCTGGGTGGCAAGGGCGTTGGTCGGGGTGGCGGTGCTTTCCTGCTCGTTGCTTTGCAGCGTCGCGGGGTCAACGTACCACACGCCGTCCTCCTTGACCATGCGCACCTTCCACAGGTAGACGCTTTCGCCCAGGGTGTTGTTCTTGTTGATGACGGCGCGCACCGTCACCATGCGGGCGATGTCGTTCGATGTGCCCGTGATGGCCGTGAAATCCCAGCTGACGGGCGTGCGGTTGGTCAGCACCTCGCCGAAGAGCTTCTGCGTCACCGCGTCCGTGCCGCCCTTGATGCTGCTGCGCCACGACGGGGCCGTCAGGTTGACCATTTGGCTGATGGCGTTGTTCTTCCACAGCGTGAAGAAGGAATGCAGCTGCGCGTAGCACTCCTCGGAGTCATCCACAGACGTCGCGGTGGGCGTGGGCGCGGGATTGGGCGTGTCCGTCGCGGTCAGGTTGACATCGAGGTTATTGCCCGATGTACTCCCCTGCTGCATCTGACCGGACTGATTCGGCTGCGCGGGGTTCTGATTATCCGCCGCATTCGTCGCCAGTGCGCTGACGAGGCAGACGACCGCCGCCGACGCCAGCAAAAGCGACAGCACCAGCCGCGCGTTGGGCGTAACCAGCTCGCGGAGCCACATCGCGGCGATGCTCGCCACCGCGCCGACGAGGACGACCCACTTCACCGCCGTCCACGCAAAGACCATGCTTAAGATGAAAAGAATCGGCAGCACGCCGAACATCAGTACTTTTGCAATCGTATCCCACGGAATTTCCCTGTGCGCCGCCGGCTGCACCCGGAAGCCGCTGCGCCCCGACGTCGGGTACACGCGCTGACCGTCGGGGGTGTACTGCGCGTACTGCTGCTCCGGCGGCAAATCCGTTTCCTGCGGATTTTGCTGGCTGTACCCCTGCTGATTGTACGGCGTATTCGGCTGCTGATACCCGCCGGGCTGCACAAACCCCTGCTGGTCATACGGCTGCTGCTGATAAGGCTGCTGGGCGTACGGCTGCTGATAACCCTGCTGCTCATAGCCCTGCCCATACGGCTGCTGATAACCTTGCTGACCGTATGGTTGCTGATATCCCTGCTGACCGTATGGCTGCTGGTATCCCTGCTGACCATAGGGCTGCTGATAATCCGCATACCCCTGCTGACCATATTGCGGCTGCCCATAGCCGTTTTGCGGCGCGTAGCCTTGACCATAGGCATCATTGGGCGCGTAGCCGCCATTCGGGGCATAGCCCTGCGCCGGCGGATAATTGCCCTGCGAAAAACCGGGCTGCTGAGGATTCTGTCCGGCGTCCCCGGCGCCATCATAGGGTGGACGGCTGTTGCTCATCCGGCTTCCTTTCCTTTCTTCCGCGCGATTGTGCGCGAAGTTCCCTGCCGCGCCTGCGGACAGAGGAATTGCATCCTCCCGCGCGCGGACTTTCACGCAAGCGCCTGAATCGCGCTTTACATGATAACGCATCTTACAGTATAGCACAAAAAAATGGCTTGTAAATAAGAAATCGGAAAAATTCATGGTTTGTTCGCCTGTAAGATGGAAAGATTTTTACTTCGGTGCGCGTTTCCGTCCTCCATTCCGCATTATTTTCGCTTTTCCGCTTGCAAAAGTCGTTCGGCTATGGTAAGATAGAGCGTGCAGACGAAAGTCAGCGAAATATTGGAAGCGATGACCGGGAAACAGTAGCGCGTGCAAGTCCCCTTCCTATTTCCAAATGAGAATGTGCCAAGATGCGAAGCGAATTTTTTCTGCTGGCTAACGGGAGTGAAACGCAGCGTAGCAGCGCTACGCTAAGTGGAACGAGCGGACGCCAGAAGGAAAAAGGCGCGAGCAGATGGCACAGGCGAATGCAGGAAATAGGATATCAGAGAGCCGCCGGGTGGTGCGAGGTGGCAGGGCGCACGGCGTGAACCTTCATCCCGTGAGTTTTTGGGCGTGGGCAGCCTTATCGCCTATCAAGCGGCGGCAGCGGGATTTTTTCCTTTGCCGCAAGACGAGTGGTACCGCGGATTCAGTCCGTCTCATCAAACGATGGGACGGGCTTTTTTCATCCAACTGTAAGGAGGAACATCCGGAATGAACGAGAAGATCGAAGCCCTGAAAAGCAGCTTTGATTCCGAGCTGAAGAAGATCGCCAACATGGTGGATCTGGAAGCCCTGCGCGTGAATTACCTCGGCCGCAAGGGCAAAGTGACCGACGCGCTCAAGGGCATGGGCGGCTTGACCGACGAGCAGAAAAAGACCGTCGGGCGCGAGACGAACGAGCTGAAGACCGCGATTACCGTCGCCTTGGCGGAAAAGCTGGAGGCGCTCAAGGCACAGGAATTGCAGCGCGAAATCAACGCCCTGCCCGAATTTGACATCTCCATGCCGCCGGACATGACCCGCGGGTCGTATCACCCGATTACGCTGGTGCAGCGCCAGTGCGAGCAGGTGTTCAAGTCGATGGGCTTCACGGTGGAGGATTACGCCGAGGTGGTGACGGACTACGAGTGCTTCGAGAGCCTGAACATCCCGAAGTTCCACCCCGCGCGCGACATGCAGGACACCTACTATCTGGACAACGGGCAGCTGCTCAAAACGCAGACCTCCGCCGCCCAGAACGCCATCTACCGCCGCTACCGCGACGCGCTGGTCGACGGCGGCGTGCCGATTAAGGCGATTTTCCCCGGCCGCTGCTTCCGCAACGAGGCGACCGACGCCTGCCATGAGAACACGTTCTTCCAGATGGAAGGCATCATGGTGGACAAGGACATTTCCATCGCGAACCTGATTTACTTCATGAAGACGATGCTGAGCGAGGTGTTCCGCAAGGACATCAAAGTCCGCCTGCGTCCGGGCTTCTTCCCGTTCGTTGAGCCGGGCTTTGAGCTGGATATTTCCTGCCTCATCTGCGGCGGCACGGGCTGCCCGTCGTGCAAGCATTCCGGCTGGCTGGAACTGTGCCCCTGCGGCATGATTCACCCCGAAGTATTGAAAGCCGGCGGCATCGACCCGGAGCAGTACACCGGCTTCGCGTTCGGCTTGGGCATGACGCGCCTTGCCATGATGAAGTACGGCGTGAAGGACATTCGCGACCTGAACAGCGGCAGCCTGACGCGCCTGGCGCAGTTCACGGACGACGAGTAATGCGGAGGAAAGACGAACATGCTGATCTCAATGAACTGGATTTCCGACTTCGTTGACCTGACGGGCCTTGACAAAATGGCGCTGATTCGCCAGTTCTCCCTGTCCACGGCGGAAGTTGAGAATGAAATTTTCCACAAGGGCGCGGATTTGTCCGGCGTTGTCGCCGCGCAGATCGTCAGCGTAGAGAATCACCCCGAATCCCACAAGCTGCACCTGCTGAAGGTGGACGCGGGCGACGGGCAGCTGACCGACGTGGTCTGCGGCGCGCCGAACGTGCAGCTGGGCATGAAAACCGCGTTCGCCAAGGTGGGCGCGCAGCTGGGCGACATCACCATCAGCCCGCGCAAGCTCGCCGGGTACACGTCCTACGGCATGTGCTGCTCGGAGAAGGAAATCGGCATCAGCGACGACAATTCCGGCATCATGGTCATCCCGGAGGACGTTCCCTGCGGCACGGATTTGAAGGCGCTCTACCCCATTGACGATATTATCTTCGAGGTGGACAACAAGTCCCTGACGAACCGCCCCGACCTGTGGGGGCACTACGGCATGGCGCGCGAGTTCTCCACCCTGTCCGGCCGTCCGCTGAAAGCCCTGCCCGTGGCGGATTTGGCGGCGTACAGCAATCTGCCCGCCATCGACATGAAGATTGAAGACCCGCTGTGCCAGCGCTACTCCTGCCTGCGGGTGGAGAACATCAACCGCCACGTCAGCCCGATGGCGATGCGTATCCGCCTGAACTACTGCGGTATGCGCGACATCAACTTCCTCGCCGACCTGACGAACTACCTGATGCTGGAAATGGGGCAGCCGATGCACGCCTTCGACAGCCGCAAGGTGGAGAAAATCCGCATCCGCCGCTTCCCGGAGAGCTTCACCTTCCAGACGCTGGACAAGGTGGAGCGCACCATCGACCCGAACACGCTGATGATCTGCAACGGCGACAAGCCGGTTGCCATCGCGGGCATCATGGGCGGTCTGGACAGCGAAATCGTCGATGACACGACGAGCCTGACGCTGGAATCCGCCACGTTCGACGCGGCGTCCGTCCGCAAGAGCAGCGTCCGCCTCGCCCACCGCACCGACGCCTCCGCCCGCTACGAAAAGAGCCTTGACCCAGAAATGACGACCGTCGCCATCGCCCGCTTCGTCAAGCTTTTGCAGGAATACGACCCGGAAATGCGCGTCACCTCCCGCCTGACCGACGAGTACGCCTTCCACTATCCGAAGGTGCAGCTGTCCTTCGATAAGGCGTTTGTTGACCGCTACACCGGCATCAACATCTCCTCCGACGAAATCATGCACACGCTGACCGCGCTGGGCTTCGGCATGACGCGCAATGGCGATTCCTTCACCGCGGACGTCCCCTCCTGGCGCGCGACGAAGGACGTAACCATCAAGGCGGATATCATCGAGGAAATCACCCGCATTTACGGCTACGACAACTTCGACCTGCACACGGCGGAATCCCCGCTCTACCCGGTTCGCATGTCCACCGAAAAGACGGTCGAGGACAAATTGAAGGACATTCTCGTCAAGCGCTATTCGCTGCACGAGGTGCATTCCTACATCTGGCAGTACGCCGACGACTACAAGAAGCTCGGCATTGCCGTTGAGGACAACGTGAAGCTGCTCAACGCCTCCAACCCCAACATCGAGACGTTGCGCCGCTCCATGATTCCCACCCAGCTGTGCCAGGTGAAGGGCAACACGGGCTATGCGCCGTCGTTCGGCATCTTCGAGATTGGTCACATCGTCGATGGCGTGGACGAGAACAACCTGGCGAAGGAACACAAGAAGCTGTGCGT
>UMKJ01044058.1_pt1 | contig 12353 bp, 9 predicted proteins | sample 1966301 | NCBI WGS metagenome assembly UMKJ01 (sample SAMEA4836173, study PRJEB28245) | human gut metagenome | biome: gut microbiome; material: fecal sample | place: Denmark | collected 2008
ACTTTTCGTAATATTCATAACGTAAAATTGAGTTTCGCAAATATCTAATAATTATAAAGAAAAGAGGAGAGAAACATGGAGATTTTAAAGTCAGCAGTTATTTTAGTGATCGGATTTGTATTGCTTATCAAAGGAGCAGATTATTTCGTAGAGGGCAGTTCCTCCGTGGCGAAAAAGTTTAAAGTCCCATCTTTGATCATCGGTATGACGATCGTGGCAATGGGAACAAGCTTACCGGAGCTTGCGGTCAGTGTTACCGCAGCCATGGCAGGGAACAATACACTCGCAGTCAGCAATGTGGCAGGATCCAATATTTTTAATCTGATGGTAGTCTGCGGTGCCTGTGCACTGTTTGCACCACTTGCCATTGAAAAGAATACATTAATGAAAGAGTTTCCGTTTTCGATTCTCTGTGCCGGTCTGCTTGTAGTTATGGGATATCTTGGAATGTCGTTAGAACGCGTAGATGGTGTGATCCTGCTTGTGATTTTTGCCGTATACCTGTTCTGGATGATACAGTCTGCGAAAAAAGCAAGGACATCCGGTGATAAACTGGAAGCAGAAGAGGAGGCACTTGCCGAGGAAGAGATCAAAATCCTTCCGATGTGGAAATGCATGGTTTTTATTATTGGTGGAATGATCGCAATAAAGTTCGGCGGTGACTTTGTAGTCGATGGCGCATCAGCGATCGCAGCAGGATTCGGCTTAAGCCAGACACTGATCGGTCTTACAATCGTGGCACTTGGAACCAGCCTTCCGGAGTTAGTGACTTCTATTGTAGCTGCAAGAAAAGACGAAGTGGATATGGCACTCGGTAACGTGATCGGTTCCAACATTTTTAATATTTTACTGATCCTTGGTGTTGCAGCTGCGATCAGCCCGATCGCATTCCTCATGGAGAATATCATTGATATTATCATCCTGATCATCATGAGTGTGGTTGTATGGGGATTTGCATGGACATCCAGAAAAATCAACCGCACAGAAGGTATTATCATGCTTCTTATGTATGCGGTTTATATGGTGTATATCTGCATGCGGTAAAAGAAATAAAACGTCTTGACACAAACAGTAAAGAACAGTAAAATTATTGCAAAACAGTAAAATACAGTAAAGAACAGTAAAACAATACAAGGACAGTAAACAAGAGTAAAGAACAGTAAAACTAAAGGGGCATATATGCAGAATCCATTTACGCTTACATTCGGAAAAAGTCCGCTCGAACCGGTGGAACGGCCGGTGCAGACAAATGAGATCGTGGATGCATTTACAGCAGAGTCTGTCAATCAGCAGATGTTTATTATCACAGGGGTACGTGGTTCAGGGAAAACCGTGATGATGACCGAGATCGCCAGAAGATTACGGGAGAAAGAAAACTGGGTAGTAATAGAACTCAATCCTTCTACGGATTTGTTACAGGCAATGCTGGCAAAATTAAATAGCAATAAAGTCTGTGCAGCAATTATAAAATCGGCAAAGATTGATCTTTCTTTTTTTGGTTTTGGGGTAGCAATCGAAGGAGTACCGGCGATCACAGATGCGGAGACTGCGATTATTACAATCTTAGAGAAAATGAAAAAGAGTGGGAAGAGACTGCTTGTTACCATTGACGAGGTCACAAACAACGATTTTATGAAAGTTTTTGCGGGATCCTTCCAGATCTTTGTGCGGCAGGATCTGCCAGTATTTTTGTTGGCAACAGGGTTATATGAGAATATCGATGAATTGCAAAATGAGAAAAACCTTACCTTTTTATACCGGGCACCTAAGATCCAGTTAAAGCCATTGAATCAGCTGGCGATCATCAATAAATATAAGAATATTTTTGGCACAGACCGTGATACGGCAGAAAAGATGGCGGAACTCACAAAAGGGTATCCATTTGCATTTCAGGTACTCGGTTATCTGACATGGAATCACAGTGGTCATTATGAGGTAGTAATAGATGAGTATGAACAGTATTTGAGTGAGTTTGTATACGATAAAATATGGTCAGAGTTATCGCAGAAGGATCGCATTGTGGCAAGGGGAATTGCCGAGACGGAAAGCGGAAAAATCAAAGAGATCCGGGAACATCTTGGCATGGAGACAAACGAGTTTAATCCCTACCGGAAAAGACTGATAAAAAAAGGAATCGTTTCCGGCGAGACCAGAGGGTATGTATTTTTTACACTGCCGCTTTTCGAGAGATATGTGATCGATAATTCATGAGTGAAAACAGGCGAATACAATTCAGGCATTATGTCGTCCCCGTATTGTGTACACCGTGGAAAAAGCGTATAATACAAAGCACGAAATGGAAAGATATTATATACGGATGGAGGTAGTCATTATGTCATTTTTTGATGAGATGAAAGAGTCATTGGTATCAGCAGGAAAAGATGTATCCCAGAAGGCGAAGGAAGTATCCGGTGTTGCCAAGTTAAAATTAGACGTAAAGTCCAAAGAGGATTATGTAGAAAAACAGTATGCAGAACTGGGACGTACTTATTTTGATGCACACAGAGATGATGAGGAAAATGCCGAAAATGAACAGTTCAAAGTGATCAAAGAGGCATTGGCAGAGATCGAGCGCATGAAAACGGAGATCTTAAATCTTCAGGGTGCAGCAGAATGTCCAAACTGTGGAGCAAGAATGCCACAGGGAGCATCTTTCTGCAGCAGTTGTGGAACAAAAATGGCAGAGCCGGAGCATTTTACAGGCGAAGTTGTTGATGATGAGAAATTTGATGAATAAAGAAATTCATATCATTCGTTTACAGATAAGCGATGCGCAGAAAATGTAAAATTCAATGCAATAGCACGGAAACACCGAAAAACCAATGTATTCATTGACTTTTCAGTATTTCCGTGCTATTTTATGTGATAGGCGTTCAGCGTCTGATGTAACAGGACGCGATAATGCATACAATTATTTTAATATAAAACAAAACACAATGAAAAAGAGAGTACATGAAATGGAACTCAACAGATCATCTGTACAGATGGTCTTAGCAGAGAGGTTCCCGGGATATAGCAGGGCATCTGATTTTAATTCAGTAATATCAGATCCGCAGGATATCATGGTGCGAGGGAATGAGGAAAGCTTCATGGAACATGGCTTTGGAGTGGCAGGGCTGAACGGATGCAGAAAAGTGGCATGCGATAAGTTCTGACGGGACCGCCTGTTATAGCGGAGATGTTTTTGACAGAGACAGGAAATGGACTGGCAGAGAGTGTGCCGGCGGACAGAGTACGGTCAAAGACATATTGAGGTCTGTACTGTGAGGTACAGATGAACTGAAGTGGTAACACGGAAACAACCCGTCTTCTAAGAGATTAGAGGATGGGATTTTTATTTTAAGGAAAGAGGTAGAGAGAATGAGCAATAAAGGAAAGTATTATATGACAACAGCGATTGCCTATACATCGGGCAAACCGCATATCGGAAATACTTACGAGATCGTACTTGCAGATGCGATCGCCAGATATAAGAGAGCAGAAGGTTATGATGTATATTTCCAGACAGGAACTGACGAGCACGGACAGAAGATTCAGGAAAAAGCAGAGGCAGCAGGTATTACACCAAAGGAATTCGTAGATGGAGTTGCAGGAGAGGTAAAAGCAATCTGGGATCTGATGAACACATCCTATGATAACTTTGTTCGTACTACAGATGCCGATCACGAGAAATGCGTAAAGAAAATCTTCAAAAAATTATACGATCAGGGAGATATCTACAAAGGAGCTTACGAGGGACTTTACTGTACACCATGTGAATCCTTTTGGACAGAGTCTCAGCTTGTAGACGGTAAATGTCCGGACTGCGGACGTGAAGTAAAACCGGCAAAAGAGGAAGCTTATTTCTTCAAAATGAGCAAATACGCAGACCGTCTGATCGATTACATTAACACACATCCTGAGTTTATCCAGCCGGTATCCCGTAAGAACGAGATGATGAACAACTTCTTACTTCCGGGCTTGCAGGATTTATGTGTATCCAGAACATCCTTCAGTTGGGGAATCCCGGTAGATTTTGATCCGAAACATGTTGTTTATGTATGGCTTGACGCACTGACCAACTACATTACAAAAATTGGTTATGACCCGGATGGTTCTTCTGAGTTGTTTCAGAAAAACTGGCCTGCAGATTTACACTTAATTGGAAAGGATATCGTCCGTTTCCATACGATTTACTGGCCAATCTTCTTAATGGCATTGGATCTGCCATTGCCAAAACAGGTGTTTGGCCATCCATGGCTTTTACAGGGCGGCGATAAGATGAGCAAATCCAAAGGAAACGTGATCTATGCAGACGATATGGTAAGACTGTTCGGCGTAGACGCAACCCGTTACTTCGTACTTCATGAGATGCCATTTGAAAATGACGGTGTCATCACATGGGAATTGGTAATTGAGAGATTCAACTCCGATCTTGCCAACATTTTAGGAAATCTTGTAAACAGAACCATCTCCATGAGCAACAAATATTTTGATGGTGTTGTGAGAAAAACAGGCGTGACTGCAGAAGTCGATGAGGATTTAAAGGCTGTCGTTACCGGAACCAGAGATAAAGTACAGGAGAAAATGGACAAACTCCGTGTGGCAGATGCAATCACCGCTGTATTTGACCTGTTCCGCCGCTGCAACAAATACATCGACGAGACGACTCCATGGGTGCTTGCAAAAGATGAGGCAGACCATGACCGTCTTGCAGAGGTATTATATAATCTGACAGAGTCCATCACGATCGGAGCAGGATTACTGCACAGCTTCCTGCCGGAGACAGCAGAGAAGATCGTAAACCAGCTGAATACTACATTGCGCGATTATGACGATCTGGACAAATTCGGACTTTATGAGAGTGGAAGCAGAGTGACAGATACACCGGAAATCTTATTTGCACGTCTGGATGCAAAAGAGGTTATGCCGAAAGTGGAGGAGATCAAAGCAGCCCAGAAAGCAGAGTTTGAGGCAGAACAGAAGAAACTTGCCGGAGAAACGGAAACAGCAGAAGAAGCGGAAGAATCCGCAATTGACATTGAACCGAAAGCAGAGATTGAGTATGATGATTTTATGAAGATGCAGTTTCAGGTAGGAGAGATCATTGCCTGCGAAGCAGTTCCAAAATCAAAGAAATTACTCTGCTCACAGGTGAAGATCGGAAGTCAGGTAAAACAGATCGTTTCCGGTATCCGCAAGCATTACACACCGGAAGAGATGGTTGGCAAAAAAGTCATGGTATTAGTGAACTTAAAACCGGCAAAACTTGCAGGTGTAGTCTCAGAGGGTATGTTACTCTGCGCAGAGGATGAGAACGGGGAACTTGCATTGATGGTTCCGGAGAAAAAGATGCCAAGCGGAGCAGAGATCTGCTAGAAAAACAGAAATTAAGACACAATTAAGATTTCTCTACTATTAAAATACTTTTTTAACTGCTAAAATAAAACTGTTCAGGCTGATAAACGCCGGACAGTTTTATTTTATTCATGTTTGCAGCAATGGACAGATTTGTCCGTAAAGCGGGAGACAGGTTGTTGAAAGAAAAATATTGGGAGGATAGGACATGCAGACAATTTTAGTGTGTGATGATGATAAAGAAATTGTGGAAGCGATCGAGATTTATTTACAGCAGGAAGGCTTTCATGTGCTGAAGGCATATGATGGTGAAGAAGCGCTTGAGATATTGAAGAACAATGAAGTACATCTTCTGATCATGGATGTCATGATGCCGAAGCTGGACGGAATCCGTGCAACCCTGAAAATCCGTGAGAACAGCAGTATTCCGATCATCATTTTGTCAGCAAAAACAGAGGATTCAGACAAAATCTTAGGACTGAATATCGGGGCGGACGATTATGTGGAGAAACCGTTCAATCCGCTGGAACTGGTGGCAAGGGTAAAATCCCAGCTCCGCCGCTATACGCAGCTTGGAAATGCAGCAGAATCCGGTGACAGTATTTATACAGTTGGCGGTTTGAGCATCAATGACGATCTGAAGGAAGTGACGGTGGATGGCGAAGTGGTGAAGCTTACCCCGATCGAGTATAACATTCTTTTGCTGTTGGTGAAAAATCAGGGAAAAGTATTTTCCATCAACCAGATTTATGAGAGTATCTGGAATGAGGATGCGATCGGAGCGGATAATACAGTGGCAGTACACATCCGCCATATCCGCGAGAAGATAGAGATTAATCCAAAAGAACCCCGCTATCTGAAAGTTGTATGGGGTGTTGGTTACAAAATTGATAAGAATTAAGAGTTAAGGAGCAATTATGGAGAGCCATCCTTATTCCTACGGAACAAAACTGACGGGTCTGATCCTGCATCTGTTTTTTACAGTGGTTTTAACGATAGCAGTATTTTTGCTGGCATCCATGCTTAGTAAAAATATTTTTGAGTTGTCAGACGTTGGAACAGAACAGTTTCTGGATTCCGGGTATTACACAAAATGTATTGAAAAAAAATGTGATGACCTGAGCGATTACCTGCGCCTGCTGATCAAAGGTGAAAGCCGTACTTCAGAGGAGAACAGGCGTTATCTGCAATACACCAATGAGTTTAAGAGCGGTGAGAGTAATTTCTGCTATTGGTACAGGATTGGTGAGGCGTGGTACACAAATCAGCCGGACACGAAGGAAGGACAGGAGTTTGACGTGGAAGCTGTGCTGATGGAGGCGAAGACCATGGGAAATTACCTGATCTATGATCTTGTGGACAAAGAATTTGGTACTGACATTAACGGCATGGCAGACTACTTCTTTGGCGGCGGAAATCAGATGCTCTGGCCTGCAGATGACATGACACTGATCATCGGGATCGATACGGAGCTGTCTGCAGAAGATGATATTTATGAGGCATCCCGGGAGTACGAACAGCTTCATCCATGGATCAAAGTCTGTATTTTCTGTGGTCTGGTCAGTCTGATGGGATGGATCATCTCGCTGGTTTATCTGACTTTGGCAACCGGACGCCGCACAGGCGAGGAGAAAATCCATCTGAATCCGATCGATAAGATCAAGACGGAGATCCTGGTGGCAGCTTTTATTTTTATGATGGCAGAACTTGTGATCCTCATTGCCAAAGTAAACAGTGAGGAATGGGCTGTTTACGGGATCATTGTAGCATCGGGAACCGTGAGTCTTGTGATCGACGGATTATTCCTGATTTTTTATCTGAGCATGGTGCGTAGAATGAAAGTGGAGATGCTCTGGGAGACAAGCGTTGCGTGCTGGCTCGAAAGAGGCATCCGCAAAGTATTTGCCAGACAGAAAACAACGGTGCGTGTGCTGCTGCTTTTTGCAGGACACATGGCTGTCTGCTTCATATTGGCGGTCGGTGCATTTTACTATCGGAGCATGACTGCACTGGTGCTGCTGCTCTTATTTTCAGCGGGAGAGTGTTACATGATCCTGCGAAAGGCAGTGGAGCAGTATCAGATCCGGCTGGGTGTGGAGAAGATCAGGGATGGAGCGCTTTCCGGGAAAATTGACATTGAACAGTTGCACGGCGAGGAAAAAAGTCTTGCGGAGGCGATCAATAACATTGGAGAAGGTCTTTTACATGCAGTGGATGACAGCACCAAAAATGAACGCATGAAGGCAGATCTTATCACAAATGTATCTCATGATATCAAAACACCACTGACATCAATTATTAATTATGTAAACCTGATGAAGCTGGAAAAAATTGATAATGAGCGTGTGCAGGGATATATTAAGATTCTGGATGAAAAATCACAGCGGTTAAAGCAGCTTACAGCGGATCTTGTGGAGGCATCTAAGATCAGTTCCGGTAATGTGAAACTTGACATGCAGGTCATTGATCTTGTAGAACTTGTCTATCAGACAAGCGGAGAGTTTAATGAGAAGTTTGAGCAGAAAGAACTTACGATCGTCACAAAACTCCCGAAGACAGCTGTGCTGATCCATGCAGACGGAAGGCAGCTTTACCGTGTGATCGAAAATCTTTATAATAATGTTGCAAAGTATGCACTGGAAAAAACAAGGGTGTATGTGGATATTGCATATGTGGAAGAAAAGGTTGTCTTTTCCATTAAGAATGTATCAGAACATTCCCTTGCAAGGGAGAACAGCAATGCCGGAGATCTGACGGAACGTTTTATCCGCGGGGATTCGTCGAGAACGACAGAGGGAAGTGGTCTGGGACTTTCCATCGCAAAGAGCCTTACGGTTTTAATGGGTGGAGTGTTTGACATTAAGGTGGATGGTGATCTGTTTAAGGCATCTATCACGTTTCCACAATATGCAGATGAGAACGGCAGTGATCCGGGAACGGAAGATCCAGTGAGCGAGGACGATTACGTGATCGAAGAATTAGAACCAGAGGAGAGAACAGAGAAAGAATGATAAAAGCAGTTATTTTTGACATGGATGGCGTGCTAATTGACACAGAAAAATGGTTGAATATATACTGGCAGCAGGCGGCAAAAGAGGCGGGATTTCATTTTACCAGAGAGCATGGACTTGCAATCCGCAGCCTTGCAACAAAGTATACAGGACCTTATCTGCAAAAGATATTTGGACCGGAATTTGATTATGAAGCGATCCGGGCGAGACGCAAACAGCTCATGAAAGAACATATTGAGAAAAATGGGATTGAGAAAAAGCCGGATGTGGATGAAATCCTGGATTATCTCCGCTCAAAGAACATCAAGACTGCCGTTGCAACAGCAACGGATCCGGAACGTACAAAACAGTATCTCACACAGATTGGTATCTACGATAAATTTGATCAGCTTGTGAGCGCCACAACCGTAGAGAACGGAAAACCGGAGCCTGACGTGTACCTTTATGCATGTGAGCAGATTGGGGAGAAACCAAAGGATTGCATTGCGGTGGAAGATTCGCCAAATGGAATCTTATCTGCATACTGCGCAGGGCTTTCTGTTGTGATGGTGCCGGATCTCGCAGAACCGGACGAGGAGACAGCAAAACTTCTGTATGCAAAATTTGATACACTCGCCGGATTGAAAACAATCATTTAGAAGAGAAAGAACTTTGGGGATTCCCGGAGTTCTTTTTTAAATGCATAAAACAATTGATTTATTAATTTAGTGTATGAAAGTCTTGATTTTTACAGGGAGTATCTTTATAATTCATATAAAAGCGCGAAAGACGAGTTGAGTTAGAAAGCTTCGCCGGAGATTGGGATGGAGGAACGTATGAAATTATATGATAGTGGCGTTTACCTTGTAAACGGAAAAGAAATTATGACGGACGCGACAGAGGTACAGCAGAAGACGGGAAAAGCTGTCACGAAAGAGCAGGCTGCCGAAAATACCATCGCTTATGGTATTTTGAAAAAACATAATACTTCAGGAAACATGGACAAGCTTCAGGTTAGATTTGACAAGCTTACCTCACATGATATTACATTTGTAGGAATCATTCAGACCGCAAGAGCATCTGGCTTAGAGCGTTTTCCAATGCCATACGTCCTGACAAACTGCCATAACAGTTTATGTGCAGTCGGTGGTACGATCAACGAAGATGACCACATGTTTGGACTTACCTGTGCAAAAAAATACGGTGGAGTTTATGTTCCACCACATCAGGCAGTGATCCACCAGTTTGCAAGAGAGATGTTAGCAGAGAGCGGAGCCATGATCTTAGGATCTGATTCCCATACCCGCTACGGTGCATTGGGAACCATGGCAGTCGGCGAAGGCGGACCGGAGCTTGTAAAACAGTTACTGAACAAAACATACGATATTGATATGCCGGGCGTTGTAGGTGTTTACCTGACCGGAGCACCACAGAAAGGGGTTGGACCTCAGGACGTTGCCCTTGCCATTATCGGTGAAGTGTTTGATAAAGGCTATGTGAAGAATAAAGTCATGGAATTTGTAGGGCCGGGTGTGTCGAACTTGAGCGTTGATTTCCGTATCGGTGTGGATGTTATGACGACCGAGACAACCTGCCTGTCCTCCATCTGGAGAACCGATGAAAAGGTACAGGATTTCTATGCGATCCACGGAAGACCACAGGCATACAAAGAATTGAATCCGGGGGATGTTGCTTATTATGACGGAATGATCGAGATCGACCTCAGTCAGATCAGACCAATGATCGCAATGCCATTCCATCCAAGCAACACATATACCATCGAAGAGCTGAACGCAAATCTGATGGATATTCTGGATGACTGCGAGAAACGTGCAGAAGTCAGCTTCGACGGAGCCGTAAAATTAGATTTAAAGAGCAAAGTAAGAAACGGAAAGCTATATGTAGATCAGGGAATCATTGCGGGCTGTGCCGGCGGTGGATTTGAAAATATCTGTGATGCCGCAGACATCTTAAAAGGTGCAAGCATCGGACCGGATGAGTTTACATTGAGCGTATATCCGGCAAGTACCCCGATTTACATGGAACTTGTAAAAAATGGTGCAGTGGCAAGTCTCATGGAGACAGGAGCAATCGTCAAAACAGCGTTCTGCGGTCCTTGCTTTGGTGCCGGAGATACTCCTGCAAACAACGCATTCTCCATCCGCCACTCTACAAGAAACTTCCCGAACCGCGAAGGTTCCAAGGTTCAGAAGGGACAGGTTGCATCCGTTGCGCTTATGGATGCAAGATCCATTGCAGCAACTGCTGCCAATAAGGGATATTTGACCGCAGCTACCGATCTGGATGTAAATTATACAAAACCGAAATACTTCTTCGACAGCAGGATTTACGAGAACCGCGTCTTTGACAGCAAAGGAGTGGCTGATCCAGGTGTGGAGATCCAGTTTGGACCAAACATCAAAGACTGGCCGGCAATGAGTGCATTACCGGAGCATATGGTATTAAAGGTTGTTTCAGAGATCCATGATCCGGTTACGACAACTGACGAGCTGATCCCGTCCGGAGAGACTTCCTCCTTCCGGTCCAATCCGCTTGGACTGGCAGAGTTTGCACTTTCCAGAAAAGATCCGCTCTATGTAGGACGTGCAAAAGAGATCCAGAAGGCAGAGAAGGCAGTGGAAGCCGGAGAGTGTCCGGTTGAGGCTGTACCGGAATTGCAGGCAGTGATCGATACGATCAAGACGGTTTATCCTGATTTTGGTGAGAAAGCGAGAAAAGAGAAAGGCTATGCAGGATTTGGAAGTACCATTTTTGCAGTGAAACCGGGGGACGGTTCTGCGCGTGAGCAGGCTGCTTCCTGCCAGAAGGTACTCGGAGGCTGGGCGAACATTGCGAATGAGTATGCAACCAAACGTTATCGTTCCAATCTGATCAACTGGGGTATGCTGCCATTCATTATCGGGAAGGGTGATCTTCCATTTGAAAATCTGGATTATCTCTTTATTCCGGAGATCAGAAAAGCTGTTGAGGACAAGCAGTCTGAAATCCAGGTTTACGCAGTGAAAGACGGCGCATTAAAACCATTCAGCCTTCATATGGATGCCCTGACGGATGATGAGCGGGAGATCATTTTAAAAGGCTGTCTCATCAATTACTACCGTGGTTAATTTAAAAATCTAAAAAGATGATAAAAACAGAGGTCTGCTTAGTGACAGACCTCTGTTTTTGCGTTAGAATGAGAGTATAAATTACGCTTAGAAGCGCATGTTTGCACAAGTCGTTTCCGGCAGAAAAAGGAGAGCTTAAGTTGGAAGAACTAAAACAAAACGAACAGATACAGACACCGAAGACAAAAAAGACAGATGAATTTCATTTGAAACAGATCACGATCATAGCGCTTGCTATTTTTATCACATTCTGTTGCTGCATTTTATTTTTCTTTGTCATATACCGTTATAATGGGTTTACAGATTTCTGGAAGAAACTGACATATATTTTACAGCCGGTCATTATCGGACTGGTTGTGGCATATCTTCTGAATCCGTTGATGAAACTCATAGATGGAAAGTTATTTTCCCTGTTTAAAGGAAAGATGAAGAGTGAGAAAAAAGCGAAAAAAATATCAAGAGGGCTGGCAATCGCAGGTGCACTGCTGTTTTTGGTAGGCATTATTGTCCTGCTGATCGCTGCGATCGTTCCATCCATCATCCAGAGCATACAGGGCATCATATCCACACTCCCTGCTGAGGTGCGTTCGCTTGTTGACTGGATCAATGATATCGCCAAGGGAGACAGCCAGATAGCGGACATTGCGGAAGAAGTAATCACACAGGCAGGTAACTTCTTTGAAAACTGGATGAAAAACACGCTGCTTCCACAGGCAGAAGTCTATATTTCTTCCATTACCAGCGGAGTGATCACCGGAGTAAAATTTGTGATCAATATTCTGGTCGGACTTATCATCTCTGTGTATGTTATGGCGAGTCAGGAAAAGTTTGCAGGTCAGGCGAAGAAAATCATTTATGCCATTTTTAAACCGGTCAGAGCCAATGTTGTAGTAGAGAC
>UMKJ01018241.1_pt1 | contig 12336 bp, 5 predicted proteins | sample 1966301 | NCBI WGS metagenome assembly UMKJ01 (sample SAMEA4836173, study PRJEB28245) | human gut metagenome | biome: gut microbiome; material: fecal sample | place: Denmark | collected 2008
GCGCGTCTACTACATAAGAAAAATTATGTTCTATGGGGCAATCGATATGACCACACAGACAATGCGTAACGCGCGCAAAAATTGCCATCGGCTATCATATCGGTCATTCGCGCGCGGAAGAAACAACGCCCCAGTACAAAAACGGCTACACCGTCCAGCGCTGTCGCTGTGACTGCGGCGGGGAAATTGACGCGCCTTTGCACCAGCTTACAGCGGGCTACCGGAAAAGCTGCGGCTGCTTGCAGGAAAATCTCAAGCTCTGCGAGGGTACATCTGTTACCATTCTGGAAGCTGGCAGACGGCGCTTGCGCCCCACCAACGCCAGCAGCGTGACCGGTGCTTACCGGAACAGGCGCACCGGAAGATGGTGCGCGCAGATCACTTTCAAATGAGAAACGTATTATCTCGGTGTGTATGAAAAAAGACGATGCCATCGGGGCGCGAAAACGCGGCGAGGGATTGCACGAGAATTTTATCGCGTGGTACTACGCCACGCACCAATTGACAGAAGGAAGGCCATAGTCGTATGAGCGCAGAAACGCGCGGAATGACGCTGAAAGAATACTGCATCAGAAGCCGCCGCGCGGATCTGCTGCAGCAATGGCACTACGCAAAAAATGATGGTCTGACCCCGGACACAGTTACCTGCCATTCGCGGCAGAAGGTCTGGTGGATCGATCGGCTGGGGCATGAATGGCAGCAGGAGATCTACAGCCGCACGGCGCTCTGCAGGGGGTGTCCATTCTGCGCCGGGCGGGAGGTTCTTGCGGGCTTTAACGATTTAGCCTCGACGCACCCGGCGCTGAGTGCGCAATGGGACCAGGAAAAAAACTTTGATCTGACGCCGCAGATGGTGACGGCCGGAAACAGCCGCAAGGTCTGGTGGCGCTGCGAAAAGGGGCATAGCTGGCAGGCGACGATCGCCTCCCGCACCTCCGGCCGCGGCTGCCCGGTCTGTGCGAACCGGAAAATCCTGCCCGGCTTCAATGATCTCGCTACAACCCATCTGGCGCTTGCTGCCGAATGGCACCCAACAAAAAACGGCGACCTCACGCCGCAGAAAATCAGCTACGGCTACGACAAAAAGGTTTGGTGGCGCTGTACCAACGGTCACGAATGGCAGGCTGCCCCGAAAACGCGCGTCCGCATGGGCGCTGGCTGTCCGATCTGCGCAAACGATGTGGCGCAGGCAGGCTATAACGACCTTACCACGCTGTTTCCCGCTGTCGCCGCCGAATGGCACCCAACAAAAAACGGAAACCTCACGCCATCGCAGGTCGTGTCCGGCAGCCATCAGACAGTCTGGTGGCGGTGTTCGCTTGATCACGAATGGAGAGCAGAGATCGTGGACCGGACGCGGGGTACCAATGGCTGTCCGTACTGCGGAAACAAGAAAGTGCTGGCAGGCTTCAACGATCTTGCAAGCATCGAACCGGAAATTGCCGCCGAATGGCATCCGACGCTCAATGGTGCGCTCACGCCCGAAACGGTCACAGCAGGCAGCAACCGCAAGGTCTGGTGGCTCTGCCCGGAGGGGCACGTCTGGCGCACGGCGATCTCGAACCGCACGAATGCAAAGAAGCGCACCGGCTGCCCCGTCTGCGCCGGAAATGTCAGCCAGAAGCACCGCCATCTGTACCTCCCACCTCAGCCGGATGCAGAACGGAGGCGCGCATGAGGCAGAGTTTCTTTGACTATTGCAGGCAATATCACAAGGATGCGCTGCTGCGTGAATGGGACATGGCGCACAATCTGCCGCTCACGCCGCAGACGGTTACCTATGGCAGTCACAAATCTGCATGGTGGCGGTGCGAAAACGGCCATGAATGGAAGGCGGCGATCTATACCAGAATCGCCGGCACCCGCTGTCCCTACTGCACGGGGCGAAAGGTGCTGGTTGGCTTCAACGATCTGGCGACACAGCATCCGGAGCTGGCGCGGCAGTGGGACTACCGGAAAAATGCGCCGCTCGTTCCGGCGGACATCAGCGCCGGAAGTCATAGATCCGTCTGGTGGCGCTGCGAAAAAGGACACAGCTGGCGCGCAAGCATCCATTCCCGTGCTTCCGGCTGCGGCTGCCCCGTCTGTGCCGACAGGCTCGTGGTAGCGGGCGAAAATTCGCTGGCGGATGCTTCACCGGAGCTGGCGCGCCAATGGGATGCGGAAAAGAACGCTCCGCTGACGCCGCAGCAGGTCACCGCCGGAACACGGCGTAAGGTATGGTGGAAGTGCGCGAGGGGACACTCATGGCGAGCCTCCGTCGCTTCGCGGGCCAATCAGAAAACGGGCTGCCCCATCTGTGGCGGGAAAGAGGTGCTGCCCGGCTTCAACGACCTTGCGTCACAAAATCCGGTGCTTGCTGCGCAGTGGGACGCGGAACGAAACGAAATGTTCACACCGCAGCAGGTCACGCTGACCAGCAACCGCAAGGCGTGGTGGATTTGCGAAAAGGGACACAGCTTTCAGGCAGTGATTGCGTCCCGCGCAAACGGAACCGGCTGCCCGTACTGCACAAACAAAAAGGTGCTGGCAGGCTTCAATGATCTGGCGACCGTCGAGCCGCGCATCGCCGCCGAGTGGCACCCAACGCTCAATGGCGCACTTACGCCGGAGATGGTCACAGCGGGCAGCACAAGAAGAGTTTGGTGGGAATGTCCGCTGGGGCATGTCTGGAAGGCCGTCATTTACTCAAGAACCGGCGCAAAAAAATGCGGCTGCCCCGTCTGCGCGGGAAAAACACGTCTTGCGCGGCGCTGAAAATACGTCCTGCCGCAAGGCGGGCTTGATATAGATATTTCAAACACATGGAGGTAAGTATCATGAAAAAGCGAATTATATCCCTGCTGTTATGTCTCTGCATGGCATTCTCGCTGCTTCCGGTATCTGCCCTGGCGAAGACCGACGTTGAAGTAACACTGGGCCGCACAAGGCTCGGCCAGATTACACGGACCCTCGAGATGAGCACTGGCATCAGCAGCTACACGAACACAACGCAGCAGCTGGCGCCTGATAACGTGACCCTGCCCGTGGGACAGCAGGGATCGTTTCAGCGGCTGCCGACAACTATAATCAACAACGTGCAGTATTCGCCCAAGAGCTATGGCGTTATCCGGGGCCGCTGCGTGGACGTGAGCGATCCCGAGGTAGTGGGCAACTTCCAGTATTCTCTCGAGTACTACACGGGCACCAACTATCCTTGCCTGCAGTTCAACTACACGGCCAAACAGGCCGGCACTGCAACGATCACGCTGGAATTTTTCTATAATTTCGGCTTTGATCCGAGCGAGGTTCAGAATGGAAACACCTGGTGGCGGCAGACAAAGACGATCAATGTCACGGTGACGGATTCGGTGACGGAGCCGGAAAAGCCGGAAAAGCCGACGGTCAGTGACATCAAGAGATTCCGCGACAAAGTGAATACCACAAGCTCCTCGAAGGGCGCGGTGTATATGTGGTGCGCCGATTCGCTCTATGATCACGGCGCGTGGTTTGACTACCTGACCGAGGTTGAGGGCGGGTATTCGCTGGGCGAGGTTGTTGCCAACACGGAGAGCAACGCCGCCAGCTATCCCTGGGTATGCCCGATGACGGTCTATGGGGACAAATACCTGGCTGCGTATAACAGCGAGCCGGGCTTTACACAGCACTGGCTGAAAGACGGCAGGCCGGTCTCGCAGACAGTGAACTGGTATTACAGCGCCCAGGACGGCATGTGGAAGTTCAAGTCCGGCGCGGCCCCGATCTACTTTGACATCACGCACGACAACCCGCATCCCAAGCCCACGACGGCCGATTTCGCCGATCAGGCGATTCTGGTCAAGTGCGACACGGACGACAGCCATAGTGCGCAGCTTCTGTACAGCGACGGTACCTATACCATCAACTGGACGGGCGACGACAGATGCACGCTGACCTTTAACGTGGACAGCTATGTCGCAACCTATGCACAGACCCATGAAGGGCATACGGCGGTTGAGGGACAGACGGTCACGAAGGGCTTCAGCTACAGCAACGGCGAATGGAAGGCGGACGATACGCCCAGACCCGAAATTCACGTGGTCTGCGAGAGCACGCAGCCCCCCATGCCCGATAAGCCCACTGCTCCCAGTAAGGAAGATCTGTCCAAGCTCGAAAAGCCTGTAGAGGTGGTCTGCACCACGAATTCCGCAGCACACACTGCAGCAACCTTTGCATTGATCGAGGGAACGTACAGCATCGGAGATGTTACCGGCAATGGAACCGATGGCTACACCTGCGACATTACCGTTACTGCTGACAAATATGTAACGAAGTACAACACCGACTTTGATGCGCACACCCTGACCGGTGACAACACCAAGACCCTTACACTGAAGTACGTAGATGGCAAGTGGGTTGCCAACGGAAACGTTACGTTCAATGTTGAGTGTACAGAAGCAGAGAAATTCCCCGTCGAGCTTGTGATCTACCGCAACGGCAACACGGAAACGGCTTACAAGACCGTCCCGCTCGAAAGCCAGCCGAAGGGCACGGTCATTGACCTGACCAAGCTGAACATTGCCGATTACTACACCGCAAACTACACCGGCAGGTATGACTTCTACGGCTGGTACGACGACGGCCTGTGGAACATCTACAAGAAGGATCTCACGAAGCAGCTCGCCGGCCTTACCACGAAAACCGTCAACGGCTGGACGAACCTCAAGTGCATGGTCTACGACTATGAGAATGTTGTTTACTACATGTCCGACGCAGACCGCGTTGCTGACAACCGCTTGTTTGCGACCACGGCCCGCAAGGGTGCGGCTCTGCCCACCGCAGACGCTCCCACCGCGACCCGCGACGGCTACACGTTCACCTTCTGGAGCCGCGAAGGCCAGAGCAGCGATGTGACCGGTCAGACCGTGAACGGCTGGACGAACCTCGTCGCCAACTGGGAGAAGATCCCCGACCCCACCAAGGAGAACATCGAATTCAATGGCAAAGATACGGTGTATGTCAAGTGCGACATCTATGGCACACACGCTGAGCCGATTGCCTATGGCAATGGCGAGTATGAAATCGTGCGCACGAGCGATACGACCGCGAATCTGGTCTTCAAGTCCGCAAGCTATCTCGCGGCTTCCAAGTATGCCGACGACCACGCGCTGGCTGCTGTAAGCGATCCGGAGGTTTCGACGCAGATCGTGTTCAAGGATGGCAAGTGGCAGCAGCTCAAGAACGGCCCCACCGTGCAGGTGCGCTGCAAGGTTACGCTGACCTACGACGCGCACGCACCCGAGGGCAAGCCGGTCACGAACATGCCTGACCCCCTCAAGGTAACGCAGACGCTCGACGAGGGCAGCACGACGACCTTCTACCTCAGCGAAAAAATTCCGGCATGCGAGGGCTACGTGTTCCTCGGCTGGACTTCCGATACGACTCTGGACGTTCCCACCATTCCCGTCGAATGGAAGACCGAGAACAACGGAGCAAACTGGAAGACCACGACCGGCTACCCCGGCTACACGCTCTACGCTGTCTGGCAGAAGCTTACGCCGGTCTACGCTTACATGCAGCCGATGCACAAGGACACGGCGCTTACCAGCAAGGACGCGAAGATCACTGCCGCGCTGAAAGACCTCGGCTTCGAAGAAGGCTTCAATCAGGGCGAAAAATTCGTCACGATCGGCAAGACCGAGACGGACAAGACTGATCTGAACGACGTTTCCAAGCAGGTCACGGACGAGATCGATAACGGCACGTTTGCGGCCTACGAGAAGGTTCACGCCACAACGGCAGTGCTGGCCAAAATCGACTGGAACGAACTGAAGCTCGTTGACGACGCGGAGCACAAGGGCTACACGGACGACGGCAAGATCGAAGGCTACCATCTCAACGGCACGCTTTCGTTCTGCGACGTCCAGTTTAAGCCCAATGGCGACAACGTCAAAAACATGCCCGCGGATGTGTACCATCTGCAATACACTGACATCGCCCTGGCCACGCCGACCCGCGAAGGCTACACCTTCAAGGGCTGGAGCGTTCAGGAAGATAAGCCTACCGCCCTCGATGCTTCCAACGGCGCAGGAACGCTGGTTAAGGATTCGTTCTATGTCCGCAACGACACCATCTTCACCGCACAGTGGGAACCGGAAATCTACACCATCACCTACGAATACAACGACAAGGACATCAAGAATAAGACGGAGCTTCAGCCCAAGAATCCGAACAGCTACACGATCGAAGATGCTATTACCCTGAACGACATCACGGCGGCAGGCGAGCACGGCAAGCAGTTCGTGGAGTGGCGCTGCGATCTGAACAAGGACGGCGTCGCTGAGACGATCACCGAGATCCCGAAGGGCACGACCGGCAACTTGACCATCTCCGCTCACTGGAACTACCCCGTCAACTACACCGTCTTCGACAAGAACGGCGATAAGATCGACAGCCTCAGCAAGACGGAATACGTTTTTGAGGATGTTCTTAGAAGCGAGGAGGGCTACAAGCTCACCGCTCTTACACAGGACGGCTACACCTTCGACGGCTGGTATCAGGACGATGATGACCTTGGCAAGACAGAGAAGCTCATCGAAGGTCAGACGCTCAAAACAGCCAAGAAGTGGGAACTCTACGGCAAGCTGACTCCCAATGAGTACACCGTCACCTTCGACCCCAACGCTGAAGGCGCGTCGGTTGACCCGACGAACAAGATTGTCACCTTTGACGCGGCTTACGACACTCTGCCGACCCCGACTCGTGAGGGCTATACCTTTGAGGGCTGGTATCTGAGCAAAACAGAGTTCACGGATGCCAACAAGGTCGAAGCAACGACAATTGTTAAGACCCCTGGCGATCATATGCTGTATGCCAACTGGGCGGCGAACACCTACACCGTCACTTTCAACCCCAACGCTGACGACGCTACGGTTGCCCCGACGAGCAAGCTCGTCACCTTTGATGCCGCTTACGGCGAACTGCCGACCCCGACCCGCGAGAACTACAGATTCGTGGGCTGGTACCTGAACGGTGTCAGAGTCACAAAGGACACCATTGTAAAGACTGCTGCCAACCATACGCTGCTTGCAGGCTGGAGCCGCAGCTACCACGCCCTGACGATTAACTACGTCGACAAAAATGGCAACCCTGTGGCAGATAGCTATGAAGCAAGTGTTGCACTGGGTGCTGATTTCAGCGTAACATCTCCGGATGTCAAGGGCTACAAGCTTAGAGACAAGGACGACGCGGTGATCGAAGGCACCATGACCGCAGCGGGCTACACCTACGATGTTGTCTACGTCAAGAAGAGTTCCGGCGGTTCCAGCGTTCAGATTGAGTCTCCCAACAAGCCGAAACAGGACAATTCTCTGAGGTTTAACACCGAAGATCATTTCGCCTTCGTCAACGGCTATCCTGACGGCACAGTGAAGCCCACCGGTGATGTGACGCGCGCGGAAGTGGCTGCAATCCTCTATCGCGTCATGGACGCAGATTGTGTCAAGACGTATGAAACGACCAGATGCTCGTTCAGCGATGTTGTCCGCGGCGACTGGTTCAACCTCTACGTTGCAACGCTTGAAAATGCCGACGTGATCGTCGACACCAGAACGAACGGCAAGTTCCGTCCGAATGAGGCAATCACGCGCGCAGAGCTTGCTGCAATGCTGGCGCAGTTTGCGGACATCAAGAGCGCTGCAAACTCCTTCAACGATGTCTCTGCAAGACATTGGGCATCTGATGAAATCGCTGTCTGCGCGAAGATGGGCTGGATCAACGGCTATCCCGACGGCTCGTTCCGTCCCGATGCAACCATTACGCGCGCCGAAATGATGGCGATGATCAACCGCGCGCTGGACCGCACGCCGAAGTCGGTCTCTGACCTGCTTTCCGGCATGAAGACCTGGAGCGACAACGCAAACACCGGCGCATGGTACTACCTTGATGTGCAGGAGGCTACTAACAGCCACACCTACACGAAATCCGGTACACACGAGACGTGGAAGAAGCTGCACTGACGCAGGCTTCTGAGCATCTTTCCCAGTTGACCACATAGCGAAACAGAAGGGGCGGCTATTCAGCCGCCCCTTCACATTTACCATTTTATCATAAAGTAATGTAGCATAGTGGAGACAATACAAAGTGACGTTTTATGGCTATAAGGGTACAATATAAGTGCGTAGTAATGCTCCCTCTATGAGCAATGTCATTAAGATAAGACTGCACAAAGAACAAGGCAGCTACTGCAAGTAAGCGAAAAGGCTTATTTTTGTGGTAGCTGCCCTTTTTGCGCACGACAAAAGAATGACATTGCTCATAGAGGGAGTATATCAGTATGGCTATCCGCCCGTTTAAGATTATCTCGTTGCCCGAATCAAGGACTGCGTTTTCAGTAAAAGTGAGGCCAGCGCATGGTGATCTTCCCGCTCCGTCCACCATTGGGGCATCAGAAATTGTAGAACCTGCTCTGTCCATAGGTAGTCCTGATGTGTCAGAGTATGCTGTTCCAATCCTTTGCACAGACGGGAATAGGCGGAGCGAACCGTATCACAAATAGAATCACGGTCAATATACCGCCCAATAAAGCCGCAGAGAATGGCCGCTTCTTCCTCTGTATAGTTTTGCATTACAGTACCTCCCATCACACACGATGAGTATTGTACCATACCAGACCGTCAAAGGAAAGGCAAATCTTTTTATTCCGTGTAGCACACGGGGCGTCCTATGGAGGTAAAGCCGCTTGCGCCGGTAATGACCACATTGGTATAGCCGCTGGCGCAGTGGATAACAAGCAATTCTCCGTTTGCGTCCCTGCCGCCAATGATGCCCACATGGGAATTATCCGGGTAGAACACCAAGTCACCGGGCTGTGCGTCCGCCCACGAAATATCGGTGCAATGGCTGTGCTGCATGGTGGCTCCGCCGCCGTGGCCGATGACATAGCTGCCGCCGGACTGATTGTAGAACACCCAATCCACAAAGCCGCTGCAATCCAGTCCGTAGGGGCGGTAGGTCCCCGTGGTGGAGCTGCCTGCCGCCGTGACCTGCCGCAGCTCACCCCATCGGGCGTCCCAACCGATCACAAGGCTCTTGCCGCCCCAAAAATAATTCACCTTGCCGACAAGAGAACAGGCGGTGCGTACCACCGCCTCGCGCTCCGGCGACAGATATTCCGGCAGATCGCGGAGCAGCGCCGCCGTATCCCCGCTGACGGAGTACACATCCTCGATCAGCTCGCGCAGGAGGTCGCGCTGCTCCAGCAGCTCGTCCAGTGCCGCGATCTGATTGCGGTTGAAATGATACTCGGTTTTCATCTCCCCTGCCGTTTTTGCGGCAATGGTGATGTAGAGCTTTCGTTCCGTCCAACCGTCACAATCACCGCTGCCAGGGTGGTTGATCGTTTTCACCTCCGTTTTGATTGCGGTCATGTCCCAAAAGACCGCTTTCAGGCGCGCAATGCGGTCGGCGTCCATGGTGGCCACGTCTGCGGCGTCTGCATCTGCTCCGGCAACCTTCACCGCGAACACCGCCAGAACCTCCACCCAATCGGCAGGCTGGCCGGTCACGGAGATGGAATCGTAGTCCTCCGCTGTCTGCAACGCTTCCAGTTCAGCATTGAAATCATAGTTGACCTGCGCCACCGCAGCGAAGATCGGCACAACGCCCGCCTCCCGGCTCTCGTTGGAAAAGAGGATACCGAAGGGGGACGCCACGATTGCCGCCACGAGGATCACCGTCAGGAGCAGCACCAGCACTACTGCACCGCCGCCTGCCGACAGGATCGAGCTGACCGCAGACACCACTCCTTTTCCGATTTCCTTCACTGCCTGGACTGCCACGCTGCCAAGCTTTTTGGAAGCCCTTCCGCCGCTCTGCGCGGATTCCTGAAGCATCTTCCGCTGCGCCTTTCGCTGTGCCGCTGCCTGCGCACGCTGCGCGAGACTTTGCATCGGCTGCGCCGACTCAGCGGTCGAAGGGCTATGCGCCGTCCGACGCACAGCTTTGAAAGCGGACTGCCTGCGCTTTGGCATGGAGCCGTTTTTTGCTGCGGTACCCGGAATGCTTGTCCGTGGGGGTGGCGTCATGCCTCCACGGTCTGACCGTGGAGGCATAAAAGGGCTTTCCGTTGTTCTTTTTTCGGCAAGGTTCCGCCGATAGGCGGCTTTCGCGTCCTGCGCAGCTTTCTGCCGCCCACGCTCCTGCGGGGCGGCGCTTGCGTTTTTGGCGGCATTGGGATTTTGCGGAGAAAACGTCTGTTTTCCGGCTTCGTTTCGTGCGGCGGGTTGGGCTGGGGAGAAGTCATATTCCATTGGTGCATTGATAGAGCCGCTTCCAGAACCAATCCCCATATCTGTCGGTTCTGCCGCGCTGTGAGTTCTTATCGCATTCTCTTTACCCTGTCGCAACTTTCCTCGGTAGTGCTTTATCATGCGCCGCGAGGCATTCGCCGCCCCAGCCGCACCACGGCGCATAGTTTTCTCCACGCGGTCGGTAGCATAGCGCACGGGGTCGCGGCTTTCCGGCTCTTTCTCTTTCTGCCGCTCGTCCATGTGCTGTTTCAGAATGGAATCCGCGTCCTTGGGTGCGGGGTTCTTCAGCTTTGCCTTGGGCGTGTCCATGCCGGGTCTGATCTTCAAGTCCCGCATGGCGTCACTCCTCACCGGGGCGTGTTGACATTAGGCGGTACAGCTCCGTATTTTTGGGCAGCTCATTGGCGAAAGGCACGATGGCTCCGCCTACCTTGATGAGCCCGTGGCCAGCAGGGGCATTGTCCACATAGCTCATTTGCGTATCCGATGCACCCAGCAGTCGGGCAAGCTGCTCCCGGTCGGTGGTAGCCTGATTGAGCATCAGCAGGAACTCGGAGTTTGCGAACATCATCCGCGCCGTATTGGATAGCAGACATTCCTCCACATTCTGTGTGATACCGGTAAGGGTCGCGCCGTATTTGCGGAACCGCTTCCAGCATTTGTATAGGAACTCGCTGCTGTAATTGTTGATGCCGCGCCCGCTGCCGCTCCCATTGGCGAAAAACAGATAGATCTCGTCGATGTAGACATGGGTGTATTTTCCCTCTCTGCGGTTCTGGATAACGCGGTTGTAAATGGCGTCCAGCATCACCAGCAGGCCCACCGATTTCAGATTTTCGCCCAAGTCCTGAATATCGAAGCAGAGGATACGGCTTTTTGTGTTGATATTGGTCTGGTGGGAAAAAACATTCAAACTGCCCACTGTGAACAGCTCCAATGCCAGCGCGATACGGTGCGCCTCCGGGTTGACCTGCTTCATCAAATCGTCATAGAGGTCTTTCAGCGTGGGCGGCTGTCCCTGATAGTTTTTCAAATATTCCCGATAGATGTTGCCCACGCTGCGGTCAATGATAGACTTCTCCTGCGGCTCGATTTTATCCGCGCCCATAAGCTGCTCGTAGAGCGACATGATAAACTCAGACTTCATCACCAACGGCTCTTTGCCGTCCCCGTACCCCTCGGACAAATCCAGCGCATTGATGTGGCAGCCATTTGGGTCAGAGGCAGAAATGGTGATGACCTCGCCGCCCAGCGCTCGGACCAGTTCCCCGTATTCGCGTTCAGGGTCCACGATGATAATGTCATGGTCGGTGGAGAGCGCCAGTGCGGAAACCTCCTGCTTGGCCGCCATCGACTTGCCGGAGCCGGACACGCCGGTAATAAAGCCGTTGCCGTTGAGCAGGTTTCCACGATTGCAGATGATGAGGTTATGCGATACGGCATTGACGCCGTAGTAGATACCGCCCGCGTCCTGAATCTCCTGCGATTTGAACGGCATGAGGACAGCGGTACACTCCGTGGTCAGGGTGCGGGTAGCGTCAATGCGCTTGAGGCCGAGGGGCAGTACCGTGTTCAGGGCGTCCTCCTGTTGATAGCGCAGAACATTGAATTGACAGCCCCGCGCCCGCCCAATGGCTTGCAGAGCCTCGGTGTCCTGGTCAAGCTGTTCAAGGTTATCTGCCAGGTGCGTCAGCGTCACCAAAGCCAGCATCATGCGCTGGTCGCGGCTCATGAGGTCGTCCATGAATTCCTTCGTTTCGCTCCGCATTTGCTCCAAGTCATAGGGAATACTGGCGGTAAAATTGTTGTTCTGATTCTGCCGCTGCTGCCAGCGGGTAATATCCGATTCCACGGACATAATGCGCTTGCGAATATCGCTCACTGCTTCGTCCATCGCCACAGGAATAATGTCAATGGAAAGCATCATGTTCCGGGGATAGTCCATTAGCTCCGTGATCATCTCATCGGAAATGAAGCTGGCATATTCCCGCAGGAACAGGGTGCGCCCCACATGATCGCCCAGCTCGTAGTGATTTTTTTGAAAGGAAATACAGTCCGGGGCGATGCA
>UMKJ01005077.1_pt1 | contig 12066 bp, 9 predicted proteins | sample 1966301 | NCBI WGS metagenome assembly UMKJ01 (sample SAMEA4836173, study PRJEB28245) | human gut metagenome | biome: gut microbiome; material: fecal sample | place: Denmark | collected 2008
CACCCCGGACTCCAAGAACCCGGGCGTCTACAACCGCGTGGTGACCCTGCGCGACAGCTTCAAGCCCGCGAAGTAAGCAGTTTTTTGAAAAGGAGCGTTGAGTTCATGAAGCGCAGACTGACAAGAAATGCGATCCTGATGGCCATTGTGACCCTCATTATGGGCATCGGCCTGAGTTTGTATATCGCCAGCACCGGCACGGTGCCCGCAGCGGACAACGCCGCCAGCTACACCGACGGCACCTACACTGCCAGCGCCCATGGCTGCCTGAGCGATGTGGCCGTCACCGTGACCATCACCGGCGGCAAGGTGACGGATGTGGACATCGACGCTTCCGGCGAGACGCCGGAGCTGGGCGGCAACGCGGCGGCAGCGCTGGCAGAGCAGCTGACGGAGGCTGGTACCACCAGCGGCGTGGACGCCGTGGCAGGGGCCACCATGACCAGCGATGCTGTCTTTACCGCCATGGACGACTGCCTGAGCCAGGCACAGTAAGCGCACAAAAATCCCTTCGGGCCTTTTCCCGGAGGGATTTTTCTGTTGTGCCGGACGGTGTCATCTGCTAAAATAGAAGCTGGAAAGTTTATTCACGCTGAACCAAAGGAGAGGGAACATTATGGGCGCATTGACCGGACTGGAACCGGCATCGGTTTTTCACTATTTTGAGGCGATCTGCGGCATCCCGCACACCTCCCACCACGAGAAGGCCCTGAGCGACTACTGCGCGGATTTCGCGAAGGAGCACGGCCTTGCCTGCCGTCAGGATGAAATGGGCAACCTGCTCATCAAAGCCCCGGCCACCCCGGGCTACGAGAACGAGCCTGCCCTGATCTTGCAGGGCCATCTGGACATGGTGGGCGATAAGACCGCCGACTGCAAGCTGGACCTCGAAAAGGACGCCATCCGCTCCGTGGTGGACGGCGGCTATGTGCGTGCCGAGGGCACTACGCTGGGCGGCGACGACGGCATTGCCGTGGCCTATGCGCTGGCTGTGCTGGACGCCGACGACATCCCCCACCCGGCGCTGGAAGTGGTGCTGACCGTCTGCGAGGAAGTGGGCCTGCTGGGCGCTTCCGCCATGGACTTTTCTGACCTCGCGGGCCGCCTGCTCATCAACATCGACTCGGAGGAGGAGGGCGTGCTGACCGCAGGCTGCGCCGGAGGCCGCCGCATCGAGTGCCACTTGCCCGCTGCCCGGGCGGCCGTGACCGGCACTGCTGTGAAGGCGGATATCGTGGGCCTTGTGGGCGGCCACTCCGGCACCGAGATCCACAAGGGCCGCGCCAACGCCATCGCCCTGCTGGGCCGCTGGCTGACCCTGCTGGAAGACCACGGCGTGCAGTACGCTGTGCTGGCCCTCTCCGGCGGTGCGAAGGAGAACGTCATCCCGAAGGAGAGCAGCGTCACGCTGGTGCTGCCCGCAGGCATCACCGAAGCCGTGCATGCCGCCGCGGCCGACTTTGCGGCCCAGATGCAGGCCGAATACGGCACGGCAGACCCCGCCATCCGCCTGCAGCTCACCGAACAGGGCTGCAGCGAGTACAGCGCGCTGGATGCCGATTCCACCCAGCGGCTGCGCAAGGCCCTGCTGCTGATGCCCTGGGGCGTGCAGGCCATGAGCATGGACGTGCCGGGCCTTGTGGAGACCTCGCTGAACCTGGGCGTGGCGGAGCTGGGCGACGCCGAAGCCATTCTGCGCTTCTCCGTGCGCAGCTCGGTGCCCTCGGCCAAGGAACTGCTGGCCCGCAAGGTACAGACCCTGACCGAGCTGCTGGGCGGCAGCGTGCGGTTCCACGGCGACTACCCGGCCTGGACCTACGCCCGCGAGAGCGCCCTGCGGGACCGCTGCGTGGCCGTCTATGAAGCGCAGTACGGCGCAAAGCCGCAGATCGTGGCGCTGCACGCAGGCCTCGAGTGCGGCATCCTCTCGGGCAAGATCGACGGGCTGGACTGCATCTCCTTCGGCCCGAACCTGCTCAACGTCCACACCCCCAACGAGCGCGCCGACATCGCTTCGGTGGCCCGGGTGTGGGAGTACCTGAAGGCGATTCTGGCGTATAAAGAGTAATAGCAACAAAAAGAAGGGCTGCCGCAGCAGCCCTTCTTTTTGTTGCTTAGATATAACGAATCTTGCCCGGCTCAATGCCCTTGATGCCGAGACCCGGCTCGTCGGAGACGGTGATGTCCTTTTCGTTGAACACGGCACCGCCGAGGATGGGGTCCTCGCTGCACAGCACGGGGCCGTCCAGGTCCACGCGGGTGATGATTTGCTTGGCGCAGGCCAGATGCACGGCCGCGTTCACGCTGATCTTGGCTTCCAGCATGCAGCCGATCATGCACTCCACGCCGTAGACTTCGGCAGCGGATGCGATCTTGAGGGCGTTGTACAGGCCGCCGCACTTCATCAGCTTGATGTTCACGAGGTCGGCTGCGCCCATCTGCATGATGGTCAGGGCGTCCTGCGGGGAGAACACGCTCTCGTCGGCCAGCACCGGCACATAGGAGCGCTCGGTGACGTACTTCAGGCCGTCGAAGTCGTGGGCCTTGACCGGCTGCTCCACAAACTCGATGTCCAGGCCCTTCTCCTGCATCCCGTTCAGGATGCGCACGGCTTCCTTCGGGGTCCAGCCCTGATTCGCGTCGATGCGGATGCAGGTCTCCTTGGGCACGGCGGCGCGGATGGCGCTCAGGCGGGCGATGTCCTTTTCCGGCTCCTTGCCCACCTTGACCTTCAGGCAATCGTAGCCACGGTCGATGGCGTTCAGGGCGTCGCGCACCATCTCCTCGGGGTCGTTCACGCTGATGGTGATGTCGGTGACGATGGACTTCTTCGCGCCGCCCATCAGCTTGTAGACCGGGATCTTATACAGCTGGCCATACAGGTCCCACAGGGCCATATCCACAGCAGCCTTGGCGCTGGTGTTCTTCTGGATGCAGGCATTCAGTGCGATCATCAGGTCTTCAAAGTCGTCCACATCGCGGCCGATGATGGTCTTTGCGATATGGTCGCGGATGGCACCGATGATGGCACCGGTGGTGTCGCCGGTGATCACACCGGTGGGAGGTGCCTCACCATAACCCACCGCACCGGTGTCGGTGTGGATCTCAACGATCACATCCTCCACGCTGCTGACCGAACGCAGGGCCGTTTTGAACGGCACACGCAGCGGCACCGAGATCAGGCCGAGACGCACTTCTGTGATTTTCATAGAAAACCTACCCCTTTCGATAAAAAATATTGCCAAATTATGAAATCCATGGTAACATTGTATACGAAGTTGTCAATCTTGTAAAGACAATTGTCCGCAATTTCACACAAAAGAAAGGGGATCGGGTCCATGATCACAAACGGTTTCACCTACATCGCGGTGCTGGTGTTCATTGCCGCACTGCTGGTGTGGCTGCAGCGCTACACAAAGTCGAAGTTTTTTGACTATGCGCCGCCCATCGTTCTGCTCTACCTCATCACCATGATCCTGTGCACGCTGGGTGCATGGGACATGGAAGCCACCAAACCTGCTTATTCGGTGCTGAAGAACAATCTGCTTTACACCATGATCTTCCTGATGCTGCTGCGCTGCGACATCCGCAAGATCATCAAGCTGGGCCCCAAGATGCTGGGCGGCTTCTTTGCCGCTTCCTTCTCCATCGCGGTGGGCTTCATTGCCACCTTCGCCATCATGAAGGGCTTCCTGGGCTCTGAGGCCTGGAAGGCTCTGGGTGCGCTGTGCGGCAGCTGGATGGGCGGTTCCGGCAACATGATCGCCGTGCAGGCTGCTCTGGACATCGGCGAGGGCGACATGGCGTATGCGCTGGTGGTGGACTCCATCGACTATTCCATCTGGGTCATGTTCCTGCTGTGGGCCATCAATCTGGCACCCAAGTTCAACAAGTGGGTCAAGGCCGACACCACCACGCTGGATGAAGTGTCCCGCCGTCTGGAAGAGGACGCAAAGGCCAACGAGGACAAGGCGACCTTCGTCAACCTGATCTTCCTGCTGGGTCTGGCTCTGGTGATCTCTGCCTTCGGTCAGGACATCGGCGCAGCGCTGAACGGCGCAATGCCCTTCCTGGACAAGGCCACCTGGACTGTCCTGCTCATCACGCTGGCAGGCCTTGTCGGCGCTGTTACCCCCGTGGGCCGCATGGCAGGCAGCACCGAGCTTTCCAACCTGCTGCTCTACTCCGTCGTGGCACTGCTGGCATCCCGCGCAAGCTTCCTGGAGCTGACCGACGCGCCCGCATGGATCCTGGCCGGCTTCATGATCCTGGCCATCCACGGCATCATCCTGGTGCTGCTGGCTAAGATCTTCCACCTCGACATGTTCACCTGCGGCGTGGCTTCGCTGGCGAACATCGGCGGCTCTGCCTCTGCGCCCATTCTGGCTGGCGCTTACAGCGGCGCTCTGGTGCCCGTTGGCGTTCTGATGGCCCTGATGGGCTACGTCATCGGCACGGCAGGCGGCCTGATCACCGCAAACATCATGTCGCTGCTGGCATAAGCGTTCCCGCAACCAATACTGCAAAAAAGACCGGACACCGCAGGGTGTCCGGTCTTTTGCTGTTCAGGGGGTTACGCCTTATGCACGGCCAGGGTGCCGAAGCCGGTCTCCTCGAAATGGCTGCTGTAGAATTCCTTCATCAGCCGGATGAGAGAGACGGTGTCCTTGGCACCGGCGGTCTCGTAGCAGGAGTGCATGGCCAGCTGCGGCAGGCCGATGTCCACGCAGTTCATGGACACCTGCGCCATGGCCAGGTTGCCCAGGGTGCTGCCGCCCGCCTTATCGGAACGGTTGGCGAAGTACTGCAGGGGCACCCCGGCGCGGGCGGCCAGCTCCTTGGCCACGGCCATGCTCATGCCGTCGCTGGTGTACTTCTGGCCCGCATGGACCTTGACCACAACGCCCTCGTTCATGTAGGTGCAGTTGTTGGCGTCGGTGTGCTCCGGGTGGTTCGGGTGCACGGCGTGGGCGTTGTCGGCGCTGAACATGAAGCTGGAAGCCACCGCGCGGTGGAAGTCCTCGTCGCTGGGGCAGACGTTCTGCGCGATGCGGTGCAGCACGTCGTACAGGAAGGTGGAAGCCGCACCCTGCTTGGTGCCGGAGCCCACTTCCTCGTTGTCAAAGAAGGCGGCCACATTGACGGATTCGGCGCTGCGGCCCTGCAGCAGGCCCTTCAGGATGCCGAACACGCACTGCTGGTCGTCCAGGCGGCCGGAGGAGATGAACTCCTCGTTGCAGCCCCAGACGGTGGCCTTCTCGCGGATGCAAAGGAACAGGTCGCTGCCCAGGATCTGGTCTTCGGCCACGTTCAGCTCGGCGGCGATGAGCTTTTTCAGCACGCCTTCCTCGGCGGCGCCGCCCAGCAGGGGCAGCATGTCGATCTGCTTGTTGAAGGAGGCCTTGTCGTTCACCTCACGGTTCATGTGGATGGCCACGCTGGGGATGAGCAGCAGGTCGCGGTCCAGCGCCACCAGACGGGAGGTGATGGCGTCGCCGTCCTTCACCAGCACGCGGCCGGCCACGGACAGCGGGCGGTCCAGCCAGGTGGAGCAGATCATGCCGCCGTAGCCCTCGGTGTTCAGGCGGGTGTACTTCTGGCCCATGTGGAGCTCCGCGTTCTCCTTGATGCGGAAGCAGGGGGAATCCGTGTGGGCAGCGGCCACGTTGAAGCTGTAGCGCTCCAGCCGGGTGCCCATGCGGAAGGCGATGATGCTGGAGCCGTTGCGGCAGACGAAATAGTTCCTGCCGGGCTCCAGCTGCCACTTGCCGCTTTCCAGCAGCTCGGAGAAGCCCGCCTTCAGCAGGATCTCCCGGACGGATGCGGTGGTGTGGTAGGCGGTGGGGTTGCCGTCGATGAAGGAAAGCAGCTCCCTGACTTCGGTCTCGATCATAAATGTGAACCTCCGATCGGTGATCTCAGAAAAGGCCGGTCGAAATCAGAAGATTTGACCGGCCCGTTCAAGTACTTTTGATTGATCTTATTTTACTTCTGCTGCTCGCGCTTTGCAATAGCCGGCAGGATGAAGCCCAGAACCGTCAGCACCACGGGGGTGATGACGTTCAGCGCAAAGGTGAAGGGGTCTTTGTCGTACATGCCCATCACGCAGCAGATGGCCGTGACGGCAAAGCACCAGACGCCGAAGAACTTGGCGACCTTCTGGTTCTTCACGAAGCGGTACTCGGCGGGGATGGTGTCATAGGCATTGCGCAGGGCAACGTAGGCCACGAACACCCACAGGTAACGCATGGGCATACAGACAGAGTTCAGCTTGGTCAGCTGGCGCAGCACGGCGGCAGCGCCGGGCACGAAGGACTGCACCAGAATGATGGAACCGGACAGCACAGCCACCATCTTGATGCCGTTGCTGTGCACGCCGTGGGCGTTGACCTTGTGCAGGCCCTGCGGGATGAACTGCTGGGTGTGCTCGTTGTCCAGCAGCATACGCAGCGGGGCGTCGATGCTGAGGATCAGCACGGCGAACTGGCTGATGACATTGCACAGAGCGTAGATGATCATGAACAGGTCGCCGACGTGGTAATACTGGCCCAGCTTCTGGAAGGCCCAGTAGGAACTGTTGGCGGCATAGGCGTTAAAGCTCGCGGTGCTTTCATTGATGATGGCGGGGTCGAACATGCGGCTCATGGCCAGCGTGCCCAGAACGGCGCAGACCACCACCATGCCGGCCAGTGCGATCATGCCCTTGGGGAAGCCCTTGCTGGGGTTCTCGACCTTGTTGACGTAGGGAGAAATTTTCTCGCAGCCGCCCACAGCGAACACCAGAATGGACAGGGAGGTAAAGTAGGTGACGTTGAAGTTCGGGATGAGGCTGCTGAAGCTCAGGTTCGCGTGCACATACTCGGCGGTGGGGTTGATGGCCGGGGCGGCAAACATCATCACGATGTACAGCAGCGACATGATAAAGGTGCAGGTGCCGGCGGCGGTGAGCAGCTTTTTCAGCGGGTTCAGGCCCAGGCTGGCGATGTAGCAGCCCAGCAGCAGGATGCCGAAGGTGGCCAGCTGGATGTACAGGGTGGGGAAGGAGTCGTAGGTCTCCGCGTTGCGGAAGACGGCCCAGCTCAGCGCCTTGAGGAAGCCGCTGCCCTTGCTGGCGATGTAGGTGATGTGGCAGGCCCAGTAGGTCCAGCCGGCGTAGTAAGCAAGCTTTGCGTTGGTGGTCTGGTGCAGCCAGGAGCTGACGCCGCCGCCCTCGTTTTTGAAGGCAGAGCCCAGCTCACCCACCATCAGGGCATAGGGGATGAAGTAGAGCGCGAACATCAGGATCCAGCTGAAGATGACCTGCGGGCCGTTGAAGTAGACAAAGCCGTTGGTGATGTTGCCAAAGCCCCACACGGTGGAAAAGGCCATGAACGCAAGGACCGGCCAGCTGATCTTGGTGGTTTCGGCTGCTTTTTGGGTAGATGTTGACATGCGGATAATCCTCTCTTTCTTTTCCGGCTGCTGCAAAAGAGGGCCGGAAGTCCTCCGCCAAAAGCGATGCGTCTGGCCAAAGAACGACAGATTTCGATCGTTTACCGGTATAGTATAGCACAATTGTAGATTGTAGACAATCTGCAATTTAAATAAAATAACCGCCCAGTATTTAGGCGGTTGTCTGAATTTCAGGGCCGGTGCCGCGCCGGGCTCAGCGGGCGGCGGTGCTCTTTTCCGCTTCACGGAGTGCTTCCAGCGGCTTCATGTAGTGGTCGTAGACGGCCTGACAGGCGGCCTCGGTGTCGCGGGAGGCAAGGGCATGGTAAAGCTCGGTGTGGATCACGTTCTGCCGCACCGCCAGATCGCCGTGGTAAGGGCCGCTTTTCACCCCGGCAATGAGACTGCCGTAGTTCAGGTCATCCCAGAATTTCAGCAGCCGGGGCAGTCCGGCCCGCTGCACGATGATGCGGTGGAAGCGGTTGTCGTTCTCCACGATGGCCAGAAGGTCCCCGGAGGGAACTTGCAGCATCTCGTCCAGAAGGCCGCGCATGGCGGCAAGGTCTTCCGCCGGGAACTGGCAGTCGAACTGCCGCAGGGCGGTCATTTCCAGATTGGCCCGCAGCAGGTAGATCTCGTAGGCGTCCTCAATGGTGATCTTTTTGACCGAGCAGCCCACATTGCGGGAATACTCGATCAGGCCCTCCTGTTCCAGCTGGCGCAGTGCTTCCCGGATGGGCGCGCGGCTGGAGCCGAACTCCTCGGCCAGCTTTTGTTCGGTGAGCTTGCAGCCGGGCTGCAGCCCGCCGGTCAATATTTTTTCCCGGATGGCGGAGGTGATGCTTTCCCGCAGCGTGTGAAAGGTGAATTCGCTCATGATAATGTTCCCCTCTAAAAATTTCCCATACCATAGAATACCATGAAATACGGGAAAAGAAAAGCGAAAATCTTTTCAGAGCAGCGGGGCTTTGTGTTCCTGCGTTCAACTCTGGCGGGGGAGAAACGGTACCCCGGCGGTCACACCAGCGCTTCCCAGAGGGTGCGGGGGCGGCTGTTGGGGCTGGCAATGCCGTGGGCCCCGCTCAGGGCATCGCCCACCGCAAACACAGCGGCTTCGCTGCCGTCCTTGGCGGAAAGCATCCACGCAGCGCCCAGACCGTTGGGTTCCGGGTCCACCAAGCGGTGCAGTTCGCCGCCGCGCAGCAGGGCACCGTGCTTGCGGTACCACGCCACATAGGGGCGCAGGGCGGCCAGTTCTTCCTCGGTGTACTTTGTCAGGTCCAGCTCAAAGCCGAAGGTGCCGGTCAGGGCCGCTGCCATGCGGGCTTCCGGGGTGGAGATGTGGCCGGTGCAGTGGTTCGGCACCGTGGAGAAGTGGGCCCCCATCACGCAGCCGGGGTAGAACAGGCTGGTGCCGTACTGAATGACCAGGCGGCTGCGGGCGTCGGTGTTGTCGCTGCACCAAATTTGGGGGCTGTAGTAGAGCATGCCGCAGTCAAAGCGGGCACCGCCGCCCGCGCAGTTTTCCAGCAGCAGGCCGGGGTACTTTTCGGTCAGGCGGCGCTGCAGCTCGTATACGCCCATTACATAGCGGTGGTACACTTCACCCTGCCGTTTGGCCGGGAGCTTTGCGTTATAGACATGCGCCAGCGAGCGGTTCATGTCCCACTTGAGGTACTTGAGCGGGCAGCTTTCCAGAATGGTGTCCAGCTGCTGCCAGATGCCGTCCACTACCTCCGGGCGGCTGAAGTCCAGCGTGTACTGCTGGCGGATCTCCAGCGGTGTGCGGCCCGGGATGGCAAAGGCCCAGTCGGGGTGGGCACGGTAGAGGTCGGAGTTTGGGCTGATGGCTTCCGGCTCCACCCACAGGCCCATCTCGAGGCCCAGCAGGTTGAGCTTTTTGCACAGGCCGGGCAGGCCGTCCGGCAGTTTGCGGGTGTCGGCCACCCAGTCGCCCAAGCTGGACGAAGTATCGTTGCGGCCCTTGAACCAGCCGTCATCCAGCACAAACAGGTCGATGTCTGCCTGTTTGGCGGCCTGCGCCAGCTCCAGCAGCTTCTTTTCGTCAAAATCAAAGTAGCAGGCTTCCCAGCTGTTGATGAGCACTGGGCGCGGGGCCGTCATGTCCTGCCAGCGCGGCGGCAACAGCCGGGTGCGGATGGCGTTGTGGAAGCGGCGGCTCATTTCGCCCAGACCCTGATCGGAGTAGACCATAGCGGCTTCCGGTGCGGTGAAGCTCTCGCCGGGGGCCAGTGTCCAGTGGAAGTGATACGGGTGGATGCCCATGACCAGCCGTTCACCGGCGTCAGCACGTTCTACCTCAATGAGGTAGTTGCCGCTGTAGACGAAGGCAAAGCCCCAGGCTTCGCCGGTGGTCTCGGTGGTGTCGGCATGGCACAGGGCCACGGCCGGGTTATGGACATGGCCCGGGATGCCCCGCATGCTGCCGATGCTCTGGATGCCGCACCGCAGAGGTGCACGCTCCGGGGTACGCTCTGCCGCCCATGTGCCGTTGAGGGTAATAAGCTCCAGCGCGTCCGGCGCAAAGTCGAGGGAAAGGGAAGCGGCTTTGTGCAGCGTGAGCGGCTCCGCGCCCGTGTTGGTGTAGACCACCGTGCGGGTGATGAGGTCCTCGGTTTCGTATACGGTGTAGCGTACCTCAGCGGAAAGGCCGCCTGCGTCCTTGAGGAAAACGGAAAGGGTTTCGACGCCATTGCCGTCACGGAACATGGGCAGGCCGGGCAGCTGGGGTTTGCCGACATGAGCTTCTGCACGGTCGAATACAAACGCCGCCGCCTCGGTGCCGTCGGCATATTCGGGCACCACTGCCGGGGTGCGGTTGTCCGCCGTGCCGCTGCCGGAAAGTTCCTGCGGCAGCAGGTCCGGCCAGCAGCTGGGGTCACTGTGGGGGACTCGGCCGTCGGCCAGCGCCGGGGCATTATCCGGCAGGCGGGGACCGTAATAGGTGTGCAGCAGCACTCCCTCCGGGCCCACGGCCAGCTGGTAGCTGGTGTGGGCGGTGTGCAGGGTAAAAACGGTTTCAGAACGGACAATCATGCTCAGAACTCCTCCGGGTCAGTTTCTTCTTCTTTGCGGCCTGCTTTTTCCAGCTTGGCGAAGGCGGGGCGCATCAGGGCCGCCCATGCCCAGCGCCGAACCGGAACCGCCGATGAGCAGCGCGAGCGGGGCCAGATACACGAACCACGCCGGGGCGGCCTTTGCCAGCAGCGGCAGCCACGCCAGAAAGGCGAGGATGCCCACACTGGGCAAGAGATTTGCCAGCGTCATGCGCCCGCCGTCGGCCAGGGCGCTGAGTGCTTTCGGATAGCTGAACCGGGCCAGCAGGGCAAAGGCCCAGCTGCCGCAGCAGCCCACCACCAGCAAAAGCAGGAAGGACGCGCCTGCCGTCACCACAGGGATGCAGCACACGAGCCACAGGACGTTGGCGAACACAAGGTCGCCGATCTTGCCCATCAGGAGGAAAAACGGGGCATCGGTGTTTGTCTTTTTCATGGCGGTTCCTTTCACATCGGGGCGTTACTCCCCGATGCTTTTGAGATATTCGAGATTTTTGTCGATGAGCTCGCACCGCTGCTTCACGCAGTCTACACTGCGCAGCGGGTCGGCCGGAGTGTTGAAGGCGAAGTCCAGCAGCTTCTCGATGGTGGTGGAAGCCACATGCAGGCGGGTGTCGCTGGATGCATAATAAATATACACACTGCCGTCCTCGTCGGCAATGGCACCGTTGGTGAACACCACGTTGGAAACATCACCCACGCGCTCCCAGTCGCGGGGTGCGATCAGGAACCCGGCGGGTTCGGCAATGACCTTGGCGGGATCGTCCAGGGCGGTGACGAACACATAAATGACATACCGCAGACCGGCGGCGGTGTTGCGCACGCCGTGGGCGATGTGCAGCCAGCCCTTTTCGGTCTTGATGGGGGTGGCACCTTCGCCGTTCTTGGCCTCGGTGATGGTGTGGTAGCGGCGGGGGCTGGTGATGATCTCCTCGTCGATGACGGCATGGGTGATGTCGTCGCACAGGCCAAAGCCTACGCCGCCGCCGGAACCGGTGTCGATGAAGTCATCCATGGGGCGGGTGTAGAAGGCGTACTTGCCGTTCACGAACTCGGGCAGCAGGTCCACGTTGCGCTGCTGGGGGCTGCGCTTGGTGACAAGGTTCGGCAGGCGCTCCCAGGTCTTGAGGTCCTTGGTGCGCACGATGCCGGCCGCGGCCACGGCGGCGGACAGGTCGTTGACGGTGGTGTCCTTGCTCTCGGAGCAGAACACGCCGTAGATCCAGCCGTCCTCGTGCTGGGTCAGGCGCATATCGTAGACGTTGGTCTCCTCCGGGCAGGTGTCCGGCAGCAGGATGGGCTTTTCCCAGAAGTGGAAGCCCTCCACCGGGCTGTCACTTTCTGCCACGCCAAAGAAGCTCTTGCGGTCGTTGCCTTCGATGCGCGCCACAAGGTAATACTTGCCGTTCAGCTTGATGGCACCGGAGTTGAACACGGCGTTCACGCCCAAACGCTCCATAAAGTGGGGGTTGTTTTCCGGGTTCAGATCGAATCGCCACGAAAGGGAAATGCTCTCACGGGTCAGCACCGGGTTTTCCCACCGGTCGTAGATGCCGTT
>UMKJ01066233.1_pt1 | contig 12024 bp, 9 predicted proteins | sample 1966301 | NCBI WGS metagenome assembly UMKJ01 (sample SAMEA4836173, study PRJEB28245) | human gut metagenome | biome: gut microbiome; material: fecal sample | place: Denmark | collected 2008
AATCCGTGATTATACAAAAGCGGAAGCAGACCGGAATGATCAATATGTGCGTGTGTCACGAACACATAATCCACCGCTGCTGCATTCACCGGAATCTCCTGATTCACATACAGATCCGGTCCCTGCTCCATACCACAATCCACCAGTACATGTTTATCCCCGAATGTTACATAATGACAGCTTCCTGTCACCTCATGCGCTGCACCCAAAAATTCTATCTGCATCTGTCCTTCCCCCTGTCTGTAAATTCCAGTCCGTTTTCATCTGATCCCCATGCAGTCATCTGCTGCATGTTGTCTCATCTGTCCACTGTCTGTTCCCATTGTCAAATAGTTCGACTTCTCCTTTAATTTATAACACAATTATACTCCTGTTATTCAAATCGTACAATTTCTTTTTTCAATCTTCCCATAATTTTTTTCTCAAGTCTTGAGATATAGGACTGGGAGATTCCAAGCATATCTGCCACCTCTTTCTGTGTCTTCTCCTCCCCATCAGAAGTATTCAGTCCGAACCTCAGTTCGATGATCATCCGTTCCCTTCCGGACAGCTTTTCGATCGCAGTCTTTAACAGTTTCCGCTCTACATCCGTTTCCATGTCTTTCCCCACGACATCCTCATCCGTCCCCAGAATATCCGATAAGAGCAGTTCATTTCCATCCCAGTCCACATTTAACGGTTCATCGATGGACACCTCCAGTTTTGTCTTGCTGTTTCTCCTCAGATACATTAAAATCTCATTTTCAATGCAGCGCGATGCGTAAGTGGCCAATTTAATATTTTTGTCCGGATTAAAGGTATTGATCCCTTTGATGAGACCGATCGTTCCTATGGAGATAAGATCCTCCACTCCGACCCCTGTGTTATCAAACTTTTTTGCTATGTATACAACCAGCCGCAGGTTGTGTTCGATCAGCTCCTTTCTCGCCCGCTCTGCATGCACACCATCGAGCATCCGGATACAGTATGCTTCCCGCTCTCCCTCCAACGGTGGCGGCAAAATCTCTGCACCTCCAATATAGTGCACCTCATCTTCCTTTCGCAAAAAAAGGCTGCAAATCCCGGACAGAAAATGAACCTTTTCATATCTTGGCAGTACAAGTCTCATGATCATATTTTGTTCCTCTTTTCCCGACTCTCCAGCATAGATGCATGAAGAATCATATCATATTCTTTTCCTTCCAATAATCCTTCATTTGCAATTCCAACCGCTGCCGGTCTTATCTCGACTTCGTGCCTTCCATTCTGAATTTTTATGCATGTGATCTCTGTCACCGGCAGAAGCCCCTCCTTCTGCCCCAGGGAACAATAAGGGATAAAATGCACCCTGTCCTTTTTCGGATTTAAGATCTTTGCAGCCATATGTCTGCTTAAGATGCACACCGGTCTGTGATCGTACGGATCACGCAGTTGATTCCCACTGTCCCAGTACCCCATAATCTCCATCGCATGCCCCCGATGCACCAATGTCACTGGAAAAAGCTGATTTCCAAACTGTTTTCTACGTCCCAGATACCATGTGACAACCGACAGAACCAGTGCCGCAATGACCGCCTGAATCCAGAAAAATGTCATTCCTGTTGCACTGCTTCTCAATAATTCCATAACCCCGCCAAGGAAAATGACCATCAGATAAATGACTGCCCAGTTTTCTAAAAACTCACGCCACGAACTTTTTCCAAAACACAGAACAACCATTCCTGTATTGAGCAGGAAGTGAATCAGGATCGCCCTGCAGAAAGGCTCTGTGACAGTCAGTGTAATGATCAGACTTCCCACAGATGACAGAAATGCGATAAACCACAGTCTTCTTCCCTTTACCTTGCGCCGCAAAAGGCAATTTGCGCCTGCGAGCGCAATAAAATCCATCCACAGATTCTGTAACAGATAAACATCTGCATAAAAAATATATATTTGGAACCACTCCCTCCTTTTCCTTCTCCATAGTCACATTATATTTTTTTAGAACCATCTTTTTTGTCAAAACACTTCCTCTACTTTCAGAAGTTCATCCAGTTTTTCTGACAAAAAAAGACCGTTACATGAAAACCTTATGATCTTCATGTAACGATCCTGTCATATTCTTATGTAATTATCTTCTGGAATTCTTAAGGAAATCCGGAATCTTGATATCCATCTGCTGTACAGAACTTTCTGGCTGGCGTGGTTTCTGGATACCAGAGAAAGCTGGCGCAGGATTTGGCTGTACCGGAGCTGTATAACCAGCCTGTGCTGCTGGTCTTGGTGTTACAGGCGCTGTTGGTCTTGGAACAGTTCCCATGTTCTGATACTGCATCTTAGGAACGATCTTGCCTGCTGCGTTTGCACCTGCAGTCTCAAGTCCTGTTGCAATAACAGTAATGGTAGCCTCATCTGTCATAGACTCATCAAACTTCGCACCGAAGATAATATTGGCATCATCTCCTGCAAGATCCTGTACATAGCTTGCTGCATCATTTGCATCCATTAAGGAGATATCTCCGGAAATATTAATAATAACGTGTGTTGCACCGTTAATGGTTGTCTCAAGCAATGGGCTGGCAACTGCAAGTTTTACAGCTTCGATCGCCTTGTCGTCTCCCTTTGCAGAACCGATACCGATATGTGCAAGTCCCTTGTCCTTCATAACAGTGGAAACATCTGCAAAGTCAAGGTTAATGAGTGCAGGTAAATTGATAAGGTCTGTAATTCCCTGAACTGCCTGCTGTAACACTTCATCTGCTTTCTTCAATGCATCCGGCATTGTAGTACGTCTGTCTACGATCTCTAATAATTTATCATTTGGAATGACGATCAGTGTATCTACGCTCTCTTTTAAACGTTCAATACCACCGGTTGCATTCAACATACGCTGTTTAGCTTCGAATTTGAAAGGTTTTGTAACAACACCTACGGTTAAGATTCCCTGCTCTTTTGCGATCTTGGCAACGACAGGTGCTGCACCTGTACCGGTTCCGCCACCCATACCACAGGTAACGAAAACCATGTCTGCACCTTTCACTGCAGCCGATAATTCCTCTGCACTCTCTTCCGCTGCTTTCTGTCCAACCTCAGGCTGTGCTCCTGCACCAAGCCCTTTGGTAAGCTTCTCGCCGATCTGGATCAATGTCGGTGCCTTACATAACTGTAATGCCTGCTTATCTGTGTTGATACCAACAAACTCAACACCACCAATATTTTCATCGATCATTCTATTTACAGCATTATTGCCAGCTCCTCCAACTCCGATCACGATAATTTTTGCACTGGCATCTGCTTCTGTTGTTCTAATTTCCAGCAAGGTAGTTCCTCCTTCATATCTCCCTATATTTATGTCAAATTTGATAACCAGACAAACTTATTTCTACTTTGTTTAGTTATCTACTCTCAAAATCATACTATATTTTGCGTTTTTTAACTCTTATAATCTATAATATAATTTTTCACACAACAAATCAACCGCTTTTTCAAAAAAAATCAAGTTTTTTTACGGTTTTTATTGTTCCACTGGCGGCATATCCTCCGCCGGTGCATTTTCGGCTGGCTGCTGCTCTTCGGCCGGTGTATTCTCTGCCGGCACATCCTGTGCAGGTTGTTCTTCCGCTGGCGTGTCCTCCGCCGGCTGTTCTTCCGATGGTGTATCCGCAGAAGGCGCTTCTGTTGTCTCCTCTGTCGTCTCTTCTGTCGCCTCTTCTGTCGCCTCCTCTTCCGTATCTGGTTGTTCTTCTGCCCTGTCCCAGATAATGTCGGTCGTCTCCGGTGTCCATGTCTCTAAATGGAGTGTGCCGCTAAGTCCGTCAAGCTGTGGCAAAATAATGGATAACCTCACAACTTTCTGCGACAGGTTGTCCTCAGAACCAATTTTCACCTGGATCGTTCCATAGTAAAGCACCGGCTCCATGTTACTGTCATACTGGATCTCATCCGGGAGCAGATTATATTTTTTCAAAGTCTGTGTCAGGTTCAGTAAATCCCGCAAAATATCACTGTTCTCTAATTGCAGTTTCTCATAAAGTACCACTTCCTCACAGGAGATTCCTGTGATCTTTGGCACACCGTCAATCACTTCCGTAGATGTCTCGACTACAAATCCATCTTTGTCAAAATAAGCATTCTGACCAATGGAATTAATATAAAGATAGCCGAGCATTCCTTTTTCGTAAACTTTAATATGTACGGTATGGGGATTGTCCAGTGAAACCTCCATCGTATCTACAAACGGAACTTCCCCGATATCCACAAATCTGTATTTCAGATCTACATACAGGGAATTCCAGGAATATTCATCATTCAGCACCATGTTTTCAATTTGTGTGGAGCTGTACAATTCGTTTCCCTCCACGACAACATTTTCCACGGTAAAAACATTCATGACAATAAAAACGCCTGCTGCGATCAGCAGAATCAATATCAAAAGGATATATAACCCTATCTTTCTGCGCTTTTTTCTTCTTCTCTCTTCTTTTATCATATTTAATTAACCTCAAATTTAATTCCCTTTGCCACGGAAAGCGCAAGCCCCATCTCTGCAAGCAGGAATAAAACCGAAGTACCTCCATAACTGATAAACGGCAGTGAAATACCGGTATTCGGGATCGTATTGGTCACAACCGCAATATTTAAAATAACCTGGATGGACAAATGCGCCATAATACCAACCACGACCAGCGCCCCATAAAGGTCTGACGCATTATTGGCAATGATCATAAATCTCCAGATCATCAGCAGAAACAATAAGATCACGCACACCGCGCCAAAAAGTCCAAGTTCCTCACAGATAACAGAGAAAATCATATCATTCTGCGCCTCAGGAATAAATCCCAGCTTCTGCATACTCTCGCCAAGCCCTTTTCCAAATAAACCGCCGGAACCGATCGCATACAGTCCCTGTAAGGTCTGATAACCCTTCTCGTAGGCTTCCGGATTCAGCCAGATCTTGATACGATCCATCCGGTATGCCTCAAAACTGATGAAAACAACACCTACCACACCGACTGCCGCTGCCATCAACACAAAGTGGGAATACTTCGGACTGGCAACAAACAACATACAGACTGCAATTCCAAGTATAATGATCGCTGTACTTAAGTTATTATAGGCGACCACCGCAACGATTGGGAGCACAATGACCATAATCTTGACAAGACTCATGAACTCTCCCATCTTCTGTGGTGTCTTATAAATAACCGTTGCCAGAAAAATAATAACCGCAAACTTGGCAAACTCTGACGGCTGGAAAGATAACGGCCCGATTTTTAACCATCTCGCCTGACCGTTTGCCTCTGTACCAATAAAAATAACGGCGGTACAGAGCACGATAGCTGCCAGATACGCCATGGAACTCACCTTCATCCAGAACCGATATGGGATTTTCGATACAATATACATACCTACAATACCGAGCCCTGTTGCAAACAACTGTTTTTTTACAAAATAGGAAGCATCCCCAAACTTATTGGAACCTGCATAGGAACTGGTACTGTACAACATGACCAATCCAAAACACAAAAGAAAAATGATCAGAAACAAAAGACTGTAATCGAAATATTTAATTGGCTTTTTTTTCTTTTCCGTCTGCTGACCTCTTGCCATTCCAATTCCTCATTTCTTATTTACTGCACGTCATGCCATTATGCCTGACATTTTTTATTCTGCCAGATTGCGCACGTATTCCTTAAAAATGCGTCCGCGCTCCTCATAGTTTGCGAACATGCCCCAGCTTGCACATGCAGGTGAAAGCAATACCGCATCCCCGCTCACTGCGTTTGCATAACAGGTGTCAATTGCCTCCTCAAATGTATCACAGAGTATGACATCCTCAAAGCCATGTTTCTTCGCACATTCCGCAATCTTTTCCTTCGTCTGACCGATCAGCACGAGTTTCTTCACCTTGCCGTCAAAACTCTCAATCCACTCATCATATTCAGACTGTTTGTCATAACCTCCACCGATCAACAGTGTCGGACGGTTCATCGCGCGGATTCCCTGGATTGCCGCATCCGGGTTTGTTCCCTTGGAATCATTGTAAAACTTCACGCCGCGTTTTTCTGTCACATACTCAATTCTATGCTCGACTGCCTGGAAACGTTTCAGCACTTCCACAATTTTATCCATCGGTACGCCAAAGCTTACCGACATTCCGACTGCCGCCATGACATTCTCATAATTGTGTTTTCCTAAAATATTCAGCTCATTTACATTGATCACTTTTGTGTCCGTTGTGCCGTCTGCATAAAAAATATATTCTCCGTCCAAATAAAGTCCCTTTTCCAGTCTGCGCTTGCTGCTGAAAAATACAACTTTTGTCTGAAGTGTCTCGCCAAACCTGCGCAGCACTTCATCCTCATAATTCAACACACAGGTATCCCCGGCGGTCTGATTCTTTGTAATGCTCTCTTTTGTCTCGATATAACATTCCATCGTATGATGACGGTTCAGATGATCCGGTGTGATATTTAAAATAGCTGTCACTTCCGGCGCAAACTCATGTGTTGTCTCTAACTGGAAGCTGCTGATCTCTGCGACTGTCACAGTATCCTCTGTCGTGTCTGCCGCTACCGATGTGTATGGGATCCCAATATTGCCGACCACTTTCACATCATCGAAATAATTCGCCATGATCTCACCCACAAGCGAAGTTGTCGTAGTTTTTCCGTTTGTTCCGGTAATTGCAATAATTCTTCCTTTTGCAAAATGATAGGCAAGTTCAATTTCGCCCCAGATTGGAATCTGTCTGTTTCGAAGTTCATTGACCATCGGAAGGTCTGTCGGCACGCCCGGACTTAACACAACAAGATCAATGCGCGCCATATCTTCCGGTGCAAGTTCTCCCAAAAGAATCTCTGCTCCGGCAAATACCGGATTTTTCTCGATCAATGCTGTCACATCTAAATCTTTATTTCCATCAAAAAGTACAAATGTGATTCCTTTTTTTCTGAGCAGTTCTGCGGCTGCAACTCCGCTTTTTCCAGAACCTACTACTAACACTCTTTTTCCTTCTAAATTCATCGTCTTATCCTTCCAATCTCCTGCCACGAATCCGGCAGGTCATTTTGCAATTTTCCAATGCAATTTATAAGCCTAATAATGCAAGCATGCAAAGCAATGCTGTCACGATTGCAAACACTGCAACAACTCTCGTCTCTGACCATCCACCAAGCTCAAAGTGATGATGGAGCGGAGCCATTCTGAAAATCCGCTTTCCAACACCTGTTTTTTTCTTGGTGTATTTAAAATAAGTAACCTGAACCATAACAGAAATGACTTCTGCCAGATAAATCAGTCCAACGATCAGGATATATAATGGCATCTGGAGCATATAGGCAGTTGCCACAACAAAGCCGCCCAGTGCCAGGGAACCGGTATCTCCCATGAAAACACTTGCCGGATACACATTAAATAATAAGAATCCAAGCAAGGCTCCTGCTACTGCACAGGTGATTGGTGCAATCCCTACATTCGTTCCGATTGCCACAACGGAGAAAAAGGTTGCAACCATAATGGTAACACTTGACACAAGGCCATCCACACCATCGGTAAAATTCACACCGTTTACGGTTCCGATCACTGCAAAATAAAGTAATGGAATCGCAAGCCATCCGATATTTAAGTACTTTCCGCCGGAAAATGGAATCAACATAGTAAGTTCAATTCCGGAATAACGCACCATGTAAACTGCAAATACTGTTGTCACAATAAACTGTAAGATCATCTTCTGCCACGGGAGCAGTCCGTCTGATCTGCGGAGCACTACCTTCAGATAATCATCCAGAAAACCGATCACACCGAATCCTACGGTCATAAAAAGGATTGGGATAATTCTCGGATAATCTTTGACATAAAACAGAGAGGTAATGATAATACTTGCCAGTATCATAAGTCCACCCATAGTCGGGGTTCCATTTTTCTTCAAATGGGATTCCAACTCTTTACGCTCCGTCTGCCCCACCTTTAACCGTTTCAAAAAGGGGATCACGATCGGTCCTAAAATTGCACTGATTGCAAAAGAAATCAAAACTGGTATCACTATTTCATAATCCATGACTAAACACCTCTTGTATTTTTTCTAACGTTCAATTCGCCTAACTAGTATACGTTATTTCATCTCATTTATCAAGGTAAGGCAAAATGTTTTCGAATATTTCCTTCGCCACAGGAGCAGCGATCGTTCCGCCGTAATAAATCCCCTGCGGATTGTTAATAACAACAAGCACAAGCACCTGCGGATTGTCAGCGGGCGCAAATCCGAGAAACGATGAAATGTATTTATGGTCGCTTCTTGGAAGTGTCTGTGAGGTTGCTGTCTTTCCGCCGAGGGAAAAGCCCTCAATTTTGGCATTTTTTCCGGTTCCCTCTGACACCACTTTCTCCAGCAGATAGCGCATCGTTTCCGAAGTTTCTGCTGTGCAGATATTCTCATGCGTTTCATAGGAGAACGTTTTTACTGTATTTCCGTCCGCATCCTGCACGCTTACGCCAAAATGTGGTGTCACGCGCGTTCCCCCATTAATAATAGAAGATACCGTCGTGACAAGCTGGATGGGGGTAATCTGAAACGACTGCCCAAACGAGATTGTCGCAAGTTCCACCGGTCCAATATTTTCCGTCTTATGCATGATCGTTCCCGCTTCCCCCGGAAGATCAATATTCGTTTTGGATAACAGCCCGAACTGTTTGAAGTAACCGACAAAGTTCTCCGCGCCTAACCGCTCGCCAAGTTCCATAAAAACCGGGTTGCAGGAGTTCATGATCCCTGTCTCGAATGTTTCCGCCCCGTGTCCTGTCGTTCTCGCACACCGGATTCTTCTGTCCTCCACAATTTTATAACCCGGACAGAAAAATGCATCGTCCAGTTTTACCACTCCCTCTTCTAGCGCTGCCGCTGCCGTAATAATCTTAAATGTGGAACCCGGCTCGTAGGTATCACTGATACACTGGTTTCGCCACATTTTATTCAACAGATTCTGTTTTTCTTCCGCTGACACAGCTTCCCCGTTGTCCCCAACCAGTGTAAACGGATCGTTCAGGTCAAACTCAGGATAATTCACCATCGCCATAAGTTCACCGTTCTGTGGGTTCATCACGATCACGGAAACACTGTCCGCCGATTTTTTCGTGCAGACTTTTTTTGCCGCCTGCTCACAGTACATCTGGATATTGTAGTCTAACGATAAGCAGAGGTCATAACCGTTCACGGGTTCTAATCTGCTCTCCCCGGCATTCTCGATCTCTATTCCCCTCGCATCGGTTAACGTTAAGATTTTTCCGTTGGTTCCCTGAAGATATTCATCATACTTTACTTCAAGTCCCAAAATTCCCTGATTGTCGGCCCCGGTAAAACCAAGTACTTTGGAAGCAAGCGTCCCATAAGGGTAATATCGTTTATAATCCTCATCCACTTTCACTCCGGAGAGTCCATAGGCTCTGATTGCGTCCCCGGTCTCCTTTGCGACATTTGTTTTCACTCGCTCGATGGAACTGACTTTCTCCACACGCTTTCTAGCAGTCTCTTCCGAAATGCCAAGTTCTTTCACAAGCATAGCAATGACTTTCTCAGGTTCTTCCATCTGATTATGGATCACAGAGATCGTGCACACAGATTTGTTTGTGGCAAGCACTGTGCCGTTTGCATCTAAAAGTTTTCCCCGTGCCGCCTTAATATCTCGCTCCCTCTCATGAAGATTCTCCGCTTTATTTCCATAATATTCGGAGCAGAATATCATCAGATAGACCAGTCTTCCAATCAGAAACATCATAATAAAAAAAACTGCCACGAATACGATCATTACCTTTTTGCGGTTAAAGGTCTTATTCCGATACATAAAACAAAAACCTCATAAAAGTCTTCCTTGCATTTTATTCCAACTTTTATGAGGTTATGTTTTTATTCACTGTTATCGGACGTTGTTCCTGCTTCTTCGGCATTTACACCATCATTTTCGGCGTTTTCTTCGTTGTTTTCCCCGGCTCCCGGAATATCCTCCATGGTATCCGGCACATCATCCGTTCCTTCCGGTTCTTCCTCCGGAATATTTCCTGTCACACGGTCTGTCACAGCGGCTGCGCCTGTATCCGTTCCGGTAATATCCCACCCAGAATGTAAGCCTGTCGTCTCCTCATCCGGATAAATATTCATATAAGGAAGTACTTCTTCTAAAATCTCCCTCACAATATTCTGTGCAAATGTGCTGTGTGGCTGATCCTGCGAGTTCGGCTCATCCACAAAACAGTAGATCATTAACTGAGGATCGTCCACCGGTGCAAAACCGATAAAAGAAACCAGATAGTTCACACCGTCACGCGGCACTTTCTGTGCCGTTCCGGTTTTACCTCCCATGGAGTAACCGTCTACTTTTGCCGTATTTCCGGTACCGGATGTCACGGTTGAGTACATGTATTGTTTTAATGTATCACTTGTTGTCTTAGATACAGTTTCACGCAGCAACGTCGGAGAAATATCCTGAATCGTATTTCCATTCTGATCCGTGATCTTGCTTACCACTCTTGGCTGATATAATTTACCGCCATTGACCAGAGAACAGAAAGCGGTTCCAAGCTGGATCATCGTGGTGTTAAAGTTCTGTCCGAAAGCATTGGTTGCAAGACTCAGCTGTGATGTTGTATCCAATGTGTAAATCAAGGAATCTGTTCTCGATTCTCCCGGAAGATCAATGTTCGTTTTCTGTCCAAATCCAAAAATCTGCTGGTACTCCGTGAAATTCTCTGCCCCGATCCGGTAGGACATCTGCATCAGGGCATCATTACAGGAATTCATCAATGTCTGTTCCAAAGTCTGCATTCCGTGTCCACCTTTTCTATAGGCAACACATTTTACGGTAAATCCGCTGAGCTGTTCGGCTCCATCACAGAAAAAGGTATCATTTGTCGACAATGTTCCTGTCTCAAGGCCAGCCGCAACCGTAAACGGTTTTGCCGTTGATCCCGGCTCATAAGTATAGGTCAGACATATGTTCTGCCACAACTGATTTAACGCTTCGAGTCTCGCATCATCATCCATCGCATCGATCTCTTCCTGTGTATAATACTCAGATAAATCCCATGGATTGCTCAGATCGTAGTTTGGATACTGTGCCATTGCAAGGACATCGCCATTGTCCGGTTTCATGATGAGCACGCCGATTCTTGTTGCTCCGCCCTCACCCTCTCTGTAACCATCTGTATAGGCCTCATTAAACTCCTGTATTTTCTTCTCTACCACCGACTGGATCGTCGCATCGATCGTTGTCACTAACGTATTGCCGTTGACTGCCGGTTTGATCGTTTTTTCGAAATTGCTGTCCGAATTCAGATATCCATACTGTCTGCCGTTAATTCCATTTAACGTGTCATCATAATAATTTTCCAGTCCATTAATTCCGAGGTTACCGGATGTTGTGAACCCGATCACAGAACTTGCCAGTTTTCCATATGGATATTGTCTCTGGTACTCTTTTTCAAACCAAACACCTTTGATATATGGATTGACCAGTTTTCCCTTTTCATCCCGCTCCTCCTGCAGATTTACAAAAGGCTGGATCGTATCATAGGACAAACGCTTGGCAAGCACAATATATCTGCTGTCCGGAGAGTCTTTCAGATAAGAATAAAGCTGTTCACTCGTCAGATCCGGGAAGCAGCTTACAAGCGCATTGATCGTCGGCTCCACATATTTTTCATCATCATTTAAAACGGAACAGTCCAGAATCACATTATAAACTGCGATACTGGTTGCCAACACAGTTCCTTTTGCGTCTACAATGTCACCTCTCTGATAAGGAATTGTCTGGCTGTCATAGCCCTGCTGTGCCAGAACGATTTTCTCATATTTTTCTCCACTGGTGTATTCAATATACATCAGTCTTCCGATGAGTCCGATCATAAGCGCTGCAACAACCGTAAACATGACGATCATTTTTTTCTGCATACGCTTTGGAAACTTTAACATCGGCTTTTTCGGTCTTCTTTTTGCCATTCTACCACCTGAATTATTTTTTTGCCTGAAAATTCCCCCTATTGTGGGATTTCATTATACTGATTCATGTAGTC
>UMKJ01039667.1_pt1 | contig 11947 bp, 8 predicted proteins | sample 1966301 | NCBI WGS metagenome assembly UMKJ01 (sample SAMEA4836173, study PRJEB28245) | human gut metagenome | biome: gut microbiome; material: fecal sample | place: Denmark | collected 2008
TGGATCGCGAACTGCTGGCATTTACCTATATGCACAGCACCTCCCTGCAAATGATAAAGAAAGCCAACCGCTATTTCCCTATCGTAGAGCCCATACTGAAGGAAAACGGAATCCCGGATGACTTTAAATATCTGATGGTAATAGAAAGCAACCTCAACCCCATCGCACGCTCCTCTGCCGGAGCCGCCGGACTGTGGCAGTTCATGCAAGGGACCGGACGAGACTACGGACTGGAAGTCAATTCCAACATAGATGAACGCTATCATGTGGAAAAAGCAACCCGTGCTGCCTGCCGCTATCTGAAAGATGCTTATGCCAAATACAAAGACTGGGTGGCAGTGGCCGCCTCTTATAATGCCGGACAGGCAAGAATTGCCAGCCAACTGGCAAAACAAGATGTAGATGATTCACTGGACTTGCAATTGGTGGAAGAAACCGCACGCTATGTATATCGTATCCTCGCTGCCAAAATTATGTTCTCCGACCCGACTGCTTTTGGTTTCCGGCTGAGAGCATCTGATTTATACCCTGCCATCCCTTATACCGAAATAACCGTAACAGAAGGAATAGCAAACCTTGCCCGCTTTGCCCGCAGCAAAGGAATCACATTGGCCATCCTGAAGAATATGAACCCGTGGTTGAGGGAAACCAGCTTAGCCAATCATAGCAAAAGGACTTATAAGCTGAAAATACCCACCAAAGAGGGCATGTATTACAACCCCCAAACGGTTGTCCCGCATGATAAAAGATGGGTAGTGGAATGACAGTTTCTTTTATTCCAACTTCCCTCCGCAATATTTGCAATAGGCTGCTCCCTCTTCGTGTCCGTCTCTTCCACAGTGCGGACATTTCAGGACTTGCCTGCGTCTGTGTTCTTTCATCATTGACGCAGATACAATTCCTGTGGGAACAGCAATGATGGTATAGCCTATCAGCATCACCACTGCCGAAAGGAAACGCCCTAAAGGGGTTTCGGGAGTGATATCGCCATAACCGACAGTGGTCATGGTAACTATCGCCCAATAAATGCTATTGGGAATATTGTCGAAAGCCGTGCCGGGACGCTGTCCTTCAATCATGTACATCAATGTTCCGATAGAGATGACCAATATCAGCACAAAGAGGAAAAAAACAATAATCTTGCGGCTGCTATAGGTCAGTGAATGCAACAACAAGTTTCCTTCGTCCAGAAAGTTAAACAGTTTAAAGATGCGAAACACCCGAATCAGCCGGAAAGTACGGATTACCAGCAAATACCGCGCCGTGCCGAAGAACCAGCCTATATAAAGAGGCAAAGTCGCCAGCAAGTCAATAATACCGAAAAAACTTAAAGCATACTTGCGCGGCCGGGGAGAACAATAAAGCCTTAACAGATATTCCACGGTAAAGAAGAAAGTAAAGACATATTCCGAAAACCGCAAATAAGGCCCGATCACTGCTGACCAACCTTGAATACTTTCGGCAATCACCACCAGAATACTAAGCACGATAAACCCGATAAGCGCCACATCAAACCATTTCCCTGCCGGAGTATCGCTCTCAAAGATGACTACATAAATTTTATGCTTCCATTTGTCATCGTGCAGCAAATGCTGCCATTTTCCCCATATACCTTTCAAAAATGCCATTATATTTAAGAATAAGTTATAAAATAAGTACAATTATAACAAATATTGCCCGGTCTATGCCCATAAGTACTATAGTTTTTCACTATATTTGCACAAAACCTTTATAATTATTATAGCATGAAAAAACAACTTCTTACCGGACTGTTCACCGTATTTGCACTCGCAGCAAGCGCACAGTCCAATGAGTGGCGCAACCCGCAGGTAAATGCGGTAAACCGCGCCCCGATGCACACCAACTACTTTGCTTACGAAAATGCCGATGCAGCTAAAAAAGGACTGAAAGAATCATCAGCCAACTATATGACGCTAAACGGCGCCTGGAAGTTCAATTGGGTGAAAGATGCAGACGCACGCCCCATGGACTTTTGGAAAACAACATTCAATGACAAAGGTTGGGACGATATGCAGGTTCCCGGCGTTTGGGAATTAAACGGCTACGGCGACCCTATTTATGTCAATGTAGGCTATGCATGGCGCAACCAGTTTAAGAACAATCCTCCCGAAGTTCCGACCGAAAACAACCACGTCGGTTCTTATCGCCGCGAAATCATTGTTCCCGCTTCGTGGAAAGGGAAAGATATCATCGCTCATTTCGGCTCCGTCACTTCCAATATGTATATATGGGTAAACGGACGTTATGTGGGGTATAGCGAAGACAGCAAGCTGGAAGCCGAGTTCGACCTGACTCCTTACCTGAAACCGGGACAAAAGAACTTAATCGCCTTTCAGGTATTCCGCTGGTGCGACGGTACCTATCTGGAAGACCAGGACTTCTTCCGTTTCAGCGGTGTAGGACGTGACTGCTATCTGTATGCACGCAACAAGAAGCGCATTCAGGATATCCGCGTCACTCCCGACTTGGATACTGAATATAAAAACGGCTCATTGGCTGTGAAGCTCGACCTGAAGGGAAGCGGAACCGTCGATTTGGAACTGGTCGATGCCACCGGCAAGCAAGTAGCCACGGCTACCGCCAAAGGAAGCGGCACTGTGACCATGAACGTAGAAAATCCGAATAAATGGAGTGCCGAGACTCCTTATTTATATACTTTGCGTGCCAGCATACAGGGAAGCAATGAAGTTATCCCCGTAAATGTCGGTTTCCGCAAAATTGAACTGAAAGGAGGTCAAATCCTGGTCAACGGAAAAGCTGTTCTTTTCAAGGGAGCCGACCGTCATGAGCTCGACCCGGACGGAGGATATGTAGTATCTCCCGAACGTATGCTTCAGGACATTCAAATCATGAAACAATACAATCTGAACGCTGTGCGTACCTGCCACTACCCGGACAACAACCTGTGGTACGACCTTTGTGACAAATACGGTATTTATGTAATAGCCGAAGCAAATGTGGAATCTCACGGAATGGGCTACGGTGAAGCTACTCTGGCAAAGAACCCGTCATTCAAGCAAGCACATCTGGAACGCAACCAGCGTAATGTTCAACGTGGTTTCAATCACCCCAGCATCATCTTCTGGTCATTGGGTAATGAAGCCGGAGACGGCCCCAACTTCGAAGCATGTTACAAATGGATAAAGGCAGAAGACCCCAGCCGTGCCTGCCAGTACGAACAAGCCGGCTTGAAAGAGCACCCCGACATCTTCTGTCCGATGTATTACGGCTATGAAGGCATGGAAAAATACGGTCAGCGTACCGATGCCACCAAACCGCTCATCCAGTGTGAATATGCCCACGCCATGGGTAACTCTCAAGGCGGATTCAAAGAATACTGGGACATCATCCGCAAATATCCGAACCTGCAAGGCGGTTTCATTTGGGACTTCGTCGACCAGTCCGTTCGCTGGAAAGGCAAGAACGGAGTTGAAATCTATGCTTACGGCGGCGACTTCAACCGCTTCGATGCATCCGACAACAACTTCTGCGACAACGGTCTGATCAGCCCCGACCGTAACCCCAATCCCCACATGCACGAGGTAAGTTATTTCTATCAGAACATCTGGACTACTCCTGCCGACCTGAGCAAGGGAGAAGTAAACGTTTACAATGAGAACTTCTTCCGCGACCTTTCTGCCTACTATATGGAATGGGAAGTGCTGAAAGGCGGAAAAGCAATCCGTTCGGGACGTGTGGATAATCTCAATGTCGCTCCGCAGCAGACCGCCAAGATTAAACTTGACTTAGGCAAGACTTGCCAGTGCACAGAATGGCTGTTGAACGTATCCTACAAACTGAAGAACCGCGAAGGTTTATTGGCTGCCGGTCATACAGTTGCCAAAGACCAGCTCACTCTGAATCCCTACAAGGCTCCGGCCATGGAGTTGAAGAATGTAGAGACCACCAATGTGGCTATCGTTACTCCCCAAATCATCGACAACCAGCGAAACTACCTGATTGTGAAAGGTGAGAACTTCACTGTTGAGTTCAACAAAGCCAACGGTTACCTGAGCAAATACGATGTCAATGGGCTGGAAATGATTAAAGAAGGCGCTGCACTGACCCCCAACTTCTGGCGTGCTCCGACCGATAATGATATGGGTGCCGGCCTGCAACACCGCTTTGCAGTATGGAAAAACCCGGGATTGAAACTTGTCCGCCTGGCTTCCACTACCGTAGACAATCAAGTACAGGTGACAGCCGAATACGACATGAAAGCCGTTTCTGCCAAACTTTATCTGGAGTATGTCATCAACAACCAAGGTGCCGTTAAAATCACCCAAAAGATGACAGCCGATAAGAATGCCAAGGTATCTCCGATGTTCCGTTTCGGTATGCAGATGCAAATGCCGAAGAACTTCAATACCATTGAGTTCTACGGACGCGGCCCGGTTGAAAACTACAGTGACCGTAACCATAGCACCGATTTGGGCATCTATCGCCAGAGTGTAGACGAACAATTCTACTCCTACATCCGTCCGCAGGAAACCGGAAACAAGACCGACATCCGTTGGTGGAAACAGTTGAATGCCGGCGGCAATGGCGTGAAGATTGTAGCCGAAGCTCCTTTCTCTGCCTCTGCATTGCATTACACCATCGAATCATTGGATGACGGCGCACAGAAAGACCAGCGTCACTCACCCGAAGTGAAGAAGGCCAACCTCACCAACTTGTGCATCGACAAGGCACAAATGGGATTGGGTTGCGTCAACAGTTGGGGAACCATAGCATTGCCTAAATATCAATTGCCTTACGGTGACTATGAATTTACATTCATCCTCTCTCCCGTAAAGCATAGTGTAGATATGGAATAAAAAGAGAACTCAAAGCATTGAATAAGGACAGCCGGATTTACCTTTCGGCTGTTCTTATTTATTTTATAAGGAAGTGCTGACTGAATACATACTTATAAAGTAAATACATATCTTGGTGTAAAGCATATCGTGATTGCTTAGCCACGACCGTGGTTAAGCCTAATCACCCGGGTGGTTAGAGTTAGTCACGTAGGTGGTTAGAGTTAACCACAGCCGTGGTTAATAGAAATATAACTTTCATTCACCGGGACGTTATTGGCATTAAAGCATATAACTAACCATAATTATCATATCATGAACAAGCAATCCGCTATCTTCTACTCCTTACTGTTCCTGTTATGTTGCTCCTTCACCAAGCAACATAATGAGGAATGGAAAGAGATTAGCAATAAGTTCCACTCCATCACCTTGCCTTGCCATTGGAGCACAAAGAATGAAAAAGGCAATGGCATTATACCGGAAGAGCGAGACGCCCGGTCCATCGGTTGTCATCTCTATTATCTGATATGGGAAACTCCATTGATTAATTTCCGGGAAGACTTACCGAATCATGTATTGTGTTTTATTGAAAGCTATCAGAAAATAGATAAGGCATCCCCTATTACTTTAAAAGAAGTAGAAGAATTGGAAATGAAAAAGATTTCCGGTCCTATCCGGCTCTGCAGCAAAACGAGAATCAAATCCAATAAGAATCAAGAAAGGTTTGTCATTGTGCAAAAGAGTCAAGAATATGATAAGACATGGAATATATATCGCGTTTACTATTTATTACAGCAAGATGATGACATGGTACATTGTGTAACCATAAGGATGAGAGAAAATTATGCCAAAAAGAATCCGGGGAAAATCGAAGAGATAAAACGGATTCTTGACTCTTTTACCATAAAAGGCGAAAGGTAAGGAGAAAGGAGAACGCTCCCTCTGTCAAGAACATCACTTGTCTCCTTCCCAATTCCCCCGTGTAAAATCCGGTATCTCCACCGGAATGCTTCCCTGCCGCACCGAAAGTTCGCTCAGCTCCGTGATACACGACCATTCGGCTGCATCATATACATCCTGATCTAAAGGCAGACCATTGCGCAAGCAATGCACCAGACGATAATCCATGATATAATTCATCTCGTTCGGCATCTCTTTCCGCTTTGCCTCCTCACCGATGGTAGCAGTGAACGGATGCTTATAACGTTCCATTACTTTCTCAAAATCCTCTCCTGCCAAGGGTTCTTTACCATACTCGTCCAGCAGGATGCAAGGCACGGGATATTTCTGCATGAAGCCTTTTGTGCCGCACACAGTCTGATGGCGGCTGTATGGGCGCGGAGTCGTCACATCATATTGCAATACGATAGTACGCCCTTTGACCGTCCGAATCAATGTCGTATTCACATCTCCCATCAGATAAGGTTGTGCAGCCTCGGCGGAATGCTTGCCAAACTGCCCGCGGGCATAAGCCGACAGCCCCGCTTCACGCGACGACATGGATACAAGATACTCCATGCGGTCTCCACGATGAATGTCCATCCATTGACAGATAGGGCCCAGCCCGTGAGTGGGATACGGATTTCCGGTATGCTGCTGGCTATACAGCTTTATCCAGTTATTATGATAGCCGCCTTCCGTTTCGTCGGCAAAGTAATGCCGGCGGAGGTCATGGATATACGCTCCTTCGGCATGGGTTATCTCTCCCAATGCCCCTTGCCGCACCATGTTCAGGGTCGTCAAGGCAAAAGCATCATAACAACAGTTCTCCAACATCATGCAGTGCCGGCGTGTCTGCTCGGCGGTATCCACCAAACGCCAGCAGTCCGCCACGCTCATGGCGGCAGGCACCTCAAGGGCGGCATGGCGTCCCTGCTGCATGGCATATACCGCAATATCGGTATGTGTCAGCCAATCGGTACAAATATAAACCAAGTCAATATCCGCACGTCCGCACAATTGCCTCCATCCGCCTTCTTCGCCATAGGCAACAGCCGCAGGGCGGTTGAAACGGTGGAGCAATGCAGTGGCACGCTCTATATTCCGGGGGCGCAAATCACATAAGGCTTTTACCTCCACACCCTCCAGATGCATATATCGTTCAAGAGCCAAAATCCCCCTATTACCCAGCCCCACAAAGCCAATGCGGAGGACAGGTATAGGAGGACATGTCAAATGAAGTACGTTCCGGTTCATCATGATGAAATCTTTGCTTGTTTCTTTATGCCGCAAAGATAATCATTTGAGTTAAATGATGGAAGTACGTTTAGTAAATTCTATGATTTCAGGCACATAACCGAAGGCAAGCCCCGTCACGGTATCGGCACAGCCATAATAAATGGCGATGCGTCCTGTCTCTTCATCATGCAGCGCGGCGCAGGGGAAGCACACATTGGGCACGTCGCCCATGCATTCGTAAGGAGTGCGCGGTGAAAGCAGGTAGGCTCCCGAACGGTATTTCACTTTCCACGGTTCGTCCAAATCGAGCAATGCCGAACCGAAAGCATATACATAACCGTTGCACGAGCGGAGCACGCCGTGATAGATGAGCAGCCAGCCTTCCGGTGTTTCGATAGGGATAGGCCCTGCACCGATTTTCAGGCACTGCCATGCACTCACTTCAAAGGGTGCCGGACTCATCACCAGCCGATGCCGTCCCCAGAACTCCATGTCGGGTGATTCGCTGTAATAGATATCTCCAAACGGAGTATGCCCGTTGTCGCTCGGACGGCTCAGCATGGCATAACGTCCGTTTATCTTGCGCGGAAACATCACTCCGTTGCGATTGAACGGAAGGAAAGCATTCTCCAGCTGATGGAAAGTCTTGAAGTCCTTGGTCCATGCCACACCGATGGTAGGCTGGCCTTTGTACCCATTACACCAGGTAACATAATAACGGTCTTCTATGAAGCAAACACGCGGGTCGTAGCCATACACCCATTCGCCCACTTCGGCATTGTCACACTCAAACGTCAAAGGTTCGGGATGGATATCCCAATGAACGGCATCTTTACTGAAGCCCACGTGCAGGCGCATACGGCGATTCGTGTCATCGCAACGGAACACTCCGGCATAGCCGTCACCGAAAGGCACCACGGCACTGTTGAAAATACTATTGGAAGTAGGAAGCAAATCGCGCGGAATGATGGGATTGGCAGAGTAGCGCCACACCACTTCTTTCGAACCGGCCGGGCGGTCTTCCCAAGGCATGTTAGATAAGTTGCTCATAAACGTATTTTTTTGATTTGGTTTTAATGAGTACAAAAATACACATTATAACAACAGGAACAACGTTTTGAGGGAAAACACTTCACCCTCCTACTTTACTTTTCTCGCATTCAGATAATAAAGGAGGGATTCTTTCACTCTCTCGTCCGAAGTCACAAGCAAGAACTCGCCGCCTTTGTCGTATAAAAAACAATAATCCTTATAAAGGGCTACGCCTGCCACCTCCTCCCAGGCAATCTCTTTCTTCTGCTCCGCCCTGTCGTATACCAGTCCTTCAGGAGTCATTTCAACCCAAGTATGCCCGGCGACGGATTTCCTGTAAATCTTGTTCAGCCGTATGGGAAGCATAATCAATATATAGAAAAGACACAGGAACAATATCAGCAGGGGGCTGAACAGACTGTGTTCTTCGGGAGTGACATGAGTCATGGAGTCTCCGGGGAATCCGGCTAGAATTCCAAATCAGCCAACTGGGGATTATGGTCGGACAACAGAGCGCCCGGTATTTCTGCCGGAATATCGCATCCTGTTACCTTTATCTGTGGAGTGACAAAGATGAAATCAATCTTCTCGCAGTTCTGTGGCGGGATGCGGGCAAAGTCATGGAAAGTATAATCCACACCGGTCACATGACCGGCTATCTTATAAGCATCCTTCATGACAAACTCATTCGTGGTAATGGTTTCATAAGCACTGCTTGCATCCGTCACATTGAAATCGCCCGTCACAATGGCAGGGCGCTCACCCACTATTTCCTTTATCTTTTTGATAATAAGTAACGCACTTTGGCGGCGCGCCTCTTCACCGATGTGGTCAAAATGCGTATTTACTGCCATAAATATCTTTCCGGTAGACTTTTCTCTGAACTTGGCCCATGTAGCAATGCGCACACAAACAGCATCCCAACCCATCATGCCCACACTGTCGGGATTCTCTGCCAACCAGAAAGTGTTTGAGTCCAATACTTCATATTTATCTTTCCGGTAGAATAAAGGAGCATACTCTCCTGCTGTCTTGCCATCGTCACGACCGACACCGATACCGTCATACTCCGGCAGACCGGAACGCAAATCGAGAAACTGATTGTGCAACACTTCCTGCATTCCGAGGATATCTATTTTCTGTTCTTGAATAAACTTGCATACGCGTGCTTTACGATACTGCCAGTTGTTCAAACTATCTTGTGGGTTATCATAGCGAATGTTGAATGTAGCCCAACGAAGGGCTGTCGGTTTTTCTTTCATACAGCCTGTCAACGACAAAAGAGCTATTGCGAGGAATAAAATGTGTTTCATACTGCTTCTATCTAAAGTTTCACTTAAAGGGTTTGCAAAAGTAGTAATAGTTTTGATAATATGTTTGTTTTTGAAAAGGTTATTTAAATACCTGCCTGTTTTATAGCAAAAGAGTGTGTCTGCACGAGGCGGACACACTCTTCAATGATTCATCTATCTTAAGTAAACAGTATACTTAGGATAATGATTAGGGCTTATTGATAGTCATAGGCAATGTAATGGTAGTCTTGATACCATTCAATGCTGTAACTGTCATTTCAAGAGTTGCTGAATAGTTAGGACCATAAGACATACCTGTCAAAGCAATACCGGCATCAGACAATGTAGCTGTTGCACCGGCAGGAACACCGTCACCCTTAACTACGAATGTGAACTTATCATTTGTTGCACCAAACAATTCCATATCCTCGCTAACTGCCACCTTTTCACTGCTGGCAACTAATTGCAAACCTGCTTCTTTTCCGGCATCACCTGCAACTTTAGCGATAGTACCTTTACCATCTGATGCAATTGCAACATTCAAATCTACCACTTTACCGCCTTTGTAGAAGTTAAGCACAGCATCATTGAACGGAGACATAAAGTTTACTGCAAATGCAGGAACTTCAACTTTCAAGTCTGTTTTACCTTTAACCAGATATGTACCATCAACTGTTACATTGCCTCTTACTGCACCATTGGCATCAAGCAAAGCATCAGCCATTGCCAAGATTGAGCCGACTTTAGCATATGTAGCAACCTCAGTCGGAGTTCCGCTAATACTCATTTTTTTCGGAGTAAGAGTCAAGTTATTCCAGTCCGCACCTGAGTTTTCTACACTCTTGAATGCGTTAGTCATTACATATTGTTTAGCAGCATCTGCACTAGTAGAGCCAACCAACAAAGCATTCAAGACAGTCTTATCTGCATTCCATACAGAAGTAACCTTAGTGAACAAGTCAGTGAATGTAGGAACAGAGATTGTTACAGGAGCAACCACTTTCTTCAATTCATTTTCACCATCAACAAATTTCATGTTCAATACATAAGCACCCGGAGCTGCAGTTGCTTGATAATCAGAATGTGCAAATACAGCATACTTAACCTTCTTAAGATTATCAGCAGTATTGATAGCAGTAACTTCTGTTTTCGGTGTACCATCAGCATTCAAGTCTGAGTAGTATTTTACCTGAGTCATTGCAAATGCAAACTTACCGTTAGCAGTAGATTGGTCTGCTGTTACCGCTTTACCGTCAATAGAAATCACATTCCAAGTCGGAGTAACAGCAGCCAACGCTGTAGCAGTCTGAGCACTCAAGCTTGTAAATGTAGTACCTAAATCAATAATGATAGGTTTAACACCATCAGTTGCTGTATATTTCACTGCTGCTACAGGAGCTTCAGGATCAACAGTTGCACCTTTAAAGGTAACTGTTATATCAAAAGCACTACCGGTTTCTCCCTTAAAGTTTACGAAATTCACAGTAAACTCAACCGTCTTACCGGCAGCCTTTTCAGTAGAAGTGAATGACATCGTCTTACCATCGATAGTAACACCTGCCAATTCTAATGCACTGGCCGATTTCGGAGTCAAATAAGCATCGTATGCTTTAGTTCCATCAAATTCAAGAGTAACTGTTTCACCGAAAGGTACTTTAGCTGAGCTAAGTTCTTCAGCATTGTATTTAACATCAGCAGCTACAAGAGCTCCAGCAGCAGACTTATCAGTAGGAGTAACTTTAGAAGCATATCCGGTCAGGATATTGCCATTGATTTGCAATGCATAAGCATAGTCGCCAGTTTCAGCCTTAAATGCATCTGCAATAGTCTTGTCTGTTACCGTTTCATCCGGCCGGATATTCAGATTCCACAGACCATTGGCAGAAGCAGCCTTGGTGATAACACCTTCAAACGGAGTAGCTGTTACCTTAACCGGAGCAACTGTGCCATCGCTACCCACCAACTTAATATCTGCGTTAGACAAGTCTGCAGAAGAAGGATATACCTGCAAAGTAAGAGGTTCGATAGTACCTACCAACAATTGGTCTTTAGTAATCGCACCCTTAGGACCATCCCATTCAGCATTGTCCTTTGTTGCCACACCATAGTTCAAAGCGTATGCAGGAGTAGGTTCAACAGCTCCGTCATCTACATTAATAAATTGCACACCAGTGATAGCAGCCGAAGTGGTAGGCAACTGGATAGTCTGCATCTTACCATCAGCATCAGGAATGTTCAATGTACAGATACCGTTAGCTACTACAGCATAAGCGTTACCGGCAGCTTTGTATTCAGACTTCACAAACTCTTTTGCTGTTTTGTCATAGAGATACCAGTATCCGTCTTTTACATACGGAGTCATATCCACTGCTTCTTCACCTTCACCGGTAGTAGCAAACCAGCCTGTAGCCTTGTCATCAATGCTGATTTCACCGGTCTTGTCATCAATCACAACCTTGCTACCGGCAGCAGCGCTGGCAACAGTCAGGTTGTAAGAAGTACCGTCGCTTACCGATACTTTGAAACCACCGTCTACCGATTCAATCTTGGTAACGTAAGCGCCACCGGCATTTACTTTACTTTCAAGATCCTTAATTCCGCAACACTATTACAAATATAACTTTTTAA
>UMKJ01007678.1_pt1 | contig 11765 bp, 10 predicted proteins | sample 1966301 | NCBI WGS metagenome assembly UMKJ01 (sample SAMEA4836173, study PRJEB28245) | human gut metagenome | biome: gut microbiome; material: fecal sample | place: Denmark | collected 2008
GGTCTATGCGAGCTCCAGCTCCGTTTACGGCGGCAACAAGAAGGTGCCGTTCTCCGAGGAGGACCGCGTTGACTCTCCGGTGTCATTGTACGCCGCCACCAAAAAGTCCAACGAGCTCATGGCCGCCGCCTACTCCAAGCTCTACTCCATCCCGGCCACCGGCCTGCGCTTCTTCACGGTTTACGGCCCCATGGGCAGGCCCGACATGGCCTACTTCGGCTTCACGGAGAAGCTGCGCCGCGGGGAGACCATCAAGATTTTCAACATGGGCGACTGCCGCCGCGACTTCACCTACGTCGACGACATCGTCGAGGGCGTCAAGCGCGTCATGGACGCCGCCCCCGAGGTGAAGATGGGCGAGGACGGGCTGCCCCTCGCCGCGCACCGCGTCTACAACATCGGCAACTCTCATCCCGAGAACCTGCTCGACTTCGTCGACACGCTGCAGCGCGTGCTGGTGGAGGAGGGCGTGCTTCCCACCGATTACGACTTTGAGGCCCACAAGCAGCTCGTGCCGATGCAGCCCGGCGACGTGCCCGTCACCTACGCCGACACCACGGCGCTCCAGCGCGACCTGGGCTACAAGCCCGCGACGCCGCTCGAGGACGGCCTGAGGGCCTTCGCCAAGTGGTATAAGCGCTATTACGGGGGCTGTTGCTAGCGTGCGAATCGCAATGATTGGGCATAAGCGGTTTGGCTCTCGCGAAGGTGGGGTCGAAGTCGTTGTCACGGAACTGGCGCGTCGTATGGCTGCTCTTGGGCATGAGGTTACATGTTACGATCGCTCCGGCTCCGACGTAATGACCGGCGAGGCGACATCCCTTTCCGAGCGCATCGCTGACGGTGTTCGTATTGTGCCGGTAAAGACAATTGATAAGAAGGGCCTTGCTGCACTTTCTTCGTCCTATTTTGCGACTCGACAGGCGATTAAAGACCGTCCTGACGTGATTCATTACCACGCCGAAGGGCCCTGTGTTCCACTGCCCCTTGCCCGTCGGGCAGGAATTCGCACCGTTGCAACGATCCACGGTCTTGACTGGCAGAGGGTCAAGTGGGGACGACTTGCTAGCACTTGTATCAAGATGGGGGAGAAGGCGGCTGCAACCCAATCGAATGAGCTGATTGTCCTGTCGTCGTCTGCGGAGGGCTACTTCAAGCAGGAATACGGTCGTGAGGCCACTCTCATACACAATGGAGTGGAAATCCGTGAGCGTATTGATGCCAGTTTAATCGCTGAGCGTTGGGGCCTATCTCGTGGCGACTACATCTTGTATCTTGGCCGACTGGTGCCCGAGAAGCGCGGTGATTTGCTCGTTGATGCTTTCCGTCGGCTCGATACCGATAAGCGCTTGGTCATTGCTGGCGGAGGTTCTGACACCGATGCATTTGAGATTGAGCTTAGAAAGCGGGCTGGTTCTGACCCGCGCGTTATTTTTACCGGATTCGTCACGGGGGACCTTCTCGCCGAGCTCTATTCGAATGCATATGTCTACGTGCTCCCTTCCGATGTGGAAGGTATGCCACTTTCTCTTATGGAAGCCATGTCCTACGGTACATGTTGCGTTACGAGCGATGTGCCCGAATGCGCTGACGTTCTTGGAAGCGCCGGCGCAACTTTTGCCAAAGGCAACGTTTCTGAGCTTACTCGCGTCCTTCGCGGCCTTCTGGATAATCCGGAAAGGGCCAACAAGCTCGGCGAGAGTGCTCGCGAGCGCGTGAGAAATAACTATGACTGGGATTCCGTCGTCGAACGGACCCTCGAGCTTTATCAAGGAGAGGCCCGATGAAGATATTCTTGGCGAATTATCGCTACTATGTCTCGGGCGGTCCCGAGATTTATATGTTCAACGTTAAGCGCCTTCTCGAAGACGCCGGGCATACTGTTATTCCGTTTTCGGTCCGCAGCCCGCTCAATGAGGATACGCCATATTCTCGTTATTTTCCCCATGGGAAGAGTGAGTCGGGTGACGCCTACTTTAACAACGTTAAAAAGACTCCGAAGAACGTCGCTCGTTTGCTCTCCTGCGCTTTCTATAACCGCGAGGCATATAAGAATCTCCGCCGTCTCATTCAGGACGAGAGGCCGGACGTCGTTTACGTTCTGCAACAGATTAACGCGCTTTCTCCCAGCATCTTCAAAGCGTGTCACGATGAAGGCGTAAGGGTTGTCCACAGGCTTTCGGATTTCAATATCATGTGCCCCCGTTCCGATTTCCTTTGCAACGGGGAGGTTTGTACTGCTTGTATCAACGGTGATTACTCCAAGGCTGCCGATATGTCCTGCTGCCATGGCTCGAGGGCCACAACTGCAGTACGTATCGCGTCGATGAAGTTCCACCGCTGCAAGCGCCTGTTTGATTATGTGGATGCATTCGTCTGCCCCTCTGCGTTCACGGCGTCCCTTCTCAAGAAGTCCGGTGTACCAGGGGAGAAGATTAATGTTGTTCCGACGTTTACTACGGCTCCTTCTCGGCCTGAGGTCTGTCCTGCCACGGGAAAGTACGCACTCTATCTTGGTAGGATCAGTCCCGAAAAGGGCGTTGATCTAACCGTAGATGCCGCCATGCGCAACAGCGGTGTTAGGCTCAAGATCACTGGTCGTACCGACGACGAGTACGCTGCGTCAATTAAAACGGCTGTAGAAGAGGCCGGCATATCGGACCGCGTAGATTTCGTAGGCTTCGTTAAGGGCGAGGAGAAGGAGCGCCTCATTGACGGCGCCGCTTGCGTTCTCTGCCCATCGACTTGGTTTGAGAACATGCCCAACACCGTGCTAGAGGCCTACGCACATGGCAAGCCGGTTGTCGTTTTCGATATCGGCTGCATGCCGGAGCTGGTGGAGAACGGGGAGACGGGATCCGTGCTTCCCCTGGGCGACGTTGATGCCCTTTCGAAAACCATCGCTATTTACCTGGAGAATCCGGATGAGGCCAAACGCCAGGGCATGAATGGCCGCAATGCCGTGCTTACGAAATATACACCGCAGAACCATCTCGAAAAGCTCGAAGCGATCCTGAACCCTGCCTACGCTAAGAAAGAGGACTAATCCACATGGCCGAAAAGAAACTCAACGGCACCGTCATCGTCACCTACCGCTGCAACGCGCGCTGCACCATGTGCAACCGCTACAAGGCTCCCAGCCGCCCGGAGGAGGAGCTCTCCATCGAGACCATCAAGAAGCTCCCCAAGATGTACTTCACCAACATCACCGGCGGCGAGCCCTTCATCCGCCAGGACCTCAAGGACATCGTCCGCGAGCTCTACAAGAAGTCCGACCGCATCGTCATCTCCACCAACGGCTTCTTCACCGACCGTATCATCGACCTGTGCGAGGAGTTCCCCAACGTCGGCATCCGCATCTCCATCGAGGGCCTGCAGCAGACCAACGACAAGATTCGCGGCCTGGATAACGGCTACAACCGCGGCTACGCCACGCTAAAGAAGCTCGTCGAGCTCAAGCACCCCGACGTCGGTTTCGGCATGACGGTGCAGGACCTCAACGCGCCCGACCTTGTACCCCTCTACAAGATCTCCGACGAGCTGGGCATGGAGTTCGCCACGGCGTCGCTTCACAACAGCTTCTACTTCGTCGAAGCTAAGAACATCATCCACGACCGCCCCATGGTGGCGAAGAACTTCGAGGACCTGGTCAACGAGCTGCTCAGGTCCAACAGCCCCAAGAAGTGGTTCCGCGCCTACTTCAATCACGGCCTCATCAACTACATCTACGGCCAGCCGCGCCTGCTGCCGTGCGACATGGCGTTCGACACCTTCTTCATCGACCCCTACGGCGACGTCATGCCCTGCAACGGCACCAAGGACAAGGAGGTCATGGGCAACCTCAACGAGGAGTCCTGGGACGAGCTCTGGAACTCCGACCAGGCCGAGAAGGTCCGCGCGAAGGTCCGCCACTGCGACCGCAACTGTTGGATGATCGGCTCGGTGAGCCCGGCCATGCACAAGTACATCTGGAAGCCCGGCTGGTGGGTGCTCAAGCACAAGGTGAAGGCCCTGTTCACCAAGAGGCCCTACGACATGCACGAGCTCAAGGTCGTGCGTGACTACGAGGAGGGCCGCGTGACCAAGGAGCAGCTCGACGCCTGCTCCACCTGCGACCTGTGCGCAAAGATCAACGATGGTTTGTCCGAGGCATCAAAGGCGGACGCGCACGTGTATGAGACGCATGAGGCGCTCTAGCAGATTTAATTACTTAGATTAGAATTGAGGAGCTATTTAATGAAGAGCGCTGCTAAAAAGCTATTTTATGATTCGGTTGAGAACTTATTTGATATGCAAGTGACATTGGTACATGTAATGATTGAATCGGTTGTAGCTAGGTGGTTTGATGAGTCGGCAGCTTTTTAGGAAAATTAAGGAGTACGCCACGCATCCGTTGAGGGTTTATTCACTAATCTCCAAAGCGGGTTTTACTCGATTTGTGCCCGATGAACTTCATATTCGCATCATGTATAGAGTGTTGACTGGATCGAAAATAAATCTCGATGATCCAAAGACGTTTAATGAGAAGCTCAATTGGCTGAAACTTCATGATCGCAATCCTCTTTACAACACTCTTGTCGACAAGCTCGCTGTTAAAGCTTGGGTGTCTGAGAAAATCGGTGATGAATATGTAACGGAAACATATGCATCCTGGTCGTGTGTCGAAGACATTTCCATTGAAAATCTGCCCGACAAGTTCGTGTTAAAGACGAATCATGACAGCGGCGGTATTTCTATTTGTCGCGATAAGTCTGATTTTAATTTGGCTGCTGCGCGTAAGCTGCTTGCTAAGCATCTGAAGCATAATTATTTCTGGTGGACGCGTGAATGGCCGTACAAGGATGTTACGCCTATGGTTATGGCTGAGGAATACCTTGAAGATGTGGATGGTGATGCCGGGCTGGTTGATTACAAGGTAACCTGTTTTGGAGGTAAACCTGAGTTCATTGAGGTCCATCGTGGACGGTTTAGCAACCATACCTGCAACTATTATGATATTGAGTGGAACCCCATACGCATTGAATGGGCAGGCATTCCTATTGCTGATTCCGAGGTACCTAGACCTTGCAATTTGGATAAAATGCTCGATTTGAGTGAGCGGCTGAGTACTGGCATTCCACAAATCCGATGCGATTGGTATGACTTGGGAGATCGATTGGTGTTTGGAGAGCTGACTTTGTTCAACGGGGCAGGATTCGACATTATCGATAAGGATAATGACTTGCGCCTTGGCGAGCTTATTGATTTGTCCCTGGCTTATGGCAGCGATGGGACGGAAGCTCTTAATGACTGCTAGATATGGTGTTCTGCTTGACATTGTATTTTGGCTTTGAACAAATTGACTCGGTCCTATCAATGACGTTTGGCATGACGAATATTTCAGGATTTAACACATGTGGCCTTATCTCGTAAGCTTCAGTATTTCGATAATTATTTTTTTTAGTATCTCTACTTGGAATCGCAAGGGAATTGGCTTCTGGTTCTGGACCATAGCTGCGCTTCTTATTCCGTGTTTCCTTGCGGCCTTTCGCGCTGAATCCATCGGAACAGACGTCGTCGGGTATGCTAAGCCGCTATTTGATTTAGCTTCGCGCAGCTCGTCTTTCTCTGATTTCAATAATGCCCATTGGTACAGGTACTGGCGCGATGCGAGCCCCGCGGATTTTGAACAGGGCTATGTGTTTTTGGTCTGGATTTCGGCTAAGCTTTTTCATTCTTTCCCTGCGCTTCTATTTTTTACGCAGGCTCTTACGATCGTTCCTATTTTTGCAGCGCTTCTGAAGTCTGGCGGAAAATATACCGTGCCGTTTGGTATGGCGACCTATTTTTTCCTTTATTTTAATGTCTCGCTAAATATGATGAGACAGTGGATTGCGATGGCGTTTGTCATTTATTCCCTTGTTGCTCTTTACAAGAGAGGAGACTCTTTCTCAAGCCAAATTCCCTGCTTTATGGGAATTCTTCTAGCATCGCTTTTCCATTATTCGGCTCTTTTTGGCGTTCTGTCACTTCTGCTTCTGCACTTGTTCGCGAGATATAACAACAAGAATGCAGTTCTTCTTGCGTGCGCTGTGGCTTTATTGGGACCTTTCATCCTTGGCGTGTTTGGCAACGTTCTTATTATGGTGGGACTCGGCCGCTATGTGAACTATATCGGTGGCCAGCTGTCCATTATGCCAAACCAGATTCTAATTAGGTTACCGCTTGTGCTATTTGCATTCTTGGCCGCCTCTGATAAACGTTTTTGTTCGCCATTGGCAAATTTCTATTTTTTGTCGATGCTCTTTGGAGTTTCACTTTCCCAGCTGGTTTCTGGCGGCGAGAACAATGGCAGGATCGCTTTATATTTCGACTGTTTTAGTGTTCTTGTCTTCGGCGCATATCTTTCAGGGCATGAAGAACGGGATTCTGTCATTAAAGTGGCGACTGCACTGATCTTCATGGCTTATCTGGTGTTTTACTGGTGGTTCTCGTTCTGCTATATGGGCAGGAACGCTACGGTTCCGTATTTGTCGATTTTTAGTTAATGCGAAAGGCTTTAGGCATGGATGCTCACTTGGGCGATAAGCCACTAGTATTTTCAGTGGTCGTTCCTGTTTATAACTCGCAAGAGTTTGTTGAACGCTGCATAGATTCAGTGCTTAGCCAAGAGCATGAAGCACTTGAGCTGATTCTTGTTGACGATGGGTCAACGGATGACAGTTTTGAAATATGCAGCAGCTATAGTGCTGCCGATCAGCGGGTGAGAGTAATTAAAAAGGAGAACGGGGGACCTTTTTCTGCGCGTCTTGCCGCCTACCCCTACGTTACGGGCGACTATGTCCTCCATGTTGATGCCGACGATATTTTGGCTCCGTGGGCACTTGCCCATTTAGCCGACGTCATTTCACGCCATCCCGCTGACGTGGTGTTCTTCGAATTCTCACAGGATGAGGACTTTAAGAGCGCTGAGTGCAGGTTTCCGTTTTCTGGTTCAGTTTGCTTCGGGCATGAAGATAGGGCTGATTATCTCAATCTTGTTTTTTCGAGGACATACTGTCTGAACAGCATGTGCACTAAGGCTATAAAGGCTGACTTGCTGAAAAGGGTTGAATACCCAGCAAATATGTTGGGTATGATTTCCGGAGAAGATTTGCTCCAGTCGCTGTATGTTCTTAATGAAGCGAGCAACGCCTGTTATCTCGATGAAGGTCTTTATTACTATCGCCTTAATTCGTCTGGAACTACTTTGACGTTTCGATTTAGTGACCTGCACGATTATGAAGTTTTCTATCGGAATTTTCGCGAGCTGTTGAAATCTTTCTGCGACGTTCCTGGTTTCGTATTGACAGAGACCGATAACGATCGAAGTCTTATCTTCGGTAATTTCCGATATCTGCAAAATGCAGCGCGTCAAGGTGAGTCTACTTTTCATCTTGCTTCTGGTATGGTTCGGGACTCCAAAGACTTGGCGGAGGCTATGAACAATGTTTCCGCAAAAAAGAGACTGCGATTTGATGCTGCCATTATCCTCCGTCTTGTTCTAAGCAATTACAATCGGCTGGCTTATGTGCTTCTCGCTACTGAAAATAGGCTACATGAGTTGATGACTCGGCAGTCTCCAAAGCACTATTACAATTTGAAAGGTGAAACCGATGGGAGATAAAGTCGGAATTATTACTTTGGGAGGGCGGTTTAATTACGGAAACCGACTTCAAAATTACGCTACGGAATACATTTGGAAGACTTTGGGTTATGAGCCGACAAGTCTTTATCTCGGTGTTCGTCCCAACGCTATAAGGGCGATGAAAAAGGTTTTCCGCGTTATTACGAGAAAAACTGAACCTAATCCTGAGGCCGGTATGCGTAAGCATCGTTTGGCGGCGTTTGATCGCTTCGATCGCAACATGAACAACCGGTTTTTGAAATCTATCGACCCCGAGTGCATTCGGGAATTTAGGTTTTTTTCCGTCGGAAGTGATCAGACTTGGAACCCAAGTCAATTTGCTTACAACGAAGACTGGTTTTTTTTGGATTTCGCAAAACCTCAGCAGAGGATTGCTCTTGCGCCAAGTATTGGGTTGGATTCACTTACACCGAAACAAGCGCGGGCGGTTTCTAGAGGCGTAAGCAACTTTGCTCGTGTTTCGATTCGAGAAAATAGGGGAGCTGAACTTATAAAAAAATATGTTGGTGTAGATGCTGCGGTTATATGTGACCCTACTTTGGTGTTGCCTGCTGAATCATGGCGCGCTGTAGCGGACGAACACTGCACGCCTAACGGTCCTTATGTGTTCACCTACTTGCTAGGAGGAGAGGGTTCCGAGGCTTCCGACGTTCTGAATCAAGTTACCGATCGTGGGCGTATTCCTGTGGTGCCTCTTTCCGATCGGCAAAAGCCCAATGAGCCGGATGCGGGCCCCGCTGAGTTCATCGATCTCATTGACCATGCATCGCATGTTGTGACAGATTCATTTCATGCCGCCGTGTTTAGCACCATTCTTCACACTCCGCTCACCATCGTGCACCGCGAAGGCGGGGCTAGTATGTTTTCGCGTCTTGAGCAGCTCTCCCAGATGCTTGGCATCGAGGAGAAGGTTTACGGCTCGCCGAGTTTCGACCTTTCCCTTGCCAGCGACTACGAGGGTGTGCCCGAGGCAATCGAGTATGAACGTGAGAAGTTCATGAACTACCTCGAGGGATGCCTCGATGAGCAGCTTCCTGACTGGAGGGAGGGCGCCCGTGGCTAGCCAGCGCAAAGCGGGGGCTGTGCTCGGCTACCTAAACATCATCGTCAAGAACCTTGTCAACCTCGTTTACACGCCCATGCTGCTGGCGTTCGTGGGACAGGCTGACTACGGCGTTTACCAGACTGCGAACTCCTTCGTCTTCTCGCTCACTCTGCTTACCTTCGGATTCTCCGAGGCCTACATTCGCTTTTACACGCAGGAAAAGGCAAAGGGCGACGAGTGCGATATTCGTAGGCTTAACGGTATGTACCTCATGCTCTATATCGTGGTCTGTACCGTGGCGCTTTCGCTTGGTCTTCTCTTTTCGGCAAACGTGGCGACGTTCTTTGCAGTAAGCTTTACGTCTGAACAGGTGGGGCTTGCCGGAGAGCTTATGGCAATCATGTCGTTCAACGTTGCAGCGACGTTGTTCTCGACTGTGTTCGATGCCTATATTCTCGCCCACGAGCAGTTTAAGTTCCAGCAGTCGCGACAAATGTTCACTTCACTTGCCACTCCCGGCGTCGCGTTCGTCTTGCTCAACGTTGGGATGGGCGCGGTGGGCGTCGCGTCGGCTCAGCTCGCGGTGACTTTAACGCTGCTGGTCCTTAATGCTCGGTTCGCGATCGTTAAGCTCGGCATGAAGTTCGATATCTCCTGCTTCGACGGGTCTCTCTTCCGCGCAATTGCTGCATTCAGTGCATGGATCTTTGGTAACCAGGTCTGCGAGCTGGTCAACCAGAGCGTGCCGAATATGATCCTCGGTGCGCTCTCAGGTGCGGTGACGGTCTCCGTTTTCGCGGTCTCGATCAATATCAGGGGCATTTTTGTCTCACTTTCCACCGTTATGTCGAACGTTTTCGTGCCCAAGATTAACCGCATCGTGGCCGAGAGCGACGACAATGCAGAGCTTACCCGTCTCATGACGCGAGTGGGCCGCTACCAGATGTTTCTTTTCTGCTGGGTCTACTGCGGGTTTATTCTTCTCGGCCGTTTTTTCATCGTCAAATGGGCCGGCGAGGGCTTCATGGACGCCTATTGGCTTATCAGTACTATGGCGCTTCCTTTGGTCATTCCGCTCTGCCAGAACACGGGTATTGAGATTCAGCGCGCCAAGAACAAGCACAAGGCCCGTTCCGTTGTCTATCTCTGCATGGCTGGCATTAACGTTGCTTTTACTTGGGTTATGTCGCCTGTTTTGGGCTACTGGGCTCCAGCCATCGCCTACATTCTGAGCATCTTGTTGGGCAACGGTATCTTTATGAACTGGTACTACCAGAAGAAAATTGGGCTCGACATGGGATTCTACTGGCGCCGCAATCTGCCTGTGCTGCTGGTCTCCGCCTGTGTCCTCGTAGTGTGCCTGGCGGGATCTTGCCTTGCGCCCGTCACGGGTTGGGTTATGTTTCTCTGCTGGGGTGTCGTCTACACCGTTCTGTTCGCGGCTGCCATGTTGATTTTTGTGCTCGATGCTGGCGAGAAGAAGATACTCGCCGCGCGGCTACCGTTCCTTCGTTAGGAGTTTGCTGTGCCTCATGATGAGATAATGATATCCAAGCTTGGCGATGCCTGCTGCGGCTGTGGCGCGTGCGCCGCCAAGTGCCCTAAGGCCTGCATTTCCATGGAGGCGGATGACTTCGGCTTCGTGCGCCCTGTCATAGATGCCGACGCGTGCGTCGGGTGTTGTGCTTGCGAGTCGGCGTGTCCCGCGCTTGCCAAGGGCGCAGGTGACGAAGCCCTTGAGGTTCGCTGGGCCAAGGGAAAGTCTGACGAGCTGCTGGAGGCTTCTTCCAGCGGCGGCGTCTTCGGCCTTCTGGCGCGCGACGTGCTCGCGGACGGAGGTGCTGTGTGCGGTGCCGCCTGGGCTGACGGTTGCCGCCGCGTCGAGCATGTCGTAGTCGAGGATGTTGCGTCCCTCGACCATGTCATGCGCTCTAAGTACGTTCAGAGTTCCGTGGACCGAGAAGTTTACGAGCGAGTCCGCGATGCAATCCGTTCTGGGCGACGGGTGCTGTTCGCCGGCACCGCGTGCCAGGTAGCGGGCATCAAGCGCTATCTGGGAAAGGCGGGGGAGAGCAATCTGCTCTTGACTGTCGACGTCATCTGCCATGGCGTTCCAGCACCGCGCCTCTGGTCTGATTGGATCGACTACAAGAACTCGCTCCACGGTTCAAGCGTCTGCGACGTTAATATGCGGAGTAAGACAGCCGGATGGCTGTCTTACTCCGCTATGTATAAGTACATAGCGGAGAAAGACCCATTTTCTTCTTGCGAGTCCACCATTTTCAATCGAGACTGGTATATGAAGGCGTTTTTGGCCAACGCTTCGCTGAGATCCTCGTGTTTCATGTGTCCGGCCAAAAGGGGCTGCGGCTCCGATATCACCCTGGGCGATTTCTGGGGATTCCAAGGTATCCATCCCGAAGTTGACTACTCAAAGGGCGTCTCTGCGGTTATTTGTAATACCGAGAAGGGCTTCACGGCTTTTAAGGGTATTATGGCCTCCGTTGACTGTGACGTTGCGACCATCGAACAGGTTCTCGCTGGCAATCCTAGTCTGGTCAAATCGGTTGCCCCGTATGAGAAGCGCGATGAGTTTATGGCAGATCTTGCTTCAGGGATGGGTATTGAGGGGCTGGTGTCTAAGTATGACTTCAAACCGTCTCTCAAGCAGCGCTTCCGTGGCAAGCTCAGAGCGGTCAAGCGCAAGGTGTTCAAGGTCGTTCGCAAGGGCGGTTGCTAATGGCACGAGATAGGTATCTGCAGGCGATACGAGGCCTTGCTATTGCGTGTGTGGTTTGTATCCACTGCCTTCCCCAGTGCGCTGCTTCGGTGGTGCTGAGACCGTTTCTTAACTGGGCGGTTGCGGGTTTTCTCTTTCTCTCTGGGTTGCTTACGAGCGAGTCTAAAATTTTGAGGGGGGGGGTCTCGCTAAGCGTCTGCACAAGGTGCTGATACCTTATCTGGTATGGTCCGGCATCTATCTGGTGGTGACGCAGCGGTTGACTGCGGGTGGAATCGTCAAGGGCGTTCTGTTCGGGACGTCATCTGCACAGA
>UMKJ01021612.1_pt1 | contig 11753 bp, 8 predicted proteins | sample 1966301 | NCBI WGS metagenome assembly UMKJ01 (sample SAMEA4836173, study PRJEB28245) | human gut metagenome | biome: gut microbiome; material: fecal sample | place: Denmark | collected 2008
ACGAGACCTATATTTAACGTTCGTTAGCACGAAAGAATCGAATTTTCAGAGGGCTAAATTTGGTAAATAATATTTACACTTTTGTGGCTGTAAAATTGAAGATTTCAGGTCGTGAAGTGATATTAGGAGGCGGGAAGTCTCTTGTCTGTCTTTCTCCCCCTGAGGGAGGATTAGAGAGAGTTTTCCCTTGACGCTGATAAAGAACTTACGCGCGGAGGGTGTAAAAAATGAAAAAAACGGCTTATGGTTCGGAAATATTTAGTAAATTTGCAAACGTTATAATGGCGCTTTCTGCGTCCGTTCGGGTTCCTGTAACCTGTGGTTTGACTGTGGGGGCGGAACAAAAATATTGCAATAAAAGAATATATTCGATAAATAGGTATGAACGTTTTAGAACTTAGTGAGCAGGAGATTGTAAGAAGACAGAGCCTGCAAGAGCTGCGCGATATGGGCATCGACCCGTATCCTGCTGCCGAATACCCCACCAACGCATTTAGTACTGACATCCGCGACAACTTCAAGGATGACGAGAAACGCGAGGTTACGATTGCCGGACGACTGATGAGCCGACGCGTGATGGGTAAGGCTTCGTTTGCGGAGATACAGGACTCGAAGGGCAGGGTGCAGGTGTATATCACCCGCGACGACATCTGTCCGGACGAGAACAAGGATTTATATAATAAGGTGTTCAAGCGCTTGCTCGACATCGGCGACTTTATCGGCGTGAAAGGATTCGTGTTCCGCACCCAGACAGGCGAGATTTCGGTACACGCTCAGGAGCTTACTCTGCTTTCTAAGAGCCTCAAGCCGTTGCCGATAGTGAAGTATAAGGACGGCGTGGCATACGATAAGTTCGACGACCCGGAGCTGCGTTATCGTCAGAGATACGTAGACCTCGTGGTGAATGAGGGCGTGAAGGACACGTTTGAGAAGCGCGCCACCATCCTGCGCACGATGCGTAAGGTCTTTGATGAGGCCGGTTTCACGGAAGTGGAGACACCAATCCTGCAACAGATAGCTGGCGGAGCGAGTGCCCGTCCGTTCATAACCCACCACAATGCGCTCGATATTGACCTCTATCTGCGTATCGCAACGGAGCTTTATCTGAAGCGTCTTATCGTGGGAGGCTTCGAAGGAGTCTATGAGATTGGACGTAATTTCCGCAATGAAGGCATGGACCGCTCGCACAATCCGGAGTTCACCTGCATGGAACTTTACGTAAGTTATAAGGACTATAACTGGATGATGTCGTTCACGGAGAAGCTCCTTGAGGAGATTTGTATTGCCGTAAACGGAACAACGGAGGTGAAGATAGGCGACAACGTGGTTAGTTTCAAGGCTCCATACCGCCGCTTGCCAATCCTTGACGCGATAAAAGAGAAGACCGGCTACGACCTTAACGGAATGTCGGAAGATGAGATTCGCGAGGTATGCGGTAAGCTGAAGATGGAGATTGATGACACTATGGGCAAGGGAAAGCTCATCGACGAGATATTCGGAGAGTTCTGCGAGGGTACGTATATACAGCCGACGTTCATCACAGACTATCCCGTTGAGATGTCGCCGCTCACGAAGATGCACCGCTCAAAGCCCGGACTGACCGAGCGTTTCGAGCTGATGGTGAACGGTAAGGAGCTGGCCAACGCTTATTCTGAGCTTAACGACCCGATAGATCAGGAAGAAAGATTCATCGACCAGATGCGTCTTGCAGACAAGGGAGACGATGAGGCGATGATTATCGACCAGGATTTCCTTCGCGCTTTGCAGTACGGTATGCCGCCGACAAGCGGTATCGGCATCGGAATAGACCGTCTGGCGATTCTCATGACGGGTCAGCCTACGATACAGGAAGTGCTGCTCTTCCCGACTATGAAGCCTGAGAAGAAGATTCCGAAGAGCACCGTGGCAGAGTGGGGCGCGCTTGGTGTGCCCGAGGAATGGGTGCCGGTGTTCAACAAGGCAGGCTATAACCTCGTTACGGACATCAAGGATGTGAAGGCGCAGAAGCTGCAAATGGACGTTTGCGGTGTGAACAAGAAATACAAGTTGGGCTATGACAACCCGAAGGTTGACGAGTTTCAGGCTTGGATAGATAAGGCTAATGAATGACGAATTAGGAATTTTGATTTATGAGTTGTCGGGCTTTGCCCGATGATGAATTATAGAATTGTGAATTAGCCCAAACACAATATATGAAATCGGGCAATTCGTAACAGAATAATTATGAACCTCACATGGTGTGGCAACTCGTAATTCGTAATTCAAAACTCGTAATTTGATTTATGTTTGACTGTGGTAAGATAGCGATAATCGGAGGCGGAAGCTGGGCTACGGCGATAGCCAAAATCGTGGTGGGGCACACCCATCACATCGGTTGGTATATGCGCCGGGATGACCGTATCGAGGACTTCAAGCGTCTTTCGCACAACCCGGCGTACATTCCGAGCGTGAGGTTTGACGTGAATGAGATTTTCTTCTCAAGCGATTTGAACAAGATTGCGCAGGCTTACGACACCCTGATATTCGTCACTCCGTCGCCATATCTGAAGAATCATCTGAAGAAACTGAAGACGAAGATTCGCGACAAGTTCGTCGTTACGGCGATAAAGGGTATCGTGCCCGACGAGAATCTTGTGTGCTCGGAGTATTTCCATCATGTCTATGGGGTGCCATACGAGAACATTGCCTGCATAGGCGGACCGTCGCACGCCGAGGAGGTGGCTATGGAACGGCTGTCGTATCTCACCGTTGGCTGTGCCGACCTTGACAAAGCGCAGGCGTTTACCGACATATTGGCAAGCAATTTCATCAAGACGAAAATCAGTTCCGATGTCATTGGCATCGAATACGCTTCGGTTTTGAAGAACGTCTACGCCATCGCGGCGGGCGTTTGCAGCGGCCTGAAATACGGCGACAACTTTCAGGCGGTGCTCATCTCCAACGCGATACAGGAGATGTACAGGTTCTTGCAGAGCGTGCATCCCATAGAACGGAGCGTGATAGATTCGGTTTACTTGGGCGACCTGCTTGTAACGGGCTACTCGAACTTTTCCCGCAACCGCACGTTCGGTACGATGATAGGCAAGGGTTACAACGTGAAGGCGGCGCAGATAGAGATGGAAATGATTGCCGAGGGATATTTCGGAACGAAGTGTATGAAGGAAATCAACCGCCGGATGCACGTGAATATGCCGATTCTCGATGCCGTTTATAATATTCTCTACGAGCGGATTAGTCCACAGATAGAGATAAAACTGCTTACCGACAGCTTCCGTTGACGTGGAGAAATCCATGCGGAATGCTTACAATGATATATATATAAGAATAAAATAGTTTTTAATTTGTAGATATGAAGAATATTAGTTTAGACATCACAAAGGCTGCTCAGTTCCTTGATGAGGGCGTTATCGCAGCTTATGAGCCGGCAGTTAAGGCTGCTCAGGAGGCTCTTGAAAACGGTACTTGCCCCGGAAATGATTTCCTCGGATGGCTTCATCTGCCATCAAGCATCACTCCGGAATTCCTCGATGAGGTGCAGGCAGTAGCCAACACACTGCGCGAGAAGTGCGAGGTTGTGGTTGTTGCAGGTATCGGCGGTAGCTATCTCGGTGCCCGTGCGGTTATCGAGGCACTTGGCAATTCATTCGCTTGGCTCGTTGGCGACAAGAAGAATCCAACCATTCTCTTCGCAGGTAACAACATCGGTGAGGACTACCTGTCGGAGCTTACAACCTATTTGAAGGACAAGAAGTTCGGTGTTATCAATATCTCTAAGTCGGGAACGACAACCGAGACAGCCCTTACTTTCCGCTTGTTGAAGAAGCAATGCGAGGAGCAGATGGGCAAAGAGACAGCTAAGGATGTTATCGTTGCAGTTACAGACGCTAAGAAGGGTGCTGCAAGAACGTGTGCAGACAAGGAAGGCTACAAGTCTTTCATAATCCCGGACAATGTGGGTGGCCGTTTCTCAGTACTCACTCCGGTTGGATTGCTGCCTATCGCGTGCGCCGGTTACGATATCAAGGCACTCGTAGAGGGTGCTCAGAGCATGGAGAAAGCGTGTGGAAAGGATGTTCCTTTTGCTGAGAATATCGCCGCACAGTATGCTGCCGTGCGCAACGGACTCTACGACAAGGCCGGCAAGAAGATTGAAATCATGGTGAACTATCAGCCGAAACTGCATTACATCAGTGAGTGGTGGAAGCAGCTCTACGGAGAGAGCGAGGGTAAGGATAATAAGGGCATCTTCCCTGCATCATGCGATTTCACAACCGACTTGCACTCAATGGGTCAGTGGATTCAGGAAGGCGAGCGCACAATCTTCGAGACTGTGATAAGCGTTGAGAAGCCAAATTCAACTCTGCTGTTCCCGAACGACGATGAGAACCTCGACGGATTGAACTTCCTCGCAGGCAAGCGCGTTGACGAAGTGAACAAGATGGCTGAGTTGGGAACACGTCTCGCTCACGTAGACGGTGGCGTTCCGAATATCCGTATCAGCGTTCCGGAACTCAGCGAGTATTATATCGGCCAGATGATTTACTTCTTCGAGATTGCTTGTGGCATCAGCGGCAATGTGCTGGGCGTTAATCCGTTCAACCAGCCGGGTGTTGAGGCTTACAAGAAGAATATGTTTGCGCTGCTCAACAAGCCGGGTTATGAGGCTGAGAGCAAGGCAATACAGGAAAGACTCGCATCAGAGGCATAAAAATACACATGAAACCGTAGACTTCGTATGGGAGGATTCTGCCCTAAGAAGCCTGCGGTTTCTGTTTTATATGTCCGTTTAATACGCTTACAGTTGCCACTTAATACACTTGCGATTCCTATTTTATATAATTATTTTAACTGCATGAAAAAGAGTTTTCCCACAATTATACAAAAGTATCTTGACGATAACGGCTTTGAGAAATTTGAGCCGAAAGTAGCACTTTTCGATATGGACGGTGTTCTTTTAGACTCAATGCCAAATCATTCCGTGGCCTGGCAGAAGTCAATGAAGAAGTTCGGACTTACCATGACGGCCGAAGATGCATACGCAACGGAAGGCCAGCGAGGTGTGGACACAATCCGTATAATGGTGAAAGAGCAGTTGGGAAAGGACATCAGCGAGGCCGAAGCGCAGGAAATGTATGACGAGAAGACGCATGAGTTCGGCTTGATGCCCACGGCTAAGGTTATGCGTGGTGTGAAACCGTTGATGAGAAAGATGCAGAAAAGCGGTTTGAGGATAGGGGTTGTAACGGGAAGCGGTCAGAGACCGTTGATAAAACGAATCTTGGAAGACTTCAAAGGTCTTGTGGATGAAGATAAGGTTGTTACCGCATACGACGTGAAACGAGGCAAACCGGCCCCCGACCCATATCTCATGGGGTTGGAAATGTTTGGAGATATGAAGCCGTGGAACGCGATTGTCATTGAAAACGCGCCTCTCGGAGTGCGTGCCGGAGTGGCCGCGAAAATCTTTACCGTAGGTGTTAATACCGGACCTTTGCCCGATGAGGCTCTTGCCAACGAAGGTGCTAATCTCGTTTTCACTTCTATGAGTGAGTTTGGAGCGGCTTGGAAAGAGCTTGTTCCGCCGGCAAATGTGTTTGAAGAAGCCTGGAATGCGAAGTGTCAGGAGATCATGGACTACATGGAAAGGTTCAAGCGGAGGCCTTCCAAGCACCGCGTCGAAGACCATCTGATGCTGAATTGGATTAAGTATAATAAGAAAATGAAGGCTCGCGGCAATATGCCGGAGAACCGAATAGAGAAGTTTGAAAAACTGCTGGAACTCGCCAATAAGTATAGGAAGGTGAATCAGAACGCCTATATGCATATTGACGAAAGACCGATGTTGTGGGATGAAGATAGCCAGGATTAAGCATTTCCTGAATGTAGGGATATGGAAAATCGCCGAAGACGACAAGAAACGCCCGTCGCTCTTCTTGCTCGATTGCATCCGTAAGTTCTATCTTGCGGTACGATTCTTCATTGAGCGCGGCCATTTCAACTATGCCTCATCGCTCGCTTTCAGCACCATGCTCGCCATCGTACCCGTTGCCGCCGTGATCTTTGCTGTGGCGCGAGGCTTCGGACTTGATGATTACATAGCGCAATCTCTGCGCACCGCCCTTGAAAGCCAGCCTCAGGCAGCTGCCGCCATCATCGATTTCGCCCAGTCATACCTCGCACATGCCAAAAGCGGAATAATCATCGGAATCGGCTTGGTGTTCATGCTTTACAGCGTCCTGTCGCTTATCAATAACGTCGAGATAGTCTTCAATGACATCTGGCAGGTGAAAGAGAAACGTTCGCCAGCACGAGTCATCATCGACTATACGGCTCTGTTGTTTTTCGTTCCTGTCGGAATAATCATTATTTCCGGCTTCAACATCTTTATATATACCATCGCCCGACATTTTGAGGCTTACTTCCTGCTCAGTTCCGCCACCCGTTTCTTCATCAAACTGCTTACTTTCGTACTCATGTCGGGAGTCTTCACGAGCCTTTATGTCTTCATGCCAAACACGAAAGTGAAGTTCTCTAAGGCCATCGTACCGGGTACCATCGCCGGCGTAGCCATGCTTCTCTTGCAGTTCTTCTACATCCACAGCCAGATATTCCTCACCAGCTATAATGCCATTTACGGCTCGTTCGCAGCTCTGCCACTGTTCATGCTCTGGATACTCGCCTCTTGGTATATCTGCCTTTTCTGTGCCGAACTGAGCTATATGAACCAGTACATGGATCATTACGCGTTCCTCGTCAGTACCGAAGACCTGAGCCACGAGCGCCGTCTCGCCATGAGTGCTGTATTGCTGAGTGCCATCTGCCGGCGTTTCGCCGACGGGCAACGCCCCTACACGGCTATGGAACTGGCCGAGATAACAGGCATTCCGATTCGTATTACGAAAGATTTGCTGTATGTTCTCATTGCGGTAAACCTCATTACCGAGAACAGCGGAAGCACCAACGAGCAGGAAACGATGTTCCAGCCGGCCCAGGACATCGCCAATATCACTGTGGGCAAGATGGTGGAACTTTTAGAAATATATTCGCATAAAAAAACGCGGAGCATAGATTTCCATGTCCGCGATTATGTTTCTCCCGACATTCTTGAGGCCATTTGCGCCTCACGTGAAACTTATTTAGATGCTCTCAAGGATGTGCCGATAAAGAATCTTACTAATTTCTGAAACCTCGTTACAACGTGATTTCCCCACTGCCGAAACAGCGGTGATGCTCCTCGTCATAGACAACGCAGAACTGACCGGGTGCCACACCGTGTATTTCCTTTTCACCATGCACCGTGTATGTGCCGTCGGCGTTGCGTTCCATGCGCGCCGCATAGCAGTCAGGCGTGTGCCTTATTTTGAATGTTACGCGCTCCATAGCCACCTCCTCGGTCAGGAAATGAAAGTCGTGCACCTTAAATTCCTTCTTGTATGCCGTCTTGGGGTCGTAGCCTTTGCTCACGTAAAGGATGTTTTCCGTTACGTCTTTCTTCACTACAAACCACGGTCCGCCGCCGAAACCGAGTCCGCGACGCTGACCTATTGTGTGAAACCAAAGCCCCTTGTGCTCACCTATCACCTTTCCCGTCTCCAGTTCAACCACCTTGCCGGGGCGTTCGCCTAAATAGCGGCGGATATAGTCGTTGTAATTGATTTTTCCGAGGAAACAGATGCCCTGCGAATCTTTGCGTTTCGCGTTTATCAGATGCTCGCGTTCGGCAATTTCGCGCACCTCGTCCTTCATGTAATGACCTATCGGAAACAATGCTTTCCTTAGTTGCCAATCATATATCTGCGCTAAGAAATCGGTCTGGTCCTTCACCGGGTCGGGGCTTGTCGTGAGCCATTTCTTCCCGTCTATCCATTCCGTCTGCGCATAATGTCCCGTGGCTATGAGGTCGTAGTCCTTGCCCGCCTTCTCGTGGAAGGCTCCGAACTTAATCAGACGGTTGCACATCACGTCGGGGTTGGGCGTGAATCCGGCTTTCACCTTGTCCATCGTGTATTGCGTTACCTGCTCCCAGTACTCCCTGTGGCAGTCGATGACCTGCAATTTGCAGCCATACCGTGCCGCCACGGCAGTAGCCATCTCCAGATCTTCCTCGCTCGAACAATCCCATTCCTCCTGCTCCTCCGGTCCGATTTTTATGTAGAAGCAGTCGGGATGCAGCCCCAATCGCGCAAACTCATATACCACCACCGAGCTGTCTACGCCTCCTGAGAGCAGCACGGCAATCTTCTTGTTCTTTATTTCTTCGATGTTCATCAAACCTATTTTTATGAATAGCAGACGGAATGCGGCAACCCGGCATTCTCTGATTTGCCGTTCGCTATTCTCCGCCATTGGGATTAATCGAAGACAAAGTTACGAAAAACTTTGGATATAACGCACCGAACGTGCTGCCAATCTTTTCATTGTAACGCTCCCATAAGCCAAGTCGCATAGTACTATGGCACAATACCGGAGTATTTGGGCTTTAGTACCGGAGTAATTTGGGCTTAGTACTCGAGTAATTCAGGCCTGATTACTTGAGTATTTTGGCTTTAGTACCAGAGTATTTCGGGCTTTGGTACTGATTGTTGGTAAGTCAGTTTTCACAATGCGTGGTCTGCCCTGCAAAACTATTGTCTGAATTTCCGAACTCCTGTCTACTGACTACTCCATTCTCCAAGCACCTCTTGCGATGTTATCTTCGTAGCCTCTTTCTTCGACAGAATCCTGCTCCAGCCCACGCGTTGACTTGTACCGGCTCCTTCGCCGCGGTTGTTGTATTCCATATATCGCACTATTCCCTCGGCAGCCGGGTCGTGATAGTCCTTCCAGTTGCGCCATCCCTCGGCCGTGATGTGCTTGCCCAGCGTGCAGTTCATGAACAAAGTGTGTGCGTATGCGCGCCAGGGGCGGCCGAGATACACCTTAGTGATGCCGGCGTCGGCGGTCAGTCGGCAGTTGTTGAAGATGTAGCCGTACTTCACATTCTGCGGCGTCGAGGCTGCGGTAATGAATGAATCCGCCTTGCTGTGGATGTCGCAGTTCTCAAACCATGCCGTGGCCGGGCCGAAGATAAAGTCGGTTGTGCCTTCGATATAGCAGTCCTTGAAAAGCAGCCGCGTGCCTGCCACACCGGTATATACAGTGTCTTGATTGCCGAGGAAACGGCAGTTTATGAACTTCAGGCGGTCGCCCTCCGTGTGCAAAGCCACAGCCTGACCGAGTTTCTCGGCGTTGTTTTCTATCGTGATGTTGCGGAATGTGATGTCGCTACCCTCCACTTTCACGGTGAACGTACGGAAAGTGCCCATCGGCTTGCCCGTTTCCGCGCTCTTGATGTTGGCGTGGTCGTCGTAGGTGATGATGGTGTTGTCGCGGCTTTCGCCTATGATTTCGATGTTGGTGAGCCATGACGGCACGATTACTTTCTCCTTGTAAGTGCCTTTCTTCACGAATATCACCTTGCGGTATTCCATGAACGCGCGGCACACCTCAACGGCTTCGCCCACTGTGCGGAACTCCCCGCTGCCATCGCGGGCCACTACGAGCGTGTCGGTATTGTCATATTTGCTCCTTGCATTAGCGGCTATTGCCATGACAAGCAATAGCATCAGTACGGTTGTCTTTCTCATTTTTATAGTAGTTTGGTTCTTTAGTTCAGGATGATTAAGGTGAGGCTGGCGACAGACCGCTATACTTTTGTGGCATAATCGGCGCCACACCTTATTATATATAAGCGAAAAGGAGATTCCGCCGACCGCTAATTGGTCTGCGAAACCTCCTTTATATCTTCTATTTTCGACAGGTTGTCGATGATTTCCTGCACATCTTCGCGGTCGTGTACACGTATCTCCACCGTGCCGTCGAATATGCCGTTGTCGGTCGTGATGGTGATTTTGTGGATGTAGATGTCGAGCTGTTCGGACAGCACCTGAGATATTTCGAGCAGCATTCCCTTGCGGTCTATGCCGCGGATGTGTATCATCGCCTCGAAGTTAAGCAGCTTGTGCATCGACCATTTCGCATCGAGAATCCTGTTGCCGAAACCCGTCTTGAGTCTTGCTGCCACCGGACAGGCGCGGTTGTGTATCTCCACATGGCCCCTGTTGTCGATATATCCCAATATGTCGTCGCCCGGAATGCAGTGGCAACACTTTGGGAACACAAACTGGTTGATGTTGTTTTCGGATATGTAGATGGGCTTCTTCTTGTTGAAATCCTTGTCAACCGTGAAGAACTCCTGTGTGCTTTCCTCGTTTTCTAATTGCTTTTTCTTGTCATGGCCGATGAAAGGCACGTATTTGAGCCAGCTCTTCGATTTTTGTTTTTTCTTGTTCTTGTTGTTCTGCACCACCTCAAGGTCCTTCTCTCCGAGCGTAATCTTTTTCTCTCCAAGTGCGAGAAAGAGGCTTTCGGGTTTCTGGATGTTGTGCGTGTCGCATATTTTGTCGAGTACGGAACTTGTCATTTCCAGCCCGTTCTGCTTCAGCCAGTCGGCGAAAATCTCCTCGCCCTGCTTCTGAATCTCCCTGCCGTTGCGCCTTAGAATGGCCTGAATCTTCGTCTTTGCCTTTGCCGTCGACACGAAATTAATCCATGATGGCTGCACAAACTGCGCCTTTGAAGTCAGAATCTCCACCTGATCGCCGCTCTGGAGTTTGTAGCTCAGCGGCACGAGCTTGTGGTTTATCTTCGCGCCGATACAGTGGCTGCCCACGAACGTGTGTATCTGGAATGCGAAATCGAGCGCGGTGCTGCCCGATGGCATCGACTTTATCTCGCCTTTTGGCGTAAATACGTATATCTCCGAGGCGAAAAGGTTCAGCTTTATGGCATCGAGGAAGTCCATCGCGTCAGGTTGCGGGTCATCGAGAATCTCCTTTATGGTCTTCAGCCACTCGCCCAGTTCGCCCTCGTCCTCGGTAATCTCGTCGCCGTCCTTGTATTTCCAGTGCGCCGCGAAGCCCTGTTCGGCTATTTCATTCATGCGCTCGGAGCGTATCTGCACTTCTATCCAGCGGCCTTGCTTCGACATTAGCGTAACGTGCAGAGCCTGATAGCCGTTTGTCTTAGGGTGGTTCACCCAGTCGCGCAGGCGGTCGGGATGGCTGTTATAGATTTTGTTGATGGCGTTGTAGATGTTGAAGCAGTTGTCGATTTCCTCTTCCGGCGACTTTGGTTCGAAGATAATGCGCACGGCGAGAATGTCGTAGACTTCCGCGAACGATACGTGTTTGTTCTGAATCTTGCACCAGATGGAGTAGGGACTCTTCACCCTCGCCTTCAGTTCATATTTGTAGCCCAGCTCGTCGAGCTTGGCACGTATCGGCTCGGTGAACTCCTTGAACAGCGTTTCGCGCGACATCTGTGTCGATTCCAGCTTCTTGCAGATGGATTTGTACTCCTCCGGATGCTCATAGCGGAAGCTGAGGTCTTCGAGTTCGGTCTTTATCTTGTTCAGTCCGAAGCGGTTTGCCAATGGCGCATATATGTAGAGGGTTTCTCCGGCAATCTTGTATTGCTTGTTGGCAGGCTGCGATTGCAGTGTACGCATATTGTGCAGGCGGTCGCAAATCTTTATCAGGATTACGCGAATGTCGTTGCTCATGGTGAGCAGGAGCTTCTTGAAGTTCTCCGCCTGACCCGATGCGCGCTCGCCGAAGATGCCTCCGCTGATTTTCGTAAGGCCGTCGACGATTTGCGCAATCTTCGCGCCGAAGATGTTTTCTATATCTTCCGTGGTGTAGTCGGTGTCCTCA
>UMKJ01019446.1_pt1 | contig 11630 bp, 8 predicted proteins | sample 1966301 | NCBI WGS metagenome assembly UMKJ01 (sample SAMEA4836173, study PRJEB28245) | human gut metagenome | biome: gut microbiome; material: fecal sample | place: Denmark | collected 2008
ATTTCTTCAAAAATATAAAGCGATTTCTTATTTTTTATCATATTTTGAAATGTCAAGCATTAATTGCAAATTTTTTTCAAAAATTTTTAGTGCGTATTTTACCACAAATATGCACTTTCATATACACCATATTTGTTTTTGTCCCACGACTCCTAATCCGCCTGTAACAGCCGGATTTTTTTAATGATATTTAATTCTCCATGGTTAAATGATAAGTCTCATTTCTTCCTCATACAGCTCCTGTGATGACCTTCCGCCAAACATTGGTCTCGGATAATTATTAAGCCAGTCCTCTACCTTCTGTATGTCTTTTTTAGTCTTTCTGTCAAAGTTCGTTCCCTTTGGTATGTGCCTCCTTATCATCCTGTTCTGATTCTCGTTTGAGCCTCGCTCAGCACTGCAGTAAGGATGGCAGTAATAAACTTCTGTACGTTTCTTTCCTTTTTTATCTTTTTTCTCAATCCCCTCACAGTCGGCAAATTCAGTTCCATTGTCTACTGTTATTGTTTTAAATATATCAGAGAAAAGCCTGCCCCACTTGCGTTCAAGGCTGTTTATACACTTCACCACTGATGCAGCTGTGTGATCCTTTACCTTGAATATCTTCTCATACCTCGTTTTACGCTCAGTCAATACAACAAGTGCATTCTTTGACTTTCCCTGCTGTCCCATAACAGAGTCCATCTCCCAATGTCCGAATTCCTCACGCGTATCGATATCAACCGGTCTATGTTCAATGCTTGTTCCTGCAGCGGCTCTCTTTGCTTTTCTATGTATCTTATGGTAGCTTTTTCTTTTCCTCTTTATAGCCAGATTGTCTGCTGTCACCCTCATGAATATGCCGTCATATATGTACTTGTACAAGGTCTGCTTTGTTATAGTCACGCTGAAATTAAGGTTTTTCCTTTTTATATCCAAAAGCGCTGCTTCCGGACTATATCCATCATCTGCTATCTTTTCTTCAATATAATTGACAAGTTCAATGTCTTTGCCTATCTTAAGGACAGGTCCTTTTGCCTTAAGGTTTTCCTGGTATTTTTCTTCTGCTATGTCTGCACTGTACCTTTCTGTCTCTGTCCAGTCAGAATTCCTGTGCATGTATCTTCCACGCTTCAGTTCCCTGTATATCGTGCTAACATTCACCCTCAGCGTATCAGCCATATCCTTCGCCTTTTCCCCACTGAGATACATCTTCTCAATTTTACGGCGGTCGGTTATTGTCAGCTGCCTGAAAATTCTTCCCATAGTTTTGATGCCTCCTTTGCATTTTTGTGTTAGAAGTATACCTTAAACCTCATAGTATTCCTATATGCATACTACACAATATTATCTGTTTGGTATATTTCATAAGTTACAAAAATAATATATCATCATAATTCCACGGCATCCGGTAAATGTTACACTCTGATGGACAATTGATTTTTTAAAGGCAAAGTGATATACTACTAATAATTTCTACTAGTGTAGATTAAAAAATCTCTTTGCTTATTAAACTTATTTTAAAAACGGAGGGATATATGATGAAATTTATTGAATTATCAGAGCAAGAAAGAAAAGCAGTAAAAGAAGCATTAGAATACATAGGCTACTTTGACGTAGCAGAAAGCCCGGAAATGCTCCAAGAATGGCTTGATGATGGAACTATAAGCATTGGCGCCGGCAGAAGCGGACGCGATGCCGTGTGGATTATTACAGAGTCGCACGAATCGGCGGTCTATATTGATACGCTAGAGCCTTTAAGCCAAGAAGAAATTACAAAAGAATTTCTTTAAAAAGGGGGAAAAATGCAAAAAGTTAAAAAAGCAGCCGCACAGCTAGACAGCCGGGCGGCTGTCTCTGTATTGAATAATTTAAAAAATAATCAAATTGTGATTGAAAACTACGAAATTTTTTGCGAGCTTTACGAAAAAGCAATTATTTGCAAGGACTGTAGTCTTGCGCCGCTCTTTTCTGACGGCTCGCTCATTGTAAAACAAAAAATTAATGATGATTGTATTGACCTTATAATTAATTTTTCCGTGAATTTCACCGAAAAAGGCTCTGTTTTGGCAGATTTAGAATGCTTAAGGCTAGATTTTTTTGCCCAAAATGGGTTCAGTGAAGATGATACAGCGCCGACAATTAAGGCGATTGAAAATAGACAACAGCAATTTAAATATATTGGTAAAATAAAAATCGAATATAGTCTGGAATTAGATAATATCATAGAGTGGGAAAACTCTTTAACTAGCGTTCTAGTGCGTCGCGGATATGCGAACCCAATCGAATATCTAAATGCACAAAGCGACGTTGAAGAGATTCGCGCGAATCTAAAGGCTTGTATAGATTTATTTAAAGGGGTATTGATTTGCGCGGATTATCTGCTCAAGCACCCGGAAGAGAAGCACAAAGAAAGACACACAAGAAGCCACAATGGGAACAATCCAAGCAACAAGAGTTTTCAAAAGCAGACTGATAGTGTTCAGGTTATTTCTTTGAATTCTTTACGATTTAAAACAGCTAATAAAAAAATAGCAAATGTGCTAAAAAGCAAAAAAATCCACCGAATAGCAGAAGGCTGGAGCGTCCGGGGACATTACAGGCATTATAAGAGCGGGAAAGTAATTTTTATTGAAAGCTTTGAAAAAGGTAAAAACCGCAGTCAAGCATCACAGAAAAAAACAAAATATCAGCTTTAGAGCAGTAAAGTGCCTGTCTTTTCACAAGCACTCTTCCGCTCTTTGAACTGCTTGAGCGTGAGCGCGTTCCCTTGGTGGCCGCGCTCATTTTTATATCTCCAATAAAAACAAATTGTTTATTTGTTACGACATAACTATAAATTCTAAAGCCCCGGTTTATTCTGTTTTACATCCTGTTTATTTTCTTTCGTTTTTGCCCTTTGGAATATCTCTGCAGTTGTCTGTCCAGTCAGGTCCGTCCACCAGCCCTTGCATTCATTATAATGTTCAATTGCCTCTGTCACATTATCAGATTTATAAGATGCATACAGATATGGCGGCTGTGGTACTCCGTCCTTGAATACCTGCATGACTATCTGCTGACGGATAAGCAGTGGACCGGTTCTCATGTGCTCCATGCCGTTCAGCTCATTCTGGAAACGTGCAAATACCTTGTCGTTTCCATTTTCAATTGTAAAACACTGTGCCCTTATATATTTGCCGACTATAATGGGATTGTCAATGTTCAGCTTAGTATTTTTAATTGCAAAACGTACACCATCCCTGTTTTTCTCAGCAAAGAAATTAGGCATCAATGTAATAACGTCCGCACTGCTGTACATGGGTTCTTCATCTTCCTGTATTTCAGCGGCATTTTCCGCTCTATCAATGCCTTTGTTTTCATCCTGACTTATTTTGGGTTTGCGTATCTGACCTACATATGTAATTGCCTTGTCAAGATATGACATTTTAATTTCATCTGTATCATTTTTAGCGTAATCTTCACGAAGGCTCTTAAGGTATTGTATATATTCTTCCCTGTCTTCAGTTCCTGAATATATCCCATCCAGGCGTTTTCTGTCAGCAACAACTCCTGCCATATTCAAAGTCTGCATTACATCATCTTCAGTAGGACTTAAAACCAGACTTTCAGGATACGCTTCAATAAGTTTTTCAACGGCCGCCTTTACAGTCTCATTATCCCTCATATCCGGATAAGCATTCAGTGATGGCACATCTATTATTTTTCCCATTACAATATCTGCCTGCTCATCTTCAATACTGTCCGTTCCCTCAACATGGTAATTAATTCCGATTGCAGGGATTCCGTGAAGTCTTGCCGGGTCAATCTGATTAAATTTTTCTATTGCTTCCTCAACAGTGGAAATATTGTCAATGTAAGTGCCCATACTGTGGAACTCGCTGCTTTCAGCAACAGTAAATGTAATAACCGCATTGACAGTCTTTTTTTCATTCTCTTCGTCTTTCTTCTGTTCTTCCTGAATAGCCTGCGTATTCCCTGCTGTCTGTTGTTCCCCTGAAATTTCTGCATAACGGGCGGCAATGGTGGATTCACTTATAGGCACTCTGCCGGTGTCATTTTCTTTATACCAGGGTTTTGCAACAGCTGCATTCATTTCATCATACCATTTTGTCATACGGTCATTTTCTGGAATATTGTTTGCAACCTCATAATCATGGATTGAATTTATCTGCTCCCTGTATTCATCTGTCAGCTCTATCTCCTGATTAATCTTAGTCTCCTGCACTTCCTGCATATTCACCTCTTCCTGTGCCCTAATGATTTTATCATATTCCAATAATACCCTATCCTCTATTTTCCGCTGTATCGCAGCTGTAACACCATACACGGTATCCCTGTACTGTCCCTGTGTCTGATACTGTGGCATCTGTACAAACCGTCCCTTTCTGCCTTCCTTTATTACTATGCCGTTAACCGTCATTCCATACATTTTGACCGATGCAATGCCTAGTTTCTGCACTACAGAGCCTGTTTTCTGGTTAAGCGGGGTAATTCTCACATCATCTATATTTACATCCGGTACACTTTCTGCAAAAAGCTTTTCTTTTGTGACATCAAGTACCACTCTGTCTATCTCATTCCTGACCTCCCTGTCATGCGGATATACCACCCCTGAATACCTGTCTCCGTCTTTTCTCTGAGGATAGGATACAAACATCATTTCTTTGCCGGACTTATCGTCAAACCATTTTCTGACTGAGACCGGAAATTTAAAAATCCCTTCTATTTCTACCCATCCGGTAGCAACGGTAGATGTGTTCTTAATTGAATCAAAATCCACCCTCATATTAGCCTTTATGTTCATTATCTGTCATCTCCATTCCTTTTATTGTCAATTACATAAGCCCTTCTTAAATTGTCCATGTCATCTGTAGGTGCAAGAAAAATATTTATCATCTGCTCTTCATCCAGGCCGTCATCCATCGCATTTGAAATTATTTCTTTTTCTATTTCCTTCAGTTTGTCCCAGTATCTGCCACACAGATCTGCAAATGTATCTCCTGTCCATCCCGTCTTGTCTGTTTCTTCAGCCTTCTTAATAAGCTCTTCCGTATCAACATCATGAAGAAGTGCAAGACCTTTTATCTGCTCCACTTCCTCCTCTGACTCTTTTACGGCCTGTCTGTATAGCTCTGCTATCTCATCCACAGACCTTTTTCTGGTTGAATCAAATGACAGGTATAAAAGGTCACGCTCATCAACCTCGCATGAATATATGGTTCTGTCAGTCTTTGCCATGACCTTCAGGCGTTCAATTTCTTCCCTATCTGTAACGAAATCCAGACATTTATCTCGGGAAAGGGTTATATACCTGAAATTCTTTGCATCATATATGGTACGCACCGGATGTTCGTAGTCACCAAGCGCCATAGCAGCACTGTATCTGTCTTTCAGCCAGTCAGCTGCCGTAAAACCGTATTCCGGCTTGTCAAAAGGTATTGCCTTGGTATCATATATCGGCGGTCTCGACTCTAAAAAAATAATGCACTCTGTCGGCGGCATTCTTCTTACCTGTCCTGGTGTCATGAGCTTTAATTCCGCTTTTGAATATGACAAATCCGAACTTGAATTAACCCCGAATGACATTCTGTCATCTTTTTTGTCGGCCGTTGCATTGCCCAGTGTTTCGGAAATGTACTCATGCGTACTCTTAGCCTGTGGGCCGGAACCCAGAAATACAAATGCCGCCATGTTGTCCATCATGATTTCCCACTTGTCGTTCGGATAGATTGCCTTGGCCTGTGCTATGGACTGCAGTATCGGCACCATGCTGATATTTCGGCTTCGTATTACTCCAAGCAGCTTCTCTGTATCTGCCGGGCGCGCACCTGCATAGAACTCATCCATCCATACCTGTACTTCATACGGCAGTGGCCCTTTGATTTCATCGTCTGACAGACGGATAAGTGTATCAAACATCTGCGTATAAAACATGGATGTTATCCATGTGTATGTATTAACATTATCCGGCATAACGAGAAATACAACAGTTGGCTGCTGTCCTATTGTGCGGATATCAATGTCGTTTCCAGAAAATATTCTTTTTACCTCAGCTGTCTCGCATATATTAAGCATTGCAGAAATCATAAGCGAAACGCTGCCCTCAGTCTCCGAAGCTTTTCCCTGGAACTTCTTAAATGCCCTTACCGGAGGATAGTTTGCATCATGCTCTGATTCACACTTTTCCATAAGGTCAGCCAGCGCATTTGACTCTTCCCCTGTAATATCTGTTGTTTTGACATTTTCCATTGCAAGAAGACTAATTACGTCATTGAACGTTGCTTTCCTGTTGTTATCCCTTGCATCCAGCCACGCATAATAAAACACAGCCTGCATCTTTAAATCCACCGCGTCATCCCAGAACGGGTCAGCAGCGGAGTTTTCTTTTGCTGGTCTGACAGCATCATGCCAGCTTTTTATAATTCTCAGCATGTCCGCTTCTGTCTGAATCCACTCAAACGGATTGTACCTGTCCGACTGCTCCGGGTTTTTGAAGTTAAGCGAGTATATCTGATAACCATTTTTTTCAAAAATTTTTCCAAGCTTTCTCTGTGTGTCTCCTTTTACATCAAGAACCACATAGCTTGAACCCATCTGTAGCAGATTCTGATGCATTATAGATGTTGTTTTGAATGAGCCTGATGAACCGACAATCATCATGTTGTTGTTTGAAAGCTTTCCCCTTATGCTTACCTTTACATTTTCTGACAGTATCCTGTTATATTTATCGTCACTGTCTTTAAGCTCCCTGCTTGCCTTTACCGGGTCAAGCCAGTCTTCGTCACCATGCTCCATCTCGCTGTGGAAGTTCCTGTAATGAATCATGTAATAATTCACAAAGAAAAACCATGCTATGAAGCCTATCCCCACCCAAGCTGGCGATTTGCTGTTTGCTGCTTTAATCGGATGTGTAAATGCCCACAAAAGCTGCGCATTGTAGTCACCTTTCAGCTCTTTAGGTGCCACATACACTCCCGATATCAGGTATCCTAGTATCAGGAATACTATAAGCATCAGAGCAAATGCGAGCCATGGTGTTTTCTTCTTTACATATCTTGTTCCGTAATTTGCCATATTTCCTCCAATAAATCTAATGTGCCGGATTCCGGTACCTTGGATTAAAATATTATACCTTCGGGTTTAATATCTTACTGTTATTCACATTCGGAGCTTTCGGCCTGAGATTCTTTGCATATGCCATGTTCCTTGTGACATTCTCATACTGCTTATGAATATTCTCATAGCTTGCAGTTTTTACATTTCCATTCTCTGCAACCATCGAGGGCTTGTTTTTAGGAATAAATCCCACATAAGTTCTGCCCTCATCTGCCACAAATACATTTTCAACCGGAAGTATGAGATGCTTTTCATTTTCTCCGTATGTGCCCGGGATACGTGATACAAAATACCCTTTTTCACGCATCTTTTTTGATACAGACGTGAAAGCCATATTATCAACCAGCGTCTCCCTGTTTATCGTGACCATTTCATAGTTGCCGTCTTTCTTAAGTCTTGCGAACTCCTCACTGTCGTCCTTCTGCATTACATTTACTTTAGGTCCGGGCACTTCATGCTCCTCAAATTCACTGTTTACTTTCTGATATTCCAAAGAAGCATTGTTTATATATTCATCTTCATTTACCGCTGCCGTGTCCATATATGATTCATTATCCATTTCATATATGTTTCCGGGCTGTTTTTCCTGTTTCAGCATGTCCTCCCGGTACATTTTTATCCATATTTCAAACTTGTTTCTGTCTGCGTTTGCAACTGCTATCTGGCTGTTGTCATTTCCTACCTTAAGGTCGGGAAGAATCGAATAATTCATTTTCAGTGCATTAAAGTCACGACAGGCATCCTCAAGTTCTTTTCCCTCAAACGGAAGATTAAAAATTGTATAATTTCCTTCCGTGAAATTTTTTAGATCAGTAATTTCCTTTTTTCCACCGGACATCTGTACCCTTATATGAGATGCAAACCATGACTTGAATATCTGGTCATCCTTATTCATTACTGCAATCTGTATTGTTCCGCTCTCACCATCTACCTTGGGCAGTACACAGCATTTCTTTAGTCCTTTTTCATTAAGCTGTTCAACAGGCGAATCTGCATCTATGCGCTCTTTTAGAATACTGATGTCATTCTGTATCCGCTTCTTTTCGCTTTTTTCCGATACGTTCTGCAGCTCAAGTTTAAGGGCTTCGAGCTGTTTTAAATCATTTACATGCTCTGTGGAAACCGGTATGCTGTATATCGTGTATTTTCCTTCTGACAGCTTTGCGAACGCAGCCAGGTCATCCCTGGATTTTACTGAAAGATAGCCTTTATATGCCAGCCTTGCCACAAACTGAACCAGTTTAATCTGCAGCATGTTTGCTGCATATACCATCTGCGTAATACTGCCGGAACTGTTTCTGACACTCATCATCATATGTTCAAATTCTCTGTCCGTATCCATTTAGCTTTCCTCCACGTCCTTGTTTCTGTTCTTTTTCTTCATGCGCCTTATTTTTTCCATCATATCGACGGAAATACCCGGGTGTATGAATTCCTCCATCTCTGCCGGTGTAACCCCCTCCTCAGCCAGGCTTAGCACATAGCTTATCTGCTCTGACTTATATCCTTCTTCTTTAAGCAGACTTATATATTCCGCTATGTCATTTTTCTGTCTGCGTTTCAGTCTCCTACGTTTAAATGATGCTGTTTTTTCTTCTTCATGCTTTACGTCAGCTGCGGCCGTTTGCTGTACTCCTGCATACGGCATGGTCATAGCTCCCTGTGGCGGCTTTATGTCGACAAACATGTCGCTGAGCTCACCTGTTTTCTTTTCTACTGTCATAATGCTCTCACCCAGCGTATTAATCTTTGCCTGTACTGCATCCGCAAGCTTTGACATATCCTTAAGTGTATTGTTACCTTTGCCTATAATCACACCGCATGCTTTCTGATATCTTATTTTCCTCAGATAGCCTGCAACATCAGTTTTTCTGTTATCAATTACCTCCTGAACATCCTTGACGGATATCTTGTCACATGCACACAGGTAAATTTCCCTTAACACATTTAAATTGGTTCCATTCTGTAGTGCAATATTCGTATAATCTGCACTCATGAAGTTTTCACCCTTCAGGAGCTCCATCAGGCAGTTAATTGCCTTGTCATTTTCCATTTTTATCACCTCTCCTTCAGGTACCGGAATCCGGCACCTTTAAACGCAAATGAATTATTTTCCATATGCCTTTCACCTCTCATATTTTTATTTGGTGTAATTTCAGCGGTTTTCTTATTTCATTGGTCTCTGCCATGTCACTTCTTAGATTAATATCAGCGACTCTGTCCGCATATTTAAGCTGTGACTGGGGCATTGAGCCTTTCTCGTAAAAAGAATAAATCTCATCACTTCCTGCCGCTGCAATTATGTGGTCATACAGTGGAATTCCAAGAAGCTCACCTGCCTTTGACATAACATCTGTCACATGTATATCCTCAAGCGAAGGCTGTGATGAGCCGCCTGGATGGTTGTGAAGAATTATAAAGCCATTGGCATTTGACAGTATTACCGTCTTCATTATTTCCCTGGGTGATGCAATAGCTTTGTCGACTGCACCCATTGAGCATATGCACATATTTACCGGATTAAGCTTTGCATTAAGACATATGACGCACATTACTTCACGGTCGTATTCCCTTAATATGTCTGATACAAATCCTACAACCTGTTCCGGTCTTTTAAGCTGTTTATCAGATATAAGTGTTTTTTCCTTCACCAGACGTATGCCAACCTGGTCTAATACATATACTGTATCACTCATTTTTCTCCTTTCCTGCCAGTCCTATCTGCATTATAAAATCTTCATTCTCATCCATTTGTTCAAGTTCCTTTAGTATTTTTCTCTTTAACATAAACATTTCAAGACTTTCCTGTTTGATTTTTTCCATATTTTCCTCCTGCGTACCGGAATCCGGTACCTTTATATTTTTATGGTGCCGGATTCCGGCACCCTCATCATATTTTTATATATTTCTCTTTAATATCATTTCTCTGCGCCTGTTTGTTTTGCGGGGCATTCTGTGGTGTTTCTTTTCTGTCTGCATCAAGCTGGGCATTTAAAAAAGACAGTCTTTTCAGTTTTTCTGAAAGAATGTCTTCTTTGTCAAATTCTTTTGTTACCTCTGTTTTGGCTGTCTCAAGCTTCGCGCATGTATCTGCAAGAGCTTCTTCTGCCTCTGTGAGTGTCCTGTCAAATGAGGCCATGCAATTGTTAAGCCTTGTTATCATGCCATGCGGAACAGATGATATCTCTAATATATGCTCCATTTTTCCCTGCAGGAAAACACGGAAACCGTTTTCAAATACATCAAATCTGCCATATAAATCAAATCCGCAGTATCTGCCGACTTTCTCCCTGTCAATGCTTTTAGCGTCCTTTACAGCCGCTATCAGTGCTGCTCCTCCGTCTTTCTTGTCAGTATATGTCATGCCATTTACAGTTATTGCAAACTCTTCATCGCTTTTCATCTGATTGGCACCGCGTGTAATTATGTCCTGCCTCAGTCCCTCAATTTTTTCTTCAAGCTTTGCTATCCTGACCGGGTACTCCTTATTAATTGCATCCTCAAGCCTGTATTTCTGGCTTTTGAAATTTGCTTTCAGAAGCTTCAGCTTTGCAACCTCTGTATCGAGTGTCATTTTTTCCTTAATGTATGGATTTCCAGTGGCAAGTGCCTTTACCTCTGCATATGACAGTGCAGCTTCATCCACATCGTCGCAGGAACGTACCGGAGACTTGCTTGTCATTATCTGCCCGATAAACTTCTGCTTGTTCTCGATAAGCTGCCACGAGTACGAGTCGAAGGTATTTTCAGTGACATACCTGAATATTTTCACCCGCTCATTCCTGTTGCCCTGGCGGAGTATTCGTCCTTCCTGCTGTTCTATGTCAGACGGTCTCCACGGCACGTCTATGTGGTGGAGTGCTATGAGCCTTGTCTGCACATTGGTGCCGGCTCCCATCTTTGCTGTTGAACCTAACAGAAAACGTACCTGGCCGCTTCTTACCTTTGAAAACAGCTCAGCTTTCTGTTTTTTTGTGTTGGCATCATGTATAAAGGCAATTTCCTTATCCGGAACCCCCTTGGCAATCAGCTTGTCCTTAATGGCATGGTACACGTCAAAACCTCCGTCACTGCGCGGTGTTGAAGCATCACAGAAAATAAGCTGCGTTGATTTGTCTTTTGTTGTCTCCTTCCATATGTCATATGCCCTGGCAGCACATGCATTCACTTTTGAATTCTCATTGTCAGGCAGCTCCGGATTTATGAGCCGCTGGTCAATGGCACATTTGCGTCCATCGCTCGTTACCTTGAGCATATTGTCGATGCTTGAATCAACCCCGCCGTTTCGTATGTTCTCCGCCCTGTCCCCAAGAGATTTGACTATCTCCTGCTGAAATTCACTCGGCTTTAAGACCACATTCTCGTAATCACATTCAGGTACAGGAAGTTTAAGCATGTCAGCTGTCTGTATGTCTGCACTCTCTTTAAAAAGGGATATAAGCTCCGGCAGGTTAAAAAACTTTGCAAATCTTGTCTTTGCACGGTATCCTGTGCCCTCGGGAACGAGTTTGTCAAGATGATTTTTGTAAGTT
>UMKJ01031994.1_pt1 | contig 11528 bp, 9 predicted proteins | sample 1966301 | NCBI WGS metagenome assembly UMKJ01 (sample SAMEA4836173, study PRJEB28245) | human gut metagenome | biome: gut microbiome; material: fecal sample | place: Denmark | collected 2008
AAAAGGTTATTAAAACCCCTTACGGCGATGCGCTTTGCAAAATGGGCTCGCTGTACGGCAATCAGGTTGTATTTATTACACGACACGGTGCAGGGCACAGCGTTCCGCCGCATAAAGTAAATTACCGTGCCAATATCTGGGCTTTAAAAAGCCTTGGCACAGAAGAAATTTTTGCAACCACGGCAGTAGGCTCTTTAAATAAAGAGATGAAAGCCGGGCATTTTGTTGTATGTGACCAGGCGATTGATTTTACCAAAAGCCGCGTTAACACATTTTATGATACTCCGGAGCGCGGAGTGGCTCATGTGGATTTTACTAATCCGTACTGCCCGCGCCTGCGTGCAAAGGTTATTAAATGCCTTGAAAGAACGGATATTCCGTTCCATAAAACAGGCTGTTATGTCTGCACCGAAGGCCCGCGTTTTGAAACCGCAGCGGAAATTAAAATGTTCGCCATGCTGGGCGGCGACCTTGTAGGCATGACCAACATTCCGGAATCCGTACTGGCACGCGAAGCGGAAATGTGCTATACAAACTGCAGCATTGTAACCAACATGGCCGCAGGCATTTCGCCGACGCCTCTTTCTCACAGCGAAGTTGTGGAAGCTATGGCTCAAAGCGGCAAAAACATGGCCCGCCTGATTGAAGCTTTTATTGCCGATAACGGCGTTGAAGAAACAGTATGCGGCTGTGCGCACTGCATGGAAGAATTTGGCGGTTTTAAACTGTAAGAGGCTGTTATGGTTAAAACAATGGAATGGCAGCAAAACGCACTGGAAATTTTAGACCAGACTAAACTGCCTGTAGAAATCAGTTTTATAAAATGCGGTACTTACCGCCGCGTGGGCGAGGCAATAAAAAAGCTGGAAGTACGCGGTGCTCCGGCAATCGGCGCAGCTGCCGGTTTTGCCATGGTTTTGGGCTGGCAGCAGCTAATGGCAGAAAACCGCTGTAATTTGTCTGCCTACGAAGAAATAAAAAATGAACTTATTGCAGCACGCCCTACGGCAGTAAACCTTGCCTGGGCTGCCAATAAGCTTTACGCTGAAGCAGAAGGCCTGACAGAGCAAAGCAAAACGCAGGACGAAATTGCCTGCGCGTTGGAAAAACTGGCGCAGCAAATTTACGATGATGACATTGAATGCAACAAAAAAATGGGTAAATACGGTGCTGAACTTTTGCCTCCGCATACCCGTATTTTAACGCACTGCAATGCAGGTGCGCTGGCAACCTGCGGCTGGGGTACGGCTCTCGGCGTTATCCGCGAAGCCTTTGCCCAGGGTAAAATAGATATGGTTTACGCCGATGAAACGCGCCCGCTTCTGCAAGGTGCCCGCCTTACTGTATGGGAGCTTATGGAAGATAAAATTCCCGTTACTGTTATTACCGATAACATGGCAGCATGGGCAATGCAGCAAAAAGGTATTAACGCCGTTATTACCGGGGCGGACCGTATTGCTTTAAACGGCGATACTGCCAACAAAATAGGCACCTTTGGCGTGGCTTTGGCTGCTAAATATCACGGTATACCGTTTTATATTGCCGCACCTGTAAGCACGTTTGATTTTTCCATTGCTGACGGCAGCGGGATTCCGATAGAAGAACGCAGCGCACAGGAAGTAAAAACATTGCAGGGGGTTGTTACCGCGCCGCCTGAAGCCTTAGCCTACAACCCTGCTTTTGATGTTACACCGGCTGCTCTTATCAGCGGCATTATTACCGAATACGGCGTTATTAAACCGCCTTATCGGGAGAATATAAAAAAATTGCAGCTTAAAATCAAGGAGGAAATTTTTAATGAATAGCATGATTAAAGACATTGCCCTTGCACCTACCGGGCATCAGAAAATTGCCTGGGTTAAAGAGCACATGCCGCTGCTTAACATTTTAAACGAACGTTATGCAGAAAAGAAAATTTTTGACGGTTTAAATATGGTTGTAACCATTCATCTGGAAGCAAAAACCGCATATCTTGCCCAGACTCTTAAAAACTGCGGCGCAAACGTAGTTGTTACCGGCAGCAATCCGCTTTCCACGCAGGATGACGTTGCCGCAGCTCTGGCTGACAGCGGAATTACGGTTTTTGCAACCCATGCCTGCTCGCAGGAAGAATACGATTTATATTTAAGCAAAGCGCTTGATACAAAACCTTCGCTCATTATCGACGACGGCGGCGACCTTGTTAATATGCTGCACAGCACACGCCGCGAGCTGATTCCGAACCTTATCGGCGGCAGCGAAGAAACCACTACCGGCGTACACCGCTTAAAGGCACTTAATGAAGCCGGCAAACTGGCTTTCCCGATGATTGCCGTTAATGACGCTTACTGCAAATACCTGTTCGATAACAGATATGGTACCGGCCAATCTTCCTGGGACGGCATTATGCGTACCACCAACCTTGCCGTTGCAGGCAAAACCGTTGTTGTTGCAGGCTACGGCTGGTGCGGCAAAGGCGTTGCCATGCGTGCCAAAGGTTTGGGCGCAAACGTTATCGTTACCGAAATTGACCCGATTAAGGGCATTGAAGCAGTATTTGACGGTTTCCGCGTAATGCCGATGCGCGAAGCAGCCAAATACGGCGATTTCTTTGTAACCGTAACCGGCTGCAAGGATGTAATTACCAAAGAACACTTCCCGCTGATGAAAGACGGTGCAGTACTTGCCAACGCAGGCCATTTTGATGTTGAAATTAACGTTAAAGACCTGGAAGCAATGACCGTTGAACCTGCTTACGAAGTTCGCAAAAACATTACAACCTACACCATGCCTGACGGTAAAAAAATCAACCTGCTGGGCGAAGGCCGCCTTGTAAACCTTGCTTGCGGCGATGGCCATCCGGTAGAAGTTATGGATCTTTCTTTCGCCATGCAGTTCCTTGCCATGAAATATTTGCTAGAGCATAAAGGTGAACTGCAAAATAACCTTTATGTACTGCCGGAAAAACTGAATACGGAAATTGCCGCGCTGAAGCTTGAAGCAATGAGCGCAGGCATTGATACCTTAACTCCGGAACAATACGCTTACCTGCACGCCGAATAATTATGGAAAACGAAGCTGTTGAAAAAGCAAGGGCACAAATTGTTAAAGCTGCGCAAAAAATGGCAGGGCAGAACATGCTGCCGGGTTCATGGGGCAACTTAAGCATTAAAATAAACAAAAATGCTTATGCAATAACTCCTTCCGGCCGCGGCTATGACAATTTAACACCCGATGATATAACCATAGTTGACGCAGCAGGACAAACGCTTGACGGAGCATTAATACCAAGCAGCGAACTGCCTTTGCACCTGGCAATATATAAAGCACTGCCGGAAGCAAATGCCGTTGTGCACACGCACAGCATTTATGCCAGTGCCTGTGCCGCAGCACGCAGGGATATTCCGCCGCTTATTGAAGACATGGTGCAGATAATGGGCGGCGCGGTGCATTGCGCCGAATATGCTCTGCCTGGTACGGAAACGCTTGCCCGAAACGTAATAAAAGCCATGGACGGCAAACGCGCGGCGCTTTTGGCAAACCACGGCATTGCTGCCTGGGGAGTAACGCTTGACGAAGCCATGATGGTAGCGGGAATAGTTGAAAAAGCCGCTCAGCTTTATTGCATTACGCAGAGCCTTGGCGGAGCAGTGCTGCTGCCTCAGAGCGATATCGATGCCATGCACGGTTTTTACGAAGCCCATTACCGCAAACGTCAGTTAGGAGAAGAATAATGGCGAAAACACTTATTAAAAACGCTGAAATTATTACCGCAAAAGATACGGATAAATATTATATCGGTATTTTAGACGACACCATTCAGGTAATATCCAAAGAAGTGCCGCAAGGATATGAAGACGCGCAGGTTATTGATGCCGAAGGTAAAATTGCCGTGCCGGGCATGGTAAACACCCATACCCACGCAGCAATGACGCTGCTGCGCAGCTATGCCGATGATATGGTACTGATGGACTGGCTGCAAAATAAAATCTGGCCTGCCGAAGACGGGCTTACGGATGACGATATTTACTGGGGCACAATGCTTTCCATTGCCGAAATGCTTAAAACCGGCACAACCTGCTTTGCCGATATGTATTTTGCAATGAACCGCGTTGCCGATGCCGTTGAAGAAACAGGTATCAGGGCTGCATTAAGCCGCGGCTTAACCGGATTCAGCGACGAAAACTATGCAAAACTTGAAGAAAATGCAGCGCTCTTTAAAGAACGCCATAACAGTGCAGGCGGACGTATTCATGTAATGCTCGGGCCGCATGCCCCATACACCTGTTCTGTTGAATACCTTAAAAATGTTATCGCCAAAGCTCAGCAGCTTGGCAGCGAAATTCATATTCACCTTTGCGAAACCAAAGGCGAAGTTGACAACTGCATTAAAGAACACGGCATGAGCCCGATAAAACTTATGGACAGCTTAGGCATGTTTGAATGCGGCACGCTGGCAGCACACAGCGTACATGTAGATGAAGAAGATATGGCAATTATGGCAGCCAAACATGTTCGTGTCGCCCATAACCCGCAAAGCAACCTTAAACTTGCCAGCGGCATTGCACCGGTACCGGCAATGTTAAAGCACGGCATTACGGTTGGACTTGGCACCGACGGCACCAGCAGCAACAATAACCTTGATATGCTGGAAGAATGCCGCCTCGCCGCAATGCTGCATAAAAACATGACAGGTGACCCGGAAATTATACCGGCAGCGCAGGCACTTGCCATGGCAACAAGCGAAGGCGCCAAAGCGCTTGGCTTTACTGACGTTGGCAAAATTGAAGCAGGGCAGAAAGCAGATATTGTCCTTTATAACATGAATAAACCTTACTGGTATCCGCGCAACGACAGAACTTCGCTGTTTGTATATGCGGCAAACGCCAATGACGCAGATACCGTACTTGTTAACGGCAAAGTTCTTATGCAAAACAGCGAACTGCTTTACATAGACCTGGAGAAAGTTTATGCCGAAGCAGACGCGCGCGCACGCCGCTTAACCAATAAATAACAAAAATTTTGGGAGGGAAACACAAGTGGCTAAAATTTTATTTAAAAGTAATTTAGCACCTTCTGTTTACGAATTTTTAGTAGACGCACCCCTGATTGCACATAAATGCCAACCGGGACAGTTTGTAATGATACGCACCGATGAAGACAGCGAACGCATTCCGCTTACCATTGCCGATTTTGACCGTGAAAAAGGCACTATTACCTTAATCGTTCAGGCAGTAGGCAATACCACAAAACATCTTTGCGAAACTTTTGAAGAAGGCGACGATATTCTTGACATTGTCGGCCCGCTCGGCCATCCGTCCGAAATGGGCAAATTCGGCACGGTTGTCTGCGTAGGCGGCGGTATCGGCGTTGCGCCGGTATACCCGATTGCCCGCGCTTACCACGAGCTCGGCAACAAAGTAATTTCTATTGTCGGCGCACGCAGCAAAGATTTAATTATCTGGCGCGATAAAATGCAGGCAATCAGCGATGAGCTTATTATAACCACGGATGACGGCAGCGAAGGGCATAAAGGTTTTGTAACCGACCCGCTGCGCGAAATGCTGGAAAAAGGCGAAAAGATTGACCTGGTACTTGCCATTGGCCCGGTAATTATGATGAAAAATGTTGCCGCAACAACCAAACCCTTCGGCACCAAAACAACCGTAAGCCTTAACACCATTATGGTTGACGGAACCGGCATGTGCGGCGGCTGCCGTGTAATGGTGGGCAACGAAAATAAATTTGCCTGCGTTGACGGCCCGGAATTTGACGGGCATCTGGTTGATTTTGCCAACTTAATGCAGCGCCAGATGATGTACAAAGACCAGGAATCTATTGAATACAGCTGCGGAGGTCATTGCAAATGCGTGGAGGAATGAGAAACCCTATGCCGGAACAGCCGGCTGATGTAAGAAATAAAAACTTTAAAGAAGTTGCTCTCGGCTATGATATGAAAACTGCTGTTGATGAAGCAGAGCGCTGCCTGCATTGCCCTAAACCGCTGTGCGTAAGCGGCTGCCCTGTTAATGTTGAAATTCCGGCTTTTATTCAGGCTGTAAAAGAAGGCAACATGCAGGAAGCCATTAAAATTTTAAAACGCAAAAACAGCCTGCCGGCAGTTTGCGGACGCGTATGCCCGCAGGAAAACCAGTGCGAATCCAAATGCGTACTCGGCATTAAAGGTCAGTCCGTTGCTATCGGCCGTCTGGAACGCTTTGTAGCAGATTACGCACGTGAACACGGCTTAGATAACGTAGATAACGAAAAAGCAGCTCCTAACGGCAAAAAAGTTGCCATTGTAGGCAGCGGCCCTTCCGGCCTTACCGCAGCAGGCGACCTTGCCAAAATGGGTTATGACGTTACCATTTTTGAAGCACTGCACGCACCGGGCGGCGTTTTAATGTACGGCATTCCTGAATTCCGCCTGCCGAAAGAAATCGTGCAGCACGAAATTGATGCACTGAAAAAACTGGGCGTTAAAATTATGGTAGACGCCGTTATCGGTCGTTTGTTTACCATTCAGGAACTCTTTGAAGAAGAAGGCTTCGACGCCATTTATGTATGCACAGGCGCAGGTCTGCCGCACTTTATGAATATTGAAGGCGAAAACCTTAACGGCGTATATTCTGCCAACGAATTTTTAACGCGCGTTAACTTAATGCGTGCTTATCAGTTCCCGAAAGTTGCAACACCGGTTTACATCGGTAAAAAAGTTGCCGTTGTCGGCGCAGGCAATGTTGCTATGGACGCAGCACGTACCGCAAAACGCCTCGGCGCAGAACAGGTTTATATCGTTTACCGCCGCAGCGAAGAAGAAATGCCTGCCCGAAAAGAAGAAATCGGCCATGCAAGAGAAGAAGGCATTGAACTCCGTCTTTTAAACAACCCTGTACGTATTTTAGGCAACGAAAAAGGCTGGGTTAACGGCATGGAATGCATTAAAATGGAGCTTGGCGAACCTGATGCCAGCGGACGCCGCAGCCCGGTAGCTATTAAAGACAGTGAATACGTGCTTGACGTTGACATGGTTGTAATGGCAATAGGGCAGGGGCCTAACCCGCTGTTAAAGCAAACCACGCACGATTTGGAAACCAACAAACGCGGCAACATCGTTGCAGATGAAAACGGCGCAACCTCCATCCCCGGCGTATTTGCAGGCGGCGACATTGTAACCGGCGCAGCAACCGTAATTTCTGCTATGGGCGCAGGCAAAAAAGCCGCTCAGTCCATTGATGAGTATTTGAAGAATAAATAAGCATATATAATTTACTGTAAAAACAAAAGGTTTACCTGTATAATATAAATATAGGTAAGCCTTTTTATTTTATTTAAAGCGGGGTGCTGATTATGGCAACTATGCAGAAAATTATCCAAAAATATAACCTTGAAAATCTTGGCGGCAATGATAATTTTATAAACGATAAATTTGATGCCAGAGAATGGTCAGCTCCCGTTATACAAGAGCCGCAAGTTTTAAAAGAATATCTTGACGCTTCCGGCATTGTTGGTTCAACTATCAAAGAAATTGCAGTAGTTCATCAAAACTATCACGTTTATAACAGAAACATTTTTTATCTTAAAAACGGAAGAAGTAATAACTTTTACATTAAAGATATATTAGACCCTGTAATTATAATTACTGATAAAGGTTGTTATGAGATTGATTTTAGCGAATCAAGTACAGTACGTTTAACTAAAGATTGCTTGAAACGCTGTATGTATGATTTTGAAAATAGTTTTTATGAAGATAAATTAGATATGCGCAAGACATTTTCAATTTTAAACCAAAAACAAATTATTGGTTTTACAATTAAAGAACAGGATTTTGACCATGCTGATGACGATTTTACCGGTTCTTTTGGCATTCGTCTTGACAGCACACAAAAATCATATATAAAAGAATTGATTTTCTTTACCAATGACAACAGAAAGCTTGTATTTATTAACGATTTCGACGATGGTGTTTTATATTTACTTGACGCAGATGTAGAGAAAGGTTTTAAAGATTGGTGATAAAATGAATACAAACAAAATTTATTTTAAACTTCATAGTTTATGTGGAGCAACCCTTCATTTTGAATTTGGTAATAATAAAGAAAGTTATATTTATTGTTTTGATGAAAATTTAACAGATGCTGTGCCGAATATGGTAAAAATGTATAATAAATTACAAAACTATGAAGATTATAGATTTGAAGCATCGTATGATGGAAAAATTGCTTTTTCTGCCAAAATTTAAATAAATCTTTAATTCAAATAACAATTAGTTATAGCGAAGGTGATATAAAGGCAGATTTATGCGGAAGATTATCCAGAGAAGAATGTTTAACAATGTTTGAAAATTTATTTGATGATATTCTTAATAACAAAGATTTCCCATATCAATTTCCGTGTTTTGGTGACCTTAATGAAGAAGAATATGAAAAATATAGTGATGTAGCAGATAAAATTTTTGAAGAATTAGTTGCTAAAAAGTATTGTGATAATAATTTTGATATATGCGACGTTATTGATAATGTTATTTGCCGGGAACTTGTAAGTATAGAACCAGAAGGTATGGAATATTACCACAAATATAAAGAAATGTTATTAACGCGCGCACTGCCGGAAGGATGGGCAAAACATTCTGACCTTGACCCGATAGGCGATTCTTTCGCTAATTACATTAAGCAGCACACAAAATAAAACTGTTAATAAAAGCGGTTTACTTGTATAATATAGGTAAACCTTTTTTATTTTATACGCAAAGGATTGAAAATAATGGCAAATAAATTAGAATATATTTTATAATTTTAATAGAATACTTATATATAATATTGGAGAGTAATTATAAATGAGATATTTAGGAAATAAAGAGTCTATTTTGACAGAAATTAAAGATTTACTTGAATCACAAGGATTGTTAAATAAAAAATATGTTTTTTTTGATGCTTTCTGTGGTTCAGGTTCTGTTTCAGATTATTTTAAATCGAATTACGATATTATTATAAATGACAATTTAACTTGGTCTGTTATATATACTAAGGGTCGTATTTGCGCTTCTTTGTGTACATTTGAAAAACTAGGATTTGATCCATTTGAATTTTTAAATTCAAGCAATACTATAATCAAAGGTTTTTTTTATAACAACTATGCACCAACAAATACTCCAAGAATGTACTTTACACCTGAAAATGCTGGAAGAATTGATTATTTTAGAAAGCAAATAGAAGATTGGAAAAATAAAAATTTACTTTCTGAAGAAGAATATTTTTATTTGCTTGCCTCACTAATTGAGTCTGTTTCTGATGTTTCAAATACAGCCGGTGTATATGGTGCTTTTCTAAAAAAATGGGATTCAAGAGCAACAAAAAAGATTAAATTTAATAAAGTTGATTCTTGTTCATATGAATGTAAGTCTTTAAAAGTTTATAATTCTAAGATTGAGGATATCATTGAAGATATTAATTGTGATATTCTTTATCTTGATCCTCCTTACACACAAAATCAATACGGTACACAATATCATTTATTAGAAACTTTGATACTTGATGATAATCCTTCAATTAGCAAAATAACAGGATCTAGAAGTACTTCTCCTATGCGTTCTGATTGGTCTAAAGAATATAAGGCTAATATTTTGTTTGATCGTATTATTGCAAAAACAAAAGCAAAATATATTATTTTAAGTTATAATAACGATGGTCTTATGACCAAGGAATTTATTGAAGCTGTTATGAAACGTTATGGTAAGCCAGAGACATTTGTATGTAAAAAAATAATATATAAAAAATATCAAAATTGGAAATCTCAAAACAAAAACAAACATTATGAATATCTTTTTTTTGTTGAAAAGAAAGATATTCATGATGTCATTTTTGAGTGCCCACTAAATTATATTGGGAGTAAAGCAAAAATTGTATCAGAGATTTTAAAATATCAACCCCAAAACTATGATATTTTGATAGATGCTTTTGGAGGAGGTTTTAATGTTGGAGTTAACGTAAAAAATCATAAAGTAATCTACAATGATTTAAATTATATTGTTACAAATTTAATTAAATCATTTAGAGAATATGATACATATAATTATCTACTTTATATAAAACGTATTATAAAAAAATTTAAACTGGAAAAAGCAAATAGGACAGCCTATTTAGAAGCTAGGAATTATTATAATTCTTTACCAATAGAAAAAAGGGATCCAAGACTATTGTTTACTATTATCTTATATGGATTTCAACAACAAATACGATTTAATAGTAGACATGACTTTAATAATCCGGTAGGAATGCGTTGGTTTAATGATAAAATATTAGAAAAAATGATTAGTTATTCAAGAAGAATAAAAGAAGGCGATTATGAATTTTGTAATAAAAATTATAAGGAATTAAGATACCTGATGTCTTCCTCAACTTTTGTATATTTTGATCCTCCATACAATTTGACAACAGGCACCTATAATGATGGCAAAAGAGGTTTTGATGGATGGAATGAAAATCTTGAATCAGAATTGTTTGAATTTCTTGACGAATTAAATCAATCTGGAGTGCCGTTTATGTTGTCATATGTAACTGAACATAAAGGTAAAACAAATCAGAAAGTTTTATCTTGGATAGATAAACAGGGTTATAATATTATTAAGCTTGGTGATGTAATTGGAATTTCTGGAAAACGGAGAAAGGAAGTTTTGATTTGTAATTATGGAATATAAAAATAAACCTCACTTTATAATTAAAGAGAATTTGCAAAAATCAAAAATAACAGGTATTTATTTTAGTGATATTGTTACTCCAGACATTTTGAAAGATATATGTTACCGTATTACAGGTGAAATATCATTTACATATCAATATGTTGATAATGAATATAGCGATATGTTTTTAGAAAAGTCTTATAACAAAGGACGTATGGCTATTTTACAATACAATGATATTGTTAGCTATATTACATTTTCTGAAGTTGATATTGTTGGTAGAAATTCTAGTGTACAAAGTGTACCTACAGCTTTCAATTTATATTTTAAAAATCCTTATCCTAAAAAACAATTGTATTATTACTTTTTAAATGTATCAGGTAGTGTAGAAACAGATTATCAAATATTAATTTATCGTTTAATGAGTACAATTGGATTTAGATTTTTAAATGCTAATGAAAGATTATTAAGAAGAATTTTCCCTTTTAATTCTGTTGACGATATTATTTTTAACAGAAAAATTAATTCTGAACGTAACCGCAGTAATAATTCTACCTTTATTACTAAAAACACTATGGGTGAGATTGAAATTTATGGCAAAACATATGGTGCAAATAAGTATGAAACAAGTTTAATTTGTTATACATTATCAAAATTATGGCAACCTGGCCAGCGAATTAAGTTATATGAAGTATTAGAAGGAGATTTAAAAGAATTACCGAAATCAAGTTTAGATGTAATAAGAAGAATGGGTAAAATTAATGTAATTCCAACTGACATGACACTTGAGAAAAGAATTTATGAAGGGAAAGAAGCTAGTTTACGTTCTCCTCGCTATACATATAATTTATTGAATAAACTTGGTAATAAA
>UMKJ01012442.1_pt1 | contig 11407 bp, 9 predicted proteins | sample 1966301 | NCBI WGS metagenome assembly UMKJ01 (sample SAMEA4836173, study PRJEB28245) | human gut metagenome | biome: gut microbiome; material: fecal sample | place: Denmark | collected 2008
CCAACCTGGATATCCGGGAATACATACATGATATGCCCGATTGTTTGGCGGCTGCCGATTTGGTCATAGCCAGGGCCGGTGCCATAACGCTGGCAGAGCTGACCGCAGTGGGGCGGGCCTCAGTGCTCATCCCTTCTCCCAATGTGGCGGAAAACCACCAGTACCACAATGCCATGGTGTTGGCCAATCATAAGGCTGCCGTGGTCATTGAGGAAAAAGATCTGACCGGTGAAAAGCTGGTGGCGGCTGTAAAGGAAATGACCGCCGACCCCGAAAAGCTGCGGGAGATCGGTCTGGCGGCCAAGGCACTGGGTGTCCCCAATGCATGCGGCCATATCACCGATGAACTGTTGGATCTTTATAAAACTCACAGAAAATAAGCTGTAAGGCCTGTTTTTTCACCCAATATTCCGTATAGGCATAGAATACCCCCGAAAGCCCAAGGGCAAATACAGGGGGGAGCGATGCCGTTTATGCGCGGATTGCGGATCACAGGAGGAAACAGACTAAGCGGGACCATAGCGGCGCACGGCGCCAAAAACGCGGTGCTGCCCATTCTGGCGGCTACCGTGCTGTGCAGTCGTTCAGAGATTAAAAACTGCCCTAACCTCAGCGATGTGGCGGTGAGCTGTCACATCCTGCGGCACCTGGGCTTTGCGGTAGAACGGGCGAGGGATACCCTAATCATTACCCGGGAGGATACCGGCTGCCGGGATGTTCCGTCGGAATGGATGCGGGCCATGAGGTCCTCTATTCTGTTCCTAGGCGGGATGCTGGCCCGCTGTGGGAGCGTGACCCTGTGCCCGCCCGGCGGGTGTGCCCTGGGCGGCCGTCCTATTGATTTGCATCTTTCCGCCCTGCGCCAAATGGGCGCGGTCATCAGCGAGGAGGGTGATACCCTGCGCTGTGCCGCTCCCGGCGGTCTGCATGGTGCCGCGGTGCAGCTGCCCTACCCCAGCGTGGGCGCTACCGAAAACCTGCTCATCGCGGCGGCGGGAACGCCTGCCGAAACCAAAATCACCGGTGCCGCCGCCGAACCGGAGATCTCCGATCTGCTGGCCTATCTGCGGGGCTGCGGCGCCCTAATAGAATCCCAGCCCGATGGCGCCATCCTGGTGCAGGGCAGGGAAGCGCTAACCGGCTGCTGCTATGCCATCCTCCCGGACCGTATCGAGGCGGCGCCCTACCTTGCTGCCGCGGCCATTACCGGCGGAGAGATCACAGTGTACGCCAGCCCGGAACACTTGGCGGCGCCCCTGGCGGCGCTGCGGCGTATGGGGTGCCGTATCACCACCGGGGAGCAGAGCATCACCCTTACCGCTCCAGAACATTTACAGGGGGCCGGCAGCATCGTTACGCTGCCGTATCCCGGCTTTCCCACCGATCTGCAAGCCATCTTTATGGCGCTGGCCGCCGCGGCAGAGGGCTACACCGCCTTTACCGAAACGGTCTTTCCCCGGCGCTGGGCCCATGTGGAGGAACTGCGCCGCTTGGGTGCGGATATCACGGTGGTCGGCAGTCATGCAGTCATCCGGGGGGCGCCCCTTATCGGGTCAGCCCTCACCTGCACCGATCTGCGCGCCGGAGCCGCTGTGGTACTAGCAGCATTAGCGGCAAAGGGAGAAAGCAGCGTTACAGCTATCTCCCACATCGAACGCGGCTATGCCGATTTTGTTCCAACCCTGCGCCATCTGGGCGCGGATATTTACCTGACGGAAGTCTAAACCAAAGGAAGGAGAACCAAAGCCCATGACTGCCAAGCCCACCCGTAAACAGCAGACCCGTCGCCGCCGCCGTGCGGTGTTTATCCTGCTGCTTGCGGCGGTGCTGTGCGGCGTGGGCTTTTACTGTGTCAGTGTATTTTGCAGGGCCACCCATATAGAAGTGACCGGCAGTACCCGCTACGCCGCCGAGGATATCATAGAAGCCGCCGACATAGGGGAGGAGCAGAATATCTTCACCATTTCCCAAAAGGCCCTGAATGAGCGAATTACCGCCCTGTGCCCCTACATTGAGTGTGTAACGCTGCACCGCCGCCTGCCTGATACCCTGGAACTGGAGCTGCACGAGTTCAATACCATTTACGCCTGTATCGGCAGCATGGGGCGGGTCACCACCCTTTCCGCCAATGGCAAGGTGCTGGAGCAGTGTGCCTCTCTGCCGGAGTATACCTGTCTGCTGCTTGGTGCCGATTTTTCCGGCTATACCGCCGGGGAAAAGCTGCCGGAGGAATGGCAGAAGACCCTGGCCGGTGTGGATAAGGTGCGCGCGGCCCTGGAGGACGCCGGGATGCTCCCTGAGATCGGGTATATTGAGATCGGGGAGGAGCAGAGCTACAAGGCTGTCTATCAGGACCGCATCCAGCTGCGCCTGGGCAGCGAATACGATTTGGCCACCAAGCTGCTCACCGCCCAAAAGATCATCCAGGATGAGCTTCCCGCCGATTTTATCGGGTACCTTGATGTTTCGGTCAGCGGTCGGGCCTACACCCGGCAGCTGCCTCTTACCCAGGTGGCGGATGCACAATATCTGGCCATTTTGGGTGGAAAACAGTAGCAGATATACGCCTTTTGGGTTGCATTTTCATGATGTTTCTGTTATGATAGATTAGGAGAAAACTCTAAACAGGAGGCAATAGTGCTGATGATGAATATAGAGCTGGATAACGATTACGAAAAAATGGCTGCGATCAAGGTATTGGGCGTCGGCGGCGGCGGCGGAAATGCCGTCAACCGTATGATCCAATCCGGCATGAGCAGCGTGGAATTTATCTCTGTTAATACCGATAATCAGTCCCTGCGTTTTTCCAATGCCTCTTACAAGCTGCACATCGGTGATAAGCTGACCCGCGGGCAGGGTGCCGGCGGCGACCCCATGAAGGGCGAAAAGGCAGCGGAGGAAAGCGAAGATGAGATCACCTCGGTGCTGCGCGGTGCCGATATGGTATATATCACGGCCGGTATGGGCGGCGGCACCGGCACCGGTGCGGCTCCCGTTATTGCCCGCATCGCCCACGATATGGGTATCCTCACCGTCGGTGTGGTTACCAAGCCCTTCTCCTTTGAGGGCAAGCGCCGCATGGATCAGGCCACGGCCGGCATCGAGCGGCTGAAGGAGCATGTGGATGCTCTGCTCGTTATCCCCAATGAGCGCCTTCGCAGTATCTCGCAGGAAAAGATCACTCTGGCCAATGCCTTTGCCAAGGCGGATGAAGTGCTGCTGCAGGCGGTACAGAGCATCTCCGACCTCATCAATATTCCCGGTATCATCAATCTAGACTTCGCCGATGTCACCTCCATCATGAAGGACGCCGGCTATGCCCACATGGGCCTGGGCGCCGCCAGCGGCCCCAATAAGGCCGAGGAAGCCGCCCGCATGGCCATCGCCTCTCCGCTGCTGGAAACCTCCATCAACGGTGCCCGCGGCGTTATCGTCAACTTCCTCGTTCCGCCCGATGTCGATCTGGAGGACATCACCAATGCTTCCCAGATGATCCACGATGCCGCCCACCCGGATGTCAACCTCATTTGGGGTGTCGCCTTTGATGAAAAGCTGGAGGATGAGATCAAGATCGTCGTCATTGCTACCAACTTTGACCATGAATCCGGCTTCCGCATCCCCACTCCCCCGGTGGATACCGAGGTCCCGGAGGACAAGATCACTGAAGTGGAGCCGCAGACCGAGCAGGAGCCCATCAATGATGACCTAGATATCAGTGCCCTCATTGATATGCTCAATCACGATCGGGACAAGCGCTCCTGAGCTTTTATAACTTTATCCCCCTGTCACTTTTGGCAGGGGGATTGATTTTACTGGGCAGTCGATTATAATAAAGCTAAAAAAAGAGGGGAGCGTGAACTCATGAATGTACTGTTGACCGGCGGGGCCGGTTATATCGGTAGCCACACCGCAGTAGAGCTGCTGAACCGGGGTTGTGATATTGTCATAGCGGATGATTATTCCAATAGCAGCCCCGTGGCAGTGGAACGCCTCCGGCAGATCACCGGCCGGGATTTTCCTGCCTACCATGTCGATGTAACCGACCGCGAAGCCGTCCGCCGCATCTTCCGTGAGAATAAAATCGACTGTGTTATTCACTTTGCCGGGAAAAAGGCGGTGGGGGAGTCTGTCGAAATTCCCCTTTCCTACTACCGTACCAATCTCGATGCCGCCCTGACGGTACTGGAGTGTATGAAGGAGGCCGGTGTCAGCCGGTTTATCTTCTCTTCCTCCGCTACCGTTTACGGCTCGCTCAATCCCATCCCTTACCGGGAGGATATGCCTCGTGGGGAGTGCTCCAGCCCCTACGGTACCACCAAGGCCATGATCGAAAAGATTCTGGAAGATGCCTGTCATGCCGATCCCACCCTTTCGGCGGTGCTGCTGCGGTATTTCAATCCCATCGGAGCGCACCCCTCCGGCCTCATCGGGGAGGACCCTCATGGCATCCCCAATAACCTGCTGCCTTACATCGCACAGGTCGCGGTGGGCCGGCGGGAACGCCTTATGGTGTTCGGCGATGATTACCCCACCCCCGATGGCACCTGCCGCCGGGATTATCTCCATGTGATGGACCTGGCTGCGGGGCACCACCGGGCGGCCTGCTACACCATGGAACACCCTGGTGTCACGGCGGTCAACTTGGGCACCGGTACCCCGTACAGTGTGCTGGAGGTCATCGAAGCGTTCCGGAAAGCCAGCGGCCGGGAGGTCCCCTATGTCATTGGTCCCCGCCGGGCGGGCGATCTGCCGGAATACTGGGCTGATGCCGCCAAAGCAAAGGAGCTTTTCGGCTGGCAGGCACAGTATACACTGCAGGATATGTGCCGGGATACCTGGGCCTGGCAAAGCAAAAACCCGCAGGGCTACCCCAAAGCCTAAGCTTGCCCCATCCGGGCGGCGGCGCTCCGCTCTCCGTCGGGGCGCCATCCCTTTGGGATAGGCAACCCTCCCTCGCTCCGCCCCGCCGCCCTGCCTTTATGCGTGCCGCAAAAAAGAGACCCTTCGCAGGGTCTCTTTTCGCGTTTTATTGATTATTCCACCGTCACGCTCTTGGCAAGGTTGCGGGGCTTATCCACATCGCAGCCGCGGGCATTGGCCGCTCCCAGCGCGATGAGCTGCAAGGTGACAACTAACAGCAGCGGCACATATTCGTCATCCACTGCCGGCAGCCGGATAATCTCATCATAGCATTCGGGGTCGACTTCCAGCCCTTCCAGCGTAATGAGCAGCACATGCGCCCCACGGGCTTTTACTTCCTTCACATTGCTTATCATCTTGCCCAGCGTCTTGCGCTGGGTCGCCAATGCTATCACCGGGGTGCCGTCGGTAATCAGGGAAATAGTCCCGTGCTTCAGCTCTCCGGCGGCGTAGGCCTCGCAGTGAATGTAGCTGATCTCCTTGAGCTTCAGGGAGCCCTCCATCGCCAGCGAGTAATCCAACCCCCGCCCGAGGTAGAAGAGATGCTCGGCATTTTTCAGTCCCTCGGCATACCGGAAAAATTCCGGTTCCATGGCCAATACATGCGGCAGGTAGCTGACAGCATTCAGCAGCTTCGGCAGCTGGCGGCGGCACCAGTCCATCGGGGCGCCCTTACCCGCCGCAATGCGGAAGCCCAGCAGATACATCATTGCCACCTGCACCGAATAGGCCTTGGTGCTGGCCACCGCAATTTCCGGCCCGGCGTAGGTGTACAAGCAGTAGTCGGCCTCCCGCGCAATGGAGGAGCCTACCACATTCACGATACCTATAACGGGGATATGGTTTTCCTTAAAGAGCCGCAGCGCCGCCAGGGTATCTGCGGTTTCGCCGCTTTGGCTCACCACCACCGCCGCGCACCCTGGGGTAAAGATGGGATCGCGGTAGCGCAGCTCGCTGGCTACCTCCACCTCTACCGGCAGCCGCGCCAGCTTTTCTATGATCGCCTTACCTACCATACCGCTGTACATGGCGGTACCGCAGGCGGAAATATACAGCTTGGTCACATCCCGAAAGAAGCCATCCGGCAGGCCATCACCCTCAAAAGTCACAAACCCATCCTTGGTACGCCCATCAATGGTATCGGCCAGGGCGCGGGGCTGTTCATGGATCTCCTTCTGCATAAAGCAGGGATAGCCGCCCTTTTGTGCCTGCTCCACCGACCAGTTGGCAATCTTGGCTTCTTTTTCGATGGGGGTCCCGTCCGGGGCGTAAAAACGCAGCTCCCCGTAATGGGCCACCACCACTTCTTCCTCCTCCAGCAGGTAATACTGCCGGGTGTATTCTATAATGGCAGGTACATCGGAGGCCACATAGCTACCGGTCTCATCCTTGGCCGCAATCAGCGGGCTGCCCCGGCGGATGCCGTAAACGGTATCCGGTTCCCCTTCCAGCAGCATACAGAAGCCGTAAGCTCCCTCCATCTCCGCCGTAGCGGCATGGATGGCTGCCACAGGGCTCTCGTGCAGCTTCATATGGTGGTCCAGCAGTGCCGCCGCTATTTCGGTATCGGTTTGGGTCAGGAAGTGATATCCTTCACGCTCCAGCCGCTCCCGCAGCGCCCGGTAGTTTTCTATAATGCCGTTATGCACCAGCGTCACACGGCCTTGCCGGTGGGGGTGGGCATTCACATCATTGGGCACGCCATGGGTGGCCCAGCGGGTGTGCCCGATGCCGCAGTGGCTGGCAAGGCACTGGTCGCCGCAGGCGGCCCGCAGGTTGCTCAGCCGCCCTGCCGCCTTGATGACCTCTATTTTTCCCTCGTCCCACAGGGCAATACCGGCGCTATCATAGCCGCGGTATTCCAGGTTTTCCAGCCCATGCAGCAGCTTTTCCCGGGCGTATTCCGCCCCCGAATAACCAATGATTCCACACATAAATAATAAGGCTCCTTTCCCGCAGATATCCATGGCGCGGGAGAGAAACCTTCGCTAAAAGTGCTTTTACCCTATGGCACGGCGGGCCGGTACAGCAGCTGCGCCGGCAGGATAACGAAAACCAAAGGGGAGAATACAGGCTGTTTCTCTCCGCGGAGTCCCGCAGGGATGCCAAAAAACATTCCCCGCATGGGATATCTGTTTTGTTCGTTATCCATGGCCGGCTCTTTGTTGCACGGTCGCCCGTGTTTTTGCGCCGGCCTGCGCTGTGGCAGCAGCGGGAGGGCATCCGCCGAATTTTCGATACTCCCTCCACCTCGTCATCCGCCCGCGGTACACAAACCGGGCGGTACTGGCGCTTTGACCATGTGATATTATAGCAAAATTCCGGTGTCTTGTAAAGAAAAAAGAGGAAAGAGCCTGCCGGTCCTTTCCTCCCATATTATGCAGCCTTATGCCGGAATATGCGGAGTCGCGGCTTGTTCGGCCTCCAGCTGGGCCAGGTGGGTCTGGTATCGGTCCAGGATCGCCTCTTCCAGGGTATGCCGCGCCTCCGGCGTGATGGGGTGGGCAATATCACGGAATGTCCCATTCTCATCCTTGCGGCTGGGCATCGCCACAAAGAGCCGCTCCGGCCCCTCAATGACCTTGATATCGTGTACAGCCAGGTCGCCGTCTATGGTGACCGAAACCAACGCCTTCAGCCGTGCGTCCTCGTAAATTTTGCGGATCCGAATATCGGTGATATTCATGCCTGTTTCTCCTTTCAGATGCCTTTTATTGTTGTTGGGCGCAGGCAGCGAACGGAATGATCGGCGAGGGCTGTGTCAGGGCCTCGACAGGCGCCAGCCCGTCTTCACCGGGCGCCAGCCTGCCTTCGCCCCCTCCTTGCCCTCATCCGATCCTGCCGCCCGCCGCCTGCGCCTGCGGGCTTCGCTTGCCATTAGCCTTGTCCGCCGCCTGGCAAATTATGCACTTCCCGCCGCTTTTTGTATTAAAATGCCCGTCGCTATTGTCAAAAGCCCTACTAATGGGGTATAATATACCATGTATGAAATTCTTAAAGGTGGCGGTCACAGTATGGTAAAACCGATTGAAACAATCCCGGAAGGGGTCAAACATATCCATTGCATTGGCATCGGCGGCAGCGGCATGTTCCCGCTGGTGCAAATCCTGCACGGCCGGGGCTACACCATTACCGGCAGCGATAATAACGAAAGCGACATTGTCAATTTGGAGCGTCAGATGGGCATTGAGGTGATGATGGGCCAGCGGGCGGAAAATATCCGGGGCGCCGATCTCATTCTCTATTCCGCCGCCATTATGGATACCAACCCCGAACTGATTGCCGCGCGGGAAAGCGGCCTGCCCCTGTGGGAGCGTGCCAAAATGCTGGGGGCCGTCTCCAGCTGGTACAGCGAGGCGCTGGGCGTTTGCGGCACCCACGGCAAAACCACCACCACCGCCATGATCGTGCAGATCCTCTATATGGCGGGACTGGATCCCTCCGCCGTCATCGGCGGCAAGCTGCGGACCATAGGCGGGTACGGGCGCAGCGGGGCAACGCAGCGCTTTGTGTACGAGGCCTGCGAGTTCAAGGATACCTTCCTTTCCACCCACCCGGATATCGCCCTCGTCCTCAATATCGATAATGACCACATGGAATACTTCCACACCGTGGAAAACGCCATGAAGAGCTATACCAGGTTCGCCCAAAAGGCCCATACCGTCCTGTATAACGGCAGCGATGAAAAAACCTGCCGTGCCATGGAGGAAGCGGCAGGGGAGGGAAGAACCTTCCTCACCTTTGGCTGGGAGGACACCAACGACTATTACCCCGCCAATCTCCGCCACCTGGGTGGTCTGGACCGCCGCTTTACCCTCATGTTCCGCGGCAAGCCCCTCACCGAGATCCACCTGCAAATCCCCGGCGACCACAATATCCTCAATGCCATTGCCGCCGCCGCGGGCGCCATGCAGCTGGGCGCCACCCCGGAGCAGGCTGCCGCCGGGCTTTCGGCCTTTACCGGGGCCGGCCGCCGCTTTGAGGTGCTGGGCAAAACGCATAAAGGTGCTACTGTCGCCGATGACTATGCCCACCACCCCGCCGAGCTGCGCGCCACCCTCACCGCCGCCAAGGAGCTGGACTTTAAGCGTGTATGGGCCGTGTTCCAGCCCTTCACCTTTAGCCGCACCTATATGCTGCTGGAGGACTTTGTCTCCGCCTTGTCCATCGCCGACCGCGTGGTGCTTTCGCCCATCATGGGCAGCCGGGAGGTCAATACCTACCACATCACCTCGGAGGATCTGGGCGAAAAGATCCCCGGCTGTGTCTGCCTGCCCTCCTTCCAGGCCATGGCGGATTATGTCGATCGGTATTCCGAGTCCGGTGATCTGATCCTTACCCTTGGCTGCGGCGATGTTTATAAATGTGCCCGCATGATCCTGCACCACGAATAACTTTTCCAGAGGCTCTCCCTTCGGTGGGGAGCCTCATTCTTTTTCGTTGTGCATTTACTACAAAATATCACGCAAAACTTCGTCAATATATTAGCGTGTCCCCAAAATGTGACCAATTTGTAAAAAAACACTTGCATTGTTCCGCTAACGGTGCTATAAATGTGACAACAGAATAAAGCCAATTTGGTAGAGGTTGCGGGTTTCATCAGTAACCATCCCCATACGGTCCGGGAGACCGGGGAGGGAGAAAGGGAAAGCCGCCGAAGCGAAAGCGCTCCCCCGAGAGCATTTACGCTGGGACGCAGCAGAATATGCTGCGGACTGTCACAGAAACTGTGGAGAGCTATCAGCGGGTTCCTGCGTTATTGCTATTTGTTTTTATTACGCCGGCCATGAGATTTGTTTTCCGCATTTCTCATGGCTTTTTTCGTCCCATTTTTCAGGAGGTAAATCTTATGTTTGGTACATTCTGGGCACTCGTTCCCCCCATCATCGCTATCGGTCTGGCCCTCATCACCAAGGAAGTGTACAGCTCCCTGTTCATCGGCGCCGTTGCCGGTGCCCTGTTCTATGCCGGCTTCCATGTGGAGGCGCTCGACTCTCTGCTCAATGACGGCGTAGTGGCCGCCATCCGTGATAACGCCGGTATCTTTATGTTCCTGGTGCTGCTGGGCATCCTTGTTGCCCTGCTCAATAAGGCCGGCGGCTCCGCGGCCTTCGGCGCTTGGGCCAAGACCCACATCAAGACCCGCGGCGGCGCCATGTTCGCTACCTTCCTGCTGGGTGTGCTCATCTTCGTGGATGACTACTTCAACTGCCTCACCGTCGGCAGCGTCATGCGCCCGGTAACGGATAGCCATCATGTTTCCCGCGCCAAGCTCGCCTATCTCATCGATGCTACTGCCGCCCCCATCTGCATGATCGCCCCCATTTCCTCTTGGGCAGCTGCCGTCTCCGGCGTTGTGGAGGATTACAGCGGTTTCGATCTGTTCATTCGTGCAATTCCATTTAATTTCTATTCGCTGCTCACTATCGTTATGGTGCTGTTCCTCTGCAAGACCGGCATGGACTACGGCCCCATGCGCCGGCATGAGCTTAACGCCATCCGCAATAATGACCTGTTCACCGAGGGCGAGCAGCCCGAAGCGGTGGAGGAGGTCTCCAACCCCCGTGCCCGCGTCATCGATCTGCTGCTGCCGATCATTGTGCTGGTGGTGCTGTGCGTCAGCGGTTTGGTCTACTCCGGCTACCTCAATGGCGCCAATAATTTCATCGAAGCCTTTGCCAACTGCGATGCTTTCTTCGGCCTGCCCTGGGGCGCTATTGTGGCACTGGTCTTTACCGTCATCTATTTCGTTCTCCGCCGGGTCATCTCCTTTAAGGATGCCATGAGCTGCATTCCCCAGGGCTTCTGCGCCATGGTTCCCGCCATCCTCATCCTCACCCTGGCCACCTCCCTCAAGAATATGACCACTCTGCTGGGCGCCAAGGAGTTTGTCGCCGGCATGATGCACAGCGCTTCCAGCAGCCTTTACAGCCTGCTGCCCGCTGTTATCTATCTGGTTGCCTGCGGACTGGCGTTTGCTACCGGCACCTCCTGGGGCACCTTCGGCATCCTCATCCCCATTGTCACCGAGGTCTTTAAGGCTGACTTCACCCTGATGATCGTTGGTGTTTCCGCCTGTCTCGCCGGTGCGGTATTCGGTGACCATGTTTCTCCCATCAGCGATACCACTATCATGGCCTCTGCAGGTGCCCAATGCAACCATCTGAACCATGTATCCACCCAGTTCCCGTACGCAGCCACTGTGGCTATCGTTGCTTTCTTTACTTACATCATCGCAGGCTTCATTCCCAATGCCGTCATCGTCCTGCCCATCGGCATTGTCCTGATGCTTGTTACCCTGTTCGTTATCCGCGGCATCACCAACCGCCGCGGCACGGAGGGCTGATCGCCCCGCTTTGCTTTTCTGCCAGCCTCTCCGCAAAAGGAGGGGCTGGTTTCTGCTTCCCCGCAAATCCCTGCATACCGCGCATCGGCCCGCAGGGCGCCCCGGCTTCGCCGGGGCTGGCCGGGGCTCCGCTCCGGCCTA
>UMKJ01046628.1_pt1 | contig 11322 bp, 8 predicted proteins | sample 1966301 | NCBI WGS metagenome assembly UMKJ01 (sample SAMEA4836173, study PRJEB28245) | human gut metagenome | biome: gut microbiome; material: fecal sample | place: Denmark | collected 2008
GGCTGTTCCTTTTCGTCGGAGATCCTCTCCGACCATTCCGCGCCCGCCGACCCGCTCACCGGGCAGGCGCTGCAATACCCCGGCGAGCGCGCCGCTGCCGTGGTCATCGACAACGCCCCGGCCAGCACCGTGCAGTGGGGCATCGGCAGCGCATCGGTGGTGCTGGAGGCCCAGACCGAGGCCGACGCTCCCACCAGCCTGTGCCTGGCGTACCCTGCAGTGAGCGCCATGCCCACGGTGGGTCCGGTGACCCTGGGACAGGACCTGTACTGGCGGCTGCTCAGCGGCCAGCAGGTGCTGCCGGTGCAGCGGGGCGCAGGCCAGTTCGCCCGCAACTATCTGGATTACTACAATCTCCGCGCCGTGGACGCGCTGGAGGTGGGGCGCAACGCCTTCACCTGCGACGCCGACTGGAGCAGCGCCCCGCTGTGGCGCACCAGCGGCAAGGCGGTGCTGGGCGTGCTGGACAGCCTGAACCTCTCCAGCCAGCTGGATGAGCTGGCGGCGTCGGCCTCGTCGGCGGTGACGTCCGACAGCACCGGGGCGGACACCGTTCTGCCCACCCTTCCGGCGCTGCTGCCCCAAAAGGCAGAGCCCCACCTGCCGGAGCCGGACGCCGAGGACGCCGCCGCCGTGCAGGTGCACTTCGGCACCCAGAGCACCACGGCCTTTGCCTACAGCGCCGAAAGCGGCACCTACGGCATGCTGCACGCCGACGGCACCGCCCAGCTGGACGCCAACACCGGCACCCAGGCCCAGTTCGACAACCTGCTCATCCTGTTCAGCTCGTCCACCCTGCGGGACGATGGCCGCACGCTGGATTACGACCTGACCCTTGGCGGCGGCGTGTGGCTCAACGGCGGCCGCCTGTGGCACATCACCTGGACCCAGGGCACCGACTCCACCTTTTTGTTCTACGACTCCGACGGCCGGCAGCTGAGCCTTTGCACCGGCCGCAGCTATCTGGCGCTGGTATCCAGCGTCACCGGCGAAGAACTGGCTGTGCAGAGCTCGGCCGGGGAAGAACTGCTGGCACACACCGCCGCATAACAACGCAAAAAGCCATCTGCGACTTCAACCGTCACAGATGGCTTTTCTTATGTTTTGCGTTCTTTCCGCCCGGGTGTAGGGAACACATTCATGCGTTCCGCTCCCGTCCCGGCAAATGCCGTCTACCTGCGGAGCAGATGAACCCGCTCCCTGCAGAAAACCGGCTGCCTGAGAGGGTTCTTTTACAGGTCCACCACGCTGCCCACCTCGGCGGGGCAGGAGGGCACAGCGCCCAGGGCCACCTCGTCGGTGCCGCGGTGCACCGTGAAGGTCTCGCTGCGGCCTGCGGCAAAGTCCGGGTGCCAGGTCAGCTCCAGCGTCTGCCAGTTTTCCGGCACGGCGCAGAAGCAGTGCACCAGCGCGCCCCTGCCTGCGGCAAGGTTCAGGGTGAACACCGAAGCGTCTGCCGCGTTCTCGCCGTAGAGCGGGGCGGCAAAGCTGCCGCAGCGCACGGCGGTGCCGTCGCACACGGCGGAAAAGCCGGTGCCCATGCTGTACAGGTCCGCCAGGGTGCGCACCTCACGGCTCTGCAGATAGCTGGCGTCCACGGGCAGGGAGGAAGCCGAGAGGTTCTCCACCGAGAGGTACACCAGCACATTGCCCATTTCCGGCGCAGAGGCATAGCCCAGCAGCTCCACAGCGGCCTTGCCGTCCAGCAGGGCAGGCTCGCCCGCAAGACGCGGCTGCTGCGCCGCAGCGGAAACACCGGTGAGCAGGGCAGCGGCAAGGCTGACCGCACCGGAACCGGCACATTTCAGGAATGACCGGCGGGAAATGGACTGGGACATGGGGCTTCCTCCTCAAAAATCGTTCCTTTATACAATAAAGGATTGCGCGGGTTCTGTCAAGGGATGGGCCGGGATTGTAACCGAATCCTTACTCAAAGGCCTCGTTTTCCTCGGTCTCGGCCTGGCCGCGCAGGGTATCGGCGTAGCCGAAGGGCACGATGTCGATGGCCTCCACCAGGCGGTCACGCATCCACAACTGCACATCGGTCTGCACGGTGTAGCCGCAGCCGGGGTCGGCCATCCACTGCTCGGGGCGGCGGGTGGGCACGGCACGCTGGCTGAGCATGCTCATGATGACGCCGCCGTGGGTCACGCAGGCGGCCTCGGTCACATCCATGCGGATCATATACTCGAACAGCTTCATCAGGCTTTCGGCGCAGCGGGCGTGGAACTGGTCGGTGGGCTCGGCCCCCTCGGGCACATAGCCGGAGCCGGGGGTGATCCACTTTTTGAAGTCCTCATCGTGCACCAGTTCCTTCACGGGCTTGTTCTCAAACTTGCCGAAGCCCGCCTCCCGCAGGTCGTGGACGGTGAAGGTGTGCTTTGCGTCCGGGAACAGGATGTTCGCCGTTTCCACCGCGCGCAGCAGGGGAGAGGAGAACACGGTGTCCACCTGCGGGTACTCGAACCGCTCCTTCAGCTCGGCCAGCTGGGCACGGCCCTCGTCGCACAGCGGGATGTCGGTGCCGCTGCCGATGTAAAGGCCCTGCAGGTTGCCGGCGGTCATGCCGTGGCGGATGAGATGAAGCTTAAAGGTTTTCATGAAAACACCTCGTATCGTTTGGGGATAAGCCCGCCCGGCAAACTGCGGACAGGCGCTGAATTTTTATTATAGCACAAAAAGAAGGTTTTGAAAACCGGGGTCAGTCGTAGTAGTTGATCTGAACGGTGCTGGGGAAGGCATTCGACGCCACATTACAGTTCTTGCTGATGGTGACGGATTTTAAAGAAGTGCATTCCAAAAATGCTTCTCCCTCAATTTTCTTCACACTTCTGGGGATCGTGATGTTATTCAGTTTTTCACAGCGCCAGAATGCTCTGTGCCAGATTTCTTCCACGCCTTCCTCAAGCGTGACCGTTGTCAGATTGTCATTATAAGCAGCCAAATAACTGTCAACCACTTTTACCCCGTGCGGGACCGTGAGTTCCTTGATTGCCGTAAAGCTCACCGCGCTGGATTCCAATTTTGAAAGTCCAGACGGGAGCTCAAGCGAGGTCAATGCCCAACAGGAATAAAATGCATCATAGCCTATACTGGTAACGCTGTTCGGGATGTTGATTTTCTCCAAATCTCTACAAGCGGTAAAAGTTCCGTCTCCTATACTTGTGATTCCTTCTGCAAGCTCTGCCGAGACCAGTGATTCACAATCTGAAAATGCATCATTTCCAATCGAGGTGATTCCGTCTTCAACGACCAGCTTTTTGACGCTTGCACTATGTGAATCATGCCAAGGCGCACCCGTGGTAACAATTTTTGTTGTTTCGTTATAGTTCCAGTTGTAATCCTGCATCGCGCCGGTGCCCTTGATGTACAGGGTCCCGTCCTTGTACAGCTCCCAGGTCGCATTTTTTCCGCAGGAGCCGGAGTCGATCAGGTCTGCCGCATTCTGGGATGTGCTGGCTGTTGTCGAACTAGATGTTTTACTGGATGCCGCCGTGCTGGCTGCTTTACTGGATGCGGTGCTGGACACCGAACTGCTGGAAACGCTTACGCTGCTGGCCGCCACCGGGATCTGGCTGTTTCCCCGTCCGGCCAGGGCAAAACCGCCCACAGCCACCACGGCGGCCACGGCCACGCCGCCGATCGCCAGCGGCAGCTTGCTGCCCTTCTTCTGGGGTGCCGCAGGGGCTGCAGGGGTCTCCTGCTGCTGGGCTGCCTGCGCCGCAGCGGCCTGTTCGGCTTCCGCCTTGCGGGCGGCTTCCTCGGCGGCGGCCTGCTCGGCCGCGCGCTTCTCGGCGCGGATGCGGGCCAGCTCCGCTTCCTTTTCTTCAGCGGCCTTGCGGCGGGCAGCTTCCTCCGCTTCCCGCTTAGCCTGCTGTTCCTGACGGCGCTTCTCGGCCTGGGCTTCAAACAGGAAGGTGGTCTTGTCGCTCTCCTGCACGTTCTGCACCGGCTGCACCGGCGCGGCCACGCGCTCGGTGCGGTCCTCCGCCGGGGTCTGCACCGGCACTGCGCCGGGCATCAGCCGCACGGTGCTGTCGTCGGCCGGGGCGGCGGGCTGGGCCGTTTCCACCCGCACGGTCTGGTCCGCTGCGGGCTCCTGCGGCACGACAGGTGCTGCCGGTTCTGCCGCCGGGGCAGGCTGCGGCATCGGTTTCAGGGTGAGGTCCAGCGCGTCGGCTTCCTCTTTGCTCAGGCCGGAAAGCTCCCGCAGGGAGAACTGCTGTTCCAGCGGGGCGTCATCCCTTGCGTTTTTCAGGCATTCCGGCAGGTCTTTCTCCGCTTTGGCGGGTTTCTCGCTGTCGGCGTGCGCCTTTCCCCACACTGGGCGCTCCGTCTCTCCGTTGGGGTCATTTTCCTCCGGGGCGGCCGCGCCGCTGGTGCTGGGCACGGGCACGGTGTCGCCCTCCGGGTAGATCATCTTCGCCTCGCCCTCGGTGTAGAGGATGGCTTCCAGCGCCTGCCGCATCACGGTGGGGCTGTCGTAGCGCTGGGCCGGGTCCGGTGCGCAGGCTTTGAGCACGATCTCGGCCAGACGGCCTTCGGCGTTGGCCGGGGGCGGCAGGGCCGCGCCGGAAAGCCGCTGGGCCTGGGCCCGTTCCCGGCTGGACGGGGTGATGGGCTGGGGGTAGGGCGGGTAAAGCGGCATCCGGTTGTTGTTCAGCAGCTGGTACATCACAAGGCCCAGCGAGTAAATGTCCACATTGCTGGTGTACTTTTCACCCCGGAAGACCTCCGGGGCCATATAGTTCACGGTGCCCGCACGGGTGGAAGCGCCGGTGGATGCGCTGGCGATGCGCGCCACGCCGAAATCGCCCAGCTTGAAATCTTCCGTCTCGGAGATAAAGATGTTGGCGGGCTTGATGTCGCGGTGGATGATGTTGTACCGCTGGCAAATTTCCAGCGCCTTGCACAGGTCCATGCCCAGCTGGATGACCTCGCGGCGGGTGAAGGTGTGGTTCTGCTTCAGGTAGCTGGTGATGGGGGTGAGCAGCTCCATGCGGATGAGGATGTCCCAGCCCACGCCGTCTTCGTGGGGGAACATCTTGTGGTCCTCGTAGCTCACGATGTTGCTGTGGCCCTTGAGCTTGCTCATGAGGGCGATCTCCCGGTTGAGCTCCTTGACGTAATCCCGGAAGTAGGTGGACGCACCGTTCATGTCCATGCCGTCGGCCAGGATCTCGTCCAGCTCCCCCTGGCTGGACGGGATGGTCACGGCCTTGAGCGCACCGGTGTACACGGTGTCGAACTCATCCCGGCGTTCGATCTCGAACACCCTGCCGTAGCTGCCCGCGCCGATGAAGCGCTTGATGCGCCACTCGCCGAAGAACGGCTCATACCGCTTGTAATACTCGTTTTCCATGCTGATCCCTCGTCTTATTTTTCTGCTTGCAGCGCTGTTTTTGGCCAGAATGCCCGGCAAACGGCTGCAGACCGTGCCAAAGCGCCGAATTTTTTGGTTTTTCCGCAAATCGCGCGCCACTAAATGTATGCGCTGATGCTTTCAGTTTAACATAGATATGGTATCCGGTGCAATGGTTTTGACAAAAATGACGAAATTTGATGAAAAATATCGTCATTTTTCTTGCTTTACAAGTCGTTTTCCGCTGTGTATAATCAACCTGTTGTAAACCAAAAATCAGGATGTCCCCCAACCATCCGACGCATTGAGGAGTCAGTATCATGGAATTCAACCGTATCATCAAGCTGCTGCGCAAAGAGCGCGGCATCACCCAGAAGCAGGCCGCCGAAGACCTGGGCGTCTCGCAGGCGCTGCTGTCCCACTATGAAAAAGGCATCCGCGAGTGCGGCCTGGACTTCGTGGTGCGGGTGGCCGATTATTATAATGTTTCCTGCGATTACCTGCTGGGCCGCAGTGCCGAGCGCAACGGCATGATGCTTTCGGCCGAAGATATCCCGAACCCGGATAAGATGAAGGATAACGTCTACCACGGCAGCGTGCTGCCCACCATGAACAAAAAGCTGATCTCCAACAGCCTAAACGTGCTGTACGCCAAGATCGGCCAGTGCCACAGCAAGGCCCTGACCACCGAGGTGAGCTCCTACCTGATGATGGCGGTGGCCAAGATGTTCCGCCACCTCTACTCGGCCGAGCCCCACAACGCCGCCAGCATGTTCAGCATCGACGCCTACCGCTGGCGCGGCTATTCCGACGCCGTGATGCGCATGTCTGAGGCCAATGTGGAAGCGCTGCTGGCCGGGCAGGACGTGAACGGCGGCGAGGGCGTGAAGGACCCCGCCTGCCTTGCCATGACCACCGAAAGCCTGACCCGGGAGTTCCCGCTGTACACCCCCAGCCTGTTGAATCTGGTCAAGACCAGCGAGACCCACGTCAAGGGCATCTCGCCGGAAGGGTGATATTCCTGTGAAAAACAGGTGATTTTTCGCCCAAAAGGCTTGCACTTTTGTGCCGGAAAGGGTATAAACAGAATAGTAGATTCTGGAAAGCTGGCTTTCCGCACGTTTTAAGGAGGATTTATTATGTCCAACTGCATTTCCCGCCGCGCTTTTCTGAAGGGCGCCGGTGCTTCTGTGGTGGCTCTGGGCGCATCCGGCATGCTGGCCGGCTGCAAGCAGAACGGCAGCTCCACCGTCGTTTCCGTCAAGGTCGGCGATAAGGTCAGCAACTGGAACGGTCTGGGTGTTCAGCTCTCCAGCCTGTTCGGCGTTGACACCGCTCCCCAGCAGGAGGGTTATGAATATCTGGCAGTTCTGGTCACCGTGGTGAACCGCACCAAGGATCAGACCTTCACCATCGGCGCACAGAATGTGGACGCCATCGACGCCGCCTACCCGGTGCCCCCGGCAAGCAACGTGGACGCAAACTTCCACGCACTGGCTGCCGACACCACCGACTTCGTGGCTTCCTGCGACGGCCAGACCGTCGAGTGCACCGCCACCATCTCGCTGTACAACCAGAACTCCCAGAGCTTCTCGGACTCCACCACCCTGCCCCCGCAGGGCAGCGGCTATGTCCAGATGCTGCTGATGGTGCCCAAGGGCTGGAAAGAGCTGGAAGTTACTTACATGCCCACCTTCGTGGCCGACAAGACCCTCACCTTTACCATGAAGGCCGCCGACGTCACCCGCGCCTGATGCCCCGCAAGCGGGACGAAATTTCGTCCAAAACCCGCGCAGCATCCTGTTTTTTGCAGAATTTATTTTTGCAAAAGGCATTGACATTCCCACCGGTTTCGCCTATTTTATAAGTAAACGCCGCAAGGCTTTTTGAATGTATCTGCCTTTAAAGGAGGAACGATCATGTCTTACACTTTCTCCCGTCGTGATTTTATGAAGTACACCGCCCTCACCGCCGTGGCCGTGGCAGGTGCCGGTATGTTCACCGGCTGTAGCGGCAACCCGAACCAGCCCACTGCCGTGTTTAACAACGCAGATGCCTCTGTGACCTTCGGCGGCACCTCTGGCGGCTTCCTGGGTATCGGCGCTTCCCATGACAAGCATACCCTGCTGGTAGATGGTACTTCTTACAAGGACGGCACGCTGAAGTGCGCTTTTGCACATACCCCCGTCACGGAAGGCACCAGCTGCACTGCAGAATATTACCGCGTGCGCATCGACACTGCAGAAGGCACGACTTATTGCGTCAACGGCGTCAATGGTGTGACGATTCTGGCTTCTAATCCCGCTTCTCCGATTCAAATCACCAAAGACGTTACCCTGCCTCTCAAGAATACGCTGACCATTACCGGTCTGAATCTTGACGGTGCAACCGCTGTGTATGTCCAGTACTTCCCCCGTCACAATGCCCTGCGCAATGATACCGACTCTTACTCCGATGTCTTTGCCACTTGGAACATCACCAGCCTTTTCAATCTGTAATTTTCCAAAAGCATGCAAGGCCCGCACCTGCAACAGGGTGCGGGCCTTTTTGTATCCCAGTTTTTGGCATCCTGCCGCAAACAGAGCAAAGTTTTTTAGTTGTTTTGTGCCTTGTGCACAGTGGTGTTTTCCGGTACAATAGGGTTATCAGATCGTACAGGTGCATCGCGGCAGAGCAGTCGCCGCGATGTTTTGTATTTTGAGGGAACCCCCGAAAACGCTGTAAAGGAGTGCTGTTTCGATGATCAACATGGTAAAGCTTCCCACCAAGAAAAGCAACTTGTTCCTGCGCGTGGCAAAGGGTCATTTTGCCACCAGCCACAGCCATATCAATTATTACATCGACGTCACCACCCAGAAAGCCCGCCTTTCCGAGGCAAAGGCCGTGGCAAAAGAGCTGGTGGCGGCTTACCAGCACAACACCATCGTGGACACCGTGCTCTGTCTGGACGGCACCCAGGTCATCGGCACCTGCCTGGCCAACGAGCTGACGAAGGATGGCTTTGCCAACATGAACGCCCACCAGACCATCTACGTCGTCACCCCGGAGTACACCACCGGCAGCCAGATCATCCTGCGCGACAACCTGGCCCCCATGGTGAAGGGCAAGCATGTGCTCATTCTGGCGGCTTCCATCACCACCGGCTACACCGTGCAGGCCGCTGTGCAGGCCGTGGATTACTACGGCGGCACCGTGGCGGGCCTTTCGGCCATTTTCGCCACCACCCACGAGTGCATGGGCTACCCGGTCACGTCCATCTTTGACCCCGCCAGCCTGCCGGACTACGCCAGCTTTGACAGCCGCGAGTGCCCCATGTGCAAGGCCGGCCAGCACATCGATGCGCTGGTGAACAGCTTCGGCTATTCGGCGCTGTAACGTAAAAAGGCTGTCAAGTGCTCACGGATGCGCCCTTGACAGCCCCTTGTGAAATGATTATACTATAAATAGAAAGGCGCTGGCCCGCAAACGGCTCGCTCCTTACTGAATCAGATCAAGAAAAATGACCGTTCAAGTTGGTAGCTGGAGGCGGTCATTTTTTCTTGCGTCTATCACTGTGAGAAACAGTCCATGTAATTTCGAACGTAACGTAGATCGCTCCGCCGAGAAGCGTGAGCAGCAATACGACCTGTTCAAACGTCATGGTGCATCCCCCCTTTCCGCCCTCAAGCGTCCGGGGGAGCGAGATTTCAAGAAAAATCTCTTTACCCGGCGCGCTCAGGTGCCGGTAAGGAGAAAAAAGCCGCCTGTGTTTGTGGCACAGCGCCCTGCCGCCAAAGCGGCAGTTTTATGATAGCATACTTTTCATCAAAACACAACAGGGCTTTGCAGTCGCTTTTATCGCTGCAAAGCCCTGTTTTTACTTCTTCTTTTTCGGGAACACAAACGGCTCGTGCAGGTACACCGCCACCAGATATGCCGTCATGAAGCACCAGATGATGGGCTCGCACAGGATGACCGCATTGTAGGCAAACTTCGGGATGAACACCAGCACGAAGATCACCTTGCCCACCAGTTCGATGACGCTGGAGAACAGCGGCAACACCTTCTGGCCCAGGCTCTGCAGGGCGTAGCGGGTGCACAGCAGCACGCCCAGCACCGCGTAGAAGGGTGCGTTCCAGCGCAGGTAGCGGGCACCGTTTTCCAGCACGATGGACTCCGACGAGCCGGAGATGAGCTTGACGAGCCACGGGGCCCCGAGCTGCATCAGCGCCACGGCGGCGATCATCACCACCACCGAGTACAGGTACATCTCCCGCATGCCCTTGCGCACACGGTCCGGCTGATTCGCGCCCCGGTTCTGAGAGACGAAGGTGGAGCCTGCGTTCGCCATGGAGATGAGCGGCATGTCCGTGAAGGCGAACAGCTTGCGGGCGGCGGTGTGGCCCGCGATGGTCAGGGTGCCCAGGCCGTTGATGCCGTACTGCAGCACCACCGAACCGGCGGACACGATGCTGCTCATCAGGCCCATGGAGATGCTCTGGCTGAACAGCTCCCAGTAGAGGTGGCTGCCCACGGCGAGATGCTTTTTCTCCGGGATAAGGATGCGCACCTTGGCCAGCACATACAAAACGCACAGCACCACCGAGATGCCCTGCGCAATGACGGTGGCCACGGCTGCGCCCCGCACGCCCATGCCGACACCTGCAATAAACCATAGATCCAGCCCCACGTTCAGCACCGAGCTGATGAGCAGGAACACCAGCGGCATCACGCTGTTGCCGATGGCGCGCAGCAGGCCCGCGCACAGGTTATACAGAAACATGACGATGACGCCGAGGTCGATGACGATGATGTAGCGGTAGGCGTCCTCTAAAATTTCCGCCGGGGTGTCCAGCAGCTGCAGCAGGGGACGCAGGCCGAAGAAGCCCGCCGTCGTGATGACCAGCGAGGCGATGAGACCGATGACGATGGAGCCCGTCACGGTGCGCTTGAGCAGGTCCTCGTCCTGCGCGCCGTAGGAGCGCGCTGCCACGATGGCAAGGCCGTTGCCGATACCGATGCCGAAGCCCACCAGAAGCTCGTAGATGGAGCCGCAGGAGCCAATGGCGGCAAGGGCGGTGTCGCCCAGCACATTGCCCACGATCATGGTGTCCACCGTGTTGTAGAGCTGCTGGAACAGGTTCGAAACAAGGATGGGCAGCATGAACAGCAAAAGGCTGCTCAGGATGGGCCCGTGCATCAGGTCAACGTTCATATTGAAAAGTTGTTTCTTCCGGGGCTGCGTTTGGGTCATAGGGGTCCTCCAATGTTGTGTTTTTACCGCAAAACAAGGGACTGCACAAAAGTCAGCCCCTTGTTTTCCATGTGATGCTGTTGCTTTTTCCGAGGAAGCTGCCCGTGCGGGCCCCTCTCGTGAAAAGACAAATCTGGAAAATCCGCAGATTTTCCAGATTTGTAAATATAAAAATAATTTTTCCGCTGAAAATCACCAGAGCGCAAGCGGAGGTGATTCTAAATCGTTACAGCTCCTGCGTCTCAAAGCCGTTTCCGGTGAGCACCTGCACGCTGGTAAAGCCCGCTGCCTTGATGGCAGCAGCAGCTTCGTCAAAGCCGAAGGTCAGGCTGTTGATATCGTGGGAATCCGAGGTGATGATCACCTTGCCGCCCATCTTCTGCCACTCGCCCAGCAGCCATGCACCGGGGTAGAAGTCCTTGCGGTAGCCGCGGTAGACGCCGCCGGTGTTCACTTCCAGCAGGCAGTCGTTGTCCTTGGCGGCCTGCAGGGCCTTGAGGGCAGCGGCTTTGTAGCGGGGCGATTCCTCGTCGAAGAACTCGCCGTTGGCGTTCAGCTTCTTGATCAGGTCGATGTGGGCCAGAATGTCCGGCTTGAGGGCGGCAACCTTTTCCACCTCGGCAAAGTAGGCTTCCACAGCGGCCAGAGGGTCGGCGTCAAAGTCATCGTTGATGCAGTCCCACAGGTCCTGCGGGCGGAAGTCGATCTCGTAGTACTTGCCGGTGTT
>UMKJ01069869.1_pt1 | contig 11282 bp, 8 predicted proteins | sample 1966301 | NCBI WGS metagenome assembly UMKJ01 (sample SAMEA4836173, study PRJEB28245) | human gut metagenome | biome: gut microbiome; material: fecal sample | place: Denmark | collected 2008
GTTTAAGTTTTGATGCGAGTGACGGATAATTTTTAGTTATCAGTCAGTTATTATATAGCTTTAATAGACATATCTATTATCTATTTTCACAGTTATTGTATGATTTGATAAAGATTTCAATATTTAGATTAACGTGCACGTTAGAAGGAGGAAAAATGAAAGCATCAATTATCATTGCACTAGACTCAAGTGAAAATTTCACTAGAAATTTTCTCTATTTCTTAAGTAAATATAAGACCATTAATGACTATGAAATTATTATAGCATCAGATGGAAATAACGATATTAATTATAAAAAAATAGTGTATGAATTTTTTGCAAACAAATGTATATATATAGAAAACAAAAATAAACAGGGTTACGGTGTTGTTAATAATATAGCCACTATGTATGCATCCACTGATATATTTATTTTTATGAATTCCGATGTGATTTTAGCAAACAATTGTTTAGAAGCTCTTATTGAACCATTATCTCGAGATGAAATTGATTCAGTGCAACCATTGTTGATTTATCCTCAAAATATGACCACACAAAGTACAGGGCATGTTTTTTGCCGATATCACAATACACATTTATTTGAAAATCGACCTATAACAGACAATATTGTTAAACAACCTGATTATCGTAAAGCTTTTACAACTGCGTTGTGTTCAATAAAAAAGAAAACATTTGTTACGTACGGAGGATTTAATGAAAAATACTTTAATGCTTGGGAAGGAATGGAGTTAGGATTAAAAATTACACTTAACGGAGGCAAATGCTATTACAATCCTTTAGCTAAGGCTTTTCATATTAGAGGTGGTGGACGTAATCAATATAAAATTGATGAAACCAGTCAAAGTGCTTATTTTTGGAGTCAATGGAGCGATAGAATTACAGAAAATCTATCGGAAGTATTGAATAAACAACTCAAAGATTTGATTCATAGTAATACTAATGACTATATTTTGATTAATTTTAGTTGCATTAGAGATTTTGATTATATACAAAATAAACTTTTAATAAATATATCTGATTCGATTCAATACACTGAATTATCAGGGTATTCATACATTGAGTTTTTTAAAACTCTCCCATATTTTTTGCTATCAGTTAAAAGTAATATTATATATTTAGCCAATAATTTCTCAGTTATTAATAATAACAGATTGTGGTTTAATATGAGAGAAAAGCATGATGATTTAATAATCGACTTATCCGGTAATTGTTTATTATGCCAAATCTAAAGTACCATTTGGCATAATAAACAGAACATATGTTATTTAAACAATTTTCTATAGAAGAAGGTCACATACAATAAATGTCAAAGCTTTATTACATCTATTACCACATACGACCATCAATATAAAATGAATTATTTTCTTCAATATTATTAAAACATTTAAAATTTACACAACTAGGAACTTCACAAGAATAAGAAGAAACGTTCAGTGTATCAATTAATGTAATCATCTTTAAATGGTAGTATCCTTTCATCAATTCATTATACATAAACTGATTCCTAGGTAAATCCTTAAAGTATGGATTATTTTTAATTTTATTCAAATACTCTCTTGCTTCTTCTGTCTTACCTAAAACTAGGTAACATGCTGCAAGTTTAAAATAACTTTTCTCTACAATACTATTATATCCATATTTTTGTGCGTCGTAAATTGCATTTTTCAAATGTCTAACTTTCAAGTTACGATTCTCATGATCTGCGATAATAAATTCTACATATGCCTTTTCAATTAAGCAATCATAATATCTTCGAATTTCTTTACCTTCCCAAAATAATTTTTCTAAGTATTTAGTAGCCTTTTTAATCCTTTCATACGCAGTATCAATATTTTTATTATATAATCCCCTAGCACTATCCATATATGCAAATGCAGTATAATTGTCTAATCTTACTTTTGTAAGAATTTCTTGAAACGTATTTTCAGCATCTGTATACTTGTTTAACAAATATTGAACAACCATTTTTCTATTTAGGCAATTATAGTATGGGTATAGTTCACGTCCTTTCATATTTACAATCTTACTATCGTCAAAGAATCTTTCAATTGTATCGTCGATTTCCTTTTCTAAATTGCCAACATCCAATAACCAAAACCGAATATTATAAACTTCTGTTAATGCTTCTATTCCCTTCTTTATATTTTTTATGTCATTCATTTCCAATGCCTGTTCTGATACTTTTTCAAAGAGCATTTTTGATTTAATAATAGAACCACAATGATTTAACTCGTCCGCTTCTTTATACATATCATCAATTTTTTGATACTCATCAAAATTTTCATCTTTATGCAAAAGTATCGAATAATTATATGCTGAATAAAAATCGGTTCGATTATAATATACATCTCTCAAAGAGCGAATAGTATCAAAATATAACTTGAGAGATATTTTTCCTTCGAGTAATAAAATAAAATCAAATACTCTCGAGGTCCATACTTGATTTGATACAATAAAAATAAGTCTTTTCAAAAATTCATATTTTTGATCATCGGTTTTATCTATAAAAAAATTAAATACATTATTAAATTGAACACTATTGCTTGGATAGTATAATTTTTTATCAATATCTACTCTTATCAAATCATTCTTTGGTCCAATACATTCTTTATTTATGAAATCAGAAATAATACCTGTTTCAAAGATCGAAACAAGAGCAATTTCATCATTTATATTTTCTCTAAAAAGAGGGACTTTTTCCTTTTGTAAAATAAGAACGTTGTCATTATTTTCGGTCCTAATTAAATCTTCAAAAATCCGAATAATCTTTTGTTGGTCTGTCTCTAAAAAAGATACATTTTCAATAATATATACAACATTATTTGAGACATGATTTGTTTTTTCTTTTATATTTTGTGAATTATCAAGTATGATTTGAGGAGAAATTGTGTCACTAAATACCCCTAAAATAATATTTTCTAACCACTCTGGATAATTTCCTAAAAACAAGGTTTGCTTTACAATTTTCTCATCCAATTCCTGAAAATCAATGCCCGTTAAAAAGAAAGAAAACAATCTACACAACTGTGAAAAATTATTATTATTCCTACAATCAAAATGGATGTAAAATGATTTATAGTTAGGTCTTTTCAGCAAATGCGGTGGTATATAATTTGTCTTTATAATACGCTTATTATTATTTTTTATTTTCTTTTCAAGTTCTATTAATAATCTATCATTAAATTCTTTCGTTTCGGAGATATAAATCTTCTCTATTTTTTCTATTTTACCTAATGAATATTTGATTTCAGCTTTTTCTTTCGCTTTTAATGTAATTATATCAAATATAACGATAGAATATCCTTTAAAAATATCACACTCAAAGGATTTATTATTATAAGGTTCTAATACATAAGATTTATTATTAAGAGACATATTTACTACTTTGATATTACGGATTAATGAAAAATATGGTCCTAATGTTATTTTAAATTTAATTTTGTCCTCAACACTATGAATAGCGATATTAAAATTGTATTCACAATTTAATATTAGATTTTCAACAATAGTTAAATAGTTCTTTTCAATACTGTTGAAGATATATAACTGCATATCATTACTATATATAGTATCAATATCGCAAACGTTAATTTTGGACAAAACGGTATTTAATAAATATTTTGAATTAAATACTGACAATTTTGTCTTTTTTTTCTGATACCATTCATTTAGCAAATAACGATTTATACAATATATATTATCAATAGGAACTGATATCATATGAAAAGCACGTACTATATACGGAAGTGGTATATGTGCACATGTAATTAACAATATATCATTTACAGAATTTGTTAATTTTGCTGATATAAGTGTGGGATCCCATTGTGAGCGTGATATAGTTTTTTTTGCGTCCTTAGAGTGCTTAGCCTCTCCCCATTTATTTCCAATTACTGATTGTGCAAAAAAATCATGATTATCATCTCGAGTGGTTCCAGTAAGTTTCCATTCATAGTCAGGAAACATATCTTCAGCAAAATTGCATGCTATTATTTCAAATTCTCGTGGTAAAAGATTTTCCCATGTATAGTCCATTTATAATTCCTCATCCTTATTTTTATTGTATGTTTCTTATAATAACTGTCCGATAACTAAAAATTATATTCCATTTGCATTATATCACACTTAACAAAATTTCACATCCATTTATCTACATTTTTGTGTACAACCTCAATTATCTCAATCTTCTGAATCATCAACTGAATACAAACGAATCCGATATCTCTCTTCTTCCCTGTTCTCCAAAATCATCAACCGACTTTTCAAAATCATATATTAGGAGTTCTGTTTTATTCCTGTCACATTCTTTTATAATTTCACCGGATTTTCCTATTACGACAGTAGGTGCCGTCTGGAACGGCTTAATTGAATCAACAGAAATAACGATAGTCACATTTTCTACCGCACGTGTTTGCAAATGTCCCTTAATCATATTGTATCTGTCATGGTCATCAACATCCGAAACATCATAGAACAAAACCACGTTTAGGTCTGTCCTTTGTTTATACAACTCACGAAAATATTCCGGAAACCTTATTTCAAAACAAATACGGACTCCGATAGTAATACCGCCTATTTCAAAAATGCCTTCGTTTTGCCCTTCTGTAAAATTATCTCTATCCCATCCCCATAAACAGAAAACAATTCCCGTAATAAATTATACACATTTCTGTCAAAATAGGTTGCATGTAGCACTTCATGCGTACAATTGTCCACAATAAAAGCACCATTATATGTAATTACCGGTATTTTAGCATCTAATCCTTTGGTCACTTTGGATGATGTGTAAATAGACCTTGCTGTCGCATAAGAAAAAATTATGCCTTTTTCGGTTAAGAAATTAATAACTTCGTTGGTATATTCAGATGTAGTCTAGTTACTTCTTAATAATGTACCGTCCAAATCGGATACATATAGAGTTTTGTTTTTCATATTTGTATGTCCTTAGTCATGTATTTGAAATAATCTACTGCTATTTTTCTGTATCCATGAGCGGTAATTTGTATTGTATCTTTTTCCGTCAGGAGCAGTTATTCGAAATTTTCGGATAACTGAATCCTCCTGTAATTCCCTCTCATTAAATATTTTTTTGATATGATAGTTTATGGTATGAACATCCACATCGTACAATGCAGCCTCTTTTGTGTTAACCATATAAATTTCAATTTTCATTGCCTACATTAACTCCTTTACTTCTTTCTCAATTGTAATGTAAATAGCTTTTACATCAATTTCCATCTCCCTGCTAGTACTATATTCTTTTCTCTTCATTGAAGCGAATGGTTCAACAACATTCTGTGGCATATAAGATTTAATCGCTGCCATTTGTACTTTGTCATCATCAATAGAATCTATTTCCTTTATATACCAATAATAAATATGCCACGGATGATCTGCATCTAAGTTACTTTTGAATCCTAACTTAAGCAGATTACTATCCTCTTCTTCGTCCCCGTAAATGCAAACAGAAAAAGTGCCCGACGATTGCATTGTAATATTGCATCCATATCCGCAATATTTTTCCCTTACCCATACACGATAAACATCTTCGATTTCTTCAGGCATAACTTTCTTATAATACAAATCATCATTTATATCGTAAGAAATATTTTTTATTATAGGTATCTCATGTTTAAATTCTCTTCCAATAGTAAACCCTTCCTCAGAAAAGGCCGAGCATATTATCAGATACCCCATTTCACTATGATAGCCAACCTTCTGATATTGTTTACCACCATACTCTACTACATATCCTCCATTTCCAAGTATATTCTCAGAAAGTTCCATTTCACGTCTTTCTCTATATTTTTCTATCAACAATCTGTTTTCTTCATTCATATAAATCACCCAACCTTTGACTCGAGAAATTAAAATTTATTACGCCTTATTTATTACATAATTTTAGTTTTTTAATAGCCTCTTTCACAATAGCACTGCGATTTTTATTTAAATTATCATTTGTTCGATTTTGAGAAAGTGGCATAAGTTTTTTTATTGCGACTATTTCTTTTTCACGAAGTAAAATTTCTCTATCGCTATTTGAAATATTATCTTCTAGTGATACCTGCTCATAAATATCTACAATCAGTTGCAATTCATCATCTTTCAAATCTTCTTTAGTAAGTCCAAAATATGATGGATCATTATGAAATAACTCATATAAGTGATTGCTGCATCTTGATAACATTGAATATGATTCACCTATGTATAATGGCAAATAGTTTTCCTCATCATCATTTAACAATCCAATTTTAAACTGATATATACCTGCATATATTGACTCAGGGTTTATATGTCCATCTTTTTCAAAAAATTTAATTCTCATACCATTATTTCTCCTTCAACTTCCGATTGTTACACAATATAATTAACGATAGCATATATTAAATGACATATCGTAAAAACTAAAATTTCTGCTGAATCATCTTAAAATGCTCCAATGCCTCCACAATTGCTCCCTCTTTATCTTCCTGACACTGCAGTTGCCTACTGTCTTCATTTTTAGATAAATTATATTTTTTCCAACTTGATTCCACATTTTCTCTTTACATGTGAAATATACAGATTTGAAACCTTCACACCAGCATTATGTTCAGCCACATACTTATTTATTTCATCATAAGTCACTCTAGTCTCTGCAGATTTTATATCCCCATCATCAAGTTCAATCCTAACATTTATATAATCGTCCGACTTTTACTTCAATTGGGACAAAAGTGCTACCGTCTCCACATGGCACGATACATCCTGATTGATGTTAGTTTTCAGAAACCGAGCCAGACTAATATGGAATGTAGCAAAATATCTCCGTTTGTTCACGGAAACATATAAACATATTCTGTAGCAAAAAATAATTGACACAACTCTCTATCCACAATCTCTGTTCTTAATACAGAGTACATGTCAACGGCTATTTTCGCTCCGACTAATTCCCCAACTTCCATGCCCTCGACCTTGGCATGCTGAAAATTCAGCCGAAAACTTTAATGGCGATGTTGCTACTTCTTCGAATTCTCTTCCAATTCCAGCATGTATTTATCAAAGTCGGACATAAATAATCTGTCCTGAACGACACGGTACTTTTCAAATTCAGTTTCAGCTTTTGCCTTGGCAATCTCAGCAGTAATTTTTCCTGTATCCTGAAGAACCTCTCTGTCATCTGCCATCAAAAATAGATCCAGTCGCTTTGACCAGTCCTCCATTGTCATCGGGATATGACGTTCTGCACGGTCCTCAGCCAAATCCAAATACGCTGATACAATACGCTCTAATGAACGCATTTCCTGTTCTGAAAGGTAATTTTTCGCAATGCTTACATCACTTTTTACGATTTTACCGTCCGGTGCTGCTGCCCAAGTGGTCAATCCCATGTGTGGCTTATCTGCATCGGCTCGCTCATAAATCAGCTCCGCTGCCGTATGTCCATGTACCGCATAATGCATCTTATTCTGTACCTTTGCAAAGAACTGCTTCGTTGTTTTTGCTGTTCGGTCATAATCAAGAGCTGTAGCATAGATGTCTGTTATCTTCTGGTAAAATCTACGTTCAGACAAACGAATTTCACGAATCTGTTCAAGCAAACGATCAAAGTATTCTGTTGTAAGAACAGAGCCACCATTTTTCAGACGCTCGTCATCCATAACCCAGCCTTTGATGGTGTAGTCCTTCACGATACCATTGGCCCACTTGCGAAACTGCACTGCTCGTTCATTGTTCACCTTAAATCCAACAGCAATAATCATTTGAAGATTATAGTGCTTTGTATCACGAATCACCTGACGTGAACCTTCGGTTTGAACTATTCGGAAATTCCGAATAGTTGCAGACTCTTCTAATTCACTATCAGAATAAATCTTTTTAATATGTTCATTTATTGTTGGCAAACCGACACCATATAATGTGGCCATCATTTTCTGAGTCAGCCATATATTCTCATCCTCATAGCGCATCTCAATACTGTCCTGCTGATCACCCACAGAGGCAACGTATGTCAGATATTCTGCAGCACTGGAACGGATGGTTATTTCGTCTTTTTTCTTTTTCAACTAGGATGCCTCCTTTATAAAATGAAATGCAATTTTGCTATTGTATCTAGCTGCTCTGCTATTTCTGTAAATGGTAAATTCAAATCCAGAGTCCTGACTGTAATCTGGTTACCACTCATCTGATATACATTATTCGGATATATTTCTTCATCAGTCTTCGCATACAAAAGCATTCCCGAAACCGTATGGTCCTTCTCTCTCAATTCGTATTCCTTATTCTTAACATAAGTAAAAATCTGATATAGATTAGCTGAGTGGAGTGTATGCTTGTTAAACTGTACCTGCATACTATGCTCATAGTATTTTGCATCAATGATAAGAACTCTATCATCACGTTGTAGCATAATATCACTTTGCATCACCGGCAACATAGAATTCTCGTCGTTGTCCAATTGCCACGTAATCTGTGATGCATTTGCGGTAATCTGATTTTTAAACTCTCTCCTGTAGTATTCCAGAATGAACTTTTCATACAATCTGCACATGCGTTGCTCGTCTAGAAAATCCATCAGTTTGGTACTTCCATCTGATTGAGTCTGCAACAGTCCCTTTACTACCAAATAGCATATGGAGATAAGCATCCGATAATTCTGATTGTTTCGATTGTACTGAACATTCCAATTTACCGTGTGCAAATTAACAAAATCTACTTCGCTAAAATACACCATTAAGTTTCTAAGATTTTTCTTGCGCTGTTTCGATATATTAGAGCGAAGGAGAAGCTCAACTGTAGATTTGACGATCCGATTCATGATACTGTTAACCGAAAACTCATCGTATGTACAGATTAGCTGTTTTCGTAGCATTGACTGTGTCTTGATGGACTCTGCAATATCAATCTTTCCTCGTAGAGAAGAGAGCGCATCCGTCTGCTGAATATATTCTTTACCCAGTCCCCGCTTTAGCTGAATCGCGATACCTTTTTCCAAGATAGCCGCCATCAGCTCAGCAGTATTATTAAATTGTTCTGTGGCTATATTCTTATAACCCTGCTCATTCAATATCTGAAATGCATAGGACAACATATAATAAATGTTTTGTATCGGTATCACTTAATCGTACTCCTTAGATTTTCGCTCCAAGCTTTCACCTTCATAGGTTCATCAAACCAATATTCTTTCAATAAAGGTATCAGCTCATATTCCACAACACCATAAAACCAACTATCGTCAATTGTATCAGGTTGTAAATTGCAGAAGTAGCTGTGACCAATACAGAACCCTTCGCCCAAAGTTTCGTCAACAGAAATCTCTCTATTTAAACTCTCGACGCAACTGATCAGTTTATTGAACTTCTCATTATCTAATGCCATACGGTACTCACGGAACCCTGGAGTTTCAAACCCTGGTTTTATATCAAAGAAAGCAAACCTTCTACGAAGCGCATAATCCAGCATAGCAAGGCTTCTGTCTGCAGTATTCATCATGCCAATGATATAGATATTCTTCGGAACTGCAAACTTTTCATCCGAATATAGAAGCTGCAACGCATTTCCTCGTTTATCATTTTCAATCAGCATAAACAGCTCACCGAAGATCTTACTCAAATTGCCGCGATTGATTTCATCTATGATAAAGAAATACTCGTTATCACTATCCACCTCAGCCTTCTTGCAGAAATTGTAGAATGCCCCCTTCTTCAGTTCAAATCCTGTAGCGGATGGACGAAAGCCCATGATAAAATCTTCATAGGAATAACTCTGATGGAACTGTACCATCATGACACGCTCTACATCTTTTACACCAATTATAGAATAGGCCAAGCGCTTAGCAGCATATGTTTTTCCTACTCCTGGTGCACCCTGCAAGATAATATTTTTCTTATTTCTAAGCAAGCCAACTAATCTGGTATAATCATCTTCAGACATGTACACATCATCCAGGAAATTTTCTACTGTGTACTCCGGATAGACGATTTCCTGCTCGTCATCTGCAATATCGTCTCCCTCAAACAAAGCCTTAATTTCTTGCACGAAGTCACTATATGGCGTAATATCAGTCAGCGTCTTCTGAGGTGACTGATGATTAATTGTCCAATCGCCCTTGTTCGTCCAATTTACTTTTCTAACATTGGAATATTCATCTGTGCGATCTGCATCATATTCATAATCAGACTCAACAATTCCTTTGCCAAGAATGCCATTATTGCCTTTTTTAACGTATATCACGTCGCCAATCTTAATATCATGTACAAACTGCCAAGTGGCATGAGCTGAATTTTTATATGAACTACTATCACCGTATTCTTTCTTCATCTGCTGTTTCATTTCATCCTTAGAGCTGAACACTCCTAGATCTCCAATCTCGCCCCAGCCCAGCAGCATATAACCGTTCTTATAACACTCTTCCCATTTATCAGCATTTTTCCCCGGAGCATAAATCCAGTAATGAATGGTATCAACATCACTATCTGCAAGAGCATCGCTATCATCCGTTTTCTTACTCTTTGCATCAGAGACACCTTTTTTGAAAATATCAGATGCCATCTCCGCTGTTAATTCCACTGATTTGCCTGCTTCAGTAAGTGTCCACACACCTCTTACGCTTTTGTTGATATATCCCGCTCCGACGAGATAGTTTCTGGCAAAAGCAACTTCATTTTCAAATTTGTTAACCTTTGTTTTTCCTCTGGTTTCACTTACTACCTCATCCGACAAATGCTCGTTTTCTATAATTTTCTTTCTTGCATCTACCGGTGTCGCAGAGCCACCCAAATCACGTAACGCCTGTAGCAACGGCATAAACCATTTGAGAAATTCCGCTTTCGAAGTCTTTTTACCTTTTTCATCTGACTTTTCTCGATTAACTTTCTCAGAGATAACCCATGCTATATAGGATAAGTCAGGAAAGGTCTTGTATTCATATTTACCTGTATCCAGAGCCTTCTTGCACAAATCCTTTATTTCAAGATAATCTGCAGCATACGGCACTTTCTTAAGCTTCTTCTCGGCTGCAACAACAAACTCTCCAGGCATATTCTGGACATCCGATATAAACCAGCGATTTCTGGAATCCAAGTTGATAAATGTGTAGGGGCGAATCCAATAAAGCCCCATCGTAATATTCCAGCGAATACAAAGCTGGTCATGTACTTTATCGTAAGCCTCGGAGAATTTCTGACGGTTATCTTCTGTGTCATTATCAGCCATTGCAAGAGCTGCCTCAAACAAGCTCCACAAGTTATCTATATCGTTTATTTTTCTATCATCCTTAAATCCATAAAACGTAGCCTTTAGAT
>UMKJ01056501.1_pt1 | contig 11108 bp, 7 predicted proteins | sample 1966301 | NCBI WGS metagenome assembly UMKJ01 (sample SAMEA4836173, study PRJEB28245) | human gut metagenome | biome: gut microbiome; material: fecal sample | place: Denmark | collected 2008
CTCATCTGTATAGGAATGTTCGATTGTCTCTGTTTCCAATAAAAGGGCCTCGATCAGTGCCCGACCGCTTGATTTTACAATATTAATGTTCACTTGTAAAGATTTTTCCAGTTCCCCCACCGTCACATCATCCAGAAAAACATCGTATCCGGTACGGAGAATATTGCACGGAAGCAGCAGCTGCTTTCCAAGTTCTTTGCCGGTAAGCTGTTTTTTCAGATCCTGTCCAGTCAGAAGTCCGGAGACCGTGATCTTTTCACCGAAAAATTCGTTGACGATCGGATAGATGTGGATGGTCACGTTCGGATATTTTTCGCAGAGCTGGTCTGCGATCTGCTGTATGACAGGTGCCGCCAGCAGTCCGGTTGCAAGGGAAACGGTATGTTTCCGGTCATCGCCTGTCCGGTTTTCTATCTCTTCTTTTACTTCATCAAGGAGCAGCCGCATCATGCCGACGCCATTCTCCAGCTGAAGATAGCCATCATACTGTTCGGCCGGTGGAAACGGCTGTTCGGCCAAAATATACCATTCATCCGATGCATGGATAAAATGGATGCCGTATTCCTGATAAGCCTTCTTCTGCCATCCATGGATCAAATCCAGTACTTTCTTTGCATCTTCTTTATCAAAAGGTTCCAGCGGAAAAAGCCCGTCCCGATACTTTGACAGCCCAACCGGAACGACAGAAACACTTTGCAGGTACGGAAGGTATTTTGTCAGCTCACGTATGCTGAAATCCAGCTCTGCTCCATCATTAACGCCTTTGCACAGAACGATCTGGCCGTTCATATGAATCCCCGCCTCATAGAAACGATCCACTTTTTTCAGAGCCTCCCCGGCAAATCGATTGTGCAGCATTTTGCATCGAAGATCTGGGTTCATCGTCTGAAACGAAATATTCATTGGTTCCATATGATAATATACAATGCGATCAATGTCATGATCCGACATGTTTGTCAGTGTGACATAATTTCCCTGCAAAAAAGAAAGCCTGGAATCATCATCTTTAAAATAAAGTGTATCACGCATACCTTTTGGCATCTGATCAATAAAGCAGAAAATACATTTGTTATGGCAGGAACGATAGTTATCCATCAGACCATTTTCAAACTCAATCCCGATATCATCTTCATATTCTTTTTCTATCTCAAGCTCCCATTCTTCCCCGTTCGGTTTACGTATCAGAAGTTCCACATATTCATCATTCATCAGATAATGATAGTCCAGAATATCTTCGATCTCTTTCCCGCTTACAGAAACCAGTTCGTCTCCCGGTTCAATTTCCAGTTCTTCCGCAATGCTTCCCGGCAGTACTTTTGATACGATATGTTTGCCTGTTTTTCTCATACTTTTTTCCTTTTCTCTCTCTGTCAGAAATATCTTTTCTGCACTTTCTAAATACAAACCACTTTTATGGCCTGAGCTTTGGATGATGCCTGTAAACACCATCCGCATATTATCAAGTATACAAGAGTCATTAAATACAAGCAAGCGAAATTTTTCTTTACATAGTTTTTACAAAATCCTACAATTTTCTTGACGCACCAATTCCGAAATGTTATAACTAACATGATAAGGATGCACAAAATACGAAGCATCCATGGGTTAAATTTTAAGATATGCGGCAATTGCGGCATTAGGAGGTAAATATGGCAAACTTAGAACCGCTCATTCAGTCGATTCCTGTTGCTCCTTTGAAACTGGCTTCACTGGAAGGATGCAGAACTCTTGCAGATCAGGTCAACAACTATCTGGTATCCTTCCGTCACGAATCTCCGACCAATGTAGGACAGGCTGACAGTCTGCAGGGTTACTGTGCAGATTCTTATCTGCTGGAGTGTGAATGCCCACGTTTCGGAAGCGGCGAAGGAAAAGGCGTTCTGAAAGAATCTGTACGTGGCTGCGACCTTTTTATTATGGTAGATGTTACAAACTACAGCCTGACTTATCGTGTAAATGGCTATGAAAATCATATGTCTCCGGACAATCACTATCAGGATCTGAAACGTATCATTTCCGCTGCTGACGGAAAGGCAAGACGTATCAATGTCATCATGCCATTTTTATACGAAGGAAGACAACATAAACGTTCCAAAAGAGAGTCTCTTGACTGTGCTCTGATGCTCCAGGAACTGGTTGACATGGGTGTCAGCAATATTCTGACGTTTGATGCACACGATCCTCGTGTATCCAACAGCATTCCTCTGCATGGTTTTGATTCTTTCATGCCTACCTATCAGTTCTTAAAAGCACTGGTAAATTCCGTACCGGACTTTGTGATCGATAACGATCACCTGATGATCATCAGCCCGGATGAGGGAGCTATGGGACGTGCTGTTTATTTTTCCAATATTCTCGGCGTTGACATGGGTATGTTCTACAAGAGACGTGATTACTCTACCGTTGTCAACGGAAAGAACCCGATCGTTGCCCATGAATTTCTCGGCGATGATGTAAAAGGAAAAGATGTGATCATTATTGATGACATGATCTCTTCCGGTGAAAGTATGCTGGATGTTGCCAAGCAGTTAAAAGAGCGTGGGGCAGGCCGTGTTTTTGTCTGCACAACGTTTGGTCTTTTCACCGACGGACTGGCGAAATTCGATGAATATTACGAAAAAGGCTACATCAGCAAAGTCGTAACTACAAATCTGAATTATCGTCCGCAGGAACTGCTGACCCGCCCTTATTATCAGGAAGCAGATATGAGCAAATTCCTGGCATCCATCATCGATGCCCTGAACCACAATGTATCCATTTCCAGTGTACAGTCTCCAACGGATAAGATTCACAAGCTTCTGGAAAAATATAAAAATGAGCGGTAAATTTGCCTGATTTTTAAGATTCCGTAAAACAGAAACTTTTTCTGTTCTGCGGAATTTTTTTATTATAAGAGTAAAGAAAAGACAAAAGAGATGCAGCTGAAGCTGCATCTCTTTTACACATTATAGTTTTTAGTATTTATTTCTTTTTATAAACCGTTTTTTTGCTGATACCTGCTTTTTTTAGATTTCTCTTCAGAGTATTTAGCGTCTTTTTAGACATTTTCTTCGGTATAACGACTTTCATCTTCGCAGATGTTCCTTTAAATGCCTTGCTTCCGACTTTCACTGCTTTTGTTCCTTTGAAAGTCACATTTGCCAGTTTTTTGCTGTTTGCAAAGCTGTTTGCTCCGATGGAAGTTACATTCTTACCGATCACAACGCTTGTCATATTCTTATTTTTCTTAGCTGCATTCTTTTTGATGGAAGTTACCTTAAAGGTCACACCGTCAATCTTCACAGTTGCTGCGATCGTGATCTTCTTGCCTTTTCCGGTCACTTTGACTGCCTCTGCAGTTCCGCCCTTTGCTGCGGACTTGGTTACTGCATATTTTACACCTTTTACAGTAGTTGTAGCTCCAACAGCCGGTACTTTTGTTTCCGGTGTCGGTGTCGGTTTTTCCGTATCCGGTGTAGTATCTTTTTTCAGAGCTTTCTTTGCCGCATCCAGTTTTGCCAGAACATTTTCAATCTGCTCTTTTGTTGCATTTTCATCTTTCAGCACTTTCTGTGCTGCATCCAGTGCTTTCTTAAATGCATCTACACTCTCTTTTGTATAACCGTTCAGGTCTGTTTTAGCAGCTGCATCCACCGCCGTATTCAGATTACCTTTGTCTGGTTTTGCCTCCAGCTTGTTCTCTGCATCTTTCAGTTCAGCAAGTGCTTTATTTACATCCGCCTGGGCTGCATCATCTTCCAGGGCAAGTTTTGCCTTTGCTGCTGTGATTGCTGCCTGGTAAGCCTGTACACTGGCATCGGTATATACACTTAAGTCTTTTTTCTGTGCAGCCAGAACTGCATCCCAGAGTGCATCCGTATCCGTCATGACCGGTGTATTTGCAACGTATTTGTATGCATTAAATTCTGCTGCTGTCACGTGCTGATTCTTGGTTGCGGTATCATCCAGTGTTGCCAGTGCACGGATCTGGATTCTTCGCATTTCGGTCGGTGCAAACGTTGCCGTCTTAACCGTCTTGTCTGCGTCCCACTCACCGCTTGTCAGTTCTTTGAAATCATTTCCGGATTCTGTAGTACTGTATAACAGTTTGTATTTTGTAATAATACCATTTACAGAAGTTCCGGATGAACGAGGTACATACTCAAATTTGTTGATCGTTACATTCTGACCAAAATCAATCGTAAACTCATTATTCTGATCATTTGCAATATCTGGATGTGTACCACCATTTGACCACTTAGAATGCCAGATCGTACCGGTATTTCCGTCAATTGCCCAGGAAGCAGGGCCATCATTTCCGGATCCTTCTTCACTTCCTGCGGTTGCCTTCCAGCCATCATGTGCCAGTTTTTCACTTGACTGTGTCAGGTCTTTGACTGTTGCCACTTTGGAGTCGCCACTTTCTTTGTCTTCGTAACAAGCTGTCACTTTGTAGCTGACTGCTGAAACATCTGTAAATGCTTTTTTATCTACAAAAGAAGTTCTTTCTGTCTTTTCGGCAACCTTTTCAAACGTTGTTCCGTCTTCGCTGCGGTATACATTGTAAGAAGTTGCACCTTCTGCTGCAGCCCAGCTTACTTTTGTGCCGCTCTCTCCGTAGTAGTTTGCTTTTACATTCTTCGGAGATTCCGGAACTTTGATCGTATAAGTTTTTCCTTCTTCTGTATTAAAGGAAACACGGTTTGTTTTTCCGCTTACTTTTGTTGTCTCTACAACCTTACCGTCAGAATCGGTAACGGTTGCGTTTGCGATACCGGAGTACTGTACCTGACATTCTCCGCCCTTGTTGGAAACGATCTGTGCCTGGTTCAGTTTTCCGTCTGCCCAGTCATAGGAAAGTTCGAAGTTTCCTCTTGCTACCAGACCTTCTACGGAACCATCGCTCCATGCATCCGGAAGTGCCGGAAGCAGATTGATGTAACCCATATTACTCTGAACCAGCATCTCAGCCACACCGGAAGTCATTCCGAAGTTACCGTCGATCTGGTATGGTGAATGCGTATCCCACAGGTTGGTAAGAATACCGCCGTCAAACAGGTCTGTAATCAGTTTGTACGCATGGTTTCCATCGCCAAGTCTTGCCCAGGTATTGATTCGCTGTCCCATGCCCCAGCCGGTTGATTTATCTACACGGTTTTCCATGGAAACTCTTGCTGCTGCCAGCCATTCCGGTGTATCTACAGAAATCAGGTCGCCCGGGAACAGTCCCAGCATATGAGAAAGATGTCTGTGGTTGTAGCCCTGTCCGAGGCTGTTTACGGTTGTCTCGGTATACCATTCTTTGATCTGACCGCTGTCACCTACTTCAATAGGTCCTTTCAGATCGCTCTGATTTTTCTTCCACTGTGTTACTTTTGCTGTATCTGTCTCACCAACGATACCTGCTGCTTCGATGGTGTCCTGATAAAGCTGCCATACCAGTGTCTGCTCGTATGTATTACCGCTTGTCTTTGGTCCATGCTCCGGTGAATAGCTCGGGGAAGATACCAGTTTGCCGTCTGCATCCTTGATCAGGATCTGATCATACAGAGTAGCTTCCTCTTTCATCATCGGATAGATTTTCTCTTTCAGATAATCGGCATCTCTGGTAAAGTCATAGTATTCCCAGCAGTTCTGCAGGATCCACGGAACCGCTGCCGGTGACCATCCCCAGTCAAAATTCCATCCCGGACAGGTCCATCCAAACGGGTTGTTCTGTGTATGTGCCATGAAACCGTTCTCTTCGCCGTCTTTGCTCTCAACACCTGCATAGATCTTCGCTGTCACACGGCCAGGTGCACGCAGTGCATCAATGTAGTTGATCAGTGGCTCTGCACATTCTGCCATATTGGTGACATAGGTCGGCCAGTAGTTCATCTGAAGATTTACGTTCATGTGATAGTCAGCATGCCATGCGGAGTTGTTCGCACCAACCCAGATACCCTGAAGGTTGGACGGAAGTGTCTCACGGTATGGATCATCTTCCGGTGTCTCACGGGAAGATTCGATCGTCAGATAACGACCATACTGGAACAGCATGACTTCCAGATAGCGGCGTTCTGCTTCCGTTGCAGTACCTGCCTTGTATGCTGAAAGCAGTGCATCCGTTGTCTTGTCAGAAGGAATCTGGCCAAGATCCAGATCTACACGTTCGAAGATGTTCTGATAATCTTTAACATGATCCGCTTTCAGTGTATCGTAATCTTTCGCTGCTGCCTTGTCTACATACCCACCGACTCTGGTATCCAGTGCTTCTGCACTTTCACCGGTACGGTATTTTGGATATTTATCTTTATAATCGGTTGCAATGGAAGTGATGATCGTAACACTTGTTGCATCTGCAACCGTTACTTTATCGGTTCCGTCTGTGGTGGTTCCGTCTGCAATCACTTTTGTCTGGGAATTGAATTTCATCTGGTTATCTTTCAGAGTTCCGGCAACCGTGATCTCACCGCCGTTTACTTTTGTATTCCAGTCTCTCTGATAAGAATTTGCTCCAGGATTGTTGCTTCCGCCGCCCTTTTCGTTGTCCGGATTGACCTTGACATCGAAGTTCAGTTTGCCGCTTCCGCCGGTTGCTGTCAGTTTTGTCACCAGCACATTGTCCGGATAGCTGACGAAGTTTTCTCTTACATAGTGTGTGCCATTGTAATCATACTCTACGCTTGCAACAGCTGTGTGAAGATCCAGTGCTCTTTTGTAGTTGCTGACAGAACTTTCTGTGATACCTTTGAAATCCAGGTACATATTTCCATAGCTCAGGTAATAACCATAACCATTCGTACCTGCATCATCACTGACGCCGACCAGCTTTGCACAGAGAGATTCTGCCGTGCTGGTGTTGCCGGATGCAAATGCCTCCTGGATCTGCTTTACTACCTCACTCATTTTGGTCTGTACACCGTTTACATTTGTTGTCTCGATATTTCCGCCATTGTAGTTCGTTCTGGAAGCGGACGGACCGCCGGACCAGAGTGATTTTTCATTTAACTGGATACGCTCCTGGGTAATGCCACCGAACACGCTGGCACCGATGCCGCTGTTTCCAAGCGGAAGGGACCATTTTTCCCATCCGTCATAGCTGTCCGGAGCTTTTTCGTCATACCACAGCTTCAGCTCATTTTCATCAGCTGCTTTTGTCTGCACATCTGCTGCTTTTGCCGGTACTGCCGCAAATGCTGCAGAAGGCACGGAAGTTGCCAGCAGAACAGCTGACAAAGCCGCAGATATTGCTTTCCAAAGTTTTTTCTTTTTCATACTTTTTGCTTTTCTCCTCTCTTATTGTTACTCTCTTTTTTAACATTTGCTGAATCAGAAGAAGTTTCATCAAAAAAATGCACGCCATGTCTGCATGACGTGCAATCTTTTCCCATCTGCTGAAACATTACTTAGATTTTACCATTATTTTTACTATATAGCAATGTATTTTTTAGCAGATTTTATTTACTTTTCTCTATTCGATATTTTTCAGTGCCGTTTCCATCGGTATTTTGCTGATTCTAAAGAACTGTAGCAAAGCAACCAATGCATAAACTGCCATGCCCATCAGAAACATCTTCCAGTATATTGCAGGCTCAATGTACAGAGAAAGCCAGCCTGAAAACTCTGCCATCATATAGACATAGATCACCTTGATCGTCCAGGTGGCGATCCACAGACTCAGCAATACGGAAACGGCAACCACCCAGCTTGTGGAAACCAGATACAGGCGGACGATCTCATCATTTTCATAGCCAAGAATCTTAACCATGGAAATAGAATGTTCATTCTTTTCAATGATCAGTTTTGTCAGAAGATAGATCAGAAGGGCAAACAGAACAACCGCAAATACATTGATCAGCTGAAACATATTTCCCATAGAGACATCCAGCTGTCTGGAAATCTTGGTCAGGTCGTCCTGTGTGATCGTGGAAGCAATGTACGCTTCTTCGATATCGGTGATCTTTTCGTTTGAGAAATAGCCATTAAAATACGTGTCGGATTTCTCAAACACACGGCAGAACTGCGGCATTGACATAAATACGGAAAGTCCGGACGGATAGACATAGATTCCTTTTACCGCAAAAGAGTATGTTTTATCCCCGTAAGTCTCTTTCAGCCAAATGGTATCTCCTGTTTTTATATTGTATTTTTCCGCATATCCATCTGAAATATACACACCCTCATCCGGAAAATCCGCCTTCATGTAATGACTTCCCTGCTGTGTTCCGTAGACGGTGACGCTCTCACTGTCCCGTTTGCCAGGAACGGTTTCCAGTGATTCCATGCAGAATTTTTCTGCCTTTTTGTTTTCTGTTTCCAGTGACGGAGTCAGGAAGCGGCTCAGTGCCCCATACAGGGTGTAAGTGTCATCCTCATCAATCTCATCCGGTACGTTTAGAATGTACTGATAATCTGCGATCATATTGTCAACGGTCTGTTCCTGGTAATGATCCAGAAGCGGTGCCATCATCATGCCGAACAGCAGCAGAATATTGGCAAATACGATTCCCACAAACAACGTGATGTAACTGGATTTGTTCTGCAGGATGATACGCAGACGGAACCGGTCAAAAAAGCGAATATCCGGCAGTTTCACTGCTTTTTGTTTTTTTGATGTGCTTAAGTCTCTTCTTAGAAACTTCAGCGGAGTGAGTTTTAATCTTTTCGAGATCAGGAGCAGATTGACCAGCAGCATGATCACAAACGGCACAATGGTCGTCAGGACGAATGCATCCATATTCCATCTCGTTTCGTAGGTCGGAAGACTGTAACTTCCATAATACATACCGGCACAGATATTTTTAAAGACGGTATAACCCAGAACATTTCCGATCACCGCTGCTATAACCGTGACCAGAAGCGGCAGTGTCATGTAATGTACCAGAAGTTCTTTTCTTGTATAACCGGAAGCCCGCAGGGTTCCGATCACCGCAGCCTCTTTGACAATCGTATTGTTTGTTGTCACCGCAAAAACAAAGGCCATGATTGCAATCAGGATATACAAAAGCACGATCATCATCGAACGGTCACTGCCCATATCGTCTCCGGTGAAATGGATCGCCTGATTTGCATAGCGTGGGATATAGCCTGTCACCGATGTGTAATCTGCCAGTATCTCAAGAAAGTCATCGGAACGTTCTTTCTCTGCTTTTTCTCCCTGTGGCGGATCATCATATGTCCAGGAATAACGATATTTAAGGTGCGTTTCTTCCAGATTGTCAAAGGCTTCATCTGTAACAATGGCAACACCGAACTTAACTGCATCAAACATCATATCCGAATTATTGGAAAACAGTGCACTGTAATCAGACAGTGCCACATAGCCTGTCACCGTTTTTTCTTCTTTTCCGACTTTTATGATGTCACTGATCTGTATCTTGTTATTCTCTGCATACATACGATCGATGGCAATCTCATCTTCCTTCTTGGGAAGCTCTCCTTTCATCAGGCATACGAGATCGATCTGGCTGCGGTTTTTGTAAACGCGGACTGTACTGTCCTTTTCCCCGTCGAGATCAGTATCTGCATCTTCTTCGACATAGTAATTTTCATAAATCTGAACGCCTTCTTTTTCCAGTCTTTTGATCTGACTGTCCGTTGCCTTTTTCTCCAATGTAAAGTTTCCATCTTCGATGTGATATTTCTCAAAGCTTTCCTGATAAGCTGCCAGCATACTGTCATCTGCCACCAGGAAACCAGAGACAAATCCGATCGTCGCTGTCATAAAAAGAAAAACTGCAAGGTATTTTCCAATGTCACCGATCAGTTCTCTTGGAAGACGTTTGAGCAATGGATTTTTCATATTCTCACCGCCTTACCATTCCAGATCAGCTGCTGCGATCTTGGTTTCATTGACATAATTTTTCCGGATTTGTCCGTCCCTGAGCTTTACGACACGGTCTGCCATATTTTTGATGGCATCATTGTGCGTTACCATGATCACCGTGTTGCCGTATTTCTGGTTGATCTGCTCGATCAGGCAGAGGATTTCTTTGGAAGTCTTGTAATCCAGTGCACCCGTCGGCTCATCACACAGAAGAATGTCCGGATTTTTGATGATTGCACGCCCGATTGCCGTCCTCTGCTGCTGTCCGCCGGAAAGCTGGTTCGGCAGCTTGTTGCGATGTTCATACAGCCCAAGTGTTTTCAGAAGCTCATCCAGTTCCAGCGATCTGTCGCTTAAATAAGCCCCCACTTCAATATTTTCTCTGACACTGAGATTTGGTATCAGATTGTACATCTGAAATACATATCCCAGATGTCGGCGGCGGTATTGCGTCAGTCTTTTTTCTTTCATATCCGTCGTTTTCTCACCATTGATGGAGACATACCCTTCGTCCGCCTGGTCAATCCCGCCGATAATATTCAGAAGCGTAGATTTTCCGGAACCGGATGGTCCAAGCAGCACACAGATCTGTCCTTTTTCAACAGAAAAGTCAATTCCTTTCAGCACTTCCGTCCTGTTTTCTTCTGTGCCAAATGATTTTTTCAAGTCTTTGATCTCTAAAAACATATTTTTCCTCTCCCAAAAAATAGTCTGTAACTTGTCGCTCACTGTCTGCAAAGGCGGTAGTCACTTTATATTTGATGTTAGAATCAACTAACTTATGGTCATTATAGCACAGTTGTCTCGCTTTTTTCTGATTTGTATTTGATAATTTTTCTCGTTTTAAAAAGCTGTCACGGGCAAAGCCTGAATGGTTATTATAGATTTTTCCCCTTCAAAGCTGCACGCTGCATCACCAGCTTGATCTCATGCTCGCTTCTTCCGTAGGACATCAGCTCATGTGTCAGATATTCCGGTTTTATGGTTTCTACCAGTTTCTGAACTTTCGGTGTGGTAAAAGGCAGATGCTGGTCGATCTGGAAGACGTGTTCATAGCAGGCTTTGGAACATGCTTCGTAATCCGATGGCATGGCATCCTTTTTGGTGATCAGCGTTTTCACATACGCACCCGTGATGCTCTGATTTAAATGCATGCCTTTGATATAAGAAGCCAGATTTCCATGCTCTGCAACTTTTTCCAGGATGTAATCGACCGCCTCATCCTGCGTTTTCAGTTCCAGATTCATGTGCATCAGATGCCCGGTATCCAGCATAATGCCTTTCTTTTGATAATGGACCTGCGAGAGCAGACGCTTCGTCA
>UMKJ01004886.1_pt1 | contig 10962 bp, 10 predicted proteins | sample 1966301 | NCBI WGS metagenome assembly UMKJ01 (sample SAMEA4836173, study PRJEB28245) | human gut metagenome | biome: gut microbiome; material: fecal sample | place: Denmark | collected 2008
TATGGATTTGGTGATGCTGCATATTGGATGCAGCTACACGAAGATATGCGTAAAGCTGGTTTTTATATAAAAACAGAAGAAGAATATTGCGACCGGTTTGCCGTTATTGACCAAGAAGTAGTATGGTATGGAAATATTAATTTACTGGCGAAAGATAAGATAGATGACAGTATTATGAGAGTTATGAGCAAAGATATAGCATGTGAATTGATGGAGATTACATTTGGAGATAGTGATGGCAAGGGTACAGAATATAATGAAAATTAATAAAAGTGAAAGCAGGATTGGTGCAACAAAAGCAGTTCAAGAACAACTAAAAACAACAAAGATTGAAGAAAACAAAGGTGCTTCATTTGTGTTCTGCCGGGCCGCAAATTTGATGATAGATAGTAAAAATTACTGATTTTGGTTTAGTTAAGATGAAACAAAGTAATTTGACAAGTTTCGTTAGTGAAAAAAGGGTTCAATAAATGATAGCACCTTCAAATTATAGGGTTTGGAAACTACAATATGGAGTATGAAACTTTTGCGATTACAAGACTTATCTATTATGTGATGACAGGCAGATATAATTTGGAAAAAATTAAAAGTCAAAAAGTAAAGGATTTTGTGCTGAAAGGTATATCATCCAATTTAGATGAATGATATCATAGTGTCGCAGAGATGCAGCGGTCATTTGATGTTGCCTTCCCTATTTCTGGATATTAGAATGATTTTTAATCAGATATAGATTAAGTGATAAATAGATGTTACCGATTTATATAGATATACTATTGTATGCGACTAAATGGAGGTACTTATGATAGATTATTTGTGTTATGTGAAGAAACAATATTCGAAAGAAAAAGATTATGAGAAGTTTTTGATAGGCTTAACAATATTTATGTTAATCGGTTATATGATTACGGGTGATAATTTAAATCTATTATTTATTTTCGGCGGCTTGTCTATTATGTATATATTTGGAATTCCATTTATAACTTATAGAAGAGAGCGAAAACAGGGAATAGTTGAAAAGAAGAAGGAATATATAAAAAAAGAATTTTTAGCAGAAGAATTTGAATGTATTGATAAAGTCTTGAGCGAAGTAGAGAAGTATGATAATGCCAATAAGGTAGGAGCTCTTATTGAAACAGGAAAAAAAATTACTGAAAATGAATTGAAAGAAAATTTGGAAAAACATGAGGCACAATTTGAAAATGCAATGAAGGTAATAGATAAATTTTATTTTAAGAACAGTTTTAATAAAAATGATGGATTTTTGTATCATAATTTGAAAAAAGCTGATTTTATAAAAAGAAAAGCATATATAGAAAAAAGAATTGATGCCATAATTAATCCAGCAATTAATAGTGCTAGAATAATCGGAAAAGAGTGGATGCAACTTATTATATCTGTATTTGGGGGTTATATATTAGGAAAAATCGATACAACTTTAGCAGATGGACAGGTTTTTTCGACAATAGAACCTATTTTTATGTTTTTAATGGGTATTGTATTTATGATTATGAGTAATGTTCTTTCGAAGCAAAGCTTGAAAAATGAAGCTATATCATATTACAGTATAGTAGATATTTTAGTATATGAAAGAAATATTTTGAACGAGTTGATAATGTCTTGGAATATTTGCTGACAAGATGAAAAAGCAGCGGTATAATATCCATATAAGAAATATTCTAAAAATTGACGTTCATTCAAAGTTTTACTTTCACTTTTAAATGAAGCAAGGAAGAGATATCAGCAATGGCAATAGGAAATAGCTTAGATAAGCTTGTAGAGAAGGTAATGGAATTGATACGAGAGGTGTATTTGTAGGAGGATAATAAGTTGAACAAAGTTGCATTTAACAATGTGCGCATGTGGATATCTCTAAAATAACATAATATCAGGAGGAAAAATATGAGAACAATGGACACCAATACATTTGTGAATAGTTTTAAGATTAAGCCTAATAAAAGTATGTCTTTCCTTCTGGGAGCAGGGGCATCAGTATCATCAAATATACCGTCTGGCGGACAAATGGTGTGGGACTTTAAGAGGAACTTGTATTGTGCTGCACACAATGTAAGAACTAACATGTACGGCGATCTATCAAAAGAAAGTGTACAGAAAGAGATTCAGGCATACTTTGATGGACAAGAAGGATATCCAGAATTATGGTCAACTCAGGAATATTCTTTCTATTTTGAAAAGTGTTATCCTTTAAGACGAGATAGAGAGTATTATATTCAAGATAAAGTTCGAGATATAAAACCGGCACTAGGATATTTGTGTATGGGTGAATTAATAATTAATGGGAAGATTGATTTGGTTTCAACTACTAATTTTGATGATTTAGTACAGGCGGGTATTCATGCTATTGATTCGGGAATCTCAATTAAAACTATTTCCTCAGCCGTTAGTAATAGTGTAGGATTTTCGTTGTATGAGGGATTTCCTAATATAATAAAATTGCACGGAGATTATTTGTTTGATGAATTAAAAAATACAGAGATAGAATTACAGGAGTTAGAAGATAAAATTGCGGAAATATGGAAAGCCGCTATAAGAGAAAATGGTCTAATAATAGTTGGATATGCTGGTAATGACAACTCAGTGATGACAGTATTGGAAGGGTTAGTTGAAGCAGGAGAGATAAAAAAGGGGATATATTGGTGTAAACCCAAGGGAAAGGAGTTGGGTTTAAGAGCAAGTAATTTTATGGATAAAGCCTGTACGAGAAATGAACAATCAGCTGTTGTTGAAATTGATGATTTCGATAGTTTGATGTATAGTCTGTATGTGGCTATGAATTTGGAAAACGCTAGTATAGATGAATTGTGGAAGGATAATGATAAAAAACAAGATATTTTATACGATGCTATAGGGAGGCATACTGCAACAGCGATAACTAATGCATTACCAGCAGTGCAATTCCCAAGAAAATGTTATGTGTTTAGCTCCAACATCACTTCGTGGAAAGAATTGAGAGCAACAATAAATGATTCTTTCGTTGCTATTTTACATAAAGGAAAAGTATGGACATTGGGAAGTAAGTGTGGAATATTGGAGGCATTTGCAGATAAAAATATTAGTGATATAGAAGAAATGGATATTCCAACATATATGATGAAATTGGAACATTCAGATATTTTGGGTATGTTTTATGAGATTATAAAATATCATTTGTTGAGTGCAGGCTTTTCTTCTTTTGGGAAAACTAAGTACTTTGATAAAGACAGCAAGCGTTTTAAGAATGGTTGCTTTGTTTATGATGCAATCAAAATAACAATATCATTTGTTGATGGCAATGTGGTTATGAATTTGTTGCCGACAGTTCATGTGTTAACAAGTAATGGAAATGAACTGGATAGGTTCGAGTATCAGAATATAGTGAACAGTGAGATGTCAACACTGTATAACAAACAGATAAATGAAAGAATAGAGATATGGATACAGAAACTTTCAAGGAATGGAAAGTTACTTTTTGAATTAGGAAATGCTGTTTTAGAATTTAGCACAACACGAATGCGATTTACAGGAACAGGTAGTATTGATAAATGTTATCAAGCAAAAGAACCTGAACTTATTTTTGATTATGAAAATAATGGTTGTGTGGCAGTTAATCAATTAAAAGGATTAATTAATTATGGTCCAATAGAAGCATATGCTAATAGAAGTATCAGGTTAGCGGTGCTGTCTCCGAGAGAATGTGCAGAAGATATATGGAACCACCTAAATAAACTGAATATGTATCATGCCACAAAGTTAAAGCAGGATGGGGCATTTTTGCCTGAATATATAGGTTTTCAAAATGTATTTAGGTGTGGATTGGATATACCAAATGGAAATGATGTAAAAAGATTTATGGGATATTCACTAAGTAAAGCATTAGAGGTGGATGCTGAAAGATATTTTAATGTCATTTGTCAATATATTGATAGGTTAGAAAGAGAACGGCATCAATTTGATGTTTTGATAATTTATATACCTAAACAGTTAAGTAAAATGCGGGAGTTAAAGAATGATAAAATTTATTTTGATTTGCATGACTCGCTTAAAATTTATTGTGCAGGGAAGGGTATTGTTACACAAATAGTAGAAGAACGATCTGTCCATACTAATAGTGATATGGCGAAAATTATTTGGGGGCTTTCTACTGCTATATATACAAAGGCTATAGGAAAATTATGGAAGCCTAAAACAACAAGATATGATACAGCCTATATTGGATTAAGCTATGTACAATCAGTAAAAAATAATGAAAAAATATCAATTGGTTGTAGCCAGCTATTTGATTCAGAAGGAAATGGCATGAAATTATACCTGCGTCCGTTAAAGAATCCACAGATTATTCAGAAGAATCCTTATATGAGAAGTGAAGACGCTTGTCGTCTGATGAATAATTTGAAAAAAATTTACGATGAATCAATTCCTTTGCATAAGCTGAATCGAATTGTAATACATAAGACAACTCATTTTACCAAGGAAGAAATGGAAGGAATAACAAAAGGTTTTGCAAGTGTAGACAATATTGAGTTGTTGCAAATTCAAGAATTTACTGCATGGAGAGCGATTAGATTTCAGAATGATAATGTAGCACCATTTCCAATTCAAAGAGGTACGGTCATTCCTCTCGATAAAGATACATTTCTTGTTTGGACACACGGCAGTGTTCAACACGAAGAATTGGCAGGAAAGAATATGAATTATTATAAAGGTGGAAGGGGAATACCAGCTCCATTATTGGTAAGAAGATTTATGGGAAAATCTTCGGCAGAAGAATTGGTAGATGAGATTTTAATGCTTACAAAAATGAACTGGAATAGTGGGGACGGATTATATAAAATTTTGCCTGTAACGCTAGATTTTGCCAAGACATTATCGAGGGTTGCTAAGCAAGATTTAGTTGTTTATGATAGACCATATGATTTTAGATACTTTATGTAATTAATTAGTTTTTGGTCAGAAGGGAAGGTACAATCATGGCAATTCCAACAAACATAAAAACGTTACTATCCGGCGAAGTCGTCGAATGGGCAAGAATTGAATTTAAAGAAACTTGGGATGCGGCAGCTTCCTTGAAAACCATTTGTGCATTTGCCAATGACCTTGATAACTGGGGTGGTGGCTATATTGTCATAGGCGTGAAGGAAGAGGTTGGACGTCCGGTATATCCACTAAAAGGTGTGCCAGTAGAAAAACTTGACAAATATCAAAAGGAGATATTTTCCAAATGTAAGCTTATCAGACCGGCGTATACTCCGATAATAGGAGTTGAGACATATCAGGATAAGCTGTTTATTGTTATCTGGTGTCCGGGCGGAGATAATAGACCATATTCATCACCGAAGACTATGGAAAAGGATAACAAGGAGAGAATCCATTACATCCGTAAGACATCAAATACGGTAGAACCATCAGATGATGAAGAAAAGGATTTATTTAATCTTGCAAACAGAGTTCCCTTTGATGATCGTGTAAATCATCAGGCAGAGATGTCGGATTTAAATATTACGCTTATTCAGAATTACCTGAAGGAGATAAAGAGCTCCTTGTATGAGAGGGCAAAAACAGGGGATTTTATTGAGGTGTGTCAGGATATGAATATTGTCAGCACATTGCCGGAATACACCAAGCCTAAGAATGTAGGTTTGATGTTTTTTAGCATGGAACCGGACAAGTTCTTTCCATATACTCAGATTGATGTGGTGCAGTTTCCAAGTGGACTTGGTGGTAATGATATTATTGAGAAAACATTCAAGGGTCCGATTCAGCAACAGCTTAGGGATGCATTGCAGTATATTAAAAATGTGATTATTACAGAAAAGGTTGTAAAACATCCGGATAGAGCGGAAGCAGATCGTTTCTTTAATTTTCCGTATGCAGCAGTAGAAGAGGCATTGTCCAATGCTGTATATCACCGTGCCTATGATGAGCGCGAGCCAATCGAGGTACGTGTTGAAAATGACAGAATTGAAATTGTAAGTTTCCCAGGACCTGACCGTTCGGTTACAATTGAAGGGTTAAAAAGCTTCCGTGTCTCAAATCGTCGTTACAGAAATCGTAGAATTGGAGATTTCCTAAAAGAATTGCATTTGACAGAGGGTAGAAACACTGGGTTTAAGAAAATTTTGGATGCACTTGAGGCGAATGGTTCTCCAAAGCCGGAATTTGAGACGGATGAAGATAGAAGTTATTTTATAACGAGATTATTTATACATGAAGAGTTTACTAAAGATGCAAATCAATCAAAAATGAACGAAGTTGATGAAAAAAATGAGCGAAGTTTGAGCGAAGTTTTAAGCGAAGTTTTAAAAGCAAGCGATTTTAGTAAATTAGAGAAGTTAATCAAATTTATTGAAGAAAAGGGTGAAATAACACCGAAGGAGGCTGAAGCAGTTAGTGGAAAATCTGCAGCAACTGTAAGAAGATATTTGAAGATATTGGTTGGGACAGGTTATGTAGAAGCAGAGGGAAGTACAAATAATTCTGTTTATAAAATTAGTTTGCAATGAAGGTTATGGAGGTGCTGATATGCCGGAAATAGATCTTACAACATTGTATTCAGGAATGCAAAAAGAGATGTTACAAAAATTGAGTACGGGTGCAAACGCAGTTGTACATTCTGGAACAAAGGGAGATAACACGGAATCAAATTGGATTAATTGGTTTCAAGAGTATTTACCCAAAAGGTATAAAGTTGATAAAGGAATTGTTATCGATTCAACGGGAAAGCAAAGTGAACAAATTGATTTGATAATTTATGATGCACAATATTCATATTTGGTTTTTCGACAAAATGACACTCTTTTGATTCCGGCAGAAAGTGTTTATGCTGTTTTTGAGGTTAAACAAAACTTAAATAAAGAAAGGATTGAATATGCTGGTGTCAAAGCAAAAAGTGTCAGGGAACTATTGAGAACATCTGCTCCAATTAAACATGCAGGTGGAGAGTATCCACCAAAAGAGTTACATGAGATTTTGGCAGGAGTTTTAACCACAAGATGTGATTGGAAAGTACCTATTGCAAGAATGGTTGTGAAGCACGTTAGGGCACGTAAACGAGAAGAACGTTTAGATTTCATTTGCTGTATTTCAAATAATACATTTGTGGTAGAGAACAATACATTTATGAATCAATATGATGCAACAAGTAATCCGGAGATTTTATATTGCGAGGAAAAAGAGTCGTTAGTATATTTGCTACTGAATTTATTGAGGAGATTACGTGATATTGGTACGGTGCCAGCTATTGACTTTTCTAAATATGCCGAAAAAGTACCAAGCAGTAGATACTGAAAGCATGAAAGGAGATATATGGCAAAACAAGCAGATTTTAATAAGTTTTTATCAAATATAGAGCCAAGTCCGACTACGGTATCTTACATAAGCAGCATACAAACAAATTTAAGAGAATATTTGAAAAAGCATGAAGAATATAAAAATATTCATGTTGATACATTCCTTTCTGGTTCATACGCAAAGCATACATCTATTCGTCCAGTCTTAGGTGACAAAAAACGCGATGTAGATATTATTGTAGTAACATCTTATAAGCTTGATAAAAATTCGAAAGAGGTGCTAGAAGAACTTAAAGATGTATTGCTAGAAAATAGTAATTATGATACGGCGCTGGTTCAGCAACATTCTGTAGGCATTGAAATGAGTGGAATTAGTGTAGATGTTGTGCCTGTGATTGCTGACGAGGAGGATGATCAACTTTATTATGTAGGTGATGTTGATAGTGGTGAATGGTCGATAACCGATCCAAAAGGACATAAGGAGTGGTCAACAGCTATTAATAAAGAAAATAACAATGAATACAAACCTCTAGTAAAGATTTTTAAGTGGTGGAGAAGATGTAATTGTCCGGAAGATAAGAAGTATCCTAAAGGAATAACATTAGAAAAAATTGTGGCTGACAATTTAGGTGATTCTTCTTTGAGTACAGAGGATTTTTTGATTGCAACGATGCAAAACATAGTGTCAAATTATAAAGAGAGTTATGTGAATGAAAATGCCAATCCGATTGTTGACGATCCTTCAGAAAAAATAGATGAAAATGATTTGCTAGAAGGATATTTTGTAGATGATTTTGCAGATTTCGTTAATAAAATAGAGGAACATGTAAATTTGCTAAATACAGAAGGAACAACAAATGCTTCTTGGAGAAAAGTATTGGGAACTGAATTTCCAAATAGTTCTGCGGAAGCTAACAATTTAGCGTTATCCAATTTGAAGAAATGTATTGGAGCACTTCATCGACAACGTCCTATATGGCCTATACAACGTGGAGGGGCAGCGTTTATTGCAGTGCGCGTAACAACAGCTGCAGGTGAAAAAATAGAATATTCTAATAATGGTGTTCCGTTAGACAAAGGTTGTTCATTACACTTTAGAGTTTTAACAGGAGTAAAACAACCGTTTAAGGTTATGTGGCAAATTACAAATACAGGGGTGGAAGCTCAAGCTGCTGAATGTCTCCGCGGAGATTTTGAGGAATCTGATTATGGCTTGTGTGATAAATATGAGAGCACATCCTATTCAGGATCGCATTCGGTACAGTGCTTTATTATAAAAAAAGGCATATGTGTTGCAAAAAGCGAGGAGTTTATCGTTAATGTGCGCTAAGTCTGCATTGATAGTGGGTAAAGTATTGTTGTATATCTTGCATGACAAGTGTGTTAGACGCATTACGTCTTTGTATTTGTAATGTAAGGCGTTCATATTGATGCAAGTCCACAGGGACATGCAAATCAGGCAGATAATGTATTTTTAAGAGTTGGTGATAAATCTAAATTGCAGACATTTGAAGAACGCCTTCAGCTTAATTATGACAAGGGAGAACGTTACTTTGAAGATAAAGCGGTACCTGATGCTACAATAGATGATATAGATATGGACTTTGTAAAAGAATATACAAATAAGATTGATTACGGGAAAAGTCCTTTGCAATGGGTAATGCGATTGATGAAGTTAAGGAGAAAGCGGATATCGTAATTGGCTCAAATGATGAAGATGGTATTGCGGAGTTTATTGAGCAAATTAATCTATAAAAATTTATACACATTATGAGTATTAATATACTGTAGATAATAAAACACATATAGTTAAGAAACGGTTTGTATAATGGAGGTGTAATATATGACATATATGGTTGTGTGTAAAGAAAAGTTTGTTAATTTAGCATATGAATTAGTTAAAACAAAAAGCAGTATGGATGATATCAGAGCAGTAGAGGATTTGGCGGTTTTAGATATAATATTAAGTGGAATGAATAATTGTTTCAATCCGTGGGTGTTAGATAAAAGATTGAGACAAGAGTATAAAACTATTAAAATGATAGAAAATATGCAGGGTAATTTTTGCTGTAGTGGCAGAAAAATTATAAATATTACAGAAGAACAAAGAATAATAAACAATCTTAAAACAGACAAGGCAGGGGTTATTGCTGATATACTGATAAAGCATGGAATAATTAAAATCGTTGATGAACTTTATGAACATATTTAGTACAATCTATGCTATACTAAACCCAGCGTACATATTCTAAGGAGTTTACAAGTTGAAGTTACTATACGGAACCGGGAATCGGGCAAAGTTATTTGCGATGCGGAGCAGGCTTAAACAATTGGATATAGAATTAATAGGACTGGATGATTTAAGGGCAGAGGGTAAAACAATTCCTCAGGTAGTCGAGGATGGCAAGGCTCCGCTTGAAAATGCAAGATTAAAAGCAACAGCATATTATGAAGCATTTCATATTCCGGTCTTTTCGTGTGATTCAGGACTGTATTTTGATAATGTTTCGGAGGCAATCCAGCCGGGCGTGCATGTCCGCAATGTAAACGGGAAATGTTTGACGGATGACGAAATGATAGACTACTATTCCGGTCTGGTAAAAATTTATGGGAATTTGGTGGCAAGGTATCGGAATGCAATTTGTTTTGTACAGGATGATACGCACATATATGAAGCCATGGAACCGTCCATGGAGAGTGAAAAATTTATTTTAACTGATAGACCGCATAGCATAGTCAGGAAGAAAGGATTTCCGTTAGATAGCATATCTTTGGATATAAAAACTAACAAATATTATTACGACCTGCCGACGAACAGACTTGAACAGGTAGCAGTTGAAGATGGATTTTTAGACTTTTTCAAGAGAGTTTTGGATTTGAAATTATAATGTGATGATAAGGAAGAAAAAATGTTTAAGGTTGCGATATTACAAAAACGTGCCATTCATGCACAAATAGATAAGAATATTGAAAGTATCATTGTGGCAATGAAAGAGGCTTCGGAGAATCATGCGGATATCCTATTGCTGCCGGAATGCTTTATTACAGGATATGATTTGCCTATGTTATATGAAAAAAGCATTGCAGACGATGATATAAGAATTGCAAAAATATGTGAGAATGCTAAAAAATATAAAATAGGTGTAGTGCTTACTTCGTTTACAAAAGATAATAATAAGCAACCGCAGAACTCAGCATTTGTTATCAGTAAATTAGGCGATATATTAATGAAATACTCTAAGGTTCATACATGTGATTTCGCAGATGAAAGAAATGTTGAGTCAGGGAAAGAGTTTAAAGTGTGTGATTTTGAAGGAATACAATTAGGTATTATGATCTGTTATGACAGGGAGTGTCCTGAAAGTGCAAGAATACTGATGTTAAAAGGTGCAGAGGTCATTCTCGTACCAAATGATTGTGGTTCTATGCAGCCAAGAGTAAGAGCACTTTCTACAAGAGCATATGAAAATATGGTTGCAGTTGCTATGGCAAATCCGAACGGGGATAATGCCGGAAGTTCCTGTGCATTTAGTCCCATTTGCTGGGATAGAAACGGAAAATGTGTTGATAACACAGTTTTGCTGGCTGACGATAAAACAGAAGGTGTTTTTTACGCAGAGTTTGATATGGAAGTTATCAGAGAATATAGGAATCGGGAAATGTTAGGAAACACATTTCG
>UMKJ01080437.1_pt1 | contig 10960 bp, 8 predicted proteins | sample 1966301 | NCBI WGS metagenome assembly UMKJ01 (sample SAMEA4836173, study PRJEB28245) | human gut metagenome | biome: gut microbiome; material: fecal sample | place: Denmark | collected 2008
GGCTAAATTGCAGCTCTAAAATCTGAGTTATGAGTGGTGTGTTAAAGAAAGCTTGCTGGCTTTTGCCTGTATTGTTTGTGGTGAGCCCTGTGTTGGCTCAGCAAGGTGGTGGTATACAATCGGCTGCTAATATTGAAAGTCATATCTCTTTCATGTCGGTATTCCGGGGATTACTGGGGATTGTTTCTTTGTTAGCGATCGCCTGGTTGTTCAGTAAAGACCGGAAAGCTATTTCCTGGAAAGTGGTGGGGATCGGTTTGGCGATGCAGTTGGTATTGGCTGTCGGAATTCTTTATGTCCCGGCTGTACAGGCTATCTTTGAATTTTTCGGTAAGATCTTTATCCGTATTCTCGACTTTACGCGGGATGGAAGTATTTTCTTGTTGGGGGATCTGATGGATACCACCAAAGCGGGATATATCTTTGCTTTTCAGGTGTTGCCTACGATTATATTCTTTTCGGCTCTGACCTCCTTATTGTTTTATCTGGGCATTATTCAGAAAGTGGTTTATGCCATGGCTTGGGTGATGACTAAGCTCATGAATATCTCAGGGATGGAATCGTTGTCTGTGGCCGGAAATATCTTTTTGGGACAGACCGAAGCTCCGCTGATGATTAAAGAATATCTCGACGATATGAGCCCTTCCGAGATTTTTCTGGTGATGACCGGAGGAATGGCGACGATAGCCGGAGGAGTATTGGCTGCCTATATCAGTTTTTTAGGGGGGGAAGATCCGGTACAACGGTTGATTTTTGCCAAACATTTACTTGCTGCTTCAGTGATGGCTGCTCCGGGGGCTGTGGTTTTCGCTAAAATGTTGGTACCCCAGACCCGGCAGGTGAATAATAATATTCAGATTTCTAAAAATAAGGTCGGTAAGAATATTTTGGATGCCATATCCAATGGGGCGGCCGAAGGGGTGAAATTGGCTGTCAATGTTGCCGGCATGTTGTTGGTATTTGTGGCTTTTATCGCTTTTGCCAATTATCTGTTTACAAAATTCGGTAGCCTGACAGGAGTAAACGAGTGGATTGCTCAGGTTACTGACGGACGAAGCAAAGAACTGAACTTACAATTTATTCTGGGATATGCGATTTCTCCGTTGATGTGGCTGATCGGTATCGCTCCTCAGGATATGATCCATGCCGGTAGCCTGTTGGGGCAGAAGATCATTATGACCGAATTTATCGGATATGTCGATTTGGCCAACCTCAAAGCTGCCGGAGCTTTTGCTCAGACAAAGTCGGTCATTATGTGTACCTACTTCCTTTGTGGATTCGCAAACTTTGCTTCGATCGGTATCCAAATCGGCGGAATCGGTGGTTTAACTCCCAAAAATAAACCTCTGCTGGCTCAGTTCGGAATGCGGGCATTGTTAGCAGGCACACTCGCTTCTTTATTATCGGCTACTGTTGTCGGAATGATTATCGGTTAAGTTTTTTCTGACCAGATGGGTAGCCCAGAAACTGGGTATCGTACACAGCATGATCCAGACGAAAAAAGCCCGGTAACCGATCGATTCTTCGATCCAACCCGATATCATACCGGGGAGCATCAGGCCTAAAGCCATGAAACCGGTACAGATCGCATAATGGGCGGTTTGGTGTTTGCCGTTGCTGAATAGCATCATAAAATAGGTGAGGGAAGTGAATCCGAAACCATAACCGAATTGTTCGATGGCGACGCAGCCCGATATGATTCCTATACTTTCCGGTCGGGCGAAAGAGAGATACAGATACACGATATTGGGCAGGTTCATGGCAATGGTCATGGTCCATAGGCAGGACTTCAATCCCCGCCGTGCCATAGCGATTCCTCCGACAATTCCTCCGATCGTCAGGGCGATGACGCCGATCGTACCATAGATAAAGCCGACTTCTGCCGTAGATAGGGCAAGCCCTCCGGTAGCCGGAGTATCCAGCAGGAAGGGAGAAGTGATTTTCACCAACTGCGCTTCGGCGAACCGATAGAGCAGGATGAAGATCAGGGCACTGACGATGTGTTTCTTTTGGAAGAAAGAGGTGAAAGTACCTAGAAATTCTTTGAACACTCTTCCGGCAGAGGCTTGTTGAGGTGGAAGGGTACAAGTATCCCGCCGGGGGTGGGGTAAAAACAAATAGTGATAAACGAACAGAAGGGCAAACAGGATTGTCAGCAGGTAAAAAGTCAGCGACCAGGCTTGGGGGATGGCTGCGGTTTCCGGCATCTCCCTGGCGTAGCGTTGTTCGAGCCAGCCGGCGAACATTACCAGTATACCCTGGCCGAAAATAACCGCAAAACGATAAAAAGTACTGCGGATACCGACGAAATAAGCTTGTTTTTTTTCATTTAACCCTAACATATAAAATCCGTCGGCAGCAATATCGTGGGTGGCCGAACTGAATGCCAGCAACCACATGAAAGCCAGGCAATACCGGAAAGCCAGGGGGCCTTGGATCGTCAAGGCGATTCCTGCCAATCCTGCACCGACCAAGATTTGCATGACCACGATCCACCAGCGTTTGGTTTTCAGCAGATCGACCAAAGGGCTCCACAATGGCTTTATCACCCAGGGAAGATTCAAACCACTGGTATAAAGGGCGATATCGGTATTCGACATGCCCATGCGTTTGAATAGAATGACTGCAACGCTCATGACGACGACGTAGGGAAGACCTTGGGCAAAGTATAGAGAAGGCACCCATTGCCAGGGAGAAACCGCTTTGTTTTCTGTTTTCTTATTCATACATTTTTATTAACTCACACCCTTTGAAATAATGTTGTAAAATGGCCTTATAATTATAGCCCCGGGCTCCCATCACTGCGGCTCCTATCTGACAAAGCCCGACTCCATGCCCCCAGCCTGCACCGTGGAAAGTGAATATTCCATCCTGCTTTTCGACGATAAATGCCGAACTATATAGATGGGATTCTGAGAAAGCTTTCCGGATGATCAATTCTTTACCTATGACCAGCGTCTTTTTGTCTCCGGTGATTTTTACACGGATCAATCTGCCCGATACACCTCGCTCGATGGGCTGAATATCCCGGATCGTACCGAAATCGATACCGATTTTCCGATAGACCAATTCCGATAATTGTTCGGCCGGATAGCTGACTTGCCAACGGAAAAAATGCTGGGTTTCCTGGTCATAGTCGTGCAATACCTGTGACAATATTTGCCGGTCGGTTGTATGGCAGAAAGCAGGCGGGAAAGAAAGGATCCACTTCCGGGCTGTCTGTTCATTCCGTAAGTCTCCGGTTTCCAAATCTTCGGGTGCGTCTGTGATCTTATCCAGATAAGGATGTACTACCGGTTCCCAGGTATTGTCGAAGCGTTCGGTGGCTCCTCCGCAGCATTTTGAAAAGCGGGCGTCACAAATGGTTCCTTCGTAGGTAAGTACTTCTCCCCGGGTAGCTTCCAGCGCTTCCCGGACAGCAGGGGTATAGGCTTTACTGATCCCTTGATAACGTTGACAATGATCGTCGGCGCAGACATCGAAATGGGCATGGTCTTCCCGGTCGTACCAGCGAATGTATTCATCCTGATCCACCCGGTAAGAGCTGTATGTGCCCCGTACTGTTTTGGCTTTATCGATCTGAGCGAGCAGCCAACTCCGGGAAATAACGGCGTGGGCTTTCAGAAATTCAGCTGACGAGGTGGCACGCATTTCAGAAGATATCACACTGAGTAGATAGTCTTCCAGAGAAAGGATATTTATCGCTGTCAGGTGTTTTTGTTCGTCGATGATTTTTAGCTTCCCCTTAAACTTTTGATTTTCCTTACGTTCCCAATGAAATTGAATACCGATGACGACATCGGTTAAATCGAAGTCGGAAGTCGTGTCATCTTCCGGTTCGAACGTCAGAGGTAAAGAAACCGGTTCCCGATGATCTGCCTGACTTAACAGGTAACCGTCCTCTGTTTGCCGGATGTTATATGCTCCGGTATATTTTTTTCCTGTAGTCCGGCAGGTGAAAATTCCGTTCAGCCGGAAACAGATTTCCGGTGAAAACAGGATACCGACTTCCAGTTGTGGGAGGTGTGAATATTTCTGCATAGGCAAGGTTAACTTATAATCGGATTAATTCTTTTTGTATCGCTTCCCAGCTATCCGGGCCGGCGGTTACCTGACTGAACATATCGGTCAATAAACCGGCTGAATATTTCCGGAAATCTTCTTCCCGGGGAGAAATGATCAGGCCGGCCATATCGACACATCCCGGACTGAACAATATTTTCTCCGTTCCCTCTGCATAAAATTGCCGGGGACGGCGTGTGCGGCGGGGAAAAAGACAAACGGTCCATTGACAGTTGTCGAACCAGCTGAGCAGGTTGATCATCGGTTCTTCTTCGAACGGAATGGATCGGCCGATGATTTCCATGGTCTGCCGAAAGAGAACCGAAAGGAGATGGGAGTCGGAAGCTTGTAAAAGGATCACTTCGCGAAGATAGTCCTTTAATATAGAAACCGAATAGTAGTCTTTTTTTACCAGATAACGGCGGAGCTCTTCATTGGCGGCATCTTCTTCCAAAGGCATAAGATGCCGCGGGCACATTTGAAAGTGAAAATGGTCCGGGGCAGAAGCGCCGCAAGTGGGACCGTTATAAAATAAGGTATACCCCTGAAAATCGAAAGTGAGATCCAGCAGGTCTTCAAATCGTCCCCCGATGCATTGAGGTTCATGGTGGCGGGAAGGTACCGTAAAATGACGTTCGAAAATGGGATAGGGATTTATAAAAATAGAATAACGATCGTTGTAACGGATTCCTTTTTGCGCTTCCGGCATATGCTCCCGGCATAGAAAACATTTCCGGTTCTGTAATGTCCGGACATCTATTCTGGCATTGGTAGAAATCATTCTGGCTGGATTATACTGGATCCGGAGACGAAAAAGATCGAATGGAATATCCCGGTAGACGGCTTGTTGCAGATCGGTATAATTTTTTTTAGCCAGTTCGAATTCCTGAAGTTGGCCGTTATAGAGTTGAAGTAAATCTTTACTATTCATGAAATTAAAAATTTATTCCGGTTATTTCCCGGAAATTCGGGCCTGGATTTCCAGGGTCCTGATTTTGTCTTTATAAAAATTATAGTTGTTCAGTTGCTGTATGTCCAGATCGTGATCTGAATTTTCTTCCCAACGCCGGCATAAATACAGGGGATCGTAAATACGGGCGATGAGGTATTTTCGTGAAATGGCCAGGGCGGTTGCATAGTCTTCGCCGTAGCTCACATTCGGAAATTTGATTTGCCTTAACACGGGAGTGTAGAATGCCCGTGGTGCGCCGAGCCCGTTTATGCGCAGGGCATTATTACGCCCGTTGTCTGGAGTCCATTCCCGGTGGGCGATAAGCCCTGGCGGAATTTCTTCCAACTTGAAATCGACCATCTGATAGCTACCGATCACCATGGCACAATTCTCCTGATAGAAGGTGTCGACGATACGTTGTAATACATGACAGTCCTTATACAGATCGTCGCTGTCGAGTTGTATGGCGAATTTACCGCATTCCGGTAATAGGATCGCTTCCGTCCAGCATCCTCCGATGCCTAATTCGGTGGAAGCGGGGATGTGATGAATCAGATTGGGGTACCGCCGGGACAATTCTGTCAGAATCTGACCGGTGCCGTCCGTAGAGTGATTATCTACTACAATGACATTAAAAGAAAAATCAGTTTGTTGCTGCAAGGCCGATTCTACAGCTTCCGCAATGGTACGTTTGCGGTTTCTGACGGGAATAATCACAGAGGCTTCCCGGGCGAAATTCTCCTGTCCGAAGTCTATACGCTGAAATTCGGGAGCTAACCAGGCTCCGATCGCCTGGAGGTGGGCTGTACAAACGGCTTCCATCTCCAACTGCACTTCCCGGTTGGCCGGATCGACATAATCGAACTGTTTTTCACCGGATAACCGCAGATCGGTGGGCTGTACGGTATAAAGGGTTTCCGGTATATGTACGATTTTTCCTAAACGCGAAATACTTAACCTTAATTCGTAGAGAGCTGCAAAACGGTAATCGGTATTCATTTGAGCGACTACTTGCTGAAAACTGTCGTTACGGAATAATAATAGTTGCCCGAAATCAAAATCGTTCCGTATACTTCCGGTTTGATATTCCAAGGTGGGATGGTGTATTTTTTTGCCTTGCCGGATTTCCTGGTAATCACTGTAAAACAGTGCTCCGTCATTACTTTCGGCTATCTGGTACATGCGCCCGATTGCATAAGGATGCAGCTCGATGGGAGAAGTACCGGTATAGAAAAGGATATAATCCGAATCTGCCTGCCTGGCTATTTGTTGTAAAGCAGGGGTGTCGGTAAAAGAAGATACGACACTCGTTTTTACTGGTTCGGAACTTCGAAAAAGTTCTTTTTGCAGTAAGAAGGTATGAATTGAATACATATTTCCGGAATTTTTCGTTCAAAACTATAAAAAATAAAAATCAAAACTAATATCCGGTGAGACAAAAAAGTAAATCCACTATAAATTGGAAGAAACGGAGAATTGAAGTTTGCTCTGTTTCCTCCATTGTTCTCAGGAATGGTTCATAGAAGTCAGTACCCTTCTTGCGGGGGCGCCTTCTTGACGGAACCGGAGTGGCCCGTTCGGCCGCTGAAGTAGTTGTAAAAAAATATCGCAGGGGCCATCGGCTTTATGAACTGATTTCTACGAATTTTCTGCCTCTTCGTCTGTATGACCGGGTAAGCGTTGGAGGCATCGGTCGATCACCTCATAGCCGAATCCGCGGCTTAATCCGAAGCGGATCAGTTTGGCTTTTCGTTTATAAGGCTCTTCGCCGGCCAGGGATTTCATTTTTTGTTTTAACAGAGTGAGACAGGCTTCCTGATAGGTATCGGTATCCAACGCTTCTAATACTTGGGAAATGAGGTCCGGATCGATTTTTTTACGATGGAGCATAAGGGCTATTTTCTGTTTTCCCCAATGGTTGAACCGGAACTTATCTTCGGCATAGGCTTGGGCATAACGGGCATCGTCGATGAATCGATGCTGATGCAGAAAAGTCATAATCCGGTCGATTTCTTTTTCAGGTATTTCCCATTTGACCAGTTTTTCCTGGATTTCCCAACTGCAATGTTCTTTTTTACTGCAGATAGCGGCCGCTAAGCTTAAGGCTTTCTCTTTATTCATCTCTATCCGATATTAATTATGCCGATTTCCTGTTTGTGCCGGCTTTTCACTTTTCACCATTCGTTCTTTTCCATAAAAATCTTTTCGTAATTCGATATTCCGGTAGCCATATCGGGTCAGCAGGGCTATCGTTTCCTGGCCGAAGGCTTCGTTGATTTCGAAAAATAAAAGTCCTTGAGGGTGTAAGTGGGTCAGTCCGAATTCTGCTATGGCCCGGTAAAACAGGAGTGGATCTTCGTCGGGGACAAATAAAGCCTGATGAGGTTCATGATCGAGTACTTTGGCTTCCATCGTTCCTTTTTCGCTTTCCCGGATATAGGGGGGATTACTGACGATCAGATCGTAAGTGTCCCAGGAGGCGGTTTGGGGGTGTAGGATGTCGCGGAGAAGGAATTCCGCTTTAACGCCGTTCAGTATTGCATTTTCCCGGGCCAGCTCAATCGCTTCCGGAGAAATATCGACCCCTGTGACGTGAGCTCCTTGACACAACCGGGCCAGGGAAATTCCGATACAACCGCTTCCACTCCCGACATCGAGCAGGCGGTTGCCCGGCTTGAGCCATTCTCCTACCCATCGGACCAATTCTTCGGTTTCCGGACGGGGGATTAAAGCCGAAGGGGTTGACTTGAATCTTAAACCGGCGAACCCGGTTTCTCCGAGGATATACTGTATCGGAGAACCGGATTTCAATAAGCGAACGATTCCGATAAATTTATTTATAAAGCTTTCGTCTAAAATTTCGTTTTTTCTAAGATGGATGTCTATATTTGTATAATGCAAAACATCCATGTAAACGATCCTGCAGATACATTCGATTTCATGTTCGGAATATGAATCTTTTAGTTCCTGCAAAGCGTATTGGGATAAATGATGGATTGTATTCATAATACAAAGATAAAATTATTTGAAAATTGAAAACTGAAAACTTTTCCATTTTTTATATTTTTTATGTCCTGGTTGCAAATTATCATATATGTTTTAATCGCCCTGTATATCCTTACTGTGGCCAGTGTGGTTTTTAATGTGATTCTTGAAAACCGGAATCCGGTGCGAACCTTGGCATGGATTATCGTCCTGGTGACCGTTCCGTTGGTCGGTTTCCTTTTCTATCTCTATTTCGGTGTGAATTACCGGAAAAATAAGATGTTTTCGATGAAAGGCCTGGGCGATATGAAATGGCTCCAGTATATGAGCGAAGATCAGAAACAGCTGATCCGGAAATCGGAGTTTTTGAAAAAGCGGGAGACGGTAGAAGTGCGGAAGCTGATGACTTTATTGTTGAATAATAGTAAAGCTTTATTGACCCGTTATAATCAGGTCGAAATTTTGAATAATGGCGAAGAGACATTTCCGGCTTTATTCGGGGCTTTGAAAAATGCCAAAAAGTTTATCCATTTGGAGTACTATATTATCGGAGAAGGGAGATTGGCTACTGAACTGAAGGAGATTTTACTTCAAAAAGCTGCCGAAGGAGTCGAAATCCGGATCATCTACGATGATGTGGGATCATGGAGCTTGTCCAAGGAGTTTATCCGGGAATTGAGGAAATCCGATATACAGATTTATCCCTTTTTGCCGGTACGTTTCCACCATTTGGCGAATAAAGCCAATTACCGGAACCATCGGAAAATTGCCGTCGTGGATGGAGAAGTGGGATTTGTCGGGGGGCTGAATATCGCCGATCGTTATATGGACGGAGTACCCGGAATAGGCATTTGGAGAGATACCCACCTGAAAGTGACCGGGGAAGTCGTGACTTCGTTGCAGGTGATTTTCCTGATCGACTGGTATTTTGTCCGGCAGGAATTGTTGTTGGATAAGAATGAATACTTGCCCTACCATCAGGCCGATAATAATGTTATCGTGCAGACGGTTACTTCGGGACCGGATAGTGACTGGGCTTCCATTCAGCAGTCTTATTTTACGCTGATCAATATGGCGAAACGATATGTTTTTATTTCGACACCTTATTTTATGCCCGGAGAGACGACATTGAATTCCTTGAAGACGGCTGCGATGAGCGGGGTGGATGTCAGATTGCTGTTGCCTCATAAGTCCGATTCCTGGCTGACACATTGGTGTACCCGTTCGTATGTCGAAGAATTGTTGGAAGCCGGTGTAAAGATTTATTGGTACCAGAAAGGGATCAATCATAGTAAGGTAATTATTGTTGACGGCAGTGTGGCCAGCGTCGGGACGGCTAATATGGATTTGAGAAGTTTTGAGCAGAATTTCGAAGTAAGCCTGATCATTTACGACCGCGAAGTGGTGAAAAAATTAGCGGTAGATTTTATGAAAGATTTGAAAGTCAGTACCGAGGGAGCGATACAAAGATGGAAATTCAGGACGAAACGGGAAAAAGTGTGTGAATCGGTGGCGCGTTTGTTTGCACCGGTACTTTAAAAAAGTAAAAGGCTATAAGTATAAGTGGGAGGGGGGAAAAGAGGAGATATTATATGTTCAGAGTGAATGAAACGAAGTGTATGTTTAGTAGTAAAGAAATTTTAAGGATCTTGGATTGCAAAGCCTGTGAGGTAAAGGACTTTGAGATTACAGAAGTAAGCGTGGATAGCCGGTCGGTGAATAAACCCGAGTCGACTTTATTTTTTGCTTTAAAAGGAATTAATCATGATGGACATGATTATGTAGAAAAATTGTATGAACAGGGGGTAAGGAATTTTGTGGTAACCGAGCTGAGAGCGGATTTTCTTCCTTTGTCCGGGGCTAATTTTTTTGTCGTCGATGAGGTTTTACCGGCACTTCAGCAATTGGCAGCCTGGTTTCGCGGTCAAATGAAGGCTGAAGTGGTCGGTATCACCGGGAGTAATGGAAAAACGATCGTCAAAGAATGGTTATATCAGTTATTATCGGATGAACCGGGTATTTATCGCAGTCCCCGTAGTTATAATTCACAGGTCGGAGTCCCTTTGTCTTTGTTGGGTATGGATGTTTCTACCCGTTTGGCCATCATTGAAGCCGGAATCTCTCTGCCGGGAGAGATGGGTAAGTTGCAGGCAATGATCCGGCCTGAGATCGGGATTTTTACGCATTTGGGAGATGCGCATGGAGAGAATTTTGAATCCAGACAACAGAAATTAGCGGAGAAAGCCATATTGTTTCGGGATTGCCGTTGTATTATCGGAAGGGAAGGGGAGGCTTTGGACTATATAGCTAGCCGGCTTCGACCGGATGTAAAAAAAATGATCTGGGGAAGTGGGAAAAATGCAACTGTCCGGGTTGAAGAGAAAGGGAGCACTGCCCATGAACGCCTGGTAGCCGTCGGATATGAGCATGTTGCGTTTACTTTGTCTATACCGTTCCCGGATGAAGCTTCTTTTGAAAATTGTATGAATGCCGTATGTGTTTTATTGCTGGAAGGGATTTCTCCGGCTTTTATCGCCGAACGGGTAGCCCGTTTGCAGCCTTTGGCGATGCGGATGGAAATAAAAGATGGTATAAATCGTTGTGTATTGATCAATGACTACTATAATTCGGATGCCGCTTCGTTTCAGTTGGCATTGAATACCCTGGCTATGCAGGATGCCGGGCGTGAGAAAGTCGTGATTTTGTCTGATTTCGTGGATACGGGAACCGGTGAGAGAGAGTTGTACCGGGAGGTAGCGTTGTTGTTGCGAAAGGCGAAGGTTTCTTTATTTATAGGTATCGGGGAAAAGTTAAGCCGGTATAAACCTTATTTTTTGGTCCCCCGCTGTCGTTTCTACAAGGATACGGATAGTTTCCTGCGCCAAGAGAACAGGGAGCAGTTTAAAGATCAGGTGATTCTGATTAAAGGTGCCCGTAAGTTTCGTTTCGAATACATCGCCG
>UMKJ01017570.1_pt1 | contig 10956 bp, 20 predicted proteins | sample 1966301 | NCBI WGS metagenome assembly UMKJ01 (sample SAMEA4836173, study PRJEB28245) | human gut metagenome | biome: gut microbiome; material: fecal sample | place: Denmark | collected 2008
TTCAGGTTTTGCATGATGGTAAATATACCAATGCAATTTCTGCAATCGAGAAACTTGCCGATTGGTTCCAAATCTCGGTTGGAAAAAACATCTTTAACTTCACAGTAAAAGAAGGCATTTCTAATATTGCGATGACATTCTCTTATCGGAATGCTTACGGAGGTATTTGATTATGGAATTCATGGTCTTGGATAAGAACTATGACGGTATCGCCATGATCGATACATTCACTTCAGCTATCTGGACAGTTCGATATGATGCGGCTGGCGATTTTGAGATCTATACGCCGGTTCGGCTTGACTATATTCAAGCTATGCAGATCGGTAACTATCTTTGGAATCGAGATAGTGATCGACTTATGATTATCGAGACGGTCGAGATTGAAACGGATGCCGAGCAAGGCCCCCAGTTAATTGTGACTGGAAGAAGTCTTGAAAGTATTCTGGATCGAAGAGTTGCAACAAATGCAGCAACCATGAGTGGTAATATTCAAAACATTATATTTGCCATTCTTCGAAACGAAGTGATCAATTCCGGAAGCGTTCGAGCATTCCCTGGATTTAAACTCAAAACATCTACAGATTCAAGAATTACAGGAATCACCATTTCCGAATTGAATGTTCGTGGTGAGAATGTCTATGATATTATTTGTAGACTTTGCCAGACATACAAACTCGGATGGAAAATTCTTCCTTCTGGAGCTGGCGGGTTCGAGTTTGAGCTCTATATGGGAGCCGATCGATCCTACAATCAAAATGAAAATCCTTACGTTGTCTTTTCGCCTTCTTTCGAGAACCTGCTGAATTCTAACTACATCAAATCGTTTAAATCTTACAAGAATGCTATTTATGCAGTTGGAACGTATCAGAAAGAAGTTATCGTCAAGAACAAGTATAAAGATGATAATGGCGAATGGGTTGTCGAAGAACAGACAACTTATGAAGAAGCTGAAGTGACTACTTGGGGATATTCTGAAAGCAATACTCCAAGCGGTCTAACTCGTCGAGAGATGTTTATCGATAATGGTGGTGTAAATGACGGTGAACAAGGCGGTACTGCCGATACTTGGAATGCCATTAATCATCAAAAAGCCATTACAGAATTGAGCGAGCATCAGACGACTACAGCATTTGAGGGAGAATTGGAAGCAACACGACAGTACGTTTATGGTGAAGATTTTACCATAGGTGATATTGTGCAAGTTGAGAACGAATTTGGCATTACGGGAACCGTTTATATTTCTGAGATTGTGTTTTCTCAAGATGCAAACGGTATCACGATTACTCCTACTTTTACATCCACAGAGGATGAGACTATTGAGTAAAGGAGGTTCTTTATGGCTATAACTTATGGCTTTTATAACTCGCTGAATAAAGATCGAGTTTATAATGCTGAACAGATGAGTTCCATATTTAATGGAATTATTACAGATGGCGTGTTTTCCACCATTGGAGATGCGCTTATGCCGATTGCTGGGACCGGCATGCAGGTGATTGTGAAAACTGGTAAATGCTGGTTTAATAGCACCTGGACGCTGAACGATGCTCTGTTCCCGCTGGACATTGAAGCTGCTGATGTGAGCCTTACTCGAATTGACGCGATTATTGTGGAGATCAATTCTTCCGTCGGTACTCGTGCTAACACAATCAAAATGCTGAAGGGAACACCCTCCGCAAACCCCGCAAAACCTACATTGGCCAATAGTGAGCATCTGCATCAGTATGCGCTTGGCTATGTGACTGTTTCTGCGGGTGTAACTAGCATTACTGCCGATAAGATCGAAGTGAATGTGGGTAAGTCTACTTGCCCGTTCATCACGTCTGTTCTCCAGCAGACTGATATCACAGATTTGTTTAACCAGTGGGATGCCGAGTTTAGTGCATGGTTTGCAAATGTTCAATCTCAGCTTTCCGGTGATATTGCCGCCAATCTCCAGAGACAGATTGATGAAATACGAATTTCAGATTCAAAAAAGCTTGATGCCGAGTTGAAAGCGAATCGCGAATCCGTATATTTAGGAGAAAGCAATTCTGCGTATATCACACCAGCATCTTTAGGGACGATTTGTGATCGGATAGGTGACATTAAATTCACAACCAGATCGAGTATCGGCGACGATTGGCTTCTTGCAAATGGAGCAAATTTCGATATAAGCGATTATCCAGATCTTGCCGCGCATATGAGTGCTGGACAAGATAAATTCACCAATTTTACAAAACGAACGGATTTTGAGGCAAAATATCCATTATGTAATATTGGTAATTATGAAGTAGTATTCTTTGATCATGGATACTATGCTACAAAAAATTTCGGAGCCTGGGTAAAAAAAGATGTCGGAACAGATGCCTCAATTAGGAGTATCAGCTTTATTAATGGTCGATATCTCATACTTAGGGTAAAGAGTGGTAACTATTCCTTTGGATGGACAGATGATCTTTATGTATTGCCATCGCAGTGGACTACTCCTACCAATGGATCGGGTTATTTTAGTGACATATCTTCTGTTTCGCCGATCAGAAAATTAGGAAACTATTATGTTGGTCCTTATTTCGATGCTGATCATAGCGGCAACAAATCTAAATATTCTGATGGAATTATTTATTCTACAGATTTGGTGACGTGGACTATAGCAATACTAACCAACAGGTCGACCCATCAGAATAGCGTACTGGATACTTTTTATCTTAACGGAAAATATGTAATACTCGAGTATTCTACCTATACGTATTACATAAGCGTCTATGTATATGCTGACATTAATTTGAGTAATCGGATCGCTTCTGATCTCACATTGGGTAGCTCGTCTAGATTTAATAGTTGGTTTTGCGATGGTAGTAATGTATATTGCTCTTCTGAAAATGAGAAATATTATTTCTTCAAATACTTTGATCCAATTAGTTTGACAATTGTGGACATTTCAGATAAAATATCTGGAAAAGCTTTATTCGCGCCAAGCAATGCTGGATGCTATGCTTTAAATAGCAATAAACAGGTCTATAATGTTACAAAGAGTGTTGTCACATTGCTTGGAACAATTAATTCAGGCGAAAACATTCTTTTTGGTAGTCCAAACGGTAACCAATTCTATTATTCGGACTCTTTAATTGCATATCTCGGAACTGACAAGTACTTTTATGGAGGATTTCGTAATGTTCTCCCTAATATTACAGCTCCTTCCGGAACAAAAGCATTCATAAAAGCAAAAGCAATCAGTTAAAGTATACAAAGTTACAGGCAGTAACTATTGTATAAATAAAAATCTAAAAAGGAGAAACAACTATGGAAAAGAAATTCGAGCAGATCATCAACGAAGGTAAGAAGAATGGCAAGAAGCTGAGCGAGATCAATGCTGAGCTGAAGGCCGCTGGTGCAACTTTCCATCTGGATTACACCATGACTCCCGATGGTCCCCAGACTGGCTGGTCTGAAAAAGAGATGGAGGAAGGCTTTATCGTCGTTGACACCCCCGATGAGACGCCTAAGGGTCTGAAGGGCTGGATGAAGTTCCGTCCTGACATGGCTGGCCAGAAGAAGATCGTCTATGATCACGGCGGCAAGTTTGAGATCACCTGGAATGAAAACGGCAATCCCGTAAGCGCCATCCGCGTTGACTAACTAACCGCCAATACGAACATCTGAAAAGCAAACATAAGGAGACGTTACTATGGATCAAAACCAATGGTTTAATACAGGTAGTCCAGCTCCTATGAATGACAGGCAAGCGTTCGAAGCAGGCTGGACGGCTGCTCAAAGACAGATGGCATACTCTCCGCAAGTGCCTCAGATCAATGAGCGTATCTTTCAGCAAACTTCTCAGCAGACTCCTCCTCCGAGACCAACATATCTCCCAGGTCGAGTCGTGAATTCCCCAGATGATATTCGGGCATCTGAGATCCCTATGGATGGTACTGTTGCAGTATTCCCGTCTTCGGATTACTCTCATGTAATCTTGAAGGCTTGGAATAGCAATGGCTCCATTCAGACAGAAATCTATCAGCGCATGAACCCCAATGCAGAGCCTGCGCCTGACCCGAGATTTGAGGAATTCAAATGTGACTTTGATCGCTTGACTGTCACCAATACTGGTGCTGTTCCTGTGGTCATCTCTACGAATCCTCTCTTGTATATCAAGAGAGTATCTTAAGGGGGTGCAGTTATGGCGAACTATGATATTTGCATGATGCGTGAAAAACTCATGAGTTGGACCAAGGAAGCCATGAGCGGCAATCCGTCCGAAATCAATGCACAGGAACTTGGAGAAGTCGTCGATATGATCAAGGATACTTACGAAATGGAGTATTATTGCGCCAAACGTAAGTATTACGAAGAGAAGATCGGTACTATGGAGGATCATGAGGGCGACGAACGATTCAAAATGGGTCGTTCCGGCATGATGCGTGTCCTTCCTGAGATGGACCGTCGTTGGGATCCTGATGAGTATGATGTGTATGCTCGGATGGGTTATTCTGGACGCCATGCGACCACCAGCGAAATGGGTCGAAATTGGGATAAATATCTCGATGCCAGACGGCACTACAATGCTACGAAGTCTGATGCAGATCGGATGGAAATGTCCACAAGTGCAAAAATGCACATTGGGGAGACAATTGCTACACTACGTGATATGTGGCATGATGCCGACCCCGACCTGAGGGAGAAGATGAAGAAAGATTTCTCCGCTTTACTTCAGGAAATGAACTAACAGCCAAGTCATGGATAGTTTCTTTGTGAATGGGTATCTATGGCGTATCAAACGGGTCCCATATGCAAGTCCGATGTTGATCGAGAAGACAGGTACGCGAACCGTCGCTACAACTGACCCGATAACTCGAACGGTGTATTTGCTCGATACGTTAGAAGGAAGCTTTTTCACGACAGTGCTATTGCATGAACTTGGCCATGTGGTCATGTTTAGCTACGGGCTGCTCGATGATGTTCACCGGGCAGTCCCGCGGCATTTATGGATTGATGCTGAGGAATGGGTCTGTAATTTTATTGCAGATTATGGGCTTCAGATCTTCCAGATAGCAAGCACTGTATTGGGTGAAGAAGCCTGGTCATTCATTCCTTATGAACTGGAGCGACTGGTTGTGTGAGGAGTGTCTCTTTATGAACCCGTATATTCAGATGTTCTTTACTATTTTGGCGTCTGTCCTCGCTTCAGGTGGCTTTTGGACTTTGATTCAGATGCACATTAATAAAAAAGACGCCAAAACAAGATTACTGGTAGGCCTTGCTCATGATCGTATTGTAGAACTTGGTATGCAATACATTGAGCGTGGTTACATATACCAGGATGAGTATGAAAATCTCAATGACTATCTGTTTAACCCGTATGAAAAGGCGGGCGGAAACGGATCAGCCAAACGAGTCATGGATGTTGTTCGCACATTACCCATGAAACCAAATCCTAATAAATGAGGTGTTCAAAATGACTCTAAGTAACAAAGTGTATGATACACTGAAATGGATCGCTCAGATCTTGCTTCCCGGATTAGGTACGCTCTATTTTGCCATCTCGGGGATTTGGGGCCTTCCCTATTGCGAACAAGTTGTAGGTACGCTTTCCGCAATCACTGTATTCATTGGCATGCTGCTTGGGCTGAGTGCTGCTAAGTATCCCGGTGATGGCACAATCAAAATGCAGGGCGCTACTTATAAAACAAAGCTTTCTATCCCTGTGGATGAACTGACCGAAAAGAAAAAGGTTATTCTCAAAGTTGAGGATGGCGATAAGAAATGACACCCTCTCTCTTCTTCGCATTTGGTCTTGGCTTCTTGGCAGCCATCTTCATTTGCATCTTGGTTATATTTGCCTGCCGAAAAAAGATATTTTGTTTCCTGAATAAACGATTTAAATCGATTACTCGGTGGCTTTTCATAACCGGTCAATTCTTTGCACTCATTTGGGTCAGTACATCCTATATTCTTGCTGCATACGCCACATTTGTTCTTGGTCAGCCGTTTCCGATCGAAACTTTGTCTGAACAGGCAATCGTGGTTTTGTTAGGGACGCTTTCTGCCAAAGTTATCGAAAATATTTTCGAGCATAATAATGGCGGGATATTTGGGAAGAATAATTCGGCAAATGATAGCGAGACTACAGAGTAGAAAGCATCTAAGAGGGGACCGTGAATATATCATGGTCTCTTCTTTTTTCGCGTATATTTCATATCCCTTTATGGAGGTGAACTTTAATGACAAAACAAGAGCGAATGGATTTACTATCTGATTTCAAAGAGATGACACCACCTGAGATGGTTTATGCTCAAACATATGGGATTTTTAAAAGCATGGCTAAGAATTTAGCCGATGCAAATGCTCCAGGTGCAAAAGAATTTCAAGATGTGGTCAAGATGATGTCAAAACATTGTAAAACAAAAGAGACTCTTGCAAAAATCTTTAGACCTACTAAATGATTAGAGGGCTTTCGAGCCCTCTCTTCTTCTTTTTTCGCGAAAATAACATATCATATTATGGAATAGAAGACAACTAAAATTAATATATTTTAAAGGAGAATTATTATGAAAAAGGTTATTGCTATTCTGGGTATGGTTATGGTTATCACTGTAAGCGTTATTGGCGTAATTACTATGATGAATAACAATGAGAAGGACACTGACATTGATACAACTACTATCAAATACATCAGCTACTATGATGCTGATGAAGCTGTCATGAAGTATATCAAGTCTGAGAACGTATTCGACGATAGTGACAAGGTTACTACCGTTGAGATCGAGGCTCAGCACTTGGCTACTGGTGACTGCTTCTGGGACATCGTAGCACGCGATGCAGATGGTAAGGCAGTTGGTATGATGAGCATTGATTCTGATCTCATTGTTGAGCGTCTTCAGAATTACATCTAAACACTTATGGGGAAAGCATGGCCTTTCCCTTTTCGCGATATTTTCAAGGTAGTTTATGGAAAGAAAATAAATTTTATGGAGGTATTCTTATGACTACTTTGGAAAGATTTGTGACTATGCTTAGCATTAGTTTGATTATTGCTGGTATGATTGGTATCCATTATTATATGGGTATCGGTTCTGCAGTAGTATTTGGACTTGGCGTGGCATGCATGACCTTGACAATCAACATCGAGAATATTAAAAAGGACTTTCTTGAGATTGAGGCTTAATGGCCTCTTTCTCTTTTCGCGTATATTTCATATCCCTTTATGGAGGTGTATGATATGAATATTTTATCTGCAATTTTCGGATTTGGAGCATGTATTGCAATTATCAGCTTTATAGCTTGGATGATTGTTGACGCATTACGAGTGGTTAAATACGGATTGGTAGACGATGATATTTATAATGAGGATGAGGATTAACGTATCCTCTCCTTTTATTTTCGCGATATTATCCTCATCTATTATGGAGAGAAACTCTACATTATATTTATGGAGGTATTATCATGGGTATTAAGAATGAGGGTGCTTTGAAGAAGAGCTGGTTTGTGTTGACGGACGAGGCCTATAGGTTCGGCGAGATTGCTGAAGACTATGCATACCCAATCTCTAGATATGATGGCGTTGCCATCGGTCCAGGTGATTGGAATACAGAAGGTCTTCAGGGAGCTGCTGGATTTAGGATCTCAGTCACTAGACGAGAGCTAGTAGAACTTCTGAAAGATTTCAAGGAAGCGTATCCCGATGCTCACATTATAGTAATGAGAAGTTAACTCTGCAAAGCAGGAGGCTGTAATAACGGCCTCTTAGCTTTTCGCGATATTTTCAAGGTAGTTTATGGAAAGGAGGAGTTCTGTTATGTTTAACGATTTTAAGAGGGGTTTCTGGTATTCTATCGGAGCGATTGTTGGAGTGATCACACTTCAGACACTTGCTGATAGAGTTATCCCGGAAATTGCCGCGAAGATGAAAAACAAAGAGGACGACATGGAAGAGTCTAACTAACTATTTGGAGAGACTGATCATGGTCTCTCCTCTTTCTGGAGGTAAATATGGACACTATTTTTGTAACTGAGAAATTAGTTTTGCATGCTGAAAAAGAACAACTGCTCGGCATCTCATTTTGGGATGAACTTAGCTCGGATTGTTGCAAACTCCATACACAGACTTTGTCAGAACCTGTCTCAATCAAAAATCTCAAGAATGCTATAGATCTCTACATGGAGGATGATAACAAAGAAATAAATGAGAAAAACATAGAGCTCGCAAGAAATTGGGTCACACGAGAATTAGCATATTGTATTCTGACTGGCTGGTCTGTTGAGTTTCATTCACTCAATGGTGGGGCCGATCTTAAGATTCAGATTTCAAAATGTGGGAAAAATGCCTATCAAATCATTCCGGTTTCGACCACTGTTCAATTCTACATGAAAATATGGGAAGTCATGAATACTCTTCGCCAAGATATTATAAATAATTTTCCAAATCTTGAGCAAGAATATAAAACATGGGGGGAATAATATGTCTAAAGCATTAAAATGCGATCGATGCGGCAAATTCTTTGAACTTAAAGACATGGATGAAAAGTATGGTGATCGCGAGCGTATCTATCATATAACCACTGATATTTATAGCCCACGTAGTTGTGGCATTGATCTTTGCCCAGAATGCTATGGAAAACTTGAAAAATGGATGGAGGTGAATGAAATTGATTCTTGAGATTTTATTGATCGGTGCGACCATGATTCTTTGCACAGTTGCCGGATACATCATCGGTGTAAATGCAACAACAAAAACTTTAAAATTTGTAGGGACGCTTAATATTGCACACGATATTGACGGTGAAAGGTATACAAGTCTGGTGATCAATAAGCAGAACTCTGAATTTATGGACGATGAATCCATTAAATATGTCTTAATGAATGTGAGTCATATTTATGCGGAGAAACAAGAGGCTAAAACACCATGACGGATCGAGAACAAAAAATCATAGGTAATATGAACTTAGTTCATTATATTATCCATAAACATTTTCCGCAATATATAGCCAACCAAGATGTTATTCAAAATGGATATATTGGGCTAATCAAAGCGGTTGATTCATTTGACGAATCTATGGGGAATACGTTCTCAACATACGCAACAAGGTGCATATTTAATGAAATTCTCATGGACTTACGAAGGCAGAATAAATATGCAAAAGATATTTCGCTTCATACGGTTCTTGCAAATAGTGATAGGCGAGATGGCCCTCTCACAATTGAGGATATTCTTGCTTATGAGGATGACTACACGCCAATGTATATTCAAGAATTTGTTCGATGCCTTGATGAACGAGAAATTACAGTGCTTAAATATTTAATGGATGGAAAGACTCAAGCATATGCAAGCAATCAATTAGGGATGACGCGATCCAACATTTGTCGAATTGTAAAAGTCATGCGGTCAAAATGGAAAGAATGCCGCTATAAAGGAGGCAACTATGAATCTTAATGAACTACGAGAAGCTATGGCATCTGATGCAACAAAGGAAAATGCAAGTTTGAAGAAAGAAAATGCACGGCTGCGTCAGATGGTAAGGGATCTTGAAAGAAACTATACGGATGATACAAATGCCTTAAAAGAAGATTGCCGCGCATTAAGCAATCGGTGCTTTGCATTAACACATGGGACCATGTGCTGTTTTTGCGGACTCGAGCGATATAAATGTTCGCATGCATTAACTGACATGGAAAAAATTGAACGTGGAAAGAAATGGATGGAGGAAGCTAAAAATGCTGAATAAAAGAAACAGTACGACATATTCGAAAGGAGAAAAAATATGAAATGTTTCTATCACAATGATGCGGATGGTAAGTGCGCCGGATTCTGGGTGCATTTAAGTGCGGGATTGACTGATCCGAATATGGGGCAAGATTTCATCGAGATGAGCTATGAGAAGACGTTTCCGATAGATACGATCAACCCCAATGAGCAGATTTATATTGTTGACTATTCGATCTCTCCGGACGAGATGCGGCAACTGTTGACCATTACGACTGATGTTACCTGGATCGACCATCATAAGACCGCAATTGAAAAGTACGATGGATTCGAGCATAACATTCGTGGTGTTCGATATGACGGGATCGCTGGATGTATGTTGACGTATTGCTATCTGCATCACATGACGGATCGTGGTTCGGGTGAGATTACACCGTTTGATATCTCCATGACGGAAGACGCACCTCTATTTACTAAGCTGATTGCTGACTGGGATGTCTGGAAGTTTGATTATGGTGACACGACAAGGCAGTTCATTACTGCATTCAATTGTTATGATTTTAATCCGGGCAGCATCAATTGGGATCGATTCCTCCGCGCTACCCCATCTGAAATACCTGCTGAATACGAGATGGCTGACGTAGGAAGCATCATGATCAAATACCGTGACGGCTGGGCGAAGGAATATTTGCAACGGTTCGGTTTTGAAATAAAATTTGAAGGTTTGATGTGTTTTGCTGTGAATCTCGGGAATTGCAATAGCGAATATTTCAAGAGCTTGCCGACTGGAAAATACGATGCATTTATGCCGTTTGCGTTTAATGGTGAAAAATATACCGTTAGTATGTATTCCACAACGGCGAATGTCTCTGAGATTTGTAAGAAGCACGGCGGCGGTGGTCATTGCCATGCTGCCGGATTTGTATGCTCGGAATTGCCATTTTGAAAGGAGGCTCAATAATGAGCATTAAAATTGAAAAAACTGAAATTTATGGCTGGGAAGCAGCGCTTCGTGGTATGAGAAACCCTAAGAATTCTTGGGATCGAAGTGATACTATCATGAAGTCAACAGTCCTCAAGGCTGAGGAAATTGCTTCTGGTGTTACCGTATATAATCAGGAATATTGTGCGCCGTATCCAGTCATTGGACCGAACGATCTGAAGCTTGCTATGCAGCTTAGAAATGCCGGACCTGAGCATGCTAAATTTCTTCGTATGATCGTGGTCACATGCGATATTACGGCGCCTTTATATTGGTGGAAGGAGTTCGACACGTACAA
>UMKJ01062538.1_pt1 | contig 10840 bp, 10 predicted proteins | sample 1966301 | NCBI WGS metagenome assembly UMKJ01 (sample SAMEA4836173, study PRJEB28245) | human gut metagenome | biome: gut microbiome; material: fecal sample | place: Denmark | collected 2008
TAGAAACTGAGTAAAGTGCAATAAATACGGGAAAAGGATTTCTTTACTGCACTAGGATATATATTGCAGAATTGTAATATTGGTTAATATCGGTTTGAGAACATTTTTTATAACCACACGGAGGTGAAGGATAATGGGAATTGATAAAATGAGCATAGCTGCCAATTACCATAATCAGGCAGTTCAGGCAACACAGATTAATAAGGTTAATGTTCAGACTTCTTCTGATACAGCAGCAAAGGAGATGACAGCAGATAGTAAAGTCAGTACAGCATCGACAGTGCAGATAACCAATACACAGAAGAGTGGTACTGACAATGGCGAATCTAATCTTGCACAGCAGAATGAGAAGAAAGAAGCAAGTATCAAGGAACTCAAAGATATACAGAAAGTAATTAATAGAAATACAATAGCAGAATTTGGTTATAATGAGCCAACTAACCGTATTACTATTAAGATTAAAGATAAGGACACTGATGAAGTCATCAAGGAGATACCATCAGAGAAGGCTCTTGAAATGCTTGCAAAAGCCTGGGAGCTTGCTGGTATCCTTGTTGATGAGAAGAGATAGGAGGTAATATTATGCCAATAAGATTATCAGGTATGGTTTCAGGTATGGATACAGAGTCGCTTGTAACAGCACTTGTATCAGGATATCAGTTAAAGAAAGACAATCTTGTAAAGGCTCAGACTAAGCTTTCCTGGAAACAGGAAAAGTGGAAGACTATGAATACAAGCATATATAGCTTTTATAGTGGAAAGCTTTCATCAGCGAGATTTGGTAAAGCATACAGCCTTAAGAAGTCAACTGTATCTAATTCAAGTGTAGCTACAGTTACAGCAAGTTCAAGTGCGGTAGCTGGAGACCAGACATTAAAGGTTAAAGAACTTGCATCATCGGGTTATCTTACAGGTGGTGAAGTTACTAATAAATCAGACAGCACATCAAAGATAACAGGTTCAAGCAAGTTATCAGCTATAACAAATAAGACGTCTGGACAGGGAAGTGTTACACTTTCTGTTGATGGTAAGTCAACTAATATAGAACTTACAGATGATATGACAGTTAATCAGTTCTTAGTAAAGCTTAAGGATGCTGGTGTACAGGCAAGCTTTGATGAGGCGAACCAGAGATTCTTTATAAGTTCCAAGACTTCTGGTAAAGATGGAGATTTTTCATTAGTAGCTAATGATACAGCTGGCAGAGACTCTTTGTATGAATTGGGACTTTATACAGATGATAAGACATCTACAGCAGAGTATACAAAATGGGCTGGCTATTATAATGCTGCGGATGGTACATATACATCAGCACTTGATGATATTATTAATAGTGCTTATGAGAGTAATAAGATAAGCTTTGATACAGTAGCACAGGAAAAGCTTGCAGCATATAGTAAAGCTTCTGCTACAGTTGATAGTTTTAATACTAAATATATGTCAGATACAGGTGCCACAGCTGAAGATAATGCTAAGGCACAGCTTACATCAAAACAGGCACAGCTTGATGCACTTATTTTAAAAGGCAAAGGCGGAGATAATGATAGTGATTTTGATGAAAGTAAACTTACAGACGAAGAAAAAGAACAATATAAAACCCTTACAAGTTCTGTAGAAACACTTAAATCAGACATAGCTAACTACGATACAGCTAAGAAATCAATGGAAGACCTTAAAAATTATGTTAATATTGAGGTGAAAGATGGCAAGACAACTGTATCAGCTCTAAAAGAGACAGATTCAGCTGCTGGAGTTGCCAATATAGCTGCTGAGACTGCTGACAGGAATACTAAGATTAAGGCAGACCTTACAACACAGTATCAGAACAAAGCAAAGAATAGCTATGATATGATTAACGCAGCACATAAGTTTTCTAAGGGCGCATCAAGAAAAGTAGGACAGGATTCAGAAATTGAGCTTAATGGTGCTACATTTACAAGTAATAGCAATAACTATTCGATTAATGGCATTACAATACAGGTAACCGCTAAGACTAAGGATGATGAGCAGGTTACAATAACTACAGATACAGATGTAGATGCAATCTATAAGTCTATTAAAGATATGTTTACAGATTATAATAAGCTGATTAAGTCAATGGATGAAGCATACAATGCAGACAGCTCTAAGGGTTATGAACCACTTACAGATGACGAGAAGTCCGCAATGACGGATGATGAAGTTGAAAAGTGGGAGACTAAGATTAAGGACTCACTTCTTAGAAAGGATGATACTTTAAGCAGTATTATCAATACTATGAAGAATGATATGGCTTCATCATTTACAATTAACGGAAAGTCGTATGCTTTATCAAGCTTTGGTATAGCAACACAGGGATATTTCTCATCAGGTGAGAATGAAAAAGGTGTATATCATATTGATGGTGATTCAGATGACTCTGTTTCATCGGGTAATGATGATAAGTTAAGGGCGGCAATAGCAAGTGATCCGGAGACTGTAGTTTCGTTCTTCTCACAGCTTGCTACAAAGCTTTATACAGATTTAGGTAATAAGATGGCTACATCTTCAGTGAGCAGTGCTTATACAGTATATAATGACAAGCAGATGACTAAGCAATATTCAGAATATACAACTAAGATAAGTGATGCAGAGACTAAGATTACAACTTGGGAAGATTACTATTATAGTAAATTCTCAGCTATGGAATCAGCTTTATCAAAGCTTAACTCGCAGACATCATCAATGTCTAGTTTATTTGGAAATTGATAATTGGGTATTGATTTAATTCTATATTAAGGATAATATGGTAATAGGAATATAAGGTGTTTATGACATCAGGAGAGAGGACAAGTTATGATATATAATCAGAATATGGCACAGCAGTATAACCGCAATAAGATATTAACAGCGACACCGGCTGAGCTTACGTTATTATTATATGAAGGTGCAATTAAGTTTTGTAATATTGCTCAGGTTGCAATAGAAAAGAATGATACAGAAAAGGCACATACTAATATAGTAAAGGCAGAGATGATTATAGAAGAGCTTCAGTCAACACTTAATCGTAAATACCCGGTAGCAGAGGATTTTGATAATGTGTACAAGTATATCTACAGCCTTTTAGTTGATGCTAATATGAAGAAAGATACACAAGTTCTTGATCAGGCATTAGCTGAATTAAGAGGAATGAGAGATACTTGGAAAGAAGTTATGGTAAAAGCCGGTAATTAATAATATAAAGGTATGGTCAAATAGTAATTTAACTATACCTTTATGATATCAAGATGGTGGTAATAGTATATGATTACAGAGAATTATCTTCAGATAATGATAGACAGTCTTCTTAAGAAGATAGAGATACTTAAGAAAGTATCTGAGCTGAATGAGCAGCAGAGTGCTTTGCTTGATGATAAAGAATTCGATGGAGATAAGCTTCAGAGTAATATGGAGAGTAAAGCTGCATATATAGATGAGCTTAATTCACTTGATGAGGGCTTTCAAGCTGTATTTGACAGAGTAAAAGAAGATGTAGAAGAGTATAAGGCTGATTATAAGGAATTAATAATTAGATTACAGGAGCTTATAAGAGAAGCTACATCCTTAAGTGCGACTATACAGGCACAGGAATCAAGAAACAAAGTCAGAGTTGATATTAAGTTCAGGCAGTTAAAGGATAATGCTAAGACAGCCAAGCGAAGTGTAAGTATGGCTAATAAGTATTATCAGAATATGAGCAGGGTAAGTTCTGAACCGCAGTTTATGGATCAGAAGAAATAGTTTTATATAAAAGAATGTATAATATTATTGCCAGATAATATAAGTATGGTTACAGCACGCAATAATAAGCTGTAATGTTTTTGACACTTATAAAAAAATATATTAAAATAAGTTTATATCAGGGCTAAAGTTAATAAACAATAGTCCGATATAATATATAACAGGAGCAATCCTGAACAATTTAATTATGGGTGGCAGGGACGCCACCAAGAATTCAAGGAGGAAACTATTATGGTAGTACAACACAATCTTACAGCAATGAACGCTAACAGACAGTTAAGCGGAGGTCAGAGGGCACAGCAGAAGTCAACAGAGAAGTTATCATCTGGTTACAGAATTAACAGAGCTGGTGATGATGCTGCAGGTCTTTCAATTTCAGAGAAGATGAGAAGCCAGATCAGAGGTCTTAATAAGGCTGCTTCTAATGCTCAGGATGGTATCTCATTAGTACAGGTAGCTGAAGGTGCTCTTAACGAGACACATTCAATTCTTCAGAGAATGAACGAATTAGCAACACAGGCAGCTAACGATACTAATACATCAACTGATAGAAATGCTCTTCAGCAGGAGATGGATCAGTTAACATCTGAAATCGATAGAATCCGTTCAACAACACAGTTCAACTCAATGAACTTACTTGATGGTACATTCACAGGAAAGAACTTACAGGTAGGTGCATTATCAGGACAGAGTATTTCAATTTCTATTGGAAATATGAATGCTTCTTCACTTAAGATTAGCGGACTTAAGGTAAGTTCATTCTCAGCAGCAGGTGCAGCAATGGCTTCTATTCAGGCAGCTATTAACTCTGTATCTACTCAGAGATCTAAGCTTGGTGCTCTTCAGAACAGACTTGAGCATACTATCAACAACCTTAATACAACAAGTGAGAATACATCAGCAGCTGAATCACGTATCCGTGATGTAGATATGGCTACAGAGATGGTTGAATACAGCAAGAACAACATTCTTGCACAGGCTGGACAGTCTATGCTTGCACAGGCTAATCAGGCTAACCAGGGTGTTCTTTCACTCTTAGGCTAATTAGGTAGTTGAAGTTATAATACTATCATAAAGGCTGTGACTTTAACAAGTATTTGTTATTGTCACAGCCTTTTTTAAAATTTTTTAATTAAGGGGTTAAGTCTATATCAAAATATCCGATATATATTGCAGTTAAGTTTTGGAAGGCTTATATACATTTTATTAATTACAATATATATTTAAGGATAAGTAAGACATTCAGGGAGGAATTATAATTATGGTAGTACAGCACAATCTTACAGCGATGAACGCTAACAGGAATTTATCAACAGTAACAGGTGCACAGCAGAAGTCAACAGAGAAGTTATCATCTGGCTATAGAATTAACAGAGCAGCAGATGATGCAGCTGGACTTTCTATATCAGAGAAGTTAAGAAGCCAGATAAGAGGTCTTGATAAGGCTGCTTCTAATTCGCAGGATGGTATTTCATTAGTGCAGGTAGCTGAAGGTGCCCTTAATGAGACACATTCAATCTTACAGAGAATGAATGAGTTAGCAACACAGGCAGCTAATGATACTAATACATCATCAGATAGAGATGCTCTTCAGCAGGAGATGGATCAGCTCACATCAGAGATTGATAGAATACGTTCCACAACACAGTTCAACTCAATGAACCTGCTTGATGGTACATTTACTGGAATGAGATTGCAGGTAGGTGCATTATCAGGACAGAGTATTTCAATTTCTATTACTAATATGAATGCTTCAACACTTAAGGTTAGTGGACTTAAGGTGAGTTCATTTTCAGCAGCAGGTGCAGCGATGGCATCTATTCAGGCAGCTATCAATTCAGTATCTAATATGAGATCTAAGCTTGGTGCTATTCAGAACAGACTTGAGCATACTATTAATAACCTTCAGACAACAAGTGAGAATACATCGGCAGCAGAATCTCGTATCCGCGATGTAGATATGGCTACAGAGATGGTTGAATACAGCAAGAACAACATTCTTGCACAGGCTGGACAGTCTATGCTTGCACAGGCTAATCAGGCTACACAGGGAGTTCTTTCACTTCTTCAGTAATTTATAATTATAATAAAGATATATGTTATAGAGGATTGTCATATTATATGGCAATCCTCATTAATTATATGGAGGAATTAATGGTAAAGGTATCAATTGTTATACCAGTATATAATGCTGAAAAGTATATAGACAGGTGTGTGGATTGTCTGCTTAACCAGACGTTAAAGGATATAGAGGTAATATTTGTTGATGATGGTTCAACAGATAATAGTGGATTATTGTTAGAACAGTGGTGTAATAAAGTGCCAGATATATTTCAGGTAATTCATTCAGATAGAGACAGAGGTCCTGGTGGAGCAAGAAATCTGGGTATAGCCAAAGCAACAGGAAGTTATATTGGATTTATGGATTGTGATGACATAATTGATCGTACAATGTATGAAAAGCTATATAATAAAGCAGCAGAGGCAGGTTATGATATGGTGGATTGTGCATATTATAATGAATTGTCAGATGAGAGCGCTTTGGCAATAGGAGACAATATTACAGGCAAATTAGATGATGCCAAACGCAGTGATATTATAGCAGGAGTGGGTTATGCAGTAACCAAGATATTCAGGCTGTCGGTAATAAAAGATAATAATATCAGGATAAGAGAAAATGTTATATATGAAGATTTGGATTTTCTTATAAATATAGCACTGAAAATTAATAATACTGCTAATGTCAAAGAAATCCTGTATATATATAAGAATAATGATAATTCTGCATCACATAATAATCGTGAACAGATTAAATTTAACGATATGTTAGCTGTATACAAGGCAATTGACCGCCTTAAGTATGATTGCAATGTAGATGAAGCAATAAAGTATGCTAAGATAACGTGTATTGCAGGGGCAATAGGAATATGTCTTATGAATCAGGACAATAATCAATTCAGTTTAGAAGATAATCTTTTAAATCTTAGAAGCATTTCTAAGAAAGAACTGGTTAATTGGGAGAATAACAGATATATTCAGGAAAATATGTCTAAGGATAATAAAGATATATTAAAATGGTTTGCAAAGATATAATCAGTGTATAAGAATTGAGGAAAAATGAAAATATTATATTGTAGCTGGTATGAGAATTCGAGGGAAGATCTGGAACGTGCCCTTAATAAAGCTGCTGATGAGGTTATAGTTATTGAGCATAAAGTTAAAGAGTATTTAGGGCTGAATGAGAATATAAGACAAGAAATAATAAGTATTGTAGTTAAAGGTATTGATATAGTAATCTCCTTTGACTTTATTCCAATATTATCCGAAATATGTAATTGTTACAATATTCAATATGTATCGTGGATATATGACTGGCCTAACTATACGTTATTTTGTAAAGAAGTATATAATAAATGCAATAGGATTTTTCTGTTTGAGAGAAATGGTATAGAATTATTGTCCAGATATAATATTGGAAATATACAATATTCCAGCCTTGCTGTGGATACAGACAGACTTGACAGGCAATTAGGGAAGGACATTATCAATACTAAATATGATTATGATGTAAGCTTTGTTGGAAATATGAATACTAACCTGAATAATATATTGATGTCAGATGAAATTCCGTCATATTATGAGGGATATATCAATGGTCTGGCACAGGTACAGCAAAAAATATATGGATATAATGTTGTCAATGAAATTGTGGATAAGGAATGGGTACGCGGATATTTGAGAGCTTCATGTGTTGATATGGATAATATTGTTATTCCGCACGAATGTGTGTTAGCGGCTCAGATTAATAAATACATAACAGGTCTTGAAAGAACTAATCTGTTAAATGCAATTGCTGATAAGTATAATTTAGATGTATTTACCGGCAACGAAGAATTAAACATAGAAAAAGCAGTTATGCACAAAAGCATAGATTATTATAGCAGAATGCCAGAAGTATTTAGAAAATCAAAGATTAATCTGAATATGACATTACGTTCAATTACATCAGGTATTTCATTAAGAGTATATGATATTTTAGGTGCAGGTGGCTTCTGCCTTACTAATTATCAGGAGGATATAGCGAAGCTTTTTAAGGATGGTGAAGAATTAGTTATGTTTACTGATGAGAATGATATGCTTAATAAGCTGGAGTATTATCTTTTGCATGAAGAAGAAAGAATGGCAATTGCTTTAAATGGACATAAAGCAGTTAAAAAATTTAGCTATGATAATGTGCTGGAATATATATTGAAGTATATAGCTTTGACATAGTATTGAAGGAGTGATTGGGTGAATTTATCAGTATGTATAATTACAAAGAATGAAGCATTAAAATTAAAAAAATGTCTGGCTTCTTTAAAGCGTTATGATGTTGAAATTGTAGTCGTGGATACTGGTTCAACAGATGAAACCTTACAGATTATTGAGGAATATGCAGATATAAAAGGTAATTATAAATGGAATGACAATTTTGCTGAGGCAAGAAATTGCTCCATAACGCTTGCGAATAATGAATGGATTCTCGTATTAGACAGCGATGAATGGATTGAAAGTGCAGATATGAATTTAATAAATTCAATATTATTACAATCTGATAGTAATATTGTTGGACGTATTGAGCGTATTAATGACATAAATTTGAGTGGTGAGAATGTAAAAGGAACAGAAAGAATAAGCCGCTTGTTTAATAAAAAATATTGCCATTATGAAGGGAGGATTCACGAACAGGTTGTAAGTAATAATGGAGATGAGATTAAAACCATAGATGTTCCGATAATAGCAGGACATTCAGGATATGCAGGAAGCGAAGATGATAAGAAGAAAAAATCAGAACGTAATATAAAGCTGCTTATGATGGATTTAATGGAAAATGGAGCTTCTCCCTATACATATTATCAGATTGGTAAAAGCTATTATATGCAGAAGGATTATGAGAAGGCATCAGAATATTTTGAGAAAGGTCTGGAATATGATTTGAATCCGAAGCTTGAATATGTTCAGGATATGGTTGAGACATATGGGTATTCGTTACTTAATCAAAAGCGGATACAAGAAATGATGTTTCTTGAAAATGTATATAATGAATTTGCAGTAAGTGCAGATTATGTGTTTCTTATGGGGTTGGCATATATGAACAATGGTCTGTTTGATAAAGCAATAGATGAATTTAATAAGGCAAAATTGTATAAGCTGTGTAAGATTGAAGGCTGTAATAGTTATAAGGCTGATTATAATATTGGTGTGATATATGAGTGCCTTGGTAATAAAGAAAAGGCACTGGAAAACTATAAAAAATGTGGCAGATATGATCCGGCATTGAATGGAATAAAAAGGATTGGATATAATTAATCAGCCAATCCTTGAAATTATGCTATCAATATTATTTATAAGGTTAATGTCTTTGCTGCTCATTTTATTCTGTATATATTTATTGTCTGTTATTGGAAGTTTTATGTAGCTATTCAGATAATAATTTATTGTATTAAGTCGCTGCTTCTGTATAGAAGCGGGAGCAGCCTGTCCTAGGTTAAGACAAGTGTTAAGTGTCAAAGCACATAAATTATATATAGAATATTCTACAGCATATTGGATTTTGAAATAATCAGGTAAAGACGATAATTTATTATAGATAGCTTCTATTGCGGCAGAAGCATTGTTATAATAACTATCGGCATTAACACATTTGGAAATTGATGTTGGATAATTTTTATAACAATAAAGTATTTCTTTAACATTTCCAATGCTGTCAGCGGTGGCAAATAAATACATTAATGTTTCAAAATCTTCAAGTATACAATGTTCTCGGAATTCAAGACCAACTCTGTCAATAAAAGATTTCTTTATAAGCTTAGACCAGAAATATCCACCACTAGCAATCAATTCGCTTCGTTTATAACCATTAAGAGTTCCGGTTAATTCATCAGAAGCGTGCACAATAGCAGTATCTGTAGCTTCGTTGTAATATCCACAATCCACAATATCATAATTACCCGAGATTGCCTTAGTATACATTTTCTCAAACATATCAGGAGTTGCAATATCATCACTATCCATAAAGCCGATATAATCTCCAGAAGCATATGATAAACCGATATTTCTTGCACCTCCAGCTCCGTGGTTCTCATCAAGATTTATTAGAAGAACCTTGTCAGAAAATTGTGATTCGCAATCAGAAAGTATATTAAATGAGCCGTCAGTGGAGCAGTCATTAACAAGAATCAGTTCCATATCGGAAAGGGTCTGGTTGACAAGACTGCTTAAGCTGTCAACAAGAGTTGGTTCAGAATTGTAAACGGGCATAATAACCGATACTTTTGGCATATTAATCTTTATCCTCCTTGATATATGTGATAATATTATTATAACATAGATTGGCGTATAAAAGGAGTGTATGTATGAGTATAGTCAGGATTTATTGTATGGCACATAAAAAATATGAGAAATTAAATAATGATATATACATTCCACTTCAGGTAGGAGCTGCACTTCATAATTCCTTGGGATATCATAGTGATAATACAGGTGATAATATTTCGGAAAGAAATCCTTATTACAGTGAGCTTACAGGGTTGTATTGGTTATATAAGAATGATTCGGATTGTGATATAACAGGGCTATGTCACTATAGAAGATATTTCATTAATGAGCGCAATGAGGTGCTTTTAAAGGAAGATATAGAACATATATTAAATGAGTATGATATTATTGTGTCAGAGCCTCTGGAGCTTGAGAGTCAATCATTATATGAAAGTTATGCTGTTAAGCACAATAAAAAAGATATGGATTTAACAAGAGAGGCAGTTTCAAAGCTGTATCCAGATTATCTTGATACATTTGATGAGGTAATGAATGGCAGTAAAATGTATTTTGCCAATATGTTGATTGCTTCAAAAGAGAAAGTTAATGCTTATTCTAAGTGGCTTTTTGATATATTATTTGATGTTGAGAAGCAGCTTGATATGACAGGATACGACGAATATAATCAAAGAGTATATGGATTTATAGCAGAGCGGCTTTTAAGAGTATGGATTGTTTATAATAATTATAAACCATATGAATGCATTGTTGGTCTTACGGAAAGTAAGGCAGAAACTAAAAATGC
>UMKJ01072861.1_pt1 | contig 10831 bp, 7 predicted proteins | sample 1966301 | NCBI WGS metagenome assembly UMKJ01 (sample SAMEA4836173, study PRJEB28245) | human gut metagenome | biome: gut microbiome; material: fecal sample | place: Denmark | collected 2008
CTCTGACTCGATAACGGTTACTGAATCAGCGGGTTGCTCTGTTGCCTGAACTTTCGCCTGTTCCTTTTTCTTCTGAGAATTTCCGCAAGCGGCCATAAACAATACTACTGCAACCATTGTAGTAAAGACCCAAGCTGTAGAACCTTTTGTTTTCATTTCCTGTTTTTATTTAGTATTACAGAAAGATTTTACGCAATCCTGAACAAAAAGTTTTATTACAGGTCGCCGGACATACGGTTCCGGATGATTTTTTCGAAAAAATAAGGGTAAATCCGATATCCGAAAGGCTCACACCCTTCGAACAAAAGTATTCTCCGAAGACCAGAAAATAAATAAATCTCATGTACTGATTTTAAATTACACAAAAATTTGTCACGACTAATTGTATTTCTCTTTGCAAATTGTGTACCTAAAACAACTATCTTTGTCCTATAAGATTATCGGATAGCACACAGAACTAATTTATTTACAATCGATTGAATATCTACAACACTATAAAAATAAGTTTATGAACATACATCTTATTGCTATCGGGGGAAGCGCAATGCATAACCTGGCGTTAGAACTTCATAAAAAAGGATATCAGGTGACCGGTTCGGATGACGAGATTTTCGAACCCTCGAAATCCAGATTAGAAGCAGCAGGCCTGTTACCGGAAAAGTGGGGTTGGTACCCGGAACGCATCACCTCCCGTTTAGATGCCGTCATTTTGGGTATGCATGCCCGGGAAGATAATCCGGAACTACAAAAAGCACAGGAACTTGGAATTCCGATTTACAGCTATCCGGAGTATCTGTACGAGCAAACCAAAAACAAATTACGGGTCATCGTCGGCGGAAGTCATGGAAAAACGACCACAACTTCGATGATCATGCATGTTTTGAAAACATGCGGAATAGAATTCGATTATATGGCCGGAGCTTTATTGGAAGGCTTCGATACCATGGTTCACCTGAGCGACCGAAGTAAAATCGCTGTTTTCGAAGGAGACGAATATCTTTCTTCTCCCATCGACAGACGCCCCAAATTCCACCATTATCACCCCGATATCGCTATCCTCACCGGCATAGCCTGGGATCATATGAACGTTTTCCCTACTTTTGAAAACTATGTAGAACAATTCGCTCTTTTCACCCAACAGATCACTCCGAACGGTAAACTCATCTATTACGAAAATGATGAAAATTTACGACAGATCGCCTCTCGGGTACCTGCTTCTGTACAAGCGATCCCATATACAAGTTTTCCTCATTATACCGAAGAAGGAACCACTTATTTAGCAGGTAGCTTACCGACCCCTATTCAGGTATTCGGAGAACATAATCTGCAAAACATTTCAGCCGCCTATCTGGCTTGTAAAGAATTGGGCATCGACGAAACCGCTTTTTTAAAAGCCATCGCTACTTATAAGGGAGCAGCCAAACGCCTGCAAAAAATAGCCGAACAAAACGATACAGTCGTATTCCTCGATTTCGCCCATTCGCCATCAAAATTACAAGCGACCATAAAGGCTGTACGGGAACAATATCCCCGACGCAAGTTAATCGCTTGTATGGAATTACACACTTTCAGCAGCCTGAATGCAGCTTTCCTTCCACAATATCGTCATACCATGGACCTGGCAGACGAAGCTATCGTATTTTTTAATCCGGAAGTCGTAAAGCACAAACGCTTACCTGAGATCAGTTCCGAAGATGTCAGAAAAGGTTTCGACGATACGCAATTGAAAGTATTCACGGATAACCGGCAATTACTAGAAGAGCTAACACAAAAGAATTACGAAAATAGTGTATTGCTCATTATGACTTCGGGCAATTTTTCAGGCATCGATATAAAAGAATTAGCCACGCAACTCATTCATAAATAAAATATAGCCGGGAAAAATTCCCGGCTATCTCACCAAGCTTCTCCTCTCTCCGAACAAGAACATATTCGTATATTATCTCAAACAAATTATACGAAACAACTATTATCAATCCATTTTGTGACGTAATTTCAAAATTTAATTATAACTTATAAACGAAGGCTAAGGCAAATGTAAATAATTTTCAAAAGAAACACAAGAAACGGTCTTTACAAGTAAACATTTTTATATTGCGTCAACCATGGATATGTCAATAAATCAAAGGCTTGCTAATTTTCTCTATGAGAAAAAAATTTTACAAGAAGAATTACGAATTAAACTTGGTCTGAAGACACGTCAACAAGTGAGTAACTGGTTAAATTGCCGGGATCACATACCAGACAAGCATCTGATGGGAATTATCCGTCTATTCCCGGAACTAAATGCCAATTGGCTCATCCGTGAAATAGGAAGTCCGCTTATAGACCAAAAATCTCTCCGGCAAATCAATCGGAACGAATTCGGTTTCTGCGAGGAATGTTTGGAAAAAGACAAAGAAATAGAAACCCTGAAAACCCTACTACTCAAGAAAGAAGAAGAAATCGAGAAAAAAGAAAAAGAGATGCGAGAATCTTGCCGGGAATTAGGGAAAATGGAAGAACGTCTATCCCAATTCGAAAAAGTATTAGCACAAAAAGAATGTACCCATTAGAATAAAAATCCATTATTATTTGGAATTTAAAAAAAATCATTTCTATATTTGTTGCATCAAAAGAGAATAGAAGAGATGACAAAACAAAATCACATGACTCAGAATTGGTGGTGGCGCCGGTTGAACTTCGTAATAAACGATGAGGTAATGTGATTCTATTGTATAAAAGAACTGAAACGCCTGATGTTTATTACGAACATCAGGCGTTTTTCTTTTGCTTAATCATTAAAATCAGATAAACACACTAAAACGCAAACAACATGAAAGGAGACAAGAAAATTACCCTGACAGAAAAAGAATTACCGACCCACTGGTACAACATCGTGGCGGATATGACCAACAAACCGTTACCTCCTCTGAACCCTGTAACCAAACAAGCAGCCAGTAAAGAGGACTTTTTGCCTATTTTTGCCGAAGAGTTAGTCAATCAGGAATTTTCGCAAGAACGTTTTATCGAAATTCCTGAACAGGTACAAGATTTGTACAAAATCTGGCGTCCGACTCCGCTAGTCAGAGCTTATGGACTGGAAAAAGCCCTGGATACCCCGGCCAGGATTTATTTCAAAAACGAAAGTACCAGTATGGCAGGATCACATAAACCCAACACCGCCATCCCACAAGCCTATTATAACTATAAACAAGGCATCAAACGCCTGACCACCGAAACAGGCGGAGGGCAATGGGGATCTGCCCTGAGCTTCGCAGCCCGTTACTTCGGAATAGATTTAAAAGTATTCATGGTGAAGGTCAGCTATAATCAAAAACCTTACCGTAAACTGATGATGAACACCTGGGGAGCCGACGTCATTCCCTCGCCGAGCGAACTGACGGAAGCCGGAAGAAAAATCCTGAGCGAACATCCCAATTCTTCGGGTAGTTTAGGTATCGCAGTATCGGAGGCTGTTGAAATGGCAGCCAAAGATCCCCAAACCAACTATACCATCGGTAGTGTATTGAACCATGTATTGATGCACCAAACCGTCATCGGAGAAGAAGCTATTCTTCAAATGGAAAAGGCAGGAGCGGAACCCGATGTGGTGATCGGTTGTTTTGGCGGTGGCTCGAACTTCGCCGGTATCGGCTTTCCTTATTTACGCAAAAAACTAACCGAAGGGAAACAGATCCGGGTCGTTGCGGTAGAACCTCAATCCTGTCCGAAACTAACCCGGGGAACCTTCCAATATGATTTCGGCGATACCGTAGGGCTGACTCCTCTCATTCCCATGTATACCTTAGGCCATAATTTCGAACCGGCCAATATTCATGCCGGAGGACTTCGCTACCATGGAGCAGGAGCGATCGTCAGCCAATTATTAAAAGACCGGTTGATCGAAGCTGTAGATATGCCTCAGCTAGAAACTTTTGAAGCCGGAGTACTATTCGCCCGTACCGAAGGGATTATCCCTGCACCCGAATCGACCCACGCCATCGCCCAGGCGATCCGGGAAGCCCAAAAGGCCAAAGAAGAAGGAAAAGAAAAGACGATCTTATTCAATCTTTCGGGTCACGGTATGATCGATCTGTATGCCTACGAACAATACTTCGCCGGTAACCTGCAAAATTATACCATCCCCGACAGTGAAATAACCTGCTCACTGAAAGATTTGGAGAAAATTATTTAAAAGCTAAAAGGCTATAAGCTAAAAGCGATAGGCTAAACCCACTCGCTTTTAGCCTTTAGCTTTTTGCCTTTAGCTTTTTGCTTATAGCTTATAGCTTTCCCGCCTTTCAGTTTTCCTTACAATAGCGCTTGATAACATTATAGGCGCTCACGATACCCAACTCACCGGCTTTACTCAAATCGGCATTTGCCAAAGCTTTTTGGCCGGTATAGATATACAATAGTCCCCGGTTGAAATAGGCTTCGGCAATATCCTTATCGAGTCTCAATACCTGATTAAAAGTTTCGATAGCCCTCTCGATCTCGCCATTTTTGGCATATACATTGGCCATATTGAATAAGGCAAAAACAAAATCAGAGTCTATCCGGAGACATTCATTATACCCTTCTATGACCTGAGAATAATCTATCTTGCGTTGCATTTGCTGTTGTTCACCGACAATACGGGGAGTCTTATCATCCACAGATTCGATATAATCGAACATTAACATTCTGGCATTAGCTAAATTAAACAGTGCCAAAAGATTATCAGGTTCTTTCTCCAATATCGCCGAAAAGTCTTCGATGGCTTTGGCATACTCCTTTTGATTGAGATAAATACTTCCCCGGATCAAATAAGCATCCGCATCCCCTGTCTGCATTATCCGCCCGGTCAGCTCTTCGACATAAGATTCTGCAAAATCGGCCGGATATACCAAATCTTTATTACATAGCGTAATAGCCGGATTATAATTATGTGCCTGATTATAATCCATAATATGCCGGTTATAATATTGTACTTTACCACTTCTCAAGGAATCCAGGCTCAGGTATTGCACATAAAACACATCCTGCAATTCGATGATCACTTTCTTATCCTGCACCCGTCCGTTGATCACATCCCGCACTTCGTCATGCCGGGCATTGATATCGATCAACTTCTGGAAATTGGCCGTAGTATCTACCAAAGCATTCTTATCTCCTTCTTTCATCCGCTTATAGCGATCCATGATCTGCATCGCCAAATAATGATCCTTATCGGCAGCCTCGAAATCCTTTAACTCCTGATTAACGGCCGCCCGTGCCAGATAAGCTTTCACAAAATCCGGATACAAATGAATACTCTCAGTGAAATCATCGTAAGCCCCATACCAATCCCGGATATCCATTTTCAGCAATCCCCGGTTGAAATAAATCAGGATATTATCGGGATTCATTTCCACCACTTTATCCAAATCCCGGATAGCCGCATTTTTCTCGCCTACCTCTGCCCGCAACATAGCCCGGTTGTAATAAGCATAAATATAATTGCTATCGATCCGGATCACTTCACTATAATCGTTCAATACTTCCGGATATTTCTTCATTTCATACCAAACCATCGCCCGGCTCATCAATATACGCTTATTCTCGGGATTAGCTTTTAAAGCCCGGTTAAAATCTTCGATGGCATTGTGATACTCTTTATGCTGAAACCACAAATATCCTCTCAAACCGAAAGCATCGTCCGAAAACATATTCAACCGGATAGCAGAACTACAATCGGCCATCGCTCCCTCCCAATCGTCCAGTTTTTCCCGGACCACAGCCCGGTTTAAATAAGCGGCTACCAGTTTACTATCGATCATCAACGCTTTCGAGTAGTCTTTTTCAGCAGCCTTAAAATCCCCCATTTCAGCTTCGGTAATCCCCCGGTTGGCATACACATAAGCATCCCTGGGCTCTAAAGCGATCGCCTGGGCATAGTCGGCCATCGCCTCCTCATATTTACGTAAGTTATGCCAAGCCACTCCACGATACATATAAGCATGAAAATAATTGGGATTCAACTCGATAGCCTTCGAATAATCCTGTATCGCCCCTTCATAATCATCCAGATTCAATTTGGCCAGCCCCCGAAAGAAATAAGGCTCCGACAAATAGGGCTTCACCCGAATAATGTTATTAAAGTTATCTATAGCAGAAATATAATCATCGAAATAAATGGCATTTTGTCCCATCCGGAGGATGTTATTGGTATTCCACTGAGCATATCCCCTCCAAGAACACAGGAACAAAAAAGCAAATAAAATAAACGTTCTCCTCATTTTTCTCTAAAGTTTATGCGCTAAAGATAAATAAAAAAGATATCGGATACAAATAAAGCCCAAATGGATCGTTGGTATAACATAACTTCAAAAACAGACGGATCAAAAAAGATGGAGCCCAAGAAGAGCCCCATCTTTATATCATTCCGCTTTTAAAATCCGAATCGATCCGGCAACGTACTATTCACGAGGTGCATAGTCGTTATCATCGTCTTCGTCGATTCCAGGAGTAAATTTCCAGGTATCGACATCTATCGGAGCATTCATTGTCGATCCTCCGGTAGTCACATACCCGTAATCATTAAAGGTAAATCCTACGGCATAAGCACGTCTGTTCATCGCAGCAGGCAATTCGGTCACTTCATCCCAACGGTCAGTATCGATATTATATTCCCAGCAAGTACCCGGATAACTTCCGTTACCTGTAGCCACATATCCTTTCAATACACCTCCATCTCTTGAAGACACAAAAGCAACGGCATATGCGCGGGGAATCTGATTATAATCATTGTCGAAACCACGTCCGTCCTGATCAACTAAAGGCTCTTTATCATCCCAGGTCGTACCGTCGAAGGTATATACATCCCGGCGGAAATTGGATCCGGAAGAAGAAGCAGCACCAAGACATACCACAGCTTTGTCTTTGATCACAAAAGCAACGGCACCACAACGCGGTTCGCCACGGAACTCAACGTTACTCCAGGCAGCATCTCCTGATTTTGAAGGATCGAAACAATACATATCGTTCACCACCATTCCACCGCTAACCAGTCCGGTCCCGACATAACCTTTACCATTTAAAGAAAAGGCTATACCGTCTCTACGTCCACCATCCTTACGATCCGCAGGCTTCGGTAATTTAATGACTGTAGTAGTATCCCAACTGACCCCATCGAAAGTATAAAAATTGTCATAATACGTTTCTTTACCCAAATATTCACGGTATCCGGTTCCGACATAAGCCACCTGATGACCTTCTTCACCGACGACGAATGCCACAGCACCGGCACGTCCAACAGTAGGAAAACTGGCGACAGAGACCCACGATTTACCGTTAAACTTCCAGAAATCCGTCAAATATTTATCCTTTTCTTCAACATTTTCATTTCTACCAAGACCGACATAAACTTCACCGTTCAAGGTAAAAGTCACAGCGCCTGTTCTGGGTTTTCCACTAAACGAATAACCCCGGGACCAGTCTCCCCACGTATCGTCATTTGAATGACAAGCAACAAAAAATAACCCCAGCATTATCAGGCATAAAAAATTTACTTTTTTCATAAATTACTTTTTTATCTGATTCAAATTTATAATTCTATATTACACTTCAAAAATCATCCGGCAAAACTAAACATTTTTTGCATATAATTCCACTCAAATCACGAGATAATCTTTCGAATCGATAAAGATTTCAGTTTTTTAACACACTTCCGCAAACATTCCCGGGCGGTGTGTACGAATGATAAAGAATATTTTCATTCGTTAAGCATTGAGCGAATTGCAATAAAATAACAGAGCTCATGCCATATTTTTAGAAAATAGTTTTACCTTCGCGTCGTAAATAATAAAAAATCCTATTATATGCGATTGATATTTTTTCTACTTATAGCTACGTTAGGACTATATTCCTGTAATAATGACCTAACTACCATAGGTCAGGATTTGATTAATAATGGAAATCATATTGAAGTACAAACCACCTTGCTGAAAGAAACAGGTACGATAAAAATAGACTCCTTTATCACCTCCAGCGGAAGATACGGTTCGGCTATTACGGAAATGTTCATGGGCCGCTATGCAGATCAATATAGTGGTGTCACGACGGCATCCCCCTGTTTTCAGATCGTTCCGGTTTCCCGACCGTCTATCAATTTCCGGTATTTGCTGGATTCGGTCACCTTCCATTTCAAAGTAGGGAAAAATATTTGGGGAGATACGACAGAAACAGCTACTCCTCAAACACTTTCACTTTATCGTTTGGCCCGCTTGCCGGAATTCAGGACAGACCAAAACGACTACTTTTATAACCGGGATTCTATTCCATGGGGAGATAAACTGGCAACAGTCAGTTTTATTCCCAAAAGGATGATTATGAATCAGGTATATTTCAAACTCGAGAAGGATACGCTGACCGAAAGAATGTTTGCTATGATGCAAAACGACGATCCTATTTTCAGGCCGAACAGCAATAGTGAGATCAGCTATTATAAATTTATCAATTACTTTAAAGGTCTGGCTATTCAAAGTGGAAAAGACAATAATTGTTTGTTAAGCCTGGAAATGATCCCGGACAGCCTGTACATGCGTTTTCATTACCATAATGCAGACCAAAAGTATACTTACGATTTGAAGCTATTGAGTCAGAGAAATGAATACCAATATTTTAATGTAAAAAATATACCTTCGACAACTTATGGTTTCGAAGCTCTGACCGAACAGACAAAAGAAGTGAAATTCACAGAACATGACATGGCTATCGTTCAAGGGCTTAGTGGATACATGGTAAAAATGGTCCTTCCGGAACCCGATATTCAATCGACTTATAAAACCGTGGTAAAAGCTGAAATTGAAATAAAACCCCGGGTATGGGCTTCGCCGGAAGTTGCTTATCCATCGACGATCAGTGTTTATTATACGAATAAGATTAATGAAATAAAAGGTGTGGCTTATAACAGTACCAATAATCCCATTACCGGAAAATATATAAAAACTGAAAACAATGAAGAAGACAGGTATATTTTCGACATTACCGATTATTACCAAACAATTTCCCGGTATTCCGACTCCAAGGATGTCAGACAGCTGTTATTGACCATACCTAATTTAACCTCTTCTTTTAATCGTATGATTATAAAGGACGTGCCTGTATTGAGGGTATATTATGCAAGTTATAAAGACTAAACAAGAATCATTCTCCGATATCGAACAATTATGAAAAGAATATTCCTTATAACGTTCTTGTCTATATTTATTTTTAAGGTGTACGGACAGGATAACATCGGAACCCCATACTCTGTATATGGAATCGGTTTACAGACAGAAAATGCCGGTCCTTACAACGCTATGGGTGGAGTTGCGGCAGCTATGCGCGACAATGGCAATATCAATTATCTGAATCCGGCATCTTATACGGCCCTGGATACGACCCGGCTTTATTTCCAATTCGGTGTCACGGGCGAGTATGCCCATTTGTCTACCTACAAGGAAAATGCAAGTTACCGGGTGGCACAAAACACGGCATTCAACCTAGCATTCCGTCTCCATAAAAACATGTATATGTCTCTGGGATTCACAGAAAAATCGGATATCGGCTATGACCTGTCTTATATCAACGTGATCCCTGGAAGTTCGGATTCTTACTTCCAACAAAATATTCAGGGAGAAGGCGGACTGAATGACGTTTACCTCGGATTAGGCTGGAGATATAAAAATTTATCGATCGGTTTGAACACTTCTTTAATTTTCGGTAAGATCGAAAAACGTCAGACCCTGACCACGATGATCGAAGGTAGTAAAATTATCAAAACCAGTGAAAACAACCGTATTCACGATGTTTTGTTCACCCCCGGTATCCAATATACTTTGAATCTGTCTCCCAAATCCATTCTGACATTGGGATCGGCTTTCAATTTTACACAAAAACTAAGGTCCAAAACCGATTATATGGCTTATAGCGTCAATTCCAGTACTAACACAACCGAGATGCTCAACGATCTGACTTTAAAGCGGGGATATATCAAATATCCATTCCGTATTTTGAGCGGATTCGATTTCAGATACAACCGGAAATGGGATATTGCCGGAGACTATACGTTTCAAAAGATGTCTGTTTATGAAGAGTTCGGTAAAAATCAGGAACTAAAAGATTACCACAAAGCAGCCTTAGGGTTGTCCTGGACACCGGAGCGGCTGGGACGTTATTGGTGGCAGCGTAACAGTTACATGTTAGGAGGCTATTTTATTCATTCCGGCATCGATATTAAAAATGTAGATATCAATACTTACGCCATCACCTTCGGTTCTCAAATTCCTTTTTACACGGCCCGTAACGGAATCCTTCTCCTTGGCGTGGCATTCGATCTGGGCATCCGTGGAACAGAACAAAACGGTTTGATTCAGGAAAAATTTGCAAAGGTCCGTATTAATGTCGGCTTCAATGAATTTTGGTTTATGAAGCGAAAGATTAACTAAACATTAACATGACAAGACGATGCCCGAAGCATCGTTTTGTTATTTTTATCCCTATCTTTGTATTTGTTAATTTTTATCACAAACTCTAAAATCATGAAGAAAAGTTTATTATCTTTAGCTGTTATAGCCGTATCACTATCAGCCTGTGACACAACACCGAAATACAATATCAACGGGACTATCACAGGAGGCGAAGCGAATAACGTCTATTTATTACAACGTCAGGGACGTACGATCGACACACTGGCCAAAGCTCCTGTAGCCGAAGGTAAATTCAAACTGACAGGTAGCGTTGCCGGGCTGACCCCAGCTTTTATCGCCGTTGAAGGACAACGGGGACAGAATCTCATTTTTGTAGAGAATGCCGATTTTACTGCAAACTTAAATCTGGAAAATCC
>UMKJ01006850.1_pt1 | contig 10744 bp, 8 predicted proteins | sample 1966301 | NCBI WGS metagenome assembly UMKJ01 (sample SAMEA4836173, study PRJEB28245) | human gut metagenome | biome: gut microbiome; material: fecal sample | place: Denmark | collected 2008
ATTCCGGGCAGACTGATTCCGTTACCACAGGAGATTTCTGCAGGCTGCGGGCTTGCATGGCGCATGCTACCGGGAGAGTATGAGCAGGAAAAAGATAGAATTGAAAAATCAGGGATAGTGATCGAGAGTAATATTATAATTATGATTTGAAAAAATAATATTGACTTTAAGGTTGGTTGTGTTTTCAAAATATATCCGCTATACTAAGAAACATAGTATAGCGGATTTCTTTTATTGGAGGATTCTATGGGGAACATTTTAAAATTACCGGTAGGAATTGATGATTTTAAAAAATTGCGGGAAGCAGGCTTTTATTATATTGATAAAACAGGACTTATTCAGCAGCTTTTGCAGAACTGGGGAGAAGTGAATCTTTTTACAAGACCACGTCGCTTTGGGAAAACACTCAATATGAGTATGCTGAAAAATTTCTTTGAAATCGGTGCGGATAGTACACTTTTTGATGGACTGTATATATCACAGAACGAAAAACTGTGTGAGGAATATATGGGAAAATATCCGGTTGTTTTTCTTTCCCTGAAAGGTGTTGATGGATTGAACTTTGAAGAGGCAAAGGACAATTTCCGGCAATTGATCGGAAATGAAGCCGAGCGTTTTTCATTTCTTAGGAACAGTGAAAAATTATCGGAGAATGAAAAAAAGAAATATCAGTCACTGGTTTCCCTAAATGGTGGCAGATATACTATGAATGGAAGCGAATTAACATTCAGTCTGCAGACTTTGTCCCAGCTTTTATACAGGCATTATGGGCAAAAAGTAGTCATTCTGATCGATGAATATGATGTTCCTCTGGATAAAGCTTTTCAGAACGGTTATTATCAGGAAATGGTTTCCCTGCTCCGTGGGTTTTTCGGGCAGGCTTTAAAAACGAATGAGTTCTTACAGTTTGCGGTGTTAACAGGATGTCTCAGAGTATCCAAAGAGAGCATATTTACAGGATTGAATAATTTTGAAATCAACTCGATCGTCGACATAGAGCATGATGAACAGTTTGGATTTACAGAGGATGAAGTACACAAGCTACTAGAAGACTATCAGTTGACGGAATATGATTCGGATATCAAGGAGTGGTATGACGGATACCGCTTTGGAGATACGGAGATTTACTGTCCGTGGGATGTTATGAACTATGTGAAAAAACTGGTGGCAGATCCAAACGCCAGACCAGATGCATTCTGGATTAATACAAGCAGCAATGATCTGGTAAAACGTTTTGTGGATAAAGCAGATAAAACGACGAGAGATGAGATTGAACAGTTAATTGCAGGAGAAGCAATCGAAAAAAATATCCGGCTTGATCTGACTTATGATGAAATTGACAACAGCATTGACAATTTATGGAGTGTATTGTTTACCACAGGTTATCTGACAAGGACAGGCGGAGCAGTTAACGGTGCATACAGGCTTGTGATTCCGAATCGCGAGATTCGTGAAGTCTTTATTATCCAGATACAAGAATGGTTTAAGCAGACTGTTATGAAGGACGCAAAACCTGTGCAGGAATTTTGCAAGGCTTTTTTAGAGGGCAATGCAGAGGAAATCCAGAAGCGTATGACGGCGATTCTGGATAAATCAATCAGTATTTTGGATACAAAAGCCCGTGATGAGTATAAAGAAAACTTTTATCATGGTTTACTGATCGGGTTATTAAGGAGTGAACCGGAGTGGCTGATAAAGTCAAACAAAGAATCAGGGGACGGTTTTTGTGATATTTTTATTGAACCCGAAAATCCGGATGCCGGAATTGTGATAGAAGTTAAATATTCTGCGTCATTAGACGGCATGGAAAAAATGTGTGAAACAGCACTGAGGCAGATTAAAGACCGCAGATATGACGAGGAACTTCGCAATGACGGAAGAGAAGATATTCTCGCATATGGAATTGCGTTTTGCAAAAAACGGTGCTGGGTAATATGTGAACGGCTATAGCAGAAGTGACACTTGCATGGCACTTCGTCTGGCATTACGAAAATCAGGGCTGTTCATGACTATAAAATAAATGCATTGCCATAAAAAAAGATATATGTTAACATATAGCCTGTTGCTTTTATAAGTAATTGCAAAACTCATAAAAAAGTAAATATAATTTTTCACAATTTGTATAGCTTAGGTTAGGGTTTTGTGATTGTGTATTAAAATGAAAAAAGGGAGAAAACCAAAATGAAATTAACAGGCAAAAAAATCAAATCGATGCTCCTTTGCATGATGCTGGCTATGGCATTTACTGTAGCAGGATGCGGAAGCAAGGCAGAGGGAACAGCAGATGCCCAGAAAAACACAGAGACAGCAATTGTCAATACAGAGACAATTGTAGAGACAGAAGCGGTTGCAGAGACAGAGAGTATCGAGACTGCAGAGGCACAGGAAATCGTATTAGGCGATGGAAGTGTCAAAATTACAGTTATTGTAGTTGATGCAGATGGAAACGAGACAAACTTTGTGGTCAGCACAGATAAAGAAACGGTCGGCGACGCTTTGTTAGAGCTGAATCTGATCGAAGGTGAAGAAGGTGATTATGGTCTTTATGTAAAGACTGTAAACGGAATCACTGCAGATTATGATACAGACCATACTTACTGGGCATTCTATGTAAATGGAGAGTATTCAAACACAGGTGTGGATTCCACTCCGGTGAACGAGGGCGATACTTACGAGTTTAAGGTAGAAAAATAATGAAGCTGAAAACAAGGGAAGTGGCAATATTCGGTATGCTGGGTGCTTTGATGTATGCATCAAAAGTATTTATGGAATTACTGCCGAATGTACATTTACTTGGAGTTTTTACCATTTCTTTTACACTTGTTTATCGGAAAAAAGCACTGTACCCGATTTACACGTATGTATTATTGAATGGGTTGTTTGCGGGATTTGCGACATGGTGGATACCGTATCTGTATCTCTGGACGATTCTGTGGGGCGTGACCATGCTGCTCCCACAAAAAATTCCGAAGAAGATACAGCCAATTGTGTATATGGTCGTAAACGCATGTCACGGATTTTTGTTTGGAACACTTTATGCCCCAGCGCAGGTAATTCTTTTTGGACTGAGTTTTAAGGGGATGATCGCCTGGATCATTGCAGGATTGCCGTGGGATTTTGTGCACGGTGTCAGCAATTTCTTCTGTGGAATATTGATTGTTCCGATTGTGACACTGCTGCGGAAGTTAGAGAAACAAGTGGGATGAGAAGCGTATAGAATCATTGTGGATATTTTCAGAAACGAAAAGCGGAAGCTGTCTTAAAACACAGCTTCCGCTTTTCGTTTTTATTCTTTATCTTTGGCGATCGGCAGAGTGAAAATAAATTCTGTGCCAACGCCCTCTGTACTGATACAGTTGATATTTTCTCCATGAGCCTGAATGATTTCTTTTACAATGGAAAGTCCAAGACCGGTGCCGCGCTTGTCTTTTCCACGGGACAGGTCGGTTTTGTAAAATCTTTCCCAGATTTTTTTCAGACTGTCTTTGGGAATACCGATTCCGGTATCCTTGACCGAGACAAATACTTTGTCGTTCTTCTCGGTTGTCTCAATCGTGATCGTGGAATCCGGATGACTGAACTTGATCGCATTGTCGATCAGATTGTAAAGTACCTGTTGGATTTTGCTGAAATCAGCAGTGACAAACAACTGCTCACCGGAGAGAATCAGGTTGAAGCGGATATGTTTGTTGGCACAGATTCCCTCAAAAGTCAGGAGCGTTGTCTTGATCGTCTGGTTGATATCAAAATCCGTCACATCCAGCATAACACCATGAGAACCAAATTTATTTAATTCCAGAAGGCTTTTGGTCAGTTTGTTTAACCGTTCTGTCTCAAACAGGATGATGTTTAAATACTTTTCCTGCATTTCAACCGGGATAGTTCCGTCCAACATTGCCTCCACATATCCCTTGATCGAGGTGAGAGGGGATCGGAAATCGTGTGAGACATTGGAGATAAACTTCCGCTGATCTTCCTCCAATGTGTTCAATTCATTTGCCATATAATTTAAGGATGCGGCGAGATAACCAATTTCGTCATTGGAATGCACATCGATCTTGGCATCAAAGTTTCCATTGGAATATTCATCTGCCGCATGCGTGATCTTGCGGATCGGAATATAAACTACATATGTAAATAATGCAAGTACGACAAACGCTGCGGCAAAGATCAGAGCCAGTGTTGTGTATGCAATCGCGGACAGACTGTTTGCAGATGCGGTCAGATACGATTCTGATTTGTGGATGATCACATAGCCGCGCACTTTGTAGTTGACAGTGATCGGGGAAAATACACTCAGCATATTTTCCTGAAAATAATCGTAAAAAGTCCCGACACGATAATAGCGGTTGCCGAAGTCTGTCATATCAAAGTCTGGAATCGTTTCTTCTGTAGTCTCTGTGGCAGCAGTATTGATCAGAATCTTTCCGTGTGTATCCACAATCCAGATATCTGCGTTCAGATAAGTGTCCAGGGCACTGAGCTGCTCGTTGATCTCATCTAACGTCATGGAATTGCTGAAATAATTCTGCGCATAACTGGATGAGATCAGGGCAGATTCCCGGTATAAATTCTGAGCCTCTTTTTTTTCAAGGTGCTGGAAGGTGAGGTGGTAAGTGAAGGTCGCAATGATGAGAAAACCAAGCAGGCCAAAAAGCAGATAACCACCTAAAAGCTTTAAGTATAATGTACGTTTCATTTAATCTCTGACCTCAAATTTGTATCCAATTCCCCATACCGTAGCAAGGCTCCAGTTCGCATGGTCTTTAATCTTTTCACGGAGACGTTTTACATGGACATCCACCGTTCTTGTATCACCGATGTATTCATAGCCCCAGATATGGTCTAAGAGCTGTTCTCTGGTGAAAACCTGATTTGGAGAGGAAGCAAGGAAATATAAAAGTTCCAGTTCCTTTGGCGGCATATCCACTGCCTGCCCCATATAAATGACGGAGTAATTCGAAAGATTGATGACCAGATCTTCATATTTGACACATTTCAGATCCGGAATCACTTCCTCGGTTTTAACTGGCTGATAACGTCTTAACACGGCTTTGACGCGGGCAACAAGTTCCTTCGAATCGAAAGGTTTCATCATATAATCATCCGCACCGAGTTCAAGACCTAACACTTTGTCAAAAATTTCACCTTTTGCGGAGAGCATAATGATTGGAACATTTGCCTTTGCACGTACCTCACGGCACACCTGATAGCCGTCGATTCCAGGTAACATCAGATCGAGCAAAATAAGGTTCGGATTGTACTGCTCGAATGCGATCAGTGCCTCCTCCCCATCGTTTACAATCTTTGTGTCAAAGCATTCCTTTGTGAGATAAAGGGAAATCAGCTCTGCAATATTATTATCATCATCAACAATTAAAATTTTCTGTTTCGCTGCCATATATCCTCCTTGTTTGCGAAGCAAATCCTATTTTACAAAGTAAAATTTAACCTCTGTGTGAGGAGAGGATTTAGCCTCCTTGTTATTTAAATTCGGCAATTGTTACACCGGCATCGCCCTCACCGTATTCGCCGAGGTGATAGGACTTCACATGTTTCTGGCGTTTCAGATAAGTGTGCACGGCATTCCGCAGTGCACCGGTTCCTTTTCCATGTACGATGCGCACGGAGCCTAAATGGGAAAGATAAGCGTCATCGAGATATTTATCCAATAAAGCAATCGCCTCATCTGTGGTCTTCCCGATGAGGTTGATCTCCGGTGAGATCGTTGCGGATTTGCTCATGCGGATTTTTCCGGCTCCGGTTTTGTTTGCTTTTGCACCGGACATCATCGGGGAATCCTCATCGATCAGGATCAGGTCATTGATATTGACCAGAGAGCGTAAAATTCCCATCTGGACGTAAAGGTCGCCTTTCGCGTTCGGAAGTGTGTGCACGGTTCCTTTTAAATTCATGCTGATCACTTTTACAGTGTCGCCAATCTGAAGTTTTTTCGGGACTTTGTGGTTTGGAACAGCATTTTTCTTCTGGTCGGCAAGCTTTTTCTGGCTCGCATTCATCTTGTCACGAAGTTTGGTACGCTCTTTTTCCATCTCGCTCATTGGAGCGTTTGCTTTGCCATATTTGTTAAAGTTGCGGATTGTCTCATCTGCCACGTCTTTGGCTTCTTTTAAGATGCGGAACGCTTCCTCGTTTGCATCGCGCAGTATCTTGTCGCGGCTTGCATCCAATTTTTCCTGCTTTTGCTCGAGACGCTCTTTTAAGGACTGGATTTCCTGTTTATAGCGGTTGATCTCAGCCTGTTCTTTTTCGATGGTCACACGGCTTTTTTCGAGATCGGCAAGAAGATCTTCGAAGTTTTCATCGTTTTCACTGATGCGGGTTTTGGCGTCTTCGATGAGGTCTTTGCCAAGACCAAGTTTTTCCGAGATCGCAAAGGCGTTACTTTTTCCCGGAATACCGATTAAAAGCCGGTAAGTCGGGCTTAAAGTCTCGACGTTAAATTCGCAGCAGGCATTTTCTACACCCGGGGTTGAAAGTGCAAACACTTTCAATTCACTGTAGTGAGTGGTTGCCATGGTACGGGCTCCGTACAGGTGCAATCTGGATAAAATGGAGATTGCAAGTGCTGCACCTTCCGTCGGGTCAGTTCCGGCACAAAGCTCGTCAAAGAGAACGAGCGAACGGTCATTGACCTTTTTCAAAATGCGGATGATATTGGTCATGTGGGATGAAAAAGTACTTAAACTCTGTTCGATACTCTGCTCATCGCCGATATCTGCAAATACTTCCTCAAATATACCAAGCTCCGACCGCTCAGAAGCCGGAATATGAAGACCGGACTGTCCCATTAAAGTAAGCAGTCCGACAGTCTTTAAAGAGACTGTTTTACCACCGGTGTTTGGACCGGTTACGATCAAAAGCTTGAAATCTCTGCCGAGCATGACATCGATCGGAACCACTTTTTTCTTATCGAGCAGTGGGTGGCGTCCCTTCTTAATATGAAGATATCCTTCATTATTAAACGTCGGTGCAACACCGTTGTAGGTCTGTGCATAGGCAGCTTTGGCAAAAATAAAATCAAGTTCTGCCAGAATTGTATAATCCGCAGCAATCTGTTCAGAAAAATTAGCAGTCAGACTGCTCAGGTTTTCTAAGATTTTTTCGATTTCGTCTTTTTCTTTTAACAGAAGTTCTTTGTATTCATTATTCAGATTCACGACCGCCATCGGTTCAATGAAAAGGGTGGAACCGGATGAGGACTGGTCATGCACCATGCCGGGAATCTGGGATTTTGCTTCGGCTTTGACCGGCAGACAGTAGCGTCCGTCACGCATGGTGATCACAGCGTCCTGTAAATAGCTTCTGGTGGTGCTGTTGTTGATCATGTTGTTCATCTGGGCACGAATCCGTTCGTTCATGCCGCGCATGGAACGGCGGATGGAACGCAGTGTGCTGCTTGCGTCGTCGGCAATCTCGTCCTCTGCGAGAATGCAGCGCTTAATCTCGTCATAGAGCGGTGTCAGCGGTTCGATTCCGGTGAAAAATCCGGTCAGTGAATCGTCTGGAATTTCCTCTTTTTCTGAGCGGGAAAATGCTTTTACACGCTTGGCAGCCTCTAAGAGGGAACAGATCGAAAGCAGTTCCGCAGCGCTTAAGGAGGCTCCAATCTCTAAACGTTTCAGCGAATCGTTGACGCTGTGTACGCCGGAAAATGAGAGATTTCCACAACGGAACAGACGGCTTAATGCATCCTTCGTCTGGAGCTGAAGCTGCTCAATCTGGGCTTTGTCTGTGATGGGACGCAGTGCAAGACAGCGTTTTTTTGCTTCCGGACTGCATGCGTATTCAGACAGCTGATTTAAAATTTTATTATATTCTAAGGTTTTTAAAACTTTTTCATTCATAAAACAAAAGTACTCCATCATCGTTTTAGCTGATCAGTTTTTATTATAGACCAAAGTGAAGCTGATGAAAAGAAGAGTTTGGCAGGAATTGCGCAAAAAAGAAAGTATTGCAAGCGTATGTGTTTCAATTTATAATATAGATTGGTATGATTTTTCATGTATGGATCAAAAAGTAAAATAGATACAAGCTTGATTGCATTTGAAGGTGCGGCAGGAATGTCACTGCCTGGAAAGGAATATCATGCAGGAAAACAAACAGGATAAATATGAATTTATCAGCGAGAAAATAAAGGACAAACCCGTGAATAAAAAGAAACTGGCATATCACGTATGCATTGTCGTACTTCTGGCAGTTTTATTTGGAATTGTGGCAAGCGTTACGTTCGTGCTTTGTCAGCCGAAAATGGATGATCTCCTTCATCCGAAGGAAGATCCGACCATCACGATCCCGAAAGATGAACCGGAGCAGGAGACGGAAACGGAAGAACCAGATACAGAGACAGAAACAAACGAACCGGATTCTGAGGCTCAGATTGTGTATGAACAGCTTACACTGGCGGATTTCCAGGCATTGCAGAATGAGATGTATGCGATCGGAAAGCAGGCGAATAAGTTTATCGTGGCAGTGACCGGTGTCAAGAGCAATACGGACTGGTTCAACAATGCCTATGAGAGCAAGGGACAGGGTTCCGGTATTATTATTGCAAACAGTGGTCAGGAGCTGTTGATCCTGACTGAGAGAAAAGTGATCGCAGGAGCATCTTCTGTCTATGTGACCTTTGTCAATGACACATCAGTAGAAGCTTCAATCAAGAAATACGATGGAAATACGGGAATTACCGTACTCAGTGTTCCGGTGGATGAGATTGATAATGATACCATGAATCTGATTTCGGTCGCAGTGCTTGGCAATTCGCTTGCCATTACGCAGGGAACGCTTGCGCTTGCAGTTGGAAGTCCGCTTGGAACGAATTATTCCATTTTGACAGGAAATATCACTTCATCTGCTTATTCCATTTCAACAATTGATGCGAATTATGATATTTTTACAACGGATATTGTGGGAAGCAAAAACGGAAGTGGGGCACTTATCAATTTAAACGGCGAAGTGATCGGTCTTGTCACACAGGGATACAGCAGTGAGGGCGATCAGAATACGCTGACAGCAATCTCTATTTCAGAATTGAAACCGGTGATCGAGATGTTGTCCAATAATAAAGATATTCCATACATCGGTCTGGAAATCACTACAGTTACCAATACGATCGCAAAAGAGAATGATATTCCAAAGGGCGTTTATATTAAGGAAGTAAAAATGGATTCGCCGGCGATGGCAGCAGGACTACAGAGCGGTGATGTCATTACAGAGATTGACGGGGAAGCGGTGATCTCGGTTGATGGATATCAGACAAAATTGCTTTCCCTCACACCGGGCGATGTGGCGGAGGTCACGATTCAGAGACAGGGAAATGATGGTTATACGGAGATTAAATGCCCTGTAACGGTCAGTGTTTTACAGTAATACAAATACATAATTTGGAGGAAATAATTGTTATGAAATATATTGAAAGTCTCCGCGAAGGCGAGAGGATTAATGAGATTTACCTGTGCAAGACAAAACAGTCTGCGCTGACGAAGGCAGGCAAACCTTACGAAAACGTTATTTTACAGGATAAAACAGGAATCCTGGATGCAAAAATCTGGGATCCGGGTTCTGTTGGAATCGATGATTTTGATTCGTTGGATTACGTTGCTGTTATGGGAGATATCACAAGTTTTCAGGGGAATTTACAGCTCTCCATCAAGCGTGTCAGAAAAGTGCAGGAAGGGGAGTATGATCCGAAGGATTATCTTCCGGTCAGCGAGAAAAATATTGATGAAATGTATGAGGAACTGTGCGGTATTATCCGTTCGGTGAACAATCCATTTTATAAAAAACTGTTAAGCAGTTTTTTCTTAGACGACAAAGAGTTTGAGAAACGTTTTAAATTCCACTCCGCAGCGAAAACCGTTCATCATGGTTTTGTGGGTGGATTGTTAGAGCATACGCTCAGTGTGACAAAGCACTGTGATTATTTTGCAGCTTATTATCCTATGTTAAACCGCGATCTGATTGTGACTGCGGCGATTTTCCATGACATCGGAAAATTGGAAGAATTATCTGTTTTCCCGGAAAATGATTACACAGACGAAGGACAGCTGTTAGGTCATATTATGATCGGGGCAGAGATGGTCGGAGAGCGTATCCGCACGATCGAAGGATTTCCGGTCCGCATGGCAAATGAATTAAAACACTGTATTCTCGCACACCACGGAGAGCTGGAATATGGTTCGCCGAAGAAACCGGCACTTGCAGAAGCACTGGCGCTCAGTTTTGCTGATAATGTGGATGCGAAGATGGAGACGATTCGTGAAATTTTTACAAATGTACCGGAGAATAATGTGGAGTGGCAGGGATTCAACCGTCTGCTCGACAGCAATATCCGGAGATCCAGTCTGAAATAGGAAAGAAGAATGAATAAAAACGATATTATTACATTGAAGATTGAGGATATGGGAATTGACGGAGAGGGCATTGGAAAGATAGATGGCATGACTTTTTTCGTCAAGGATGCCGTGATCGGGGATGAGATCGAGGCGCGTATTACCAAGCTGAAAAAGAATTATGGCTATGCGAGAGTGGAGCAGATCCTAAAGTCGTCTGAGTTCCGCACGGAGCCAAAATGTGAACTGTACAGACGCTGCGGCGGCTGCCAGATTCAGGCGATGGACTATGCAAAACAGCTGGAGTTTAAGGAGAACAAGGTAAAAAATAATCTGGTACGCCTCGGGGGATTTGATGCAGACTTTGTGGATTCTGTGACGGAGCCAATCGT
>UMKJ01037282.1_pt1 | contig 10717 bp, 8 predicted proteins | sample 1966301 | NCBI WGS metagenome assembly UMKJ01 (sample SAMEA4836173, study PRJEB28245) | human gut metagenome | biome: gut microbiome; material: fecal sample | place: Denmark | collected 2008
GGGGTTCCCGCAGGACTCTGCCGGCCTCGGCGAGCGGTGGTGGGAGCTTTTCGGCGACCGGACGCTCGACACGCTGGTCGGATATGCCCTGGCCAACAGTCCCGATCTGGCGGCCGCAGCCGCTCGGGTCGAACAGGCGCAGGCCCGGCTGGGGGTCGTGCGGGCGCAGTATCTGCCGCAGGTGGGCCTGGGGATCGATGCTTCGGGGGACCATACCTCCCGGACAGGCATCGTACAGTCGTATGCCGTCGAGCCGACGCTCTCGTGGGAGGTGTCGCTCTTCGGAGCCCTGAGGCATACGAAACAGGCGGCACGCGCCGGGATCGCCTCGGCACAGTGGTCGCTGCGGGGCGTGCGGCTGGCGTTGGCGGCCCAGGTCGCCACGGGCTATTTCACGCTGCTCGAGGCCGAGCGCAACCTGTCCATCGCCCGTGAGACGCTGCGGCTGAGACGCGAACAGGCGGCGCTCATCGACTCGATGTTTCGTTACGGCATGTCGGACGGCGTGGCGCTCGAGCAGGCCCGGAGTCTGGTCCATACGGCCGAGGCCGATCTCCCGCAATACCTGCGGGCCGTCGAGCAGACGCGGCTGACGCTTGCGGCGCTGCTGGGCAATCCGCCGGGGGTACTGCCCGGCGACGGCGACGGGCGGATGCTGCGCATCGACTGCTATCCGGAGGAGATTCCCGTGGGACTTCCCTCGGAGCTGCTCGAACGGCGCCCCGACATCATGGAGGCCCGCTTCACCCTGCGGCAGGCGGCCGCCCAGGCCGGTGTGGCCCGTGCGGCGCGCTTCCCCTCGATCTCGCTGACGGCCCGCGGCGGCGTGGCTTCGGCGTCGATCAGCGGGCTGACGGGGGCCGATCCCTGGGCGTGGTCCGCGGCGGGTTCGCTTGTCGAGCCGCTGTTCGCCTTCGGGAAGCTGCGGCGGGCCGAGCGGCTGGCCGTGGCCGAGTACGACGAAGCGGCGCGCAACTACGAGCAGACCGTCTATACAGCTTTCTCCGAGGTCGAGAAGGCGCTGGTGGCCATCGAAACCTGCCGCGAGGAGAGCCTGCGCTGCCGCGAGCTGGTCGCCGCCAACGGGTGCATTGCCGTCATGGCGCGGGCGCTCTACCGCAGCGGCCTGTCGGACTACCTCGACGTGATCGATGCCGAGCGCAACCTCTACCAGTCGCAGACCCGGCTGGTGGGGCTCGTGTCGCAGCAGTACATCAATTACGTTGTGCTGTGCAAGGCGCTCGGCGGCGGGTGGGAGCGGTAGCCGGCCGGGCGGAAAACATGGCCTCCCGTGCGGCGTTACCTACAAATGGGGATTGCGCATTTCGTCGCGAAATCGTATCTTTGCGGGCAAAATCGAACTGCGAAAATGCGTCTATCCGAACTGAAGACCGGCGAATCGGCAACGATCGTCAAGGTGACGGGGCACGGCGGGTTCCGCCGCCGCATCATGGAGATGGGCTTTGTGCGCGGCCAGCGTGTCGAGGTGATTCTGAACGCTCCGCTCAAGGACCCGATCGAATACAAAATCATGGGTTACGACATTTCGCTCCGGCGCAGCGAGGCCGACATGGTGGTCGTCGTCTCCGATGCCGAGGCGAGCGAGTTCCTCGCCGAGGAGCAGCGGCGCAGCGGCGAGACCTGCCGCAGGACCGAAGCCGATGCCGAGCGCGAAGCGGGCGGGGATGCGGCCGGGGAGCGCCCCTGCGCGTCGGTGGACGAGATGGTCGCCCGCACGAGCCGGACGATCTCCGTGGCGCTGGTCGGCAACCCCAACAGCGGCAAGACGTCGCTCTTCAATGCCATCTCGGGCGGCCACGAGCATGTGGGCAACTACAGCGGCGTGACGGTGGGCGCCAAGCTTGGTTTCCGCACCTACCGCGGCTACCGCTTCGAGGTGACCGACCTCCCGGGAACCTACGCCCTGACGGCCTATACGCCCGAGGAGCGTTTCGTGCGCCGCCACATCGCCGAGAAGACCCCCGACGTGATCATCAACTCGGTGGTGGCCTCGAACCTCGAACGGAACCTCTACCTGACGACCGAGCTGATCGACATCAACCCGCGCATGGTCGTGGCGCTGAACATGTACGACGAACTGGAGCGGAGCGGAGCGAAGCTCGATTACGACAGCCTCGGACGCATGCTCGGCGTGCCGATGGTGCCCGTCGAGGCGCGCAACAACCGCGGCATCGAGGCCCTGCTCGATACGGTGATCGACGTCTTCGAGAACCGCGACGACCGCGTGCGGCACATTCACATCAACATGGGTACGGTGATCGAGGAGGGGCTGCGCCGCCTGAACGGTGCGCTGAGCGACCACCGCGGCGAGTTGCCGAAGGCCTTTCCGCCCCGCTATTATGCCATGAAGCTCCTTGAGCGCGACGGACAGGTCGAGGAGGCTTTGGGCGGCTCGCCGCATTACGGCGAGTGGATCGCGCTGCGCGACGTCGAGGCCCGCCGGATCGGCGAGGCGTTGGGTGAGGATATCGAAACTGCGTTCGCCGACCAGAAATACGGCTTCATCCAGGGGGCGCTGCGCGAGACCTACACCCCGGGGCAGCGCGAGCAGGTGACGGCCACGAGCCTTATCGATGCCTTCGTGACCCACAAGCTGTGGGGATTCCCGATCTTCTTCGCCCTCATGTGGTTCATGTTCTGGTGCACGTTCAGCCTCGGGGCCTATCCGCAGGAGTGGATCGATGCGCTGGTCGGTTGGATCGGTCGCGGCGTCGATGCCCTGCTGCCCGACGGCGCCCTGCGCGACATGCTCATCGACGGGGCGATCGGCGGCGTGGGTTCGGTGATCGTCTTCCTGCCGCAGATCATGATCCTCTACCTGTTCATTTCGTTTCTGGAGGATTCGGGCTACCTGGCCCGCGCGGCCTTCATCATGGACCGTGTGATGCACCGCATCGGCCTGCACGGCAAGTCATTCATCCCGATGATCATGGGCTTCGGCTGCAACGTCCCGGCCATCATGGCCTGCCGGACGATCGAGAGCCGCAGCAGCCGCCTGATCACCATCCTCATCACGCCGTTCATGTCGTGCAGCGCCCGGCTGCCGATCTACATCCTGCTCACCGGGGCCTTCTTCCCGGGCAATTCCGGGCTGATGATGATGGCGCTCTACCTGCTGGGCATCCTCCTGGCTGTTGCTACGGCACGTCTCATGCGGCGCTTCCTCTTCCCGGTCGATGAGACCCCCTTCGTCATGGAGCTTCCGCCCTACCGCCTGCCGACCTGGAAGACGACCCTCTCGCACATGTGGGACCGCTGTGCGCAGTACCTGCGCAAGATGGGCGGCATCATCCTCATCGGATCGCTCGTCGTCTGGTTCCTGAGCTACTATCCCCGCGAGGAGGTGCGCAGCGACGGGACGACCGACTATGCCAACTCCTACCTCGGGCGGATCGGCAAGGTCTGCGAACCGGTCTTCACGCCGCTGGGGCTCAACTGGAAGTCGGGCGTGGCGCTGCTGTCGGGCGTCTCGGCCAAGGAGATTGTCGTCTCGACGCTCGGCGTGCTCTATGCCGAAGAGGTTCCGGCAACGGACGGCGAGCCTGAGACGGCCACGGCGTCGGCCCGAAACATTGCATCGGGTAATGCAGGACAAACCGATGGCGCCGAGGCGGTTATCGGCGGAGCGGACGGACCGACGGAGATCCGCGTCGCCGACCTGTCGGAGGAGACTTCCGACGGGGAGCGCTCGCTCGGGCAGAGACTGATCGCCAGCGGCGACTTCACGCGCGCATCGGTGCTCGCCTTCCTTGCATTCATCCTGCTCTACATTCCGTGCATCGCCACGGTCGTCGCCATCGGCGCCGAGGCGGGATGGCGCTGGGCGATCGCGTCGGTTGTCTACGATACGGCCGTCGCATGGGTTGTGGCATGGGTCATCTATCACGCAGCGCTGCTGTTCTGAGGCATGGAGTGGCAGGATGTGGTCGTCTGGGGGATCGGGATCGCCGTTGCGGCGGCGGTCGCGAGGCGGCTGTGGCGGCTGTTCCGGGGTCGGAGCCGCGGCTGTGCGTCGTGCTGTACGCAAAATTGTCCCCACCGGAAGAACAAATAAGGAGTGGATACACTATCTTTGCCGCCCGAAATGCGGCACCGGACGCTCCGGAACCCGCAGAAAGGTTCCGGAGCGGCTGTTTTCGGGCTACCGGGCTCTGTTTGTCGAACGGATGCTCCCGGTCTCGGACTACTGTCGCACGCATACAAATCAGTCACACGTACCGGATATGACAGGACTTTTCTACATCCTCTTCTTCTGGCTTGCGGGCAACGCCCTGAGCCTGCTCACGGGAGGTTACGTCTCGGGGAACATCATCGGGATGATCCTCTTCTTCGCGAGCCTCTGCCTGAGGTGGGTGCCCGCCGAGCGGGTGCGTCCCGCCGCGCGCTTCCTGCTTGGGGCCATGGCCCTCTTCTTCGTGCCCTACGGCGTGGGGCTGATGGACTCCTACCGGGTCATACTCGAAAACCTCTGGGCGATCGTCGTGTCGGGGATCGTCTCCACGGTTCTCGTGCTCTTCGTCACGGGCAAAACATTCCAGAGTCTCAACCGCCGCGCCCGCCTGCGGCACATCCGCCAACAACGCAACCATGCTTGACGCTTCGTTCCTTTCATCGGACCTCTTCCTGCTGACGCTCACCGTCGGCCTCTATTGTGTCGGCGGGGCGGTCTACCGCCGCCTGCGGATGCCGCTGCTGCATCCCGTGCTGCTGACCTTCGTCGCCGTGATCGTATTCCTCGAATGTGCCGGAATCGGCTACGAACGCTACAAGGAGGCGACCGGGGTGCTGAATTTCGCCCTCGGCATGTCGGTCGTCGCTCTCGGCTACCTGCTCTACGAGCAGGTCGAACGGCTGCGCGGAAGCCTGCTCCCGGTGGGCGTGGCCACGCTTGTCGGGTGCTTCGTCGGAGTGCTCAGCGTCGTCTATATCGCCATGGCGTTCGGCACCGAACGGCAGATCCTGACCTCGATCGCCCCCAAGTCGGTCACGGTGCCGATCGCCGTGTCGGTGGCCGGACCGCTCGGCGGCAACGTCTCGATCACCTCGGTGGTGGTCTTCTGCGTGGGAATCTTCGGCAGCATCTTCGGGGAGTGGATCCTGCGGCGGTGCGGCGTCCGCGACTCCGAGGCGCGCGGGTTCGCCCTCGGTGCGGCGGCCCACGGCATCGGCACGGCCCGCGCCATCGAGATCGGGGCCACCGAAGGGGCGTTAAGCGGTCTGGCCATGGCCCTCATGGGACTGGCTACGGCCCTCTTCATGCCGCTCATCGAGCGTTACCTCTATTGATATCGGGCGGAGCCGCCCGACTGCCGGGGCATCGGAAGGAATCCCTTCCGATGCCCCGGCTCCGTTTTCCGCTGGCCCGGCGTTCAGAGGCTCATCTCTTCGGAAATATCGCGCCCGCCGAGGTCCAGACCCTTGTAGAGCCTCTTGTAGGCCTTGGGCTGCACCTTCTTCAGGCGGAGAAACTGGCGGTTGAAGTTCGAGATGTTCTCGTAGCCCGATTCGTAGGCGACCTGCGCAACCGACAGATCGGTATTGACCAGCAGGCGGCAGGCATGGCCGATGCGGATCTCCATCAGTGAGTCGAAGATCGATTTGAGCGTATATTTCTTGTAGTAGGAGCACAGCGTCGTCGGGTGCATGTTCACCGAGCGGGCGATGGCTGCCAGGGTGATGCGTCGGTTGAAGTTGTGCAGCAGGTAGTTGTATACGCGGGTTACGACATCGTCCGACGTCTCGTGCGGAGCCGTCGGCTTGTCGCGGTTCAGTCGGAACGACGACGGGTCGCCGGCCAGGAAGGCCAGCAGTTCGTAGAAGCGGGTCAGTTTGCCGAATCCCCGGGCCGCCTCGATGCTGTCGTACCAGGGACGGATGCTCTCCTCGGACCGCGAGCCGAAGTCGAGCCCGTATTCGCTGCTCTCGAGCAGCGTGTGGATCGGCTTGAACAGTTCGAGTTCGGTCATGGCCGTCGGGAAGATCGACTTCGAGAACTGGATGACCCGCCAGTGGCACCGAAGTGCATTGTCGGCATAGTAGGCGTCGTCGGCGATGAACAGGTGCGGACAGTCGGGGCCGATGAGCGTCAGGTCGCCGTCAGTGAAGGGCTTGATGACCTCGCCGATCGATTTTTTTCCGAAGCCCCGGTCGATCCACACCAGCTCGTACTCGGCATGCAGGTGCCGGGGCATGGTGAAGTACTTGCTCTGGAAACTGCGGATGTTGAAAAAGCGGTCGGAGCCGATCAATATGTTTTCACGGATCATGGTCAGCGGGTTGTTGTAACAAAGATAGTATAATATTTCGGGAATTTAGTATAAGAACTGCGCTTCCGCTTCCACTAATTTTGTTATCGGAGAGATCCAGAACGGAAAACGGAAACAATACGAATAACGAAAACAGAGAGATGAAAAACGACTTTCAACCCGATTACACGAACCTTTTGAAGGTGCTCTATAACCAGCGGCCGGATTACCTCCCGCTCTACGAGCACAACATCGACGAGCCTTTCATTGCCAAGATGCTCGGCCGGGAGGTCGATTCTACGGGCAAGAGCGGCGCCGACCTTGAAGAGCACTACCGTGTCGTCACGGAGTTCTGGCGGGCGAATACCTACGATGCACTGTCGTACGAAGCCAAGATCTGCGAGATCTACCCCGACCACGGCGCCATTCTCGGCGGGCGTCTCGGTCCCATTCAGACCCGGGCCGATTTCGACCGCTACCCGTGGGAGGAGATTCCCCGGATCTTCATCCGCGCCTACAAACCCCACCTCGACGCCCTGCGCAAGGTCATGCCCCGGGGCATGAAGGCCTACGGAGGCTGCGGCTACGGGATCTTCGAGTCGGCCGAGGATCTGGTCGGCTACGAGTCGCTCTGCATGATGCAGTTCCTCGATCCCGACCTGTTCCGCGATCTGTTCGTCCGCATCGGCGACCTCTACGAGGTGCTGTGGACGTGGGTGCTCGACAACTACGCCGACCTGTTCGTCTTCTGCCGCATGGGCGACGACCTGGGCTACCGCACCTCCACGATGCTGGCCCCCGACACCATCCGCGAGCACATCCTGCCGCAGCACCGGCGCGTAATCGACCTGGTCCACTCGCGGGGCAAGAAATTCCTGCTTCACAGTTGCGGCAACATCTTCAGCATCATGGAGGATATCCTGGCCAACGGAATCGACGCCAAGCACTCGAACGAGGACCAGATTGCGCCCTTCTCGGAGTGGATCGACCGTTACGGCGACCGCATCGGCCTGTGCGGGGGCCTGGACATGAACGAACTGATCATGAACCCCTACGAGGTGGTCTACGAGAAGGTGCTGCGCGAAGGCACGGAGTTCCGCCGCAAGGCCCGCGGCTATGCCCTCGGCTCGGGCAACTCCATTCCCGACTACATGTCGGTGGATGGCTATCGGGCCATGATCGACGCTGTGCAGGAGATCCGCCGGCGCGAAAAGGAGAACAGACTGTAAATTTCAAACGAACCAGGCAAACCATGGAAACACAACTCAATGAACTCTACGACGCCATTCTGGCCGGACAACTCGAACCGGCCGTGGCGGTGACCGAGCGGGCGCTTGCCGCCGGGATCGATCCCCAGACGGTCATCAACGGCTACATGATCCCGGCGATGGAGGAGATCGGCCGCCGCTTCGAGGCCGGCGAGGCCTATGTGCCCAATCTGCTCATGAGCGCCCGTGCGATGAAGGGGGCGCTCGAGCTGCTGCGTCCGCTGCTGCGGAACAACACGGCGGAGAGTCGCGGGCGGATCGTCATCGGCACGGTGCGCGGCGACCTGCACGACATCGGCAAGAACCTGGTGGCCTCGATGCTCGAGGGGTGCGGTTTCGAGGTCTTCAACATCGGGGTGGACATCTCGAGCGACCGTTTCATCGAGGCGGCACGCGAGCATCGGGCCGACATCCTCTGCATGTCGGCACTTCTTACCACGACGATGACCTATATGAAAGAGGTGATCGACGCCCTGCATGCGTCGGATCTGGCCGGACGGGTCAAGGTGCTTGTCGGCGGGGCTCCCGTCACCGAGGGTTTCGCCCGGACGATCGGCGCCGACGGATACAGCTCGAATGCCAACAACGCCGTGCTGATGGCCCGGCAGCTCATGGGACACTGACCGCGATCGCTGATCTGTCGGGCGGGAGGGGCTGCAGCCTGCTCCCGCCCGGTCGTTTCGGGGTGTCCGCAATTTTTACGGGGTATTTTTTAATTTTATTCATAAATTCCCTATCTTTGTCCGGAGCTAAATTCTAAACCCGATACATGACTATGGCAAAAGCAGTAAACATCGCCCGTTCACACCGTCTGGACGGCATCGGCGAGTACTATTTTTCGCGCCGCCTGCGCGAAATCGCGGAAATCGAGGCCGCTACCGGTCGTCAGATCGTCAAACTCGCTATGGGAAGTCCCGACCTTCCGCCCCACCAGTCCGTCATCGACCGCCTGGCCCGCGAGGCGCAACGTCCCGATGTCCACAAATACATGTCCTACAAGGGTGAGCCCATCCTGCGCAAGGCTTTTGCCGACTGGTACAAGAAGTGGTACCGCACCGAACTCGACTACAACAGCGAGGTGCTGCCGCTCATCGGTTCGAAGGAGGGCATCATGCACATCTGCATGACGTTCCTCAACCCGGGCGACAAGGTCCTCGTGCCCAACCCCGGCTATCCGACCTACTCGGCCGCCGTGCGGCTGGCCGGCGGCGTGATGCTGCCCTATGCGCTCAACAAGCAGACGAACTTCTACCCCGATTTCGAGGCCATCGAACGGGCCGGCCTCGACGGCGTGAAGATGATGCTCGTCAATTACCCCAACATGCCGACGGGACAGACCCCCTCGATGGAGCTCTTCCAGCGCATCATCGACTTCGGAGCCAAGCACAACATCCTGATCGTGCACGACAACCCCTACAGCTTCATCCGCAACGCCGAGGCTCCGATCTCGATCATGGAGGCGGAGGGTGCCCGCGAGGTGGCGCTCGAGATGAACTCGCTGTCGAAGGGCCACTCGATGGCCGGCTGGCGTGTCGGCGTGATCGTCGGCCGGAAGGAGTGGATCGATTCGATCCTCACGTTCAAGTCCAACATGGACTCGGGCATGTTCTACCCCATCCAGGCTGCCGCCGACACGGCGCTGGCGCTGGGTGAGGATTGGTTCAAGGAGCTCAATGCCATCTACTACGGTCGCGAGCGGCAGGCCTATGCCCTGCTCGATGCGCTCGGATGCCGCTACCGCGAGCATCAGGCCGGACTGTTCGTCTGGGCCGAGCTGCCCGAGGACTATGAAGGCGACAGCTTCGCCTTCTCGGACGAGGTGATGGAGAAGTGCGACGTCTTCCTGACGCCGGGCGGCATCTTCGGCTCGGAGGGCAACCGCTATATCCGCATCACGCTCTGCTGCCCCGAGGAGCTGCTCAAGCGGGCTACCGACAACGTCAAGGCTGCTTTCGGGAAATAGTCCCGGACGGAGCCGTTCCGATAACCGCAATTCCCCTCGGGGAGTTGCGGTTTTTTGCGTTCGGAGTGTTCGGAAAGGGCTGCCGGATGCGGAGACTTCCTGCCCGGATGTGCGCGGGCGCGGTCGGATACGAAACGGTCCCGGCACGGCGTCTGCCGTGCCGGGACCTTCGGTTTTTGGGAAGCCGCTTCCGGGTGCCTACTCCCTGACGATGCTAATCGAGAGGATGCGGTCGCCGCGGCGGATGTCGTCGATGACATCGAGCCCCTCGACAACCTGCCCGAAGCAGGTGTGCACGCCGTCGAGGTGCCGTGTATTCTCGCGGTTCATGCAGATGAAGAACTGCGAACCGCCGGTGTCGCGTCCGGCGTGGGCCATCGAGAGCACGCCGCGGTCGTGGTGCTGGCGCGGCGCCGAGGTCTCGCACTTGATCGTGTAGCCCGGGCCGCCCGTTCCGTCGCCCCGCGGGCAGCCGCCCTGGATCACGAAATCGGGGATCACCCGGTGGAAGGTCAGGCCGTCGTAGAAGCCGTGTTCGGCCAGATCGACGAAGTTGGCCACGGTGCCCGGGGTCTCGTCGGCGTAGAGTTCCGCCTTCATGTCGCCCTTCTCGGTGGCAATGATCGCGTAGGTTTTCATGGTGTCGTATCGTTGTCCGTTTATGGATTCGTTTATTCGGTGACCCGGATCCGGGCTGCGGCCGCCTTCACGCGGTCGCGCAGCGCCTCCAGGTCGCCGTCGAGCGGTTCGTAGCCCACGACCACGCCCATGCGGCGGTTGATGCGCGCCGAGGGCTTGCCGAAGATCCGCAGGTCGGTGCGCGGGTTGTCGGCCAGGGCGCTCTCGATGCCCTCGTAGTGCGGAGCCGTCGCGCAGGCGATCGGCGAGAGGACGACGGCGCTCGCGCCGAGCCGTTCGAAGGTGATTGCCGGGATCGGAATGCCCAGCACGGCGCGCAGGTGCAGCTCGAACTCGTTGAGATTCTGCGTTCCGGCCAGCGTCACCATACCCGTGTCGTGGGGACGGGGCGAGAGTTCCGAGAAGTAGACGCCGTTCTCGTGGCTCAGGAAGAACTCCACGCCCCACAGTCCGGCGCCGGTGAGCGACTCGGTCACGGCGGCGGCCATGCGCTGCGCCTCGGCCAGGTGCTCCGGTGCGATGTGCGGCGACTGGAAGCTCTCGCGGTAGTCGCCGCCCTTCTGTACGTGGCCGATCGGCGG
>UMKJ01059369.1_pt1 | contig 10655 bp, 6 predicted proteins | sample 1966301 | NCBI WGS metagenome assembly UMKJ01 (sample SAMEA4836173, study PRJEB28245) | human gut metagenome | biome: gut microbiome; material: fecal sample | place: Denmark | collected 2008
TAATCAGTGGGTCCTGGGTTCGAGTCCCTGAAGGTGTACCAGACTTAAAAAGAATAGGCCCATCAGCCTATTCTTTTTATCTATATGGCCTGTTGGTCAAGCGGTTAAGACTCCGGCCTCTCACGCCGGCGACGGGGGTTCGATTCCCCCACAGGTCACCAATGCACCATTAGCTCAGTTGGTTAGAGCAACCGGCTCATAACCGGTCGGTCCGGGGTTCGAGTCCCTGATGGTGCACCAATTTTATTGGTGCCGAGCTTTTTACCTATAGGGGTGTGGTTCAATGGCAGAATAGGGGTCTCCAAAACCTTTGACGTGGGTTCGATTCCTACCACCCCTGCCAAATAAAAAGCACGCTGTAGCGTGCTTTTTCACTTTATTAAATATGCACCTTTAGCTCAGTTGGTAGAGCAACTGACTCTTAATCAGTGGGTCCTGGGTTCGAGTCCCTGAAGGTGTACCAAGTTGAATCCCGTGTATTTTGCACGGGATTTTTTGTTGTATGTATCTGCAACAGCCCGGCTGATTCAGTCGGGCTGTTGCTTTTGATCATTTCGGCAGGTGCAGGAAGCCGCCGGTGAAGGCAGCGGGGAAGGTGAAATTTTTCTGACCGTCAGCAAATTTTACATATATATGTTTATCAGCGATTGACTGTACTTTTCCTTCGCCGAATTTTTTATGTATTACGGTCATACCTACTGTTATTGACGATTCGTCAAAATCGGGGGTATTGCTGCGTTTTCTGTCGGGAACGGGTAAAGCGGCTTTGGGAACGGGTGATTTTATGCCGAACTTTTCGGTCACAAGAGGCGGAGTGGTTGGACTTGCAGCGGTGGACTTGCCTGACGGCTTAACGGATTTTACCGCTGATGACCGGGTGACTTCTTTCTTTAACTCCGCTATATCTTCTGTGGCTTCGGTAGGCTGAGGAGCGTTCATTGATTCCTGTTGATTATAGAACAGCTTTTTGTATTCATCTTTTCTTATGGCGGTATCCCAACCGCCTATTTCCTTATCGTTACGGTGCATATCAATTCCGGTATAGGTAAGGCTTGCGTCCTCGTAGCGTTTGAACTGGAAAATGGAATGATTCATAAGGCTGGAGTTGAAAACGCCGAGCGAACACAAAAGGTCGAAATCCTTTGTATCAAGGCCGGTCACTTTTTTGAAAAGACCGGGTTCAAGCTGGGTTATAACGTCCTTGAGGCAGGATTCACGGTAGTCGGTAAGGTACATAAATACGGGAATTCTTGAAGCGAATTTCATCAGCTTTTCCTGTACCTCCTTACGCTTTGACTTGAACTCCTTCTCGGCTTCGGTAAGCTCTTTCTTTTCTTTCGGGGTGAGCTTTTCCACGCCGTCTTTCTTCAGCTTCTTTACAGCCTCGGACTTGTTGATAATTACCTCAAGCTCCTTGTTGAGATTGCGGAAAGCCTCGATATTTTCAAGTGCGGTCATTGCCTCTGTGCTTGCCATCAGACGTTTTAATGTATCGTTATCAACGTTAACAAGAAGGGCGGACTGCCAGCGCTTTGCGAGGAGGGTTGCGGAGGTTCCGGCAAGGGTAATATCAAGAATAGCCTGTGCGTTTACCTGCTCCATAGTCGAGCCGTCATAGGCTAAGACGGGCAGGAAGTTTATAAATTCGCTGACGTTCTTTTCGGGGTTTGTGTTCTCGGAATTCAGATTGCAGGCATAGTCGGATATCTGGCGGAGCGCACGGTCAAGTGCAAAGTCGAACACATAGCATTCGTGCTTGATTATCTCTACTTCGCCCTTCTCATTTTTTACCGTCCAGGGCGACTGCACACGGAAAGCTGACTGGAAATAGGTTTCCGGGCTTTTAAGATTGCGGAGCATAAATATGCCTGTCCACGGCTTTACGGTAACGCCTGTTGTCAGCTTGCCGCAGGTGAGGGTTATTGTCCTTGTAACGAGAGGATCGCCCATAGAATCAATAACGGGCTTTACCGCATCAAGACCTACGCCCGCTTTTATACCGGCGCAGACGTTTATCTTATAGCCCTGATTGTAATAGTTATTCTGACTTTGCATAAGAAGATTGTACATCGCAAAGCAGGACGCTACGCTCGGCAAAAACCATAGGGTGTGCGACAGTACGTTAAGAAGCCTTGTGTCTGAGAAGGGCATAGGCGGACGCTTGTCAACGCCAAGACTTACCGCAATTTTAAGGTCATCTACGCTTGCAGGCAGATATGCGCCACGGATAAGATCGAGCCATTTCTGCACCTCGTTCTCGTTTACGAAGCGAGCGTCCTCGCCTTTTCCCTTTGCGGAAAAGAACAGATTCAGATCGAAGCCGTCAAATTCTCCCTCAGAGGCCACAGAGCGTATACTTTCGGGAATTTTATAGGTCATCATTACCATACGGGGAAGTGACAGATAAGGGTTGTTTTCGCCCTTCCAGTTTTCTTTTGCGCTCTGTTCATCTGAATAAGTCCAGTTGAAAATCTGTTCTTCTATGAATTCACCGCTGTGCATTGCTCTGAACGGGGTACCGGACAGATAAAGGTAGTGTGACGAGGTTATCGGCAGAAAGGTTTCGTTTACGGCATTTCCTGCTTCTTCCTTCTGATATTTTTCTGCGTCAAAGTCTATATCTTCATCGTCGGGATCGTCAAACAGCTTCTTTGCGTTTTCTCTCCACGCTCCGAAATGGTATTCGTCAAATATGACTATATCCCAGTTGGTAGTATGGATAAACTCGTTCTTGTATTTTATACCGCCGTTTTCGTTAGTACCGAGCAGATCCTGAAACGAGCCGAAAACTACTATCGGTCTTGTGCTGTCGGCATTGTAATATGCCTCGTCGATATTCTGCTTGTTATTATGTGCGTCCTTGTTTGAAACGTACTGCCAGCCCTCAAAATCAACGTGAGTTCTTAAGTCCTCGCTCCACGCCGACTCTACGGCAGGCTTGAAGGTGAGAATAAGAATATGCTTGAAATTCATCTTCTTGCAAAGCTCATAAGCGGCGAAGGTCTTGCCAAAACGCATTTTTGCATTCCACAGGAATTTTGGTATGCGCTCAGGCTCGGTCTTTTTAATGTTTTCAAAGTATTCAATTGTGCGGTCTACCGCTTTACTCTGTTCCGGACGCATTTTAAAGTCGGCGGTGCGGTATTCATCCGTCCTTTCGCCAGTACGAAGCTCACGCACGGCGGAGCGTACATCATTTACGGTACAGTTGTACCATTCGTTTTTGTCGGTGTTTTCGTTAAGACGGTGAAAGCCGTTACGTTTAAGAACGGCGTGTACGTCATGGTCGTTGAAGCACGAGCCGTCAGGACGCATTGCCGATTCCTCGCAAAGCACGGTGTAGCTTATCGCACTTGTATGGAGCTGTTCTTTTATACGCTGCTTTACATCACGGTCGGTGTAGCCTACTTTTATGTAGCCGTCGTGAGTTGTAACGCCGTTCAGCTTGTAGGCATAGATAGTCGGGTTTACCTCGGGGCGAGGGGTCACATACTTTTCAAATACGTCAGCCATTGTTGTCACCGCCTAAATCCATCGGTCTTATCATAGACTCGATAAAATTTATTTCTTCGTCTGTGAGATTGTATTTTTCGTAGAGTTCGGAATCTGTCCACGGTTTTGAGAAGTCTTGGAGGGGGACGAATAGAAATTTATCTTTAGAAATATTGATTGAAGTCAGTGCTTGAAGCAGTAAGAATCTGAAAAATTTTGTTTTCATATAGTCACAAAGATTATTTGCTTCTGTTTCGTTTTCAAAAGAACCTATACACAAATAGGTTTCTGTACATACTTCGTTAGGTTTAAGCACACGCATTGTTGATGAAATGACCAAATACGATCCGTCATTAGACGGTTTATTGCCACCTGACATTGCTTTTGTCATTATCACTTTATATTTGTTCAATAAATTATCTCTGTCTGATATTTCATTCTTGGTGATATACGATTTGCCATTCAGCGAATACAGTACACAATCTTCTTTTTTATATTCATTATGTCCGATTTCCTTGCTGAACAAATTGAAGCAATTTCTTGAATGAACAATCATATCTAAATAATTTTTTGTAACTTTATTTACTTTCCGGATAATCTGTATCGCTATATTGTTTCTTACAAATACAGGATACTCATTCAATTTCCGAATTGAACTGGAAATTTCTTCCCCTGCATTCATATTGATTATTTTACATTCTCCATTGTATTCTAAGCCCCACAAGAAGTAACAAATACCTCCGGCAATAGTAACTCCGGGAAAACAGTCAGCACTATTTGCAAAATCAACAATTGTCGATATTTTGCTTGAGTTCAACATATTGTTTCTAAAGTCATCTAGCCCTTTACCTCCAGCATACCAACGAGAAGGTATAATCATAGATAAATAACGAGGTTTTAATTGAAGTGACTTATACACAAATTCGTGATATATAGGCACAGAACTTGAACCTGTGCCACCACCGTCATTTAACTGATACGGCGGATTTGAAATAATAACATCGAACTTCATGCCAAAAATCTCCTCGGGGTGTAATGTATGTATCCATTCATACGCATAATATTCACGTTCATCGCCACGGTCGTACTGCGTTTCGGACGCACCGCAGAAAATGCATCTGCCGGATTTGTCGAACGAGTGGGGGATACGCTTGAAACGGATATTTCCGTCCGAATTTTCAAAGTGTGTTACCGAAAAAGCACTGTTTGCGTACTTACTGCAATAAAGGCTTCTGCGTGAGAGCAGGCTTGTAAGCTCGGTTATCGCAATGCCGTAAAGCTGATTTTTAAAAATATGGTCTATTCGTTGCTGTCTGTCGGGGATAACGGCTTCAAGACCTTTTATAAGGCGCTTTGCTATCTCACGAAGGTATACTCCCGTTTTCACGGCGGGGTCGAGAAACTTTGTATCGGGAGATGAGAAAAGCTCCTGCGGGAGCATATCGAGCATTTTGTTTACTATCTCCGGAGGTGTGAAAACCTCATCGTTTGAGAGATTGGCAAGGCAGGACAGAACATCGGGGTTGTATACCTTTTCGTAAAGTCCGCTTAAAATTCCGGTTGAAATATTATCAGCCATTTTCCCATAACCTCCTGTAGTTGCATATATATTTCCGTAAAAAAGTACCCTCGCCTTCTGTGCTGTCGCTGAGGGTGAGCTGAGAAGCCTTTTCCTTATTGCCGTTCACCAGTTCGTCAAAGCTGTAATCGCTGCGCTGAATATTACTGCCGAAAACGAATGCCCACTCGGAAAAGACTATATCCTGTTCGGTATCGTTGCAGTTTTCGTCTACGCACTTAAGAGTAAGGGCATTTCCGCAGACGATATTTCTTGACAGGATAAAGCGGACGGATTTTCTTGTATCATCGTTGCATTCTTTTTTGCAGACGGCTCTGTATTGCTTGTCCCACTGCTTAAACAGCCGTTCACGGCAGGTTTCGACATTATCAGCCATTATATCGACGCCGTAAAGACTGCTTATCGCAAGGAGCGAGTATTTTTCATATTCAAGAGGACTGCGACCGTATTCAGACTTTACGACCGACAGCTTTCTTGCGAGAATTTCGGTAAGGAAATTGCCCGTTCCGCAGGCGGGTTCGAGAAAACGGCTGTCGATACGCTCGGTTTCCTGTTTTACAAGGTCGCACATTGCCTTTACTTCACGCTCGGCGGTGAAAACCTCGCCGTGTTCGGTAACACGTTGTCTGGATTTTATTTGTTGCTGCACTTAATCACCTTTTGTATTTAAGCAATTTATTCGGATAAAAATTGTCCATCATACAATAATAATAGCACAAAATTGCTCAATTAGCAACGATTTTATGAGATAATTTCATAAAATGCAATCAGAGGTGTGCTGTATGAATGAATTTGGCAACAGGCTGAAGAAAATCAGAATAGAAAAGAATATGTCGCAAAAGGACTTTGCAAGCAGGGCGAATATAGATAAAAGTATGATGTGCAGATATGAAAACGGAGACAAACGTCCGACGTATGAGGCTCTTTGCTCAATTGCAAGAGAACATAATATATCGCTTGACTATCTTTGCGGCTTACAGCAATCCGGAACGGTTTCGCTTATCGGGCTTACGGACGGGCAGGCTGACTGTGTTCGCTTGCTTATAGACGCTTTTCACGAATACAACAATACAGTAAGAAAAAGGCTCAGCGATGAGCAGTACAGGGTACTCGGTCAGATACTGGCGGAATTTCTGAAATAAATGCAAAGCACCGCCGGCACTGTTTTTCGTGCCGGCGGTGCTTGAAAATCGCATAAGAAAAAGCGGTCACGGGGCTGTATCTTTCCCTGTGACCGCTTGATTATTTAATTTATGTCTGCTCACGCTTTTTGAGTATCTTGCGGAAGGTAAGAGCGAAGATAACGGTACAGCAGATTGCCGAGGTAGCATCCGCTACGGATTCAGCGAGATATACACCCTCTACACCGAGAAAATTCGGCAGGATAAGGGCGAGAGGGATAAGCAGTATCACTTTACGCAAAAGGGCTATGAACAGTGAAATTTTAGCCTGACCGAGAGCAACGAACATATTCTGGCAGGTACGCTGAAGTCCGAATATGGTCATACCGGTAAGGAAAAGGGGCATCATTCTGCCGACTGTTTTTATAAGTGCGGTATCGTCTGTGAACATTCCTGCGACAAATTCGGGAAAGGTAATCATAAACAGGTTTGTCAGGGCGAAGAACGAGAACATAATTATCACGGAATATTTAAAGCAGAGGCGGACACGGTCTGTGTTACCCTTGCCGTAATTGTAGCTGACTATCGGAACAAAGCCCTGTGCAAAGCCGCTCAGAGGCACGGCGGCAAACTGCATTGCGCTCTGCATTACCGTAAGGGTGCTGACGTATATATCGCCGTATGCGCTCAGCGAGCCGTTTAGGACGAAGCCGACAAGGCTTTCCGTACTTGCCATTATAAACGGGGCGATTCCAAGAGCGAACAGCGAGCCGATTATCTTTATATCGGGCTTAAGATATTTCGGCTTTATTTTCAAAGTCGCTTTGTCGGATACAAGAAAGCCGACTATTATAAAGGCGCTTACCGCCTGCGATATTACCGTTGCGAGAGCGGCGCCCGTTACACCCATACCGAACACATAGATAAAAAGCGGATCAAGGCCTATGTTGAGGATCGCACCGATTATTACGGCTATCATTGAAATTCCGGGTCTGCCCTGTGCATTTATGAACGAATTAAGTCCGGTTGCGAACATTACGAACAGCGTGCCTGTAAGGTATACCGAGAGGTAGTCTGTGGCATAGCCGATAGTAGCGTCGCTTGCGCCGATAAGGCGGAGCAGGGGCTCCATAAAGATGTAGGTTATGCCCGATGTTACTACAGTAAACAGCACGAGCAGTGAAAAGCCGTTGCCGAGTATCCTGTGCGCTCTTTCACGGTCGCCCTTGCCGAGCGCTATTGAGGCAAGCGGTGCGCCGCCACCGCCGACTATCTGTGAAAATGCCGAGATAAGAATGATTATCGAGCTTGTAACACCGATACCTGCCAGCGCATCAGTGCCGATAAGCTCTATGTGTCCGATGAAGACCCTGTCAACTATGCTGTACAGCAGGTTTATAAGCTGTGCCGCAAAGCCCGGCAGTGCCATTTTAAGTATAAGAGGCAGCATCGAGGCTGTGCCGAGCCGTTCTTCGTATTTGTTATCCATTTATAGTATCTCCGTGTTTTGTCTTTCTATTTAGAGAGTATATCACTTAACAGAAGAAAAGTCAAAGGTGGTGGCTGAAAGCCACTGTAAATTCCGCCTTTGGAAATGTTTGAGGTTGTCTGAACGTGGCAAAACGGCGGGGTAATATGATACTGAGGGTTCATCGGTGGCTGTGAGCCGCTTCAAATTCCGCCGTTCTGGCAGTTGACGGTTGGGTGAATAAGACTTGAGAACAGAATCTCATACTTTTGTAGAATCGGCTGAAGTTTTGGGAAAAGCAGTTTGCACTATAAAAAACAAAAAGACAGCGCCACCCGGCACTGCCTTTAATGTTTATAAATTTATTGCAATTACGCCTGTTCGCTTGGAGCAAAGCCTGTTCTTTTCAGAGCCTTTGAAATTGCGAGAGCGGCAAAGTATGCGAGGACTACGCTTGCTATATCCTTTATAAGATAGGGAGCGGATACGAGCAGGAAGCTGGATAACAGATCCTTGCCTGCAACGAGAGCGTACTGTACAAATCCGCAGATATGGCAAGCGGCAACGCCTAAGATGCCCATTGCTATTCTAAGCGGTACACGGAACTTTTCAGGCATATTTCTGAATGCTATTCCGCTGATGGCCGCCATAGCGATAAAGCCGATTATAAATCCGCCCGTAGGACCTACTATTGAAGCGATTCCGCCCTTGAAGCCACTGAATACGGGAACGCCAACCGCACCGAGCAGAACATAAACGACCGTTGAAACGGTTGCTCTTGCCGTGCAGAGATAAAAGCCGCAGAGGGCTATTGCAAAGGTCTGTAATGTAATCGGTACGCCGGAGGACATCGGTATCGCTATCTGCGAAAGTACTGCCGTAATTGCCGCAAAGAGCGCACAAAGTACGATTGTTGTGATTTTCTGTCTGTTCATATTTTTTGTTTCCTTTCCATTTTGTCAAACGACTTTAACAGAATACCACTGACAGCGCCTTGTGTCAACCAAACCGCACAAATGGGTGACAATTTTGAACGCTGATGAGCTTATGTGTATAAAAATGGGGTTTGGGGCGTAGCCCCAAGCAGGGTGAGGGCGGCAGCCCCACACTCAGCCCCGGCATGGATGCCGGGCGTGTATGCCCAAAGGCTCTGCACGATGCAGAGCCAACAAAGCATACACAGCCCTTCACCGTGGGGAAGGGGCTTGGGGATAGGGATAGGAAATTTGTCGTTTCTATATAATGAACAAACTTTTTATATAAGCTCTATAAACCAAATTAAAATTCCTTGCAGATTAACTTAATAACCTGATTGTACAAAATAACTAAAAGTTATGTGGTAAATGTGTGAAAAATGCAAATTGATTTTTTGACGTGCAGAGGTTATAATTAGTTTAATTGAGAATGTTGTAAACTTTTAACAACACTCATAAGAACGAAACATATACAATTTGTTTGGAGGTAATTAAAATGAAGTTATTAAAGGTATTATCCGCAAGTGCGGTTGCAGCTGCAGTAGCATCTACATTAGTAGTAGCAGCAGGTGCCGAAAAGGCAGGTCTTGGTTTCCAGACAGCTAACTGGCTGTTCAGAAACAACCTTGAGCAGAGCAAGATTTATGTTTGCGACACAGACGCTGAAGAGCCCAGTGGCGAGGCTGTAGGCGATGAGTACTTTGCGTGTCCCGGTTCATTTGAAGATGTAACAATCGACAAGGACGGTACATATACAGCAAAGCTGACAGGCATTGAGGGCAAGGATCGTGGCGACAATGTAGCTACAGGCTTCAATGTTCTTAAGCTTAACACGAACATCTCTGTTGAAGAACACCCCGATGTTGTAATCACACTTACAAGCGTTAAGTTTGCAGGTACAGAAGTGCTTTCAGCTCCCGTTTCATTTGATAACGTTGCTGATAACGACATCAATGATTTTGATACAACAAAGCCCGATGCAAACTGCGCTGATAACCCTGACGCTCTTACAGCTAACGTTGCAGGTGTTCCTCTTATCAACACATGGACACCTGATGCTGAGATTCTTGATGATCAGGCAGGCAACTTTGTAAGCGATATTGAAGTTACATTTGATGTAACAGGCTATGATAAGGCGCCCGCTGATACAGATGCTCCCGCTGATACAGATGCTCCTGCTGATACAGATGCTCCCGCTACAGATGCTCCCGCTACAGAAGCTCCTGCAACAACAGGCGATTCTACAAAGCCCAACACAAACACAGGTGTTGAAGGCGTTGCAGCAGTTGCAGGTGTTGCACTCCTCGCAGCAGGTGCAGTAGTAGTTGCTAAGAAGAGAAAGTAATCTTAAAAAGATTAACGAATAACGACAGCCCTCATTCGTGAGGGCTGTTTTAATATCACGACCGAAAGAGGAAATATGAAAAAATCTATAATCAGACGTGCGATAGCTGTGTTTATTGCGGCGGCTATGCTTGCAGGCTGTGCGGCGCAGGACAGCGGTGTATTATCGTCTGTCGGAAACAGCTCGGCGACCGAAAGCAATGTATCGTATGTTGAGGATACGAGCAGTGTTGATGAAAATTCCGAGGTTACTTCCGTTGACAGCTCAGTAACAGAGAGCGACACATCTTCCGATACCTCCGAACAGGAAGAAAGTAATACTTCAAAGCAGGAAAATACATCAAAGGCAGATAACACCGAGAAGCCTGCCGATACGACAAAGGTACAGGCAACTGCCGACACGAAAAACAACAGCCAGAGCAAGCCTGCTTCATCTGCAAGCAATTTCACTGTTCAGTGGAAGAAGTCGAGCAGCTGGGAAGAGGGCGGTAAGAAGTGCGGAGGTTATGAGATCGTTATAACCAATAACGGCGATACGGTGAACAGCTGGACGGCAAAGGTAACCGTCCCCGGCAACACAAAGCTGATGTCGCAGTGGAACGGAATATTCAGCATTTCGGGAAACACAATGACGGTCAAGAACGAGAGCTACAACGGAACTATAGAAAAGGGAAAGA
>UMKJ01010272.1_pt1 | contig 10596 bp, 7 predicted proteins | sample 1966301 | NCBI WGS metagenome assembly UMKJ01 (sample SAMEA4836173, study PRJEB28245) | human gut metagenome | biome: gut microbiome; material: fecal sample | place: Denmark | collected 2008
CTTGTGATCGAGGATGAAAAATAACCCTTGAGAGATTGATATCTATAAGCTTGTACATATGGATAGTATAAGGAAAAAGATGTTCGTGGATCTGGTTGTACCACAGAACATCTTTTTTGATGCAAAATCAGGTAAAATAAGAATATCCTTGAAAACATTTTGGAAGAGTCTCTCCAGAAATCCCAAAAAAAAAGGGAAATAATCAATTGGAAATAATATACAATTTTGTCAAAAAGTATATGAAAATGTAAATAATGTTGAAACTTTATAAAAAAAGTGTTAAAATCATAACAATCACTGGTATGACCAGAAATAATAATTTTATGAGGGAGGAAACAATATGTTAAATCATGGACTGTTGTTTCAGGTTTACGGCGAGGGAGCTGCATGGCAGTTTCTTGGCTGGATTTTAGTTTTTACCTGTCTCGTACTTGCAAATGAAATTGCCAGACGTACAAAAGCCGGCGGAATGTTATGTTTCGTTGTTCTTCCAATCATTCTGACAGTTTACTTTATTGCAATTTACGTTTCAGCAGCAGCGGGAGCTGAATGGGCACTTAATAACAATACATATGTACATATGACAAGCTGGTTCCACTATGCGAAGTTATATGCAGCTACAGCTGGATGTATTGGTTTTATGATGCTCAAATACAAATGGGGTATTGGTAAAACACAGTGGTTTAAGGCTTTCCCATTTGTCATCGTAGCAATCAACATTTTGATCGCAGTATGCAGCGATTTCGAATCTGCAATCAGAGGTGCACATGCACTTGCAGAGACAGGAACAAGCTGGTGGTTATCATCTGAAGGCGTATGGTTATATGGTGGATGGTGGAACGTTCTCAACGGTCTTGCAGGTATTATCAATATCTTATGTATGACAGGCTGGTGGGGAATCTACTCATCTAAGAAAAAAGATGATATGTTATGGCCGGATATGACATGGATGTTCATCTTAGCTTATGATGTATGGAACTTCCAGTATACTTACTTAAACCTTCCGACTCATTCCTGGTATTGTGGTGTTGCATTATTACTTGCACCTACATTTGCTGCAGCATTCTGGAACAAAGGTGGCTGGATTCAGAACCGTGCTAACACATTAGCATTATGGTGTATGTTTGCCCAGGTATTCCCATTATTCCAGGATCAGGGTAAATTCGCAGTTATCCCAAGGCTCTACGCAGATGGATTCATGGATGCAGCTACACATCCAACAGCAGTAGATCCTACAGCACAGGGTGTGATCTCTGTTCTTTCAATTGTAGTCAACGTTGTTGTATTCGCTGCGATCATCAAACGTTCTATGAAGTTAAAGAAGAATCCTTACAAAGATGAGATCTGGAAAGGCACAAAAGATTACGAAGAAGCTATGTCCCGTGCGGAATAATCTTCATCAGATCTGTAATGAAAAATGAGCACTGTATGGTGCATGAAAAAAGTCTGCTGGCAGGTAGTACCTGTCGGCAGACTTTTTTACTATAGAACAAAATAAAAAGCGATGTTTTATTTACACATCTCCGCAATATCATAAATCAGTTTTTTGGAATCTTCCCATCCAAGGCAAGGATCTGTGATAGATTTTCCATAAATATGATCGTGGATCTTCTGAGATCCTTCTTCAATATAACTCTCAATCATCACACCTTTTACCATGTTATGGATGTCTTGCGATAACTGACGGTTATGCATAACTTCCTTAACAATACGGATCTGTTCTTTGAACTGCTTGCCGGAATTGGAGTGGTTTGCATCAATAATGGCAGCCGGGTTTACAAGATCCATTTTGGCATACATATCACAGAGACGGATCAGATCTTCATAATGATAGTTCTGCGTGCTGTTTCCGTGTTTGCTTACGGCGCCGCGGAGTACAACGTGGGTTAATGGATTTCCGGTTGTCTCCACTTCATAGCCACGGTAAACAAAATGGTGTGGATGCTGGGCGGCATAAACAGAGTTTAACATAACGGAAAAGTCACCGCTGGTTGGATTTTTCATACCGGATGCAACATCAAAACCGCTGACGGTAAGACGGTGCTGCTGATCTTCAACAGAACGTGCACCGATCGCAACGTAGGAGAGCAGGTCTTCTACATATCCCCAGTTTTCCGGGTAAAGCATTTCGTCTGCACAGGTGAGACCGCTTTCTTCAATGGCACGGATGTGCATTTTGCGCATGGCGATCAGACCTTCCACCATATCTGGTGCTTTTTCAGGGTCAGGCTGGGAAGCGATTCCTTTGTAGCCTTCACCGGTGGTACGTGGTTTATTTGTATACACACGTGGGATGATGATCAGCTTGTCTTTGACATCTTCCTGAATGGAAGTGAGACGGCTGACATAATCGCATACAGAATCTTCGTTGTCTGCAGAACAAGGTCCGATGATGACAAGAAAACGGTTGTCAAGACCTTTGATCACATTGCTGATCTCTGCGTCACGCTGTTTTTTTAACTCCTGCAATTTCTCTGACAGAGGATATCTTTCTTGGATCTGGGCAGGAGAAGGTAATTCGTTTAAAAATGTGAAACTCATGTAATACTCTCCTTTAGTAGATTATACTAACAGTCATTCTAATAGATTGTGAATAAATTGTCAAATTCACAGATGTTCCAATTTTTTATAGCCTCCATGAATACTATTTATATTGCATGCATTGAATATTAGAGTCTGGTGTTTTAAAATAGAAATGATCGTGGAACATAAATCAGGCAGAGTTTCGCAAATCCGGTTTAGGATGGATAGAAAAGGAGCAGGACAGGCATATGGAGATTAAGGGAAAAACAATTGGAACAGGAAAACCACTTTTATGCGTTCCGGTTATGGAAAGCAATAAAGAAGAGATCATAGACGAATTACGGACACTTGCAAAAAGTGAAGCAGATGTCGTGGAATGGCGTATTGATGTTTTCGCGGATTACAAAAATTATAATGCAGTGCGCGAAGTGTTTGCGGCTGCGGCAGAGTGCATGAAAGAGAAGATTTTCTTATATACATTCCGAACCAAAAAGCAGGGCGGCATGGGAGAACTAACACCGGATGAATTAAGTGATCTGCATGATCTTGCGGCGGAGGCAGGCTGCGTGGATCTTCTGGATCTGGAATTTTTTGAGGAGGAGCATCCGGCAAGAAAAATCAGAAAGCTTCATAAGCAGGGCTTGAAAGTCATTGCCTCCCACCATGATTTTTATGAGACGCCGGACAGAGAAGTTATGAAGATGCTGTTAGAACAGATGTGCGCAGGAGGTGCAGATATTGTAAAACTTGCAGTTATGCCACAGAATATGGAGGATGTTTTAAAACTTTTATCTGTGACGAATGAGTTTAAGGAAGAGAATCCGGACACGCCGGTCATCACAATGTCCATGGGAAAGATGGGGATGATCAGCAGGCTGTGCGGCGAGAGTTTTGGCGCAGCGGTCACTTTTGCGGCACACAAAAAAGCGAGTGCACCAGGTCAGATGGAGATGCATGAGGTGGCTGATATTTTGGAGAAAATGCATAAAATTATTAAATAAGTATAAACAAAAGAGAAAATAAATGGAAACACCGGCAAATTTCTTGACATAGATATTTGCCGGTGTTATTATTTGACACATGCAATATATAACAATGTTAAATAATAGCAGGTGGTGAGTGAATTATGGATAAATTATATGAAGAACTGTTCCGCGCGATGAATCAGTTCCGCAAGCTGAAATTTGCGGAGATGTTTCCGATGATCAACAGGACAGATTTTTTCGTAATGTGTACGATTATGGATAAAGGGGAGAATGGAAAGATTACCATTTCGGAACTTGCATCCAGAGCGAAAATGCTTCCATCCGCGATTTCCAGAACTTTAAAAGGGTTAGAAGAGCGCGGATATGTGGAGCGGAATATCAATAAAAATGACAGACGGAATACGTATGTGGAACTGACTGCAGAGGGAGAACGTCTGACAGAGGAAGCAAGGCAGATCATGGCGGACTTCGGCAAATCTGTGATGTCACAGGTGGATGAGGCAGATATGAAACACCTGATTTCTTATTTGGATAACATTTATCATATTGCGGAAAAAGAGATTGAAGCTAGAAAAGGGCAAGGCAGAAGAAAGGAAAGGGAACATGAGTAAGATTTTTAAAAATATGATTCCATATTGGAAATCAATTGTGATTATCATTGCGTTACTCTTTGTGCAGGCATGGTGTGATCTGGCATTACCGTCTTACACCTCGGATATCATCGATGTCGGTATCCAGAACAATGGAGTGGAGCACATAGTGCCTGAGGCATTGACAGCGGAAGCATTTGAAACGGCAGAGTTATTCATGACGGATGAGGAGGCAGATCTCTGGGAGAGTATCTATGAGAAAGACGGTGATATTTACCGGCTGCAGGTGACATCCAGATCAGAATTAAACGAGATCGATGACACACTGGCAGTTCCGCTCATTATGAATTATCAGATGAGTGCGATGGAAGACTCTGCAGTAAAAGAGCATGTTGCAAAACCGACCGGGGCAGATGCCGGTACTCTGGAAAAAGACACCTTACTTTCCATGAGAGACAGCATGGAAGAGACCATTGATACAATGGGAAGTTCCCTTGTGAAATCCATGGGCGCAGCCTATGCGGTATCCTGCGATAAAGCGGCAGGAATTGACGTGGAAAAGATTCAGAAAAGTTATCTTGTCACAGCCGGACTGAAAATGGTCGGCATGGCGCTGATGATCGGAATCGTGACGGTTTTAGTGGGCTTCTTTGCCTCCCGTGTCGGTGCAGGCATCGGAAGAACATTAAGAGAGAAAGTATTTAAACAGGTTGTTGGATTTTCTAATGCGGAGATGGATAAATTTTCCACAGCTTCCCTGATTACAAGAAGCACGAATGATATCCAGCAGATCCAGATGGTTTCGGTTATGCTGCTTCGTATGGTAGCGTATGCACCGATCTTAGGCATTGGCGGTGTGTTAAAAGTCGTGCAGACCGGAGCCGGAATGGGATGGATCATTGTCCTTGCGATCCTTGTGATCCTTGGTTATGTGATGGTGCTGATGGCAGTTGCCATGCCAAAGTTCCAGTTGATGCAGAAGCTGGTGGATAATATCAATCTGGTATCCAGAGAGATTCTGACCGGTCTTTCGGTCATCCGTGCTTTCGGCAGGGAGAAAAAAGAGGAAGAACGTTTTGATGTGGCAAACAAAGACCTGACAAAAACAATGCTGTTTACCAACCGTGTCATGACTTTTATGATGCCGGGAATGATGATGATCATGAATGTTCTTTCCGTTGGTATCGTTTGGGTGGGTGCCCACAAAATTGATGCAGGAACGATGCAGGTCGGCGCAATGACAGCGTTTATCACTTATTCGATGATGATCGTTATGTCATTCTTAATGCTCACGATGATGTCGATCATGCTTCCTCGTGCAGCCGTTGCAGCAGACCGTATTGATGAGGTCATTCAGACAGAATCCTCGATCCATGACGCAAAAGAGCCGGAAAAAGTGACAACACACAATGGAGTTGTGAAATTCTCCCATGTGAATTTCAAATATCCGGGTGCGGAGGAAGATGTGCTTCATGACATTGATTTTACAGCGGAACCGGGACAGACCACCGCAATCATTGGAAGTACCGGTTGTGGTAAATCCACACTGGTCAATCTGATTCCACGTTTATATGATGTGACAGACGGAAGTATTACACTCGATGGAAAAGATATCCGTAACATTACGATGTCTGATCTTCGTGATGAGATTGGTTTCGTTCCACAGAAAGGTGTTTTATTCTCCGGAACGATCGCTTCGAATCTTCGTTTTGGAAAAGATGATGCGACAGACGAGGAGATTAAGAAAGCGGCAGAGATTGCACAGGCAACAGAGTTTATCGAGGCGAAGGATGACAAGTATGAGAGTGCAATCGCGCAGGGCGGAAGCAATGTTTCCGGTGGACAGAAACAGCGTCTTGCGATTGCAAGGGCGATTGCAAAAGATCCGAAAATCTTTATTTTCGATGACAGTTTCTCGGCGCTCGATTTAAAGACAGACGCGGCACTGCGAAAAGCGCTTGCTGAGAATGTAAAAGACAGTACTGTGATCATCGTGGCACAGCGTATCAGTACCATTTTACATGCAGAGCAGATTTTAGTGCTCGATGACGGAAAAATTGTCGGCAAGGGTACACATGAAGAACTGTTAAAATCATGCGAAGTTTACCGGCAGATTGCAAAATCACAGTTATCCGCGAAAGAACTTGGACTTGAGGAAAGTGAGGTGGCTTTGAATGAGTAGAGAACAGGAAGTTAAAACACATCAGCCACGGAGAAGAGGACCGATGGGACATGGCATGCAGCCGGGCGAGAAACCGAAGGACTTCAAAAAATCCATCAAAAAGCTGATGAGCTATATCGGAAAATACAAAGCTGCAATTTTTGTTGTCATGTTTTTTGCAGCATGTTCTACCATATTTAATGTTGCAGGACCGAAAATTTTAGGAAAAGCGACCACTGCATTATCGGAAGGTCTGATGGCGAAAATTCAGGGAACCGGAAGCATTGATTTTGGAAAGATTGGAAGCATTCTTTTGTTTGTGCTTGGTCTGTATCTGTGCAGTGCGGTTTTCAACTTTATCCAGGGATGGATCATGACCGGGATCACACAGAAAGTGTGCTACCAGCTCAGAAAAGAAATCTCAGAAAAAATCAACCGCATGCCGATGAAATACTTCGAGAGCCGTACTTACGGCGAGGTATTGTCCCGTATCACCAACGATGTAGATACGTTGGGACAGGGACTGAACCAGAGTATTACCACGATCATTACATCCGTTGCAACACTGATCGGCGTGCTTGTGATGATGCTCAGTATTTCACCGCTTATGACACTTATTGCACTTGTGATCTTACCAATCTCCATGGGACTGATTGGATTTGTGACAAAAAAATCGCAGAAATATTTCCGTGCGCAGCAGGAGTATTTAGGACACATCAATGGACAGGTGGAAGAGGTATACGGTGGTCACCTTGTCATCAAGGCATTTAACCGCGAGAAAGATACGATTGAAGAGTTTGAGAAAACGAATGATATTCTCTATGATTCCGCATGGAAATCACAGTTTTTGTCCGGTATGATGCAGCCAATCATGATGTTTGTCGGAAACTTAGGTTATGCCTGTGTTGCCCTGACAGGTGGACTGCTTGCAATCCGTGGCACGATCACAATCGGTGATATCCAGGCGTTCATCCAGTATGTGAAAAACTTCACACAGCCGATCCAGCAGATCGCGCAGGTGATCAATCAGGTACAGTCTATGTCTGCAGCATCCGAGCGTGTATTTGAGTTTTTGGAGGAAGAGGAAGAAGAGCAGATTGTAGAACATCCGGCGGATGTTTCGAAAATTACAGGTGCAGTGACATTTGATCATGTCCATTTTGGATACAATCCAGAGCAGATCATCATCAATGATTTCAGTGCCAGCGTAAAACCGGGACAGAAAATCGCAATCGTAGGACCAACCGGAGCCGGAAAAACGACGATGGTAAAACTGCTTATGCGTTTCTATGATGTAAACAGCGGAGCAATCTGTCTTGATGGACATAATATCAAGGATTTCAACCGCAGGGAACTGCGTGATGCATTCGGAATGGTATTGCAGGATACCTGGCTGTTCAAGGGAACAATCATGGAAAATATCCGGTACGGCCGGCTGGATGCAACGGATGAGGAAGTGATCGCGGCAGCGAAGGCAGCGAGAGCAGATCATTTCATCAAGACGCTGCCGGGTGGTTACCAGATGGAATTAAACGAGGATGCAAGCAATGTATCGCAGGGACAGAAACAGCTTCTGACCATTGCGCGAGCAATCCTTGCAGACAATAAGATCCTGATTTTAGATGAGGCAACTTCTTCGGTAGATACAAGAACCGAGATTGAGATCCAGAAGGCAATGGATAACCTGATGAAGGGAAGAACCAGCTTTGTCATTGCACACAGACTTTCCACGATCCGTGACGCAGATTTGATTCTTGTCATGAAGGATGGAGATATCATTGAGCAGGGAAGACATGAGGAACTTCTCGCAGCAGGAGGTTTCTATGCGAACCTTTATAATTCCCAGTTTGAGGATGTTGTAGCTTAATTTTTGTGCGTATCCGCAAAACAGGCACGCACGATTGCATCATCCCCATACTTATCACGGATTTTATCGATAGCAGAATTTAATTTGGACAACCGCTCAAACTTATCCTGATCGAAAAGATTATACTGCTCATAGCTTTCGTCGGTTGCTTTGCTCGTAGAGACACCGAGCAGCCGGATGGGAGCGTGATCCCAGCCCTGGTCAAATGCATTGCAGGCTGCCTCATAAATCTTTTCGGTCACGTTAGTGGCAGAAGGCAGGGATAACTGCTTACAGCGGTGATGAAAGTCATTGTCCACAATCTGAACCTGCACCACGCTGATGTAGGCTTTATCATAACGGATGCGCGCACCCACAGTCTCACAGAGAGATAACAGAATGTGGTGCGCGTTTTCTGTATCTGTGACATCATAAGGCAGAGTGACCGAGTTGCCATAACCCTTGTTGGCAGGAGATTCTGCAGTCACGGCAGAGGAGGAGATCCCATTGGCGGATTCCCACAGATAATCGCCCTGGGATTTAAAATTAGAGAGTAACATCTGGCGGTCTGCTTTTGCAAGTGCGCCGATGGTTGTGATTCCAAGAGAGCGCAGTCTTTTTGCAGTGGTTTTTCCACAGCCGTATAACGATTCCACCGGGAGCGGCCAGAACTTTGTCGCCATCTCTTCCGGGAAAAGAGTATGCACACGGTTTGGCTTCTCAAAATCAGATGCCATCTTTGCTAAAAGCTTATTTGTAGAGATACCGATATTGACGGTAAAGCCAAGCTCCTTATAAATCCGGTCTTTTAATTTTGTTGCGAAAGCAATGGGATCGCCGTAGAGTTTTTCCGTTCCGGTCATATCGCAGAAAGCCTCATCAATACTGCACTGTTCGATCACCGGGGCAACCTCTTCCAGAATGCCGATAAACTTTCGGGAGGAAGCAGCGTACAGTTCATGATCCGGCGGAACAACGACAAGTTCCGGGCATTTTTGTCTGGCATGGGATAATGGTTCGCCGGTCATAATGCCGTATTTCTTCGCAGAAGGAGATTTTGCAAGGACCACTCCGTGGCGCATCTTTTCATCGCCGCCGATTACGGCGTTGATGGTTCTTAAATCTAGTGCATCCGGGTTATCACGCAGGCGTTTCGCCGATTCCCAGCTCAAAAAGGCAGAGTTCACATCGACATGAAAAATGAGAGAGCGCATACAGATTCCTCCTGGTATCATAATGGTTTGTGCGAAACGCGTTCTACATTATGTACGAGTTTCGAGTTTTACATTACATCAATTATAGCAAACTTGAGGAAATCTGTAAACTAAAAACGAATATATGTTCGGATGTCATAACCCATACCAAACCTGTGTGTTGTGACACATAAAATTCACCGAATCGGGCATGATAGTAGCGAATAAGATGATTTTTGAGAGGTTTCAATATGTATATGATATGAGGGAATGCAATCAAAAGAGAAGGAGACACTGTGGAGCCGCCGGTTCTTAGAAGTCAGATTCTGCGTTTTATTCTGATTTATCAGAAATAAAATGCAGGATGTGAGTTCTTAGTACCGCTGCGAGCGACACGTAGCGGGAGCGTGTCTCCGAAAGTTTGATTGCATTCCCTCATATTTCAGTGCGTAGATTTACCTCTCAAAAATTATCGTAAACATTATAAACAACGATAAGGTGATTTTATTATGGTAAATATTCGAAAAGCCGCCATGATCGGCTGTGGATTTGTAGGTTCGTCCTCTGCGTTTGCATTAATGCAGAGCGGCATTTTTTCCGAGATGGTAATGATCGATGTAAACAGGGAAAAAGCGGAAGGTGAGGCGATGGATATCGCACATGGACTTCCGTTTGCAAGGCCAATCCGGCTGTATGCCGGAACTTACGATGACATTGTCGATGCGGCAATCATTATCATTACGGCGGGGGCAAATCAGAAGCCGGACGAGACGAGGCTTGATCTCATCCACAAAAATGTGGAAATTTATAAAACAATCATCCCGGAAATCGCAAAGCGAAACTGCGAGGGCATGCTTCTTATCGTTTCAAATCCGGTGGATATTCTCACTTACACAGCGTTAAAACTGTCCGGTTTCCCGGAGAACAGAGTGCTTGGTTCTGGAACGGTGCTTGACACGGCAAGATTAAAATATCTGATCGGGGAACATTTGAAGGTCGACAACCGCAGTGTGCATGCGTTTATCATCGGTGAACACGGGGACAGCGAGCTGGCAGCTTGGTCAAATGCAAACGTTTCCGGTGTGCGGCTCGATGCGTTCTGTGAGATGCGCGGACATTATTTTCACGAGGAATCCGAGGATAAAATTTATGAGGAAGTGAAAAACAGTGCCTATGAGATCATTCAGAGAAAACAGGCAACTTACTACGGAATTGCGATGGCGGTAAAAAGAATCTGCGAGTGTATCATAAGAAACGAGCAGTCCATTCTCCCAGTGTCTTCCATGATGCACGGAAT
>UMKJ01057010.1_pt1 | contig 10589 bp, 8 predicted proteins | sample 1966301 | NCBI WGS metagenome assembly UMKJ01 (sample SAMEA4836173, study PRJEB28245) | human gut metagenome | biome: gut microbiome; material: fecal sample | place: Denmark | collected 2008
AGGGCTGCACGGAGCGGCTCTGCGACCGCCGCGGCCGCGTGACGATCCTCACGCCGCACGACGGTGAATTTGCCCGCCTGACGGGGAAAACGCTTCGGGAGATCGCGTCGAGCGAGCGCTTGGGGCTTGCAAGCCGCTTTGCCTGCGAACACGGCTGTATCTTGGTGCTCAAGGGGCACCGGACGCGCATCGCGCTGCCGGACGGGCAGATGCTTGTCAATACGAGCGGCTGCTCTGCGCTCTCGAAAGGCGGCAGCGGAGACGTGCTGACGGGGCTGATCGCCTCGCTCCTCTGCCAGGGGGCGGGCGCGGCGCAGGCTGCGGCGCTCGGCGTATGGCTGCATGGCCGCGCAGGAGAGCTGCTGGCACAGAAAATGAGCGCTTATTGCGCGAGCCCGCAGGAGCTTTTGACGCAGGGACTGAGCCTCGCGTTTCTGGAACTGTTGGAAACATAAAAGAAGAGAAAAAGCAAGCCGGGAAAGTCGGTGCGTTGCTTTTGAAAAAAGAACAAAGGGAAAGCGCCCCCGAAGGAAGAACTCGGAGACGCTTTCCCCTGTTTATCAGAGGATTTTAGGAAAATTACTTTTTCTTGAGGTCGTGCACCGGGTCATTGGAGTGCTTGGTCACGAGGTTCGTCAGGGCGAAGAGAGCGATGACGTTGGGGATAACCATGAGGTTGTTGAACATATCGCTCAGCTCCCAGACGAGGTCGTTGGCCATCATCGTGCCGAGGAAGATGAAGATGAGCGCGAGGATGGTGTAGACGAGGACGCTCTTCTTGCCGAAGAGGTAAGCAACGTTGATCTTACCGAAGAGGTTCCAGCCGAGGATGGTGGAGAAGGCGAAGAAGAACAGGCACACTGCGACGAACATGTTGCCCGCGGTCTCGCCGAAGACGACGCCGAAGGCAGTCTGGGCGAGGTTTGCCTTGCCGAGCGTGGTGCTGGCAGCGGCAGCGCCGCATTCGTGGAGGGGGCCGCCCTCAGTGTAGAGGGTGGAGATGATGACGAGCGCGTTGAGGGTCAGGACGACGAAGGTGTCGACGAACACGCCAATCATGGCAACAACGCCCTGGTCGTGCGGGGTCTTGACATGCGCGAGAGCGTGGGCGTGGGGGGTAGAACCCATACCAGCCTCATTGGAGAACAGGCCGCGCTTTGCACCCTGGGAAATCGCGGTCTTGATGGCATAGCCGAAGCCGCCGCCGATGATGGCCTGCGGAGCAAAGGCATACTTGAAGATCATGCCGAAGGTCGCGGGGACATACTTGATACGCGCGATGAGAACGATGAGACCGCCGAGCAGGAAGATCGCAGCCATGATGGGGACGACCTTCTCGGTGACGGAGGCAAGACGCTGCACGCCGCCGATGAAGATGAAGCCGCAGATGGCGACGAGCACGAGACCAACGATCCAGGACGGGATGCCGAACGCGGTCTGCATCGTCGAGCCGATGGAGTTGGACTGCACCATGCAGCCGAAGAAGCCAAGCGCCAGTGTGATGGCGATGGCGAAGAAAGCGGCGAGGAACTTGCCGAGGCCACCCTTGAAGGCAGTGATGATGTAGTAGACGGGGCCGCCCTTGATGTTGCCGTCCTCTTCAACGATGCGGGTCTCCTGGGCGAGGGTCGCTTCTGCGTAAATCGTGGCCATGCCGAAGAAGGCGATCAGCCACATCCAGAAGATGGCGCCGGGGCCGCCGGTGAGGATGGCGCCGGAAGCGCCGACGATGTTACCCGTACCGACCTGAGCGGCGATGGCGGTGGCGAGCGCCTGGAAGGAGCTCATACCGCTCTCGTGCTTCTTACCGTTGAGCGACAGGTTGCCGAACACGCTGTTCCAGCCCTCTTTGAAGCAGCGGATCTGGACGAAGCGGGTCTTGATGGAGTACCAAAAACCAATGCCGAGCAGCAGGAACACAAGGATGTAGTTGCTCAGATACTCATTGATCTTGCATGCAATTGGGTATAGCGTGGCTTCGATAGATGCGATCATAATTCTCTCTCCTAAAAAAACAAAAAAGAAGTTGCCGATACGAAAATCAGCAACTCCGGAAGAGACATTCAATTAAGTGCGGGAACAAACGGCGCGCGACGAAAAATCGTCTTTGCTCCTCTGTCCCTTTGCCTGAGAGATTCGACCGCGAACGGTCTTGCACCTTCGGCACTCAATTCAATGAGTTCTCCAGAGTTTCCTCGGCTCTCAGTCTTCGTGATCCTGAAAGCTTCATCGGTAGATATTCGTTTGTTTCAGCAGTAAAAGCCTAACACGCCGTAAAGAAGAAGTCAAGAGAGGCGGTTGCTTCAAAACAGACAAAGATTTATCCAATTTATTATGCACATTGATGACGAACTTTTATATTTTTAATGAATGGGAAATGGAATGCACTTTCGAAAAGGAATCACGCCGGAACACATAAAAAAACACGGCTGACAAAAAGTTGTCAGCCGTGACTTTTTTTGAGGAAATTCGCAATTATTTGCCGCCTTTTCGGTCAGACAGGCGGTCAGGGGTGTGGGAATGCCTGACAACATGGCTCGTCAGGGCGAGCAGGGCGATGGCGTTGGGAATGACCATGAGCTGGTTGAACATGTCGCTCAGCTCCCAGACGAGGTCGTTGGACATCGTGGTGCCAAGGAAGATGAAGATCAGCGCGAGACAGGTGTAAGCGCCGTTGCTCCGTTCGCCGAAAAGGTAGGTCATGTTGATCTTGCCGAAGAGGTTCCAGCTGAGGATCGTGGAAAAGGCGAAGAAGAAGAGGCACACCGCGACGAACATGCTGCCGGCCTTGTAGCCAAACACCGTGCCGAACGCGCACTGGGCAAGATTCGTCTTGTTGAAGGTGCTGCTCAGCGCCGCCGCGCCGCGGCCGGAGAACGGGCCGTTGCCCGCATAGAGCGTGGAGATGATGACAAGCGCGTTAAGCGTGAGGATAACGAACATATCAATGAACACGCCGATGATGGCGACGGTGCCCTGCTCATGGGGATTTTTGACGTTGGCGAGCGCATGGGCATGGGGCGTGGAGCCCATGCCGGCCTCATTGGAGAACAGGCCGCGCTTGGCGCCCTGCGAGATGGCGAGCTTGATGGCGTAGCCGAAGCCGCCGCCGATGATGGCCTGCGGCTCAAAGGCGTAGCGGAAGATCAGGGCAAAGGTCTCGGGGATATACTTGATGCGAACGGCGAGCACGATGAGACCGCCAAAGAGAAAGACAGCTGCCATCAGGGGGACGACCTTCTCCGTAACGGAAGCGAGGCGCTGTACGCCGCCGAGGAAGATGAACGCGCAGATGGCAACGAGAACGAGGCCGACGACCCAGGACTGGATCCCAAAGGCCGTTTCCATTGTTGCGCCGATGGAGTTGGACTGCACCATACAGCCCATAAAGCCGAGCGCCAGAATGATGGCGGTGGCGAAGAAACCGGCAAGGAACTTGCCGAAGCGGCCCTTGAAGACGGCGGTGATATAGTAGACGGGGCCGCCCTTGATGGAGCCGTCCTCGCCAACAACGCGCGTTTCCTGCGCAAGCGTTGCCTCGGCGTAGATCGTGGCCATGCCAAAGAACGAGATGACCCACATCCAGAACACCGCACCGGGGCCGCCGGTGAGGATCGCGCCGGCAACGCCGACGATGATGCCCGTGCCGACCTGCGCGGCGATGGCGGTGGCGAGCGCCTGGAATGAGCTCATGCCGCCGCCGCCCTTCTTGCCGTTGAGGGAGATGTTGCCGAAGACGCGGTTCCAGCCATCCTTGAAGCAGCGGATCTGCACGAATTTTGTTTTAATGGTGTACCAGATGCCGACGCCGAGCAGCAGAAAGACCAGAACATAGTTGCTCAGGTATTCGTTGATGGTCTGAACGGCGGACAGGAACGAAGCTTCCGTAATTGTTGCCATTATGTTCTCCTCGGTATTAAAAAAGAATAGAGAAAAAGAAAAGCTGCCGATCAAGACGAAAGATCGGCAGCTAAAAAAACAAAGGAGAATGGGCAAATGGCGGAAGAACCGGCGCTGTGCCGGGGTGTCTCCGTCCCTTTGCCTGAGAGATTCGGCCTTAACATTTTTCAGCCAAGGCGTTGCCCCTTCGGCACCCAACTGAATGAGTTCTCCAGAGTTTCCAATAGCGTTCAGTTTCAAAAAAATCCTGAAAACCGTGTATCTTCGCTTATTGCAGCGAAAAAGAGGGTAACATGCCGCAAAAATCTTGTCAAGAAAATCGAATCGGCGAAAGTGATAAAGATTTGGCGACTGAGATGTGCATAATGACAGAAACTGCGCAAACGTTAATTGGGAACGCCACTGCCCTGTAATTTTTCAAGCACATCGTGGGCAAAACGTTCGGTTGCGGCACTGGGCGAAACGTTGCGCAGCATGCACAGGTCGACCGTGCGCGGCGGGACGGAAAAGGCGGTGGAAAGCTCGCGGATCTTACCTGCGGCCAACTCATCACAGACGAATTCCCGCGTGACGCCCGCAACGCCGAAGCCGATCTTGGCAAGATCGACAAGAAGACTGCGCGCGCCGAGCTCGATCTCGGGGGTGAGCTTGATGCCGCTTTGCAGGAAGAACTTTTCAAGGTAGGTGCGCGAGGAGGCTTTTTTCTCCAGCAGAATGAGCGGAAAGGCGGCGATCTCCTCGGGCGTGTAGGGTTGGGAAAAGTCGCAGGGATAGTCGGGAGAGGCGACAAAGCAGGAATGCGTTTCAAAGCAGGGCACATGCTCCAGATCCTCTGCATCGCCGGGGGCACTGGCAAAGGCAACGTCCACCCGCCCCGCGCGGAGAAGGCCGAGCACCTTATAACTGCGGCCGCTGATGATGCGGATATGGATATTCGGATACGAGCGGTGGAACGCGTCAAGGTGCGGCAGCAGGAACTGGCTCGTTACGGTGTCGCTTGCGCCGATGACGAGCGTGCCGGCTTGCAGCGTGCGCGACTGCTGGAGTTTATCCTCGCCGGTTTCCAGAAGGCCCATGGCGCTGCGTACATATTCAAATAGGAGCCGCCCGTCCTCGGTGAGCGCGACACCGCGAGGCGAACGCAGGAAAAGACGCGTGCCGAGCTGCTGCTCAAGCTGCTTGATGCTCTGGCTGACGGCGGACTGCGAGAGATAGAGGTTCTCTGCCGCAAGGGAAATGTTGCCGGCCTCGGCAACCTCGCGGAAGACCCGATAAAGCTCCAACTTGACCATTCGAAAGCCTCCCCTTGAAAACAAAAGGCATAAGAAAAATTTATGCCTATCATCAAAAAACGATACTTTACTTATCGCTCTGAGGCGATTATAATACAACACTGCATGCTTTTGCAAGAGTGCGCTTTTGCGCTGATTAAAAATAAAGGAGTTTGCCATGAGAACGATCGGAACTGTCGCGCGCGGTGTGCGCGCACCTATCATCCGCGAAGGAGATAACATTGCTGAGGTCGCCGCCGCTTCCGTGATGGAAGCATGGAAAGAGGCCGGTATCGAGCCGCATGACCGCGACGTGGTTGCGATCACGGAATCTGTTGTGGCGCGTGCGCAGGGCAACTACGCAACGCTCGACCAGATCGCCAAGGACGTGCGCGAAAAGACCGGCGGCGGCACCGTGGGCGTTGCATTCCCCATCATGAGCCGCAACCGCTTCTCCCTGCTGCTGCGCGGCATGGCCATGGGCTGCAAGAAGATCGTGCTGCTGCTCTCCTACCCCTCTGATGAGGTGGGCAACGGCCTTGTCGACTGGGACAAGCTGGACGAGGCGGGCGTTGACCCGTACAGCGACGTTCTGACGCTTGAGCAGTTCCGCGAGAAGTTCGGCGCGGCGGTGCACCCCTTCACCGGCGTTGACTACATCGATTTCTATTCCGGCATCATCACCGACGCCGGCGCCGAGGTCGAAGTCCTCTTCGGCAACCGTGTGCAGACGCTGTGCGGCTGCACGGACGCTGTCATCACCTGCGATATCCACACCCGCGCGCGCAGCAAGCGCCTGCTGAAGGCCGGCGGCGCGAAGATCGTGCTGGGTCTTGACGACCTGCTCACGAAGAGCGTGGACGGCAGCGGCTACAATGAAGAATATGGCCTGCTCGGTTCCAACAAGGCGACCGAGGAGTCCGTCAAGCTCTTCCCGCGCGACTGCATGGTGGTGGCCGAGGAGCTGAGCGCGCTGCTGAGCAAGGCCAGCGGCAAGCACATCGAGGCGATGGTCTACGGCGACGGCGCGTTCAAGGATCCCGTCGGCAAGATCTGGGAGCTGGCTGACCCCGTTGTTTCCCCGGGCTACACCAAGGGTCTGGTCGGCACGCCGAATGAGCTGAAGCTCAAGTACCTCGCCGACAATGACTTCGGCGATCTCAAGGGCGAGGCGCTGAAGGAAGCCATCGAAGAGCGCATCCGCGAGAAGACCAGCGAGAGCCTGGTCGGCAACATGGTGTCCGAGGGCACGACGCCCCGCCGCCTGACCGACCTGATCGGCTCGCTCTGCGACCTGACGAGCGGCAGCGGCGACAAGGGCACGCCCATTGTCTACATTCAGGGCTACTTCGACAACTATTCCAACGACTAAGCCACAAACAGAATATAAAAAATCGCACCTCGAACGAGGTGCGATTTTTTGTGCTTGTTTTTGGTTATTCGGCACGTTTCTGCGTTTTTTCGAGCGCATCGGCGGCGGCGTTCAGCCACGCGCCCTCAAACTCTTCGATCTTGCCCGCGTCCACAAGGGCGGCGAGCTTCGGGTCGATGGGCATCTGGGCGAGCAGGGGGAGGGAGTGACGCTTGGCGGCTTCCTCGCTCTTGCCCTCGCCGAAGAGGTAGATCTTCTTGCCACAATCGGGGCAGGCGACGTAGCTCATATTCTCCACGACGCCGACGATGGGGACGTCCATCTTCTCCGCCATCTTCACGGCCTTCTCCACGACCATGGAGACAAGCTCCTGCGGAGAGGTGACAACGATGATACCATCGAGCGCGATGGACTGGAACACGCTCAGCGGCACATCGCCCGTGCCGGGGGGCATATCGACGAACAGATAGTCCACGTCCCATGCAACATCCGTCCAGAACTGCTGGACGACACCGCCGATGACGGGGCCGCGCCAGATGACAGGGTCGGTCTCGTCTTCGAGCAGAAGGTTGATGGACATGATCTCGATGCCGCTGCGGCTGACGCAGGGGTAAAGCGCCGTCTGCGTGCCGACGGCCTTATCGTGTACGCCGAAGGCCTGCGGGATCGAGGGGCCGGTGATGTCGGCGTCCATGACGCCGACTTTGAAGCCGCGGCGGTGCATGGTGACGGCGAGCTGGCTCGTGACCATGGATTTGCCGACGCCGCCCTTGCCGGAAACAACGCCGAACACCTTGCCGATATGACTCTCGGGGTGGGGAGCCTTACGCAGGGACTGCGGCGCTGTGCGCTCAGAGCAGCTCTCACCGCAGGTAGAGCAATTATGGGTGCATTCGCTCATAGATCAGAATTCTCCTTTGCTGCGTGGTCGCCGCCGTTTGCTTGGCGGCGCAACTTAGTTTATACCGTTCAAACGAGGAAGTCAACCGCGCGCTTGGCGGATCAATCCTTCTTGTCCTCGTTGAAAAGTCCGTCGGCGGCGCGCTTGGCCTCGGCCTCGCTTTCGTTCAGGCGGGCGCGAATGGCGGCAAGCAGATCCTCACGGGACTTGCGAATGTCAGGATGGGAATGGAGCAGGCGGCGCTCGAAAATATCGGCGCTGTCGCGCAGCGCGCGGGCGCGCTCGCGAACCTCGGCGCGGCGCTCGGCCTTGCGCTCCTGGTTTTCCTCGCGCTTTTCGGCGACATAGTCCTTGAGCTCGGCTTGCAGTTTGCGCAGCTTGCCCATCTGAGAGCTGAGCTGGAAGGCACTGCGGACGGAGAGAATGGTGTCCATCAGATAAATGCCGAAGATGAACGAGGCGAGCGGGACGGTGATGGCGGCGCCGAGACCTGTGATGCGCGCCCAGAGCCACGGCTGTACAACATGGCACAGAAGAACGCTCGCAAGGCCGAAGCACGTGGAGTTCAGCAGGCAGACGCGGCCGTTGATCTGGAATTTATAATGAGAGTAGTCCCACCAGCGCATGTGGAAGAGCTTTTCCATGATCCAGCTCGTGAAGTATTCGAGGATCGACGTGACGATCGCGCCGAAGATGAATGTCAGCACCGGGTTACGGAAACCGCCGTGCAGACAGTAGAGCACGAGCAGTGCGCCGTGGCCGTAGATGGGGCAGAGAAAACCGTTGAGAAAACCTCTCTTTTCGCACAGGTGCCCCTTGGGAATGGAGCAGTACAGCATTTCGCCGCACCAGCCGAGGGTGCTGTAGGCAATGTAGAGCAGGAACAGGTTGCAAAGACCAATAAAGTCGCTGGGGAGGAGCAAAGCTTGCAGAGTGGACATGAAGGATCTCCTTTTATTCAGAATGGATTACAGGGAAAGAAGTGTGACACCGTCGCGCCCGGCGAGGTAAGCGCTTTCGCGGTGCTGGCAGGTGAAGAGCAGGATCTGGCGCGACTTGCTCTCCTCCAGCAAAAGGTCGAGTGCGGCACGGCAGCGCGCATCATCGAAACGAACGAGCGCATCGTCCAGCACGATAGGCGGCGGATCACCTTCGGGCAGAACGCTTTCGCAGATCGCGAGGCGCACGGCAAGGTACAGCTGGTCGAGCGTGCCAAGGCTCAGAAGCTGTGCGTCGTGCGAGATGCTCTCGCCTGCTTCGCCCGCCTGCGCGGAAAACGTGCGGTCAAGCAGGACGCTTTCGTATTTGCCGCCCGTCAGGCGGGAGAAAAGCTCGCCGGCGCGGCGGCTGAGCGCGGGAGAAAAGCGGTTTTGCAGTGCGGTGTTCGCGCTTTGCAGCGATTCCATCGCGAGGGCGATGGCGTCGTATTCCGCTTGTTTTTGTGCAAGCTCGTCGCGCTTCTGCGTGAGTGCGGCTTCAAGCTCGGCGGCATCGCCGATGGCGCGGCAGCGGCCGGAGGTGTAATCGAAGGTGCTTTGCGCCTCACGGCGGCGGACGGTGAGTGCGTCGAGCGCGCTTTGCAGTTCTGCCCGGGAACGAGTCGGACGGACGGCGGGCTCGGTGGGAACGTCGCTTTGCGGCTGCTGCGCGGAAAGAAGCTCACAGCGCAGCGACAGCTCGCGCGCCTCACGCTCCAAGGTATCCAACTCGGCATATTTGTGCAGCGCGGTATCGAGATAGGTGCTGACGCGGGAAATGTCGCCTGCCGGGATCAGCACAAGCAGCTCCCGCGCGGCGCTGTCGCAGAGCTTTTGCTGCGCTGCGGCATCGGACTGCGCTTCTCGCAGGGCCTGCTCAAAGACGCGGCGCTTTTCGTCATGTACGCGGCGGACTTTGCGGCGGCTATTCGCATCTATAATAAGGAGAGCGAGCAGTGCAATGCCGGAAAGAACACGCCCGGCCATCGCGACAGCGGCCGGCAGCGTTTGAATGGCCATAAGCGCGGCAAATAGAACGGCACTTACTATTATATAAGGTAATAGCGAATGCACCCGCTCGATCGGTTTTGCGTCAAAGGCGGCAAGCGCGCCCTCAGCGTCGCGGTATCGCTGCTGCGCATCTGCGGCATCAGCCTTGAGCGAGGAAAGGGCGATGAGTCGCATGCGGCCCTGCTCCAGTGCGTCGCGCGGAGGAACACGATCTTCGATCAACGTGCGGCGCAACTGCTCGGCACTGCTTTCGGCGGCCTGCCAACGCTGCTGCGCTTGCGCGGCGGCAAGGCGAATGTCCTGCGCGTCACAAATGTCGTGCGCGCGCAGCTGAGCGCGGAGAGAAGCTTCCTCGGCGTCAAAGGCGGCAAGCGCGGCCTCAGCTTCCTGCCTGCTGCGCGTGAGCTGGGAAAGCTCGGCGAGAGATCGCTCCTGTGCGACGATCTCCGCCTCAAGTGCGGGAATGCGGCCCGACTTATTATATTTACGCGCGTTGAGCTGCTTTTTGAGCGCGGCGGAAGCTTCGCTGAACGACTGCCCCTCTTCGCCGGTGGTGATGAGTGCTGCGATGCGTCGCTCAAGCTCAGCGCTGGCGTCGACCGTCAGGCTGCTCTGGCGGATAAAAGCGCTGCGCTCGTAAACCTCGCACGGGATGCCGAGCAGCGTCTCGCCGCAGTCAGCGGCGGTCAGGCCATCAACGCTCTCGCCGCTGCCGGTGTAGATGGCGGAAAAACGTCCCATGGGGCTGTTTGCTCGCGCGGTGTCGCGCTGAAGCGTGATGTTGCCTTTCTGAGAGGAGAGAGACAGCGTGCCGCGCATCGGAGAGAGCGACCAGGGGGCATAGCGGTTCTTGTCTGCCAACGCACCGCGTTCGCGCGGCGGAAAACCATAGAGCATTACGCGGAGAAAGGCGAGCAGTGTCGATTTTCCGGATTCATTTGGCGCTTCTATGATATTAAGACCGCTTGAAAACGAGAGCGAGCAGTGCTCCAACTTCCCGAAAGTGGCCTCGATATGTTGGAAATCCAAGGGAAATACCTCCAAAATGAAACGATTCCTATATTATAGCATGCTGTGTGGAATTTGTCTCTATGCACCATAGAAAAAATAATTTGAAAATATCTGAAAAAGGGTGTTGACAAACGGTAAGGTACGTG
>UMKJ01043767.1_pt1 | contig 10582 bp, 9 predicted proteins | sample 1966301 | NCBI WGS metagenome assembly UMKJ01 (sample SAMEA4836173, study PRJEB28245) | human gut metagenome | biome: gut microbiome; material: fecal sample | place: Denmark | collected 2008
TGCCGGAGCCATCTATTATAAACTGGGCGGCATGGTATTGCGGGAATATCAGGTGGAGACCACAGAAGATATGGAGAAATTGGATTTTGAGTGGTGCTTAAGACAGGTGTTAAAACTCGCTGTCTGACAATATGTGGTAAAGATCTGGAAAAAATTCTGTCAAAAAATTAACAATGCACTTGAAAATTGTTTGGAAAAGAGGTAATATTATCATAGCGAAATTTGTTAATTTTTTATAGATGGAGGGCTAAAGAATGAGTAGTAGTAATGATAGCTTGGCAATGCAGCGTATTACCAAGTTAGTCGATGAGAACAGTTTTATGGAAATCGGTTCTCTTGTAACAGCAAGAAATACAGACTTTAATCTTGCAGACACAGACACACCATCCGACGGTGTTATCACAGGGTATGGTCTGATCGATGGCAATCTGGTATATGTTTACAGCCAGGATGCATCCGTATTAAACGGAACAATCGGTGAGATGCATGCAAAGAAAATTGCCAATGTATATGACATGGCAATGAAAATGGGCGCACCGGTCATCGGTTTTATTGACTGTGCAGGTATGAGATTACAGGAGTCTGTCGATGCATTAGACGGATTTGGCAGGATTTATGCCAAAGAGATCGAGGCATCCGGTGTGATTCCACAGATCAGTGCCGTATTTGGAAATTGTGGCGGCGGTCTTGCAGTTGTTCCAGCTTTATCTGATTTCGCTTTTATGGAAGCAACCAAGGCTAAGATGTTCATCAATTCCCCAAATGCGATCGAGGGCAACAGAATTGAAAAATGCGATACATCCGCAGCAAAATTCCAGAGCGAAGAGACAGGCTGTGTTGACTATGCCGGCACAGAGGATGAGATCCTCGCACAGATCCGTGAGTTAGTATCCATGCTTCCTTTAAATAATGAGGGAGATGTTTACACAGAGGAATGTGAGGATGATTTAAACCGCGCATGTGCAAGCATGGATGTTATGAAGGGCGACGCAAGATATCTCTTAAGCGAGATTTCAGACGGACATGCCTTCTTTGAGACAAAAGCTGATTACGCAAAGAACATGGTGACAGGATTTATCAAATTAAATGGTATGACGGTCGGTGCAGTTGCAAACTGTACAGAGATCCATGATGAAGAGGGAAAGACAGCAGAGACTTTTGAGGCAGCGCTTACCGTAAAAGGATGCGAGAAAGCATCTGAGTTCATCCGTTTCTGTGATGCTTTCGAGATCCCTGTTTTATCTATCACAAATGTGACAGGATTCAAGGCATGCATGTGTGCAGAAAAAGGTCTTGCAAAGGCACTTGCCCACATGACTTCTGCATTTGCATCTGCAACCTGTCCAAAAGTAAACCTGATCGCAGGCGATGCTTTCGGAAGTGCTTATGTGACCATGAACTCCAAATCGATCGGAGCAGATTTAGTATATGCATGGCCGGAGACCAAGATCGGTATGATGGATGCAGAACTTGCAGCTAAAATTATGTATGCAGACGCTTCCGCAGATGTTCTTGCTGAGAAAGCAAAAGAATATGAAAAATTACAGTCAAATGTAGTGACTGCCGCAAGAAGAGGCTATGTTGATCTGATCATTGAGCCTGCAGATACAAGAAAATATCTTGTTGCAGCATTTGAGATGCTTTACACAAAATGTGTATGCACACCGGATAAGAAACATGGAACAAAATAGAAAGGTGAAGTTATGAAGAAAAAATTATCTTTAATGCTTTGTCTTTGCATCATGGCGCTGACACTCGCAGCTTGTGGATCCGCTGATCCGCAGGATGTTGACTACGGCGGAATGAGTTACTCTGATCTACAGAGCAGCGCACAGAACTTGGTAACTTCAATTGCAGCATCTTCTGAGGAGGAGTTATCTGCGGCAATTGAGACAAATGAGCAGTATGCAAAGCAGTATGCAAAACAGTATGGAAGAGAATACACAGAGGCAGAAGCTGTGATCAGTCTTTTACAGTCATGGCTGGACACGACATCTGATGTGGGTACATTTGTTGGTCTGGGTGAGTTCTCTATTGATAAGACAAGCGATACTGTTACCGTTGACCAGATCGTAAATTTTTCTGAGAGAGATGTGGACGTAACATTCGTCTATGAATACAATTATCTGACAGAAGAGATCGAGATGACTGATGCAACAGCAGATATCGTGTATACATTAGGCGAGAAGTTAGAAAAGGCAGCTCTCAATACTTTGATGGGAATGGGAACTGTATTCTGTGTATTAATACTTATCAGTCTGATCATTTACTGCTTTAAGTTTATTTCAAAAGTTGGTGCTCCGAAGAAAGAAACTGCAAAAACAGAAGCAACAAAAGCACCGGCAGTTGAGACAGTAAATGAAAACCTTACAGATGGCCTTGAACTTGTAGCTGTTATTTCTGCAGCGATCGCAGCAAGCGAAGGAACATCCACAGATTCTTTTGTCGTTCGTTCTATCCACAGAAGATAAAAGAACTAGTCACAATATGAAATAAAAGATATTGATTACCTTTATGATCAGGAGGATTTATTAAATGAAAAGCTATACAATTACCGTAAATGGAAATGTTTATGATGTTACAGTAGAAGAGAACGGAAGCGTAAGTGCTCCGGCAGCAGCACCAAGACGTGCAGCAGCACCAGCCGCTCCGGCAGCAGTTCCAAAGGCAGCAGCACCGGCAGGTGGCGCAGGAAGCGTTAAGATTGAGGCAGGAGCAGCAGGAAAAGTATTTAAGATCGAAGCTTCTGTAGGCCAGGCAGTGAAAAAAGGTGACGCTGTCCTTGTTTTAGAGATCATGAAAATGGAAACACCAGTTGTTGCACCACAGGATGGTACTGTTGCAAGTATCAATGTAAATGTTGGTGATATGGTAGAAGCAGGCGCTTTACTTGCTACATTAAACTAGTATTTTAGGAGGATAACTATGAGTTATTTTATGGAGACAATGGACAATCTCCTTCACCAGACTGCCTTCTTTAACCTGACAGTCGGAAATTTCATCATGATCCTTGTTGCCTGTGTATTCCTTTACCTTGCAATCGCCAAAGGATTTGAACCATTGCTTCTGGTTCCAATCGCATTTGGTATGCTGCTTGTAAATATCTACCCGGATATTTTTGCAGAACCGGAAATGATGAGCAATGGTGTCGGTGGTTTGTTCCATTATTTTTACACGTTAGATGAATGGTCGATCCTGCCTTCACTGATCTTCCTCGGTGTAGGTGCGATGACAGACTTTGGACCATTGATCGCAAACCCGATCAGCTTCCTGCTTGGAGCAGCGGCACAGTTTGGTATCTTTGGTGCATACTTCCTTGCAATTTTATTAGGTTTTAATGATAAAGCAGCAGCGGCTGTTTCTATCATCGGTGGTGCAGACGGACCTACTTCTATTTTCCTTGCAGGAAAATTAGGACAGTCAGGCCTGATGGGACCAATCGCAGTGGCAGCGTATTCCTACATGGCGTTAGTTCCTATTATCCAGCCTCCGATCATGAAATTATTTACAACCAAAAAAGAGCGTGCGATCAAGATGGAGAACCTGCGTCCGGTATCAAAGCTGGAGAGGATTTTATTCCCTATCGTGGTAACAATTGTGGTGTGTCTGATCCTTCCTACAACAGCTCCACTGGTTGGTATGTTAATGCTTGGTAACTTATTCCGCGAATCCGGAGTTGTCCGTCAGTTATCAGAGACAGCATCCAATGCGTTAATGTATATCGTAGTAATTTTACTCGGTACATCAGTTGGTGCTTCCACGAGTGCAGAAGCATTCTTAAACTGGACAACGATCAAAATCGTTATCCTTGGTCTTGTAGCATTCATGTTCGGTACTGCGGCCGGTGTATTATTTGGTAAATTATTATGCTGGATCACAAGGGGCAAGATCAATCCACTGATTGGTTCTGCAGGTGTTTCTGCCGTTCCAATGGCAGCCCGTGTGTCACAGAAAGTCGGAGCAGAAGAAGACCCGACAAACTTTTTACTTATGCATGCAATGGGACCAAACGTTGCCGGTGTTATCGGTACTGCAGTAGCAGCCGGTGTATTCATGGCAATCTTTGGAATTTAGGAGGAATAGAAAATCATGGCAGAAGTTGTTAAAAAACCTTTAAAAATAACAGAAACCGTTCTGCGTGATGCGCATCAGTCCCTGATCGCAACACGTATGACAACAGAACAGATGCTTCCGATCGTTGATAAAATGGATAAAGTCGGATACAACGCTGTTGAGTGCTGGGGTGGTGCTACATTCGATGCATCCCTTCGTTTCTTAAAAGAAGATCCATGGGAGCGTCTTCGTAAATTAAGAGATGGCTTTAAAAATACAAAATTACAGATGCTGTTCCGTGGACAGAATATTTTAGGATATCGTCCATATGCAGATGACGTTGTAGAGTATTTTGTACAGAAATCAATTGCAAATGGTATTGATATCATCCGTATTTTCGACTGCTTAAACGATATCCGCAATCTTCAGACAGCAGTTACCGCCTGCAACAAAGAGAACGGACATGCGCAGGTTGCATTATCCTACACATTAGGTGATGCCTATACATTGGAATACTGGATGGATATGGCTAAGAGAGTAGAGGATATGGGAGCTAATTCTTTATGTATCAAAGATATGGCCGGACTTTTAGTTCCTTCCAAAGCAACAGAGTTAGTTCAGGCTTTGAAAGATTCTACATCATTACCGATCGAGCTTCACACACACTATACTTCTGGTGTTGCTTCCATGACATACATGAAAGCAGTAGAGGCAGGATGCGATATCATTGATACTGCAATCTCTCCATTCTCTATGGGAACAAGCCAGCCGGCAACAGAAGTTATGGTGGAGGCATTCAAGGGAACAGAATTTGATACCGGTTTAGACCAGAATTTACTGGCAGAGATCGCTGATTACTTCAGACCAATGAGAGAAGAAGCATTAGAGAGCGGTCTGATGAATACAAAAGTGCTTGGCGTTAATATTAAGACATTATTATATCAGGTACCGGGCGGTATGTTATCCAACATGGTTTCCCAGTTAAAGGAACAGCATGCAGAGGATAAATACGAAGAGGTATTAAAGGAGATCCCGAGAGTCCGTAAAGACCTTGGTGAACCGCCTCTTGTAACTCCTTCTTCCCAGATCGTTGGTACACAGGCTGTATTTAACGTATTGATGGGTGAGCGTTACAAAGTTGCCACAAAGGAGACAAAAGACGTTTTACTTGGAAAGTATGGTCAGACAGTAAAACCTTTCAATCCAGAGGTTGTTGATAAGGTACTCGGCGAGGAAAAGAAGAATGCGATCACATGCAGATATGCAGACTTGCTTGAGCCTGAATTAGACAAGATCGAAGCTGAGATGAAACAGTGGAAACAGCAGGATGAAGACGTATTAACCTACGCTTTATTCCCACAGGTTGCCACAGACTTCTTTAAATATAGAGAAGCTCAGCAGAAAAAAGTAGATGCCACAGTAGCAGATACTAAGAACGGAGCATATCCGGTATAAGACAGGACAGAAAAGAGGCTGGTTTTCAGCCTCTTTTTTCTTGCAAAAAAGTTCCTATTTGCTATAATTAAAATGTTGGAATTTTGAAAATGTTCCGAAAGCAGCAGATACTATGTAAAAGCTGCCGGACAGAAATTGGATAACAGGATGGGGAACTATGGGTAATACGCGTGATCTGAGTAATCGTATTAATGAATCTTACAGCAGATTAAGCAAGGGACAAAAGTTATTAGCTACATATATCACAGATAATTATGATAAGGCAGTTTTTCTGACAGCCGCCAGATTAGGTGAAGTAGTTGGCGTCAGTGAATCAACCGTTGTGCGTTTTGCAACACATTTGGGATACAAAGGGTATCCGGAATTCCAGAATGCATTGGAAGAACTTGTGAGAAACAAGCTGAATTCGATCCAGCGTATGGAAGTGACCTATGGAAGGATCAGTCAGTCGAAAATATTGGAATCGGTCCTGCACTCGGATGCGGACAAGATCAATACCACGTTGGAGAAAATCGATCAGGAAGCATTTGAGATCGCAGTGAATACCATTTTAAACGCAAAGCACATTTATATTATTGGAATCCGGAGCTGTGCGCCGTTAGCATCCTTTATGGCATTCTATTTTAACCTGATGTTTGATAATGTGCATTTACTTCAGACCAGCAGCTCCAGTGAGATTTTTGAACAGATGGTCCGGATTGGAAAGGATGATGTGATTATCGGGATCAGTTTCCCACGCTATTCCATGCGGACTTTAAAGGCAATGGAATTTGCAAATAACCGCAATGCAAAAGTAATCACATTGACAGACAGTGTACATTCCCCGATGAATCTGTATTCCTCCTGCAATCTGATTGCGGACAGTGATATGGCTTCGATCGTGGATTCTCTGGTAGCACCGCTCAGTGTCATCAATGCGCTGATCGTTGCACTTTGCATGAAGAACCGCAAAAAAGTTGCAAAAACACTGGAGATGCTGGAAGATATCTGGGATGAATATCAGGTATATGAGAGTGATGAGATCAATTATATTGATGACTCCATTAAAATGCGATATGGAAAAATAGGAGATACCGAATTTAATGAGTAGAGTAGTTGTGATCGGCGGAGGACCTGCCGGAATGTTTGCGGCAATCGCTGCAGCAGAAAATGGTCATCATGTAACATTATTGGAAAAAAATGAGAAACTGGGAAAGAAGCTTTTTATCACAGGAAAAGGCCGGTGTAATATTACCAATTCCAGTGATATGGATGTACTTTTTAACAGTGTCATGACCAATAGGAAGTTTTTATACAGTGCATTTTACGCATATGATAACCAGATGGTCATTGATTTTTTTGAACAGGCTGGGCTGCCGGTAAAAAATGAACGCGGAAACCGCATTTTCCCGGTTTCAGATCATTCTTCGGACGTGATCGCAGCACTGCAGCGTGTGTTAAAAAAAGATCAGGTGGAGATCCGGCTTCACAGTGAAGTGGACACATTATTATATGAAGATTCCGGGGAAGCGGGACAAAAAAAGGTATGTGGTGTGCAGCTTTCTGATGGAGGGAAAATCCAGGCGGATGATGTGATCGTTGCCACCGGAGGCTTTTCCTATCAGACAACAGGATCAACCGGGGATGGCTACCGCTTTGCAAAAGAGGCAGGACATACTGTGACGGAGATAAGACCTTCCCTTGTGCCGTTTAACGCAAAAGAAGACTATGTCAGGGAGATGCAGGGACTTTCTTTAAAAAATGTCAATGTCCGTATTTACCGTGGAAAGAAGGTACTTTACGATGAATTCGGAGAAATGCTATTTACGCATTTTGGCGTCAGCGGACCATTGATTCTGACTGCAAGTGCGATGATCAGGCCGGATATCGCAAAAGAGCCTCTTGCAATGGAGATCGACTTAAAGCCGGCATTGACGGAAGAACAGTTAGACAAGCGTGTGTTGAAAGATTTTGAGGAAGCAAAGAACAAACAGTTCAAAAATTCCATTGGAAAGCTTTTCCCGGCAAAAATGATCCCGGTCATGATTGAATTATCCGGGATCGATCCGGATAAAAAAGTAAACGAGATCACAAAAGAGGAGCGACTGAAATTTGTGCGGCTCATCAAGGCTTTTCCGTTAACGTTAAATGGATTGCGTGATTTTAATGAGGCAATTATCACAAAAGGCGGTGTCAAAGTCAGTGAGGTGAATCCATCGACGATGGAGTCAAAACTTGTCAGACATTTATATTTCTGTGGAGAGGTGTTGGATTTAGATGCTGTGACAGGTGGTTTCAATCTCCAGATCGCATGGTCTACCGGACATCTTGCAGGGACATGCATCGAATAACGAAAACAAATAATAGGTAATGCGGAACTCATAGATAAAGTAGCGTAAATTGTGGAGAATTGACAAAAGCTTGAGAAGACACTGGGGAGCGGTCGGTCCTTAGAAGGCAGGAATGACATTTAGTCATGACTGGCTTCTTAGTACCGTTACCAGCGACACGTAGCGAAAGCGTGTCTTTGAAAATTTTGTTAATTCTTCACAAACTTCTCAACGTAAATAAGAGTTTCGCAATCACTTAAAAGTAGATAAAAAAGAGAGGAATGGATATATTATGAGTATGAATATTGCAATCGACGGACCAGCCGGAGCTGGAAAAAGTACAATCGCAAAAAAACTGGCAAAGGAGCTTGGTTTTATCTATGTAGATACCGGTGCGATGTACCGTGCCATGGCATATTATTTCCTGACAAACGGAATCGCCTCTTCGGATGAAACAAAAATTGCGGAAGCATGTCCGAATGTGGATGTGACCATTGCCTATGAAAATAATGAACAGCAGGTTATTTTAAATGGTAAAAATGTAAACGGATTTATCCGTACGGAGGAAGTCGGTAATATGGCTTCTGCGACAAGCGTATATCCGGTTGTCCGTACCAAATTAGTGGAACTGCAGAGAAAGCTTGCAGAGAGCACGGACGTTATCATGGACGGAAGAGATATCGGAACATGCGTGCTTCCAAATGCGCAGGTGAAGATTTATCTGACCGCAAGTTCTAAGACAAGAGCGCAGAGAAGATACGATGAATTGACTGCAAAAGGTGTTTCCTGTGATTTTGATGAGATCGAGAAGGATATCATCGACCGTGATTACCGGGATATGCACCGTGAGACTTCTCCGTTGAAACAGGCAGAGGATGCGGTTTTGGTAGATTCTTCTGAGATGAATATCGATCAGGTGGTGGAGGCAATCCGCTCTATTTATGAAGAGAAAAAAGGCTGTTAACAGGAAAACGGCTGAAAGAAGCAGGAATCAGAAAACGAATAGATAAGGAATGATTTATGAACATTATTTTAGCAAAAAGTGCCGGTTTTTGTTTTGGCGTAAAAAGAGCCGTGGAAACGGTATACAAAGAGGCAGAAAAAAATCAGACACCGATCTATACCTTCGGCCCGATCATCCATAATGAAGAGGTTGTTGCAGATCTTGAAAAAAAAGGTGTGCAGGTCATCCATTCGACCGATGAATTAAAGGGCAGGCCAAAGGGAACCGTGATCATAAGATCACATGGTGTGGAGAGAAAAATCTATGATGAGATTAAGGCACTGGGATTTGAGATCGTAGATGCAACCTGTCCGTTTGTGTTGAAAATCCACCGTCTTGTGGAACAGTACAGCAGAGAAGAATATCATATTATTATTATTGGAAATGAGACACATCCGGAAGTGGAAGGCATTAAAGGATGGTCTGATACAGCGGAGACAACCGTGATCGGAACATGTGAGGAGGCGGAAAAATTTACGCTTTCATCCGAAAAAAAAGTGTGTATTGTATCACAAACGACATTTAATTACAATAAATTTCAAGAATTAGTTGAAATTGTGAACGAAAAAGGTTATGATATTATTGTTTTAAATACTATCTGCAATGCTACAGAGGAAAGACAGACTGAAGCAGAACGTATTGCAAAAGAAGTCGATGCCATGATCGTCATTGGCGGCAGGGCTAGTTCTAATACGCAGAAGTTATTTGAAATCTGTAAAAAAGAATGTGAAAATACTTACTATATACAAACAATAAAGGATCTTGATTTGACCAGATTAAAATCCACCGATAACGTAGGTATTACCGCAGGGGCATCTACCCCAAACAATATTATTGAGGAGGTTCAAAAGAATGTCAGAAATGAGTTTTGAACAAATGTTGGAGGAATCATTTAAAACAATAAGAAATGGAGAGGTAGTTGAAGGTACCGTTATCGATGTGAAACCTGATGAGATCGTTTTAAATATCGGATACAAATCAGACGGAATCATCACTCGCAATGAGTATACAAACGAGTCTAACGCAGATCTTACAACTATGGTTTCTGTTGGTGATACAATGGAAGCAAAAGTATTAAAAGTAAACGATGGCGAGGGACAGGTTCTCTTAACTTACAAACGTCTCGCTGCTGAAAAAGGAAGCAAGAGATTAGAGGAAGCTTTCGAGAACAAAGAAGTTTTAACAGCAAAAGTTTCTCAGGTATTAGATGGCGGTTTATGTGTTGTTGTTGATGAGACAAGAGTATTCATCCCGGCAAGCCTTGTATCTGATTCTTATGAGAAAGATCTTTCCAAATACAAAGATCAGGAGATCCAGTTCGTGATCAGCGAGTTCAATCCAAAACGCAGAAGAATCATCGGTGACAGAAAACAGTTATTAGTTGAGAAGAAATTAGAGCAGCAGAAAGAACTGTTTGCAAAAATCAAAGTTGGCGATGTCATGGAAGGAACTGTTAAGAATGTAACAGACTTCGGTGCATTCATTGATTTAGGCGGAGCAGACGGATTACTTCATATTTCTGAGATGTCCTGGGGCAGAGTAGAAAGTCCTAAGAAAGTATTTAATGTTGGAGATACTGTAAAAGTATTCATCAAAGATATCAACGATACAAAGATCGCACTCAGCATGAAATTCCCTTCTGAGAATCCATGGAACGGAGCAGCAGAGAAGTTTGCAGTTGGCAATATTGTAAAAGGAAAAGTTGCAAGAATGACAGATTTTGGTGCATTCGTTGAGCTTGCTCCAGGTGTTGATGCATTAC